>RRZT010153274.1_pt1 | contig 14936 bp, 28 predicted proteins | sample 2165551 | NCBI WGS metagenome assembly RRZT01 (sample SAMN10456910, study PRJNA506462) | wastewater metagenome | biome: wastewater; feature: sludge; material: wastewater sludge; isolation source: wastewater sludge with Escherichia coli K12::gfp cells carrying plasmid... | place: USA: Moscow, Idaho... | reverse complement strand
CTGCATCAACATCAGGGAATGTTAGCTTGAGGTCTTTATTGACTTGTTCAGCATAAGCTGGTTCAAGTTCAGTAACTTCTCCCTCTGCCACATAGAAACCTGGTGTTTTAAGAGTGAGGTTTTTGGTAGCTTTGTATTTATTCATCAACAGTTACTCCGTTACTCTCAAGCAATTCAAGGACTTCTGGCTTTTTGGCATTGTTTGGTACTTCTAGGCCATGCGATTGTGCAATCTCAATAAGTTCTTTGATTTTCAGTTTGCTCAAATCTGTTTTTGTATCTTCTACCAGTTCCTCAAAACCATCCGCAATAAGCTGTACCTCAAGTTCGCTGCCCTCTTGGACAGTATAGACTTGGTTTTGTTTGATATACTTTTTCATCCGTTACCTCCTACGCCGATTTATGCGAAACGTAAACCCCATCTTCTTGTGATTTCAGGACAAACAAATCATGATACAAACGGTTTTGGTACAAGTATCCATCACCCTCTGTATGTTGACCTGGTGCAAAGAGATAGATAGAGTTAAATTTAGCTTTTGCAATGATTGCTGGTTTGGCAACAATCAAGAAGTTGATATCTTTACCACCATCAGCTTTAACAAACCCTGTTGTGAAATCAAATTGAGTTTTGAATCGTGCATCATCCCAAACCTCGATAAATTGTACTCCATCAATGGAAGTCACACGGGTGTCAATTCCCTGTGGTGAAGTGGTTGCGATTGAGCGAGTAAAGTCTTTTGAGCGTTCCAAGAAATCCATGATTTCGCTTGAAACATAGACGACAATATTTGATGCACCATATTTACGGATAGGCAAGATGGCAGCTTTCAAACGTGAGAAAACGTTGACTTCTGAATAGTCATCCTCTTGTTTATAATGACCATTAGTGATTGCATTTGTCGCAACTTTAGAAAAACGGTAAGCATCAACTTCTGGTGTGGCGTGTTCTGAAATGAATGTATTTGAGATGTTAGCCGCTGAAAGTTCTTGGTTTGTTTCATCAACATCAGCTGTATCAACAAAGAACTCAACATCACGGTCAAAACCAAGAGTGTAAACATTCTTATCATTTGAAACTGTTCCGGCATTGTAGCCTTTCGAACGTGTGTGGGCTTTATACCCTGTTACTGAAATGGTAGGGAGTTCAAAAGAACGTGCGCCAAGCCAGTTGACTTTAGGGGTTTCAAGGATTGCTGTTAAAGAGCCTTGCATTAGGCGCTTTTCAAATTGCCCCTCATGTTTGGTAATGTAGTTAATTGGCATAACTTCCTCCTTTTTATTCTGTTAGCCCTAGTGCCTGTGCAAAGGCATCTGGTGCTGGGTCTGTTGCCGATGGATTTCCTGTAGCAACGATTTTTGGGTTATGCTTGTCATCATCTGCTTTGAAAAGATAGGGGTCACTTTCCTTTAGACCGTTGAGAATGTCATCTAGTTTTGGGTTGCCATTTTCATCAAGTTCGATGGCATCAACATCAATGAACTTCATCAAGGTTGATGGATTGTGTGCGGTGGTATCTTTCAATGCAAGATTGATAGCGCTGACCTTTTTTGTTTGTTCAAGTTCAGCAGCTGCATCAGTTTTAAATTTGTCGTATTCTGCTTGCAAGGTCTTGATTGCATCTTGTTGTTCAGCACTCATACTTGCATCAGCTTTCAACTTTTCTATCTGTGCCTCTGTGTTCTGCAATTGCGATTTAAGGCTATCTCGCTCTTGTATGATAGTTTCCGAGGCTAATTTATTAGCATTTAAGTCTTTGCCATGCAAAGAAAATACATCTTTAGCCTGTTCCTCTGTCAATCCAAGTTTGAGTAGTTCCTCTGTTGTAAATGCCATTTGTACCTCCTTAGTTCTTTTTTAGGTGGACAACTCCCACCAAAAATCAAAATATTATTTACTATTTCAGTTTACTTCCTAAGGAATGGGATTTTTTACGGTTTTCAGGCAACAAAAAACACCTAGAAAAATCTAGGCGTTCTAATATCTATATTTTATTCAATTGTTCTGGGTTTATATCGATCATGATACTTCTTAGATAACCCGCGTTTATCTAATTCATCAATGAATAATTTAGCCTCTGTCTCATTTATTAGATGGACATTGATAATGATTTCCATGAGTTGTTTATCAGACATCGTACTAAAATCCATTGGCTCATCATGCAAATTCAAACCATCAATATAAGTCATTGCTGCTGACAATTCCATAAAAAATCACTCTCCTTTCAAATTCATCTCCAAGACAATACGGCTGTCCTTTTGTTTCACGCTAATTATATCATATTTTGCACCACGTGGGATAATAATTTCACTTTCTCCATCGTTATCAGTAAAATAAATATCGCTATTTTTAGAAATGTTGATGATGGTCTTGACAGGTCTATTCTTAAAGAAATTATACTTAGGAACGTAGCTTGTTGATGTATATCCATCATTTCTAAACGTAGCTTTACCAGAGTTGAACATATCCTCAATGTTATCATACCCTTTCAATAAATCAGCGTTTTGTTGGATGATACTCTTAAAGTAATCACTGCCATCAAACCTGCTCACTTTGATGTTTTGGATTGACTTGTTTTTATCAATTACTCTATCAAGGGTATTTACTATCTTCTGATATGTTGAGGTCATTTCTTCTTGGCCTCTCAAGGCATTATTGATGTTAAAGGCGTGGTAAGTACCAATATACCCAACACCCTTTGGGTTTTCATCTGCATAGATGATTTTTCTTTCTGGTTTAGTGATTTTTCCAGCTGCCTTTTTAAATTTAGGTATGTCATCTTCTTTGATGTAATGATATTCAGATAGTTTGCGATCTAGTTTAGCTTTGTTATTAGCCTTGCTTGTTGGCGTTTCATATAGGCGTTCTCTTAAGTAGTCACGGCTCAAAAAGTCATGGCTATCAACAAGGTTTCTGATTTTACCTTGCAAGTTTCGTAGTTTCAAACGTTCCAAAGTAATTAGGTCATCATCTCCCAACTGTTTTGCAATGTGCAATCTTTCTTTTTGGTTTTTGATAGAACGCTCTAAGGCTCTTTGTTTAGCCTCAATCCTTGCATTTTCTTCTGCTTGCTCTGGTGTTAGGTCTTTAATGTAATCTGGCAAATCTGGGAGGGTATTCACACCGACTATAAACGGTGTCAGATAATGCCCACAATGGACACCAAGGCAACCACTAGCTGTGCCATATCCGTAATCTTGCAAAGAGTGTATGGTTATGCCGTGTTCTTTCCGCTCACTTCCCTCTTTGGTAACAATCTTGCCCTGCAACGGGCTACAAGATGGTCTGGCTGTCCGCTTGATAGAGTAATAAAAGGTATCTATGCCAAGTTCTTCTGCTGGTCTAGTACGCATGTCATTATAAACCCTGTATGTTGTTGTTTTAATGATTGCCCTAGCGTAGCTATCCGCTCTCCACTCCCTGCCTGCACTATCAGTAAAGCCTGTAAAGTTCTTTTTTTGCCAGTTCATGATTGTATCATTTAAAGCTCTGTCAGCAGTCTTTGTACCTGCTGCAACTTGTGCTACTGTCTGCTCTACTACCGATTTAAAAACAGCTTGCACGCTTTGTGGCAACGTGGTATTGATAAGGTTTAGGTCACTAATGGCTTGCTGTGTGTAAGCCTCCAAGGCATCTGTCACACCGTTTCTGATTTTGCCATCTGGAAACTTGCCCATGTCCTCCTCTAGCTGTGCTTTGGTGTCCTTATAGACCTTTAGCCCCTCATTAGCTATTACCTCCCGTAAAAGCTCCTCTGCAATGCCTGTGCGCTCGACAATGATTTTTAGATTATCCTCATTCAGCATGTACATATCATTCAGCTTTTCCAGTTGCCAAATATAGGGATTTTCTGCCAGGTCAGCACTGCCACGCCTTATCAGTCGCTCAATCATACTATCAAACAACTCCGTTTGCATCTTGGCGTAAATATCAGATATACCCTGCATCTGTAAGCTAAATTGCTGATCATTAAGCGTTGGGCGTTTCTTAGTATCGCTCATGGTTAAGCCTCGCTAACTACCTCATAGGTTTCATTAAAAATATCTGGTTTGCATGGGTAAAACTCGCCATGCACTCCTTTAATAATATAATCACCCTTTTGGGCTACCATATCTCCCTCAAGTGTTTGTATTACGATACTTAAATCAGAGCATAAAGTATTTTTTCCAATAAATTCTCTAATTTCTTCATAATTTGAGCCTGTAAATCTAATAGCCTCAATTACAACAGGTTTTTTCTTATACTTCGCCATCATCTTCTCCCTCTACTGTATTCTTACTGTTTCCTACTGTATTTTGCCGACTTTTTCCATATAAAGCAAGCTCTGCATCGCTCTCTGGTGGTAATTCTCCATTGATTTCAGCTAGTTCTTTCTCTGCCTCATCCTCTGTGATACCTAGAGTTTTTGCGATGCCTCGTTTCTGTGTGGTAAATCCAGCAGCTACCATTTTCATCCAGTAATCAAGTTCTGCATGACGGTCAGTAAATACCCCGTCATCAAGATTTACAGAAATATCATCAAGTTCTGGTATTTTTCCATTATACAACCCAACAGCCTTGCCTAACTCACACATTGAAACACAAAGCTCTTTAATAGATTGTTCAACAAGTGCGACAATGCTGTTACGCATTTGGTAAGTATCAGAGTTTTCACTTACAATCTCGGTTGCTGTCTTAACTCCTTGTCCATTAAAGGTAAACATGCCACTTGATACCCCAATCTGCATCTCAAAGAGTTTAAGCCCCTCTGAAATAGCTGATATATAATCAGATGACCTAATAGGCGTTGTGAGGTCAACAATACCCCCACTATCCATATTACCTGCCCCAACTTGCATATACACATTTTGCTCCACATCAAAGCGGCGTTTGAATGTAATTTCTCCGAGGCTATCTTGCACCTTTAGCTGTGTCATTTGCTCTGGCACAATCACGCGCCTCTGCCCCATCTTGATTTCCCACATAAATTCATCATAAGTACGGTTGATAAAATCAATAGTTGTTTTGGCGTTATCAAAAATGGATAGCCCCAATGGACTATTGATGTCTTTATTGTTCATTCCAGGTGTTTTAAGGTAAGTAAACAACGGGCGTGACAAACCTTGTATTGGGGTTACTGGTTGTAAGTCTGGGTATAACTCACTCAAGTTAACACGTTCCCCTAATGTGCCATCTGATGTTGATTTATACAGCTCGTTAGTGATACGGTATAGGCTCTTATCTTTTGTGCTGCCTACTTCTTGACCATCTTTGGTTACCCATTCATGAAATTCAACAAGCGTATAATACACATTCTTTCTGTTTTCGGTTTTGATAGTCTTAGTCAAAATAGCAGCACTTGAAACATCTTGAGTGTTAGATTGTAGTGGTAAAAAGACAGGTGCTTGGATGAATGCCACACGGATTTTATCGCCGTCAACATAAGGGCGCATGGCTAGACCACCAAGAGCTAAACAACTTTCAAGGTAACGCTCAAAGTTCTTATTAAAGCGGTCATTTGATAGCATATCCTGCAAAAAGCCATTGACTGTTTTATCTTTCGCCGAAATTTCTGCTTGCTCATTGTAAACTAGGCTAGCAATCTTTTTAGCTGCTGTTCGTGCTAGCGGCAAGTGTTGCATCTTCCTACGTTTTCTATCACCATCAGTATTCGTATACTCAATATCATCAAATCTAGATTGATAGTAGGCTAGGTTATGTTGTATCCGTCTAAATTCGGATTGTGTTACAGCTACTTTTGGATGGTCTAGGATGCTACTTAAATGTGATGTCGTCATGTTATACCTCCCACGGTTGAAAAAGTCCTTTACTTTTTGAATTAGGCTCATGTCTGCCCTCCTTATGAATTACCAACACGCAAGCCGAGTATCTTTGCATTATCTAATACAAAATACTGCGCCACGTCGCATGTGTGGTCATCGTCTTTGATAACATTTGGGTTATCAGTCTGTATTGTCTTGTCATCCCATCTGTACATCTTGTGTTCTTCGATAAATACCTTATTATTCTCTGTATTGAGATAGTAAAAGCGACCTTCTGCCAACAATGATTGAAAAGTGTCAATCATTGTCACTTTCTTTAATTTAGCTACTGGATGCCATCTAATCGCAAAATCAAGGTACATCTGGTTTCTTAATGCTCCCTCTGCGCTATCTATTGTGTACTGCAAGATTGGCACTTTATACTTACTAACTACCTTTGTTGTGAAATAGTAAATGTCCTGCGATAACTGACTAGGGGCTTTCTTTACTTCTTGACCTGCTGGGCTGTAATACCAAGTATCAAGTAAGATTACCTTGCCTTTAGCTGTGATGCCAAAAGCACAACAAGCGGTGGCTGATTGCTGATGCCCACCATCTAGGGCAAATGATACTCCTATAAGTCTATCATCGCTTGGCAAGGCATCTAATGGGTGAAATGTACTCATGTTATAGATATTATTACCAAGCCCTACTGGCTCGCCTAAATAGACATACCTGTAATAATCATAGTCATTCTCTTTTATACGCTCTATATCAGCCAGCATTTGCTCATTGACAAAACCTAACTCATCATCAAGATATGTACTGGAATGACATAAGTAATTATCCATCGTGTTCATTCTTTCGTACCACTCATTTATCCAACTGTACGGATTGATAGGGGGATTGTAAGACCAAAAAATCTGTACAAAGGGTGCAAGCGGGTGTTTCTGTCGCATAAAAGTAATGTTGGTTTGGTCAAATTCCTCTGCACTTGAAAATTCAGCAGCCTCCTCGTACCAAACGGCGATGATGTTACCAATGTTGTTTGATTTTAGCTTTTGATAATCATCCAGACCATAAAAGTAAAAGGTTGAGCCTGTTTTTTTATGAGTTATCTTAAATGGGCTTACTGTCATCTTAAAGCGACTGGTAAGACCAAATAAACTTAGCCCCCATTGAATTTGATTATAGACACTATCACGGATTGTATTAGCTACCTTACGGATAATAACAACGTTTGCTGTTTCTCCCCTAACGATGTACCAAATCATCATGATAATTAGTTTTAGAGTAATAACGGATGACTTGAAAGAGTTACGCCCACCTTTGAGGATGTTATAAGGTTTCTTAGACAACCAAACGCTCTTAAAGTGTAGATTTACATTCTTCTGAATATCAATTACTTTCATCCTCTACCTCCCAACTATCAATAATTGTGATAGTATCATCTTCAATCTGTGCCTCTGTCAATTGTGATTTTAATTTCTCAATCTCAAGCTCTAGTTTTTCAGATTGTCTAGCTGTTGGATAGCGTTTCAGAATTTCAGTAATGGCTTTAATAACTGTTGCATTATCAGCTTTATTGGTGTGCCTCTCAACTTTCCCTGTTGTTGGGTTAAGTATCAACACCTCCTCATATCGTTTACCTCTAGCAATCTCAGAAAGGATATAAAGCGCCTCTGTGGCATCCATGATGTTTGACTTATGCAGCTCTTGCATCTGTTTATTGATGTACTCTTTTATCCCAACATTTCCCAACAATTCAGTAATGCGATTATTTGCATAATTCTCACTATAACCAGCTTTAATTGCTGATTGATAGCCGTTACCTGTTTTTATGTACTCATCTGCAAAGCGCCTCTGTCTTTCATTCATTCGCTACCTCCTTTCCAACAAAAAAATCACAAGTATTACTACTCATGATTTCATTTTATGATGTTAAAAAGGGGATGTTTTACGCTATTTTGACAATGGGATGTGCTTGTAAGTTGAAACAAAATACTTATCAAACCAATTATTGATGTGAGAATACGCTGGGCTAGGACTTAGATACAAAATTTTTTGACACGCGCCGATCACATTGATACTTTCGTACACATAGACCTCTTTTATTGCTTTCAACATCTTCTCATCCGATTTCCTGATATACTCATCTGTTACAGTTTTCAGATTGACCAAAAATACAGACTGCTCAATGTTGTTTTCCAAAAAAGCCTCATGTATCTTCTGCTCCAATATGGTTTTCTGAGGGTTTTTCTTATCCCTCAGAAAATACCATTTTAGCCAAATGATTTCTCTGCGGTGGATGACAGATAAGCGCTCTATTTTCTTTTTAGTCATTTAGCACCTCACAAATTTATCTTTTACCTCTTGATAAGGCTCCAGAATTTTATAACAAAGATTACCATCAACAGTAATCTCACACCCAAGGTGCTCAACATAATCACATGCAACTTCATCAAATATATCAAAAGTATCTTCGGCAATGGCTATAATTTTTTTAACATTTAATGATAACTTAAAAGCCTCATCTTTATCTTTATCAAAACCAGTTACATCTAAAAGTGCGTTAGCCATCTTTGACCTCCATAACTAGATACTCCCAATAATTATCCTCTAACATTAGCATATCCCTACGGATTTCAATACCTAACCGTTTTAATCGTGTAATGCTATGATTATCTTTTTCAATAATTTTTGTATATTCTCTAATGTTCAATTTCAATCTTTGTTTAATTAAGTCAATTTCCCTCATCTCTTACCTCCTCTATATCAAAAACAAATTTATAATGACCTTTTTCGCCACTAAGTCCACCATAGACAAACGATAGCTTTTTAATAACTTTGTGATTATCATCTATCCAAATACCCGCATCGGTCATGCCATCAATAATAGCTTTGACCGTAGGATATAAATTAGGTGGGTCAAGTTTAGACTTGGTAGGACTGTAAATTGTAACTGTAACCTTACAAGTATTTGAGGGGCTAAAAACAGCCCTCTTCTTATCCTTGGTTGCCAAAGTCTGATAATAGGAAAAAACTCTGATGCGTTTAGTCATCTTAGCTTTGATTTGAGTATGAAACCTGTCATTGCTATTGATAACCATGTTTTGAGCTTTTAGCTTTGTGTTACGTGGCAAAACAAATTCAAACTTCATCGATTTCACTTACAATGTCTTTGGCATTGGCTAGTTGCTCGACACAAAACTCAAACCCTGTGATAAAGAAATCATGATAGATTTTGTCATTGCTAGAAGGCATTTTATCATATTCCAACCGCATCTGTTGGGCTGCCTTTGTAAAACTATTTTCCAAGAAATCAATAGCATTGATTAGTTGTTTTTTCTCACGCTTAAGGCGTTTTTTCTTTTGGCGTTTATTCATAATTTTTACTCCATGTAATCATCTTTTATCCAAATAGCATCATTATCAAGTTTTGGAAATACAAGGTCATGACCTACTGATTTAGCAACTGCTTTTAACTGTGCGATAGTACCAACTTCAATTTCGATAACTGTATTATAGTCATCCTCAATGTCTGTATAAAGAACGGCATGCACAACTCTTTTAAGCTTTTCTCCGTAGTATTCCCATGCTTTCACATCATCTAATGAAAATCTAGCACTAACAATCTTAAACCTCATACTCCTTACCTCTCTAATAAAATTTTTTCAACTCTATCAAACTCTTTTTGAGAAAGAGATATACTATACCTTCTTCCATTTGGAAATGGAGTTTTACATTCTAGCTTATTGAATCCATAGGACAGCCTTGCTATATCGTTTTTGTTGACAATTACATCAAACTCATGACCTTTTTCTATGAAAGTCATTTTTATAAACTGATTTTTCATTTTATCTAGCTACCTCTCTGTTTCAAATAGTCTGGTGCATCATCTCCAACATTGATGCTATCATATTGCTCTTTAGTGACAATAAACTTGCCATAAGCACCAACTGTAACTGTGTAATGCCCATCAACGATTGCTTTTTCAGTAACAGTACCAACAATGGAGCCATCCGCGCTGTCCACATCATAGATGATAACCTGTTTTCGTTCCTCCAGTTCATCAACTTGTTTTTGTAACTTATAGATAGCACTCATGCTAATTGCAAAAGTCAAAACTAGCATTGCCATTAAGAATTTTATAGCCTCTTTCATAAACTACCTTTCATCTGTACCATCCTTTATCCATGCTGCAACACACAAAATGAATAATGCTGCTACTCCTAATTCTGCATTTTTCGATAAAATCCAAAATGCAAATATAAGTAATACACATCCCATTATTCACCGCCTAACTTATCAGCTATCTTGCTAATTGCTTTTGCAATCTGTTCTTTTAGTTTTGGGTTTTTGATGTCCTCGATACCTTTAACATCCCCAGTTTTTAGATTTACAGAGATTGAACCAACATCTGGTGTATCATCTTCATCATCACTAAAGACATTTTTAAGCGCCTCATCTGCTGATTTACCTTGTAAAATATCAATTAAACCCTGGGAAATATCATGGGTGATTTTCGCTAGCACAAAGGTATCTTCATCTTGTACAAATACACTACTAATCATGCCATCCTTTGCCTGTTGATGTAACTCCGTAGCAAACTCTTTCAAGTTCTCTACGATAGTTTCAGCTGCTACTGTGTTTTTAGTTTCTTTAGTCATTGTTTGTTTCCTCCAAATTTTAAGCTAATACTGTGATGTATGCTTGGTCTGCTAGTTGCTCTTTCAGATAGGCTGCAATGTTTCCTACTGCATCAGCTACCCAACGCTTGCCATCTGCCTCAAATAATGCCATCTGGGCTTGCTTGTCAATTCTAAAAACAAACAGGCTTGCTGGTTGTTCAACCTCTCCAAAGGTGCGATATGGGCGTAATAGAACTGGATTAGGCGCTTTGCCCTTAGCAAGACTTGCTACTCCAGTTTTAACAGTTGCAACTTGAGATACACCATTGTCCTCAATTTCTGCCCCATTTTCAATTTTCAATGCGCTAGCAAACTCTAGCAGAGCGCTACGGTCATTATCATCAATAAAGTTTGACTGCAACATGATATTAAATTGCTCTGATGATAGGAAACGCCCAAAAGATAGATCGGGAATGCGTGCTTTAACAGCAACAAGTAATGTGCGGTGTTCTAACTCATCATTTTCAGACCAAACACAAACTTCATCATTTTTCTCAACTGCCACAATCAAACGTTGGTTTTTTAAGCTGTTAAGGTCAGTTTTTAGATAATCAACAAGACTTGTCAATGTTGATAATTCAAGAGTCCTTGGATAACGTTTAGGGGCAAGCTCTTTGAGATTGAATTTATTAGCATCGAAATATTCTGTACCATCATCAGCGGTAAGAATTTCCAATCCATGCTCGTTTAGTTCTACTGCATATTGCAAAGCTGCTTTAAGATTTTCTGTTGTCATATTAGTTACCTACTTTCTTTTTGTTGAAATCAATAATATCTGGTTTTGCTACTGCTTGCTGTTGCTCAATTTCTGCCACTGGTTGCCCAATATCTGTAAGGATTTCTCCGTTTTCATCAAAATACATTTGCCCAGGTACTGTGCTTTTTAGTTCATTTGCATGTACAAATCCTGTATCATAATCACGACCAACAAGTATAGTCGTCGCTACCGCATTTTGAGGCGCAAGTTTTGACTTAACATCCATTATGGTATCAACTACTGTTCGCTCCTCGTTGGATGACATTGTAAGAGTGATTGTTACTTTACGTTTGGCTTTTGCCTCTGTGTTTAGGTCAAGGATATTGTCAAAGACTTTTTCAAGCTCTTTATCTAGTTTTTCCTGTAACCCTCCATCTGCAATATTGGTCAAATCTAACCCTATTAGTTTTTTGTCCATGTTGACCTCCTTATTTCAAAAGACTTTGCAACTGCTGCAAGCGTTGTTGATTTTCTAGTAACTGTTCATAAATTTCAGCCCTCACAAGAATATAACCAGTTAGGTCTTGCCCAATGAGATTATCATCAACAAATAGCTCAAGTTGTTCTGAATGGTTATCAACTTTGATGCCGTTATCATGCACTGTGTGGTCAATGTCCTTTTTCCTCTTTGTAAACGTGTTTTCAACCACCACAATATCTGTTTCATCACTTAAAAATGAGGATACTTGAGTTTTTAGAGCATCTGCAAAAGCATCAATCTCTTCAATTGTTGGAGTTGTAACATTTCTCTCAATGTCACTTACTCGATTTTGACTTATCCCTACCATTGGGGCAAGGTCATACTGTGTCAACCCAGCATCTTTCCGTAAAGCACGCATTTTAGCGCCATCAAATACTTTCATTTAAAAACCTCCACATTATCTTGATACCAACCACTACTTATCACATGCTGGGCAATTTTGATTTGAGTATTAGGGTCTTGGTAATACAAGACTTGTTCTTTCGATTTTTTGATTAGGTGGTTAGCCCATAAAACTGTAATTGCTAACCACGTGGTACTGAGTAAAACAATGGTAATAAGTAATAACTGAAATTGAGTCATAATTGCTTTTCCTTTTCAAATTGGTTTAGTACTGTCTGGAATATCTCTAAAAGTAATTTTTGAGGTATGTTCGACCTCTCATTGTATGATTTTGAGAATTTACCCCATTCAACCTCAGCTGGATTTATCTCATTATTGAGATTTAGAAAAAGGTTGCTTGCAAACTTGGTTGGCTTTTGCAATGGGTAATCATAATTGTTGTAACGTGTTGGGTTTTTGTGAGGTAAATGAAAGCCTATGATTTGCTCTATATATTTCCACAATCGCCCTGTTGCTGGATTTTCAATAATCCAATACTTAGGCTTATACCTTTTTATGATTTCAATGGTATTAAAGGCACAAAGCTCACCATTCACACGTTTCATAAATTGTCTATCATATTGGTAGTTGTGGTAAGCCTCTTCATAATCTTTGTTCGCCCTAATGGTAAACATGCTAGGTGATATTTGAGGCTGAAATAAGCTATCTGACAAATCTTCCTGTTTCCAACAAGCGTTGCCATTTGCCATTGCACTAGCATTTGACCAACTTTCACAAGGTGGGCTGGCAATAATCAAATCTGGCTTTGGTAGCTTGTCAAGCGTATCAAACAGCTTATTATCACCAAATAACCTTGAGTAGTCAGCAAGATTGAGGGGGATAAAATGATTGTTCTTGTTTTCGATGTCTATTCCTATCGGATATACTTCAATCTTCGCCCCCCCCGAACTATTAAGCGTGTTGATAGCTTTAGTGTATGAGCCATTACCACTATCAAACAGCGCCCATACTATCATTTTCTGCACACTATCACCCTCTCATCTTGTTTCTGATGGTGAAAGGGTGTCTAGATGGTGCATCATCAAAAGCATCTTGAAATTCTTGATTGATTTTTCGGATATTAAAAGGCTCGAAAGCATGAAAATAACATCCATGTTTGTCAATTTCACCTTCAACACCAGTTGCCCAACTTAAAAAAATTGTCTGTTTGCAAGTAGGGCACATGATGCCTTTTCTATATGATGCTGTTTTCAAAACCTTACAAAGTCCACAATATGGACATTGTAAATCAACTTTTACTTTGTTCATCTCAAATCTCCAATCCTAGAAAGGTAAATCATCATCTGAAATATCCATAGGATTTGTAGTTTGTCCTTGGAAAAATGATTGTTGGTTGCTACGGCTAAAATCTGGTGTTGATCGGGTAGCAAATGGCGATTGATAACCATCTTGGTTGTTGCCATTTTGGAAATTACCACTGTTTGAACTATTTCCCTTTTGGAAATTATTTCCTTGATTTTGGTAATTACCTTGTTGGTTTTGTTGACTATTGCGACTCTCCAACAATTGAAAACTACTTACAATAACTTCTGTCACATACACGCGCTGCCCCTGTTGATTGTCATAGTGGCGTGTTTGAATTGCACCTGTAACACCAATCAGAGCACCTTTATTAGCCCAATTCGCCAAATTTTCAGCTTGTTGGCGCCAAATTACACAATTTATAAAATCTGCCTCACGTTCACCAGCCTCATTTTTGAAAGGGCGATTTACTGCAAGGGTAAAAGTAGCAACTGCAACATTTGATGGTGTATATTTTAATTCAGCATCTTTAGTCAGCCGCCCCACTAGAACAACGTTATTTATCATTCCGCACCTCCACTACATCAACATCTGTAATAAATACTTCTGTTAAACCATAATCATCACTCAAAATGTTATAAGCATAAATAGCTGCCATGTGTGGATTTAATTCTTCAACCTCAAGACCAATATCAATGTTCTTATTTTTAGCCGATACATAATATTTATTGTTTGCCATCTTGTACCTCCTCTAAGTCAGCAGCTTTAACAAATACACCATCTACCATCTTTCCTTGACGATTTTTGATTTCATTCCATGCAATCTCAAGGCACTCTGTCAATGTCAAGTCAAATTTTTGTGCCACAAACATTAAATAGATAGCAATGTTACGGCTACTTAATTGAATTTGAGTCCGTGAATTGATACGGCTTAGATTTGTTGAAATTGCAATCAAACTATTCGCAATCAATCCAATTTCTTTAGCAATGTGTAAGTACAACACCTCTAATGACCACTCATCAATATAGCAATAAGTATGCTGAGTATTTTCATTTGGGTTAAGTGCTAAGTGGATTTTTGGAAATTCCATCTGCTGAGATAGGATTGTTAAAACAACAATCATATCACCAATACTGTCAGCTATTTTGTTCTTTTCTTTTCGTACAGTCGCACTATTTAGTTCTCCCCATTCTTCATTAAGTTTAAGCATTTGAGCTAATGGACTTGCTTTGTCAAGTTCTTTGGCTGTTGACCAACCTTTTACATTTTCAATCGATTCATTAAAGGTCATTAGATTCCTCCTAAAGTTTCAAAACTGATAAAATTATCCTCAAGCCATACTTTGAGTTGGTCTAGTTGTTGTTTGCCACCGTGCAAAGTCAATAACATTGTTACTCTCATTGGCTCGCTAGGCTCAAATTTTGCCACCTCTGGCGTTGCGTTTTGGGTTGGTGGTGTAATTGTGCCACTTTCTAAAATCTCGCCTGTTTCAGCATCATACGCCTTAATTTGAGCGTTGGCATTTTCTTTGGCGATACGCTCGATTTCTGCAAGTCGTTCTGCCTCTGCCTTGGCCTGTACCTCCTGTTGCTGTTTTCGTAATGCAATGACATAACGGTCTGT
>RRZT012472779.1_pt1 | contig 14938 bp, 14 predicted proteins | sample 2165551 | NCBI WGS metagenome assembly RRZT01 (sample SAMN10456910, study PRJNA506462) | wastewater metagenome | biome: wastewater; feature: sludge; material: wastewater sludge; isolation source: wastewater sludge with Escherichia coli K12::gfp cells carrying plasmid... | place: USA: Moscow, Idaho... | reverse complement strand
GGGAGTCGATCAGAAAAAGCACCATATAAAGTGACCACCATTCAAATTAACAAAAATATTACGTATATCATACTCGCTTAATTTAACAGGCGCCAATGCCAATATTGATGTTTTATTGTGACTATTGCGACTTTCGCTTTTTGGGATGGGTGGCTTGTCAAATGGCTCGCTCCCTCCGCAACCCAAAACCCCACCTTGTGAAAGCTGCGGCAAGCGGGTAATTTGAGCCTCCGCCAAACAACCGGACCATCGCCTCCCCGATCATGCCCGACCGCGATTCCCTGCGTCGCTTCCTGTTCGAGCGGCTGGCCGCTCGCGGCGAGATCGCCCATCTCGACGCCGCTTGGCGGACGGTGCTGGAACGTCGCGCTTATCCGCCGGCGGTGCGGCAAGCGCTGGGCGAAGCGACCGCCGCCGCCGCCCTGCTGTCGGCCACCATCAAATTCGACGGCCTGCTGACCCTGCAAATTCAGGCGAGCGGACCGTTGCGGCTGGTGGTCGTGCAGGTCACCTCGGAACAGACCTTGCGCGCGCTGGCCCGCTGGGACGGCGAACCGGAACCGGCTCCGCTGCGCGACCTGTGCGGCGACGGCACGCTGATTTTGACCATCGATCTCGGCCAGGGCCGGGAACCGTATCAGGGCGTGGTGAGCTTGCGCGGCGACACGCTGGCCGAGGCATTGGAAGACTACTTCGAGCGGTCCGAACAGTTGCCCACCCGGATTCGTCTGGCCGCCGACGAGCGGGTTGCCGCCGGCCTGCTGCTGCAACGGCTGCCCGGCGCGGTCGCCGCCGACGCGGATGCCTGGAACCGGCTGGAGGCGCTGACCGCCACGCTGAAACCGGCCGAACTGCTGGAGCTGGACGCACCCACCCTGCTGCGCCGGCTGTTTCACGAGGAGGATGTGCGGCTGTTCGAGCCGGACGCTTTCTCCTATCGCTGCGCCTGTTCGCGGGAACGCACGGCCGCCATGCTGCACGCGCTGGGGGAGGCCGAACTCCGGCAGACCGTGGACGAGCGAGGCGCGATCCACGTCGATTGCGAGTTCTGCGGCCACCGTTACGCCTTCGATGCCATCGACATCGCCGGCTTGTTGGCGGGCGCCGCGCCGGATGCGTCCACCGCCCGCCACTGACGCCCCATGATTGCCCTGTTCAACCTGTTCCTCGACATCTGCCTGTTGCGCAAAGGCCCGCAAGACGTGCCGGCTTCGATGGCCTTGGTCAAAATGTGCCTGCTGGTTTACGGCCTGTCCGGCCTGCTGGTGCTCTTGACCACAGCCCCCGCGCAGGTGGCGCTCTTGCAAGTTCTGCTCGACATGGGGCTGTTGGGCGGGTTGCTCTATCTGGGCTTGACCCTGATCCGGCGCCGGAAACGCTTCGGGCAAACCCTGAGCGCCCTGACCGGCACCGGCAGCTTGATGGGCTTGCTGACCTTGCCGCTGGCGATCTGGATCGATCACCAGCAATCGGGCGGCGATATCGCGCTGCCATCGGCCCTCATGTTCGCGCTGATGGTCTGGAGCGTTGCGGTCATCGCCCATATCTTGCGCCACGCCTTCGAGACGTCGATTTGGTTGGGCGCCCTATACGCGCTCGGTTACACCTTTCTCTACTGGACCCTGGCGGGCTGGATCGTCCCGCAAACTCCCTGAACCGAACCCGCCCGATCTGTTCCGGTTCGGGCGGGGAGACCCCGAACATGCACATTCACATTCTCGGTATCTGCGGCACCTTCATGGCCGGCGTCGCCCTGCTCGCCCGCGCGGCCGGCCATACCGTTTCCGGCTGCGACGCCAACGTCTATCCGCCGATGAGCACCCAACTGGCCGAAGCCGGCATCGCGCTGCGGGAAGGCTACGACCCCGATCAACTCGCCGAATTCCGGCCGGATACGGTGGTGGTCGGCAACGTGATGAGCCGGGGCCGGCCACTGGTCGAAACCCTGCTCGACCGCGAAATACCCTACACCTCCGGCCCGGCGTGGCTGGCCGATCACGTGCTGCGCGGCCGGCACGTTCTGGCGGTGGCCGGCACTCACGGCAAGACCTCCACCAGCAGCTTGCTGGCCTGGATTCTGGAAGACGCCGGGCTGGAGCCGGGCTTTTTGATCGGCGGGATTCCGGCCAATTTCGGCCAATCGGCGCGACTGGGCCGCGCGCCGTTCTTCGTGGTGGAAGCGGACGAGTACGACACCGCCTTCTTCGACAAGCGCTCCAAGTTCGTCCACTACCGGCCGCGCACGCTGATTCTCAACAACCTGGAATTCGACCACGCCGATATTTTCCCCGATCTGGCCGCCATTCAACGGCAATTCCATCACCTGCTGCGGACCGTGCCGGGCACCGGCCTGATCGTCGCCAACGGGACTGACGCGAATCTGGCCGAGGTGCTGGCGATGGGCTGCTGGACGCCGGTGGAGCGCTTCGGCGTCGGCGACTGGGAAGCCCGCGCCATCGCCCCGGACGGGAGCGCCTTCGACGTGTACCGCGAAGGGACGCTTCAGGGTCGGGCGGAATGGACGCAACTGGGTCCGCACAACGTCCACAACGCGCTGGCCGCTCTCGCCGCCGCTCGTCACGTCGGCGTGCCGCCCGCCAAAGCCCTCGCCGCGCTGGCGCGGTTTCAGGGCGTCAAGCGGCGGCTGGAAACGCGCGGCGCGGTCGATGGCGTGGTGGTCTACGACGACTTCGCCCATCATCCGACCGCGATCGCGACCACGCTGGCCGGCTTGCGCGCCCGCGCCGGCGACCGGCCGATCATCGCCGTGCTGGAACCGCGCTCCAACACCATGAAGCTGGGCGTGTTCAAGGACAGTCTGGCCCCGGCGCTGGCGGCGGCCGACGCCGTGGTGCTGTATCAGGCGCCCGATCTGGGCTGGGATCTGGGCGCGGTCTCCGCCGCGCTCGGTTCGCGCGGGCAGGTGTGCGATAGCCTCGATGCTACGTTGGCGGCGATTCAAGCTCAACTCAAGCCGGGCAGCCAGGTGTTGATCATGAGCAACGGCGGTTTCGGCGGGATTCACGAGCGCTTGCTCGATCGCTTGCGCGCCACCGCCGCTCCCGCCTGAAAAGAACGAAAAGCCGGCCGTGTTCGGCTCGCGCGGACCGGCGTTCGCACCGGCGGCTCAGCGACCCGCCAGCGCGGATCGGGCGAGTCTCAATCTTCTCGCAGACCGTTCGACTCCAGCGCCGCACGCAAAGTCAGCAGCGCCTTGTCGTACTCGAAACGGTCGATCTCATCCCGCAGTTGGCTGGCCGCAGAACCCAAGGCGGCTTCGAGCAGGCCGGCCGATTCCAGCCACACGCCATAGGCTTGGGTGTTGTCCTCGGCCAGCAGGGCCTCCAGGCGAGCCAGCACTTCGCGCGCCCGCGCCCGATTCACGGCCGCCGCCGGCGCGGCCATCCCGGCCGCCGGCGCCGAGGCGGGTTTCTCGGTCGGGGCCGAAACGGTGGCCGGCAACCAGACCAGCAAGGTTTGGTACAGAGTTTCCGGCGCCACGGGCTTGGCGATGTAATCGTTCATGCCAGCGGCGAGACAGCTCTGGCGATCCTCGTCGAAGGCGTTGGCGGTCATCGCCAGGATGGGCAAGCCGCCCTTGCCGGGCAGTTGGCGGATGGCTCGGGTGGCTTCGAGGCCGTCCATCACCGGCATCTGCACGTCCATCAGCACCAGATCGTAGTCGCCGGCTCGCACCCGCTCGACCGCCTGCCGGCCATCGTCCGCCACGTCCACCGCCAGACCGGCGTGATCCAGCAGCGCCCGGGCCACTTCCTGGTTGACCGGGTTGTCTTCGACCAGCAACAGCCGCGCTCCCCGGTGCCGTTGGGCCAGAATTTGTTCGGGCGGGACGCCGGGCGGCGCGGCGGGATCCCGCAGTAGCGGAACGCCTGCCACTTTGCCCAGCCGAGCCGTCGCCCAGAAGGTGCTACCGACGCCGGGTTCGCTGACTACGCCCACATCGCCCCCCATCAGCAGCGCCAAACGCCGGCTGATCGCCAGTCCGAGGCCGGTGCCGCCGTATTGGCGGGTGGTGGAGTCGTCGGCCTGGGCGAAGGGCTGGAACAGCCGCGCCTGTTGCTCTGCGGTCAGACCGATGCCCTGGTCTTCCACTTCGAGGCGCAGCGATACGCTCTCCCCGTCCTCGCCGTCCAGCCGGGCGCGAATGGCGATCTGGCCGCGCTCGGAAAACTTGATGGCGTTGCCGACGAAATTCAGCAGAATTTGCCCCAATCGCAGCGGATCGCCGCGCAGCCGGGCCGGCACCTCGGCGGCGACGCTCGGGGTCAGGCCCAGCCCCTTGGCCGCCGCCCGCCCCCCCAGCAGGCTGATGGCGTGATCGACGACCCGCGCCGGCGAGAATTCGGTTTCCTCCAGGGTCAGCCGGCCGGCCTCGATTTTCGACAGGTCCAAAATGTCGTTCAGAATCCGCAGCAGGTGTTGCGCGGCTTCCTCGATCTTGAGCAGTTGTTCCCGCGGCTTGGGCGTGTCGAGCTCCTGGCGCAGCAGATGAGCCAGCCCGATGATGGCGTTCATCGGCGTGCGGATCTCGTGGCTCATGTTGGCCAGAAACGTGCCCTTCGCCCGATTCGCCGCCTCCGCCGCGTCCTTGGCTTCGAGCAAGGCGATCTGCTGCCGTTCGCTGTCCAGGCAAAGTCGCAGGCTGCGCGCGAATTTGGCCAGGATGGGCGGAAACAGCACTCTGGCCTGGCGCGCGGCCGCATCCAGCGCCTGCGATGAAAACAGCGCGACTCTGCCCAGTTCCGGCAATATCAGGTTGAGCGCGTGGGGGTATCGGGCGCCGCCGGGGAACCAGCCCGAGGCGGATCGGGCGGGATCGCCTTGCGGCAAATCGGACGACCACGGCGCGGCTTGTCCTTCCAGGGCGCGCAAGGAGCGGTTCCCGACCGCAACGTAGACTTGCGGCATCCTGTCGGCGGCGCCGTCGGCCGGGCCGGAATCGAGCAGCAGGGCGCCGCAGGCGCAGCCGGTATGGGCCAACAATTGCTGGAGCATCACCGTCGCCAGCGGGCGCGGCCGGGTTTCCCCGGCCATGGCCATGGCCAAGTCGTAGAGAATGCTGACCGATTGGCTCTGGCTCAGATCCAAGGCAAAGCCGTGATCGTGGCGTTATGAAAAGCCGGATACTGCTGCTGCCCCGAGCCGATCTCCCCCAGGCACAGGGCGCCGACCAGCGGCGCGGGCGCCAATTCTCCCGCCAGCGCCGCCAGTTCCGCCGTGGCCGCCGCCTCTTCGAGATGCATCAGGCGACCGGCGCAGTAGAAGGCCACCACCCCGGCGGCTCCCGGACCCGCGCCCGCGCCGACCTCGCGCGCCGTGTTCAGACTGCCGGGATCCACCGCCCGGACCACGCCGAGCAGCGCGTTCTCCGGCACTTCGCCCGAGCAGTACACCGATCCGTCCTCCTCGACCTTGACCGGGATGCGCACCAGGGATTCGCCTTGCGCGCGGTTGAGGGCGAACGGGAAGTGCACGGCGTAGCGGTAGAAATTCTCCCGGTCGAGATCGATGCCGTATTCGCTGGCCATCAGCTCCCGATACACCTCGAAGGCCGGCTTACCGTCGATGGCCTCGATATGGCTGCCGGTGGTGGCGGTGGCCACCCACAGGGTTTGGCCGCTGCGATAGTGATGGGCCAGCGTCGCGCCCGGATGCTGCCGCAACAGCAGAGCGAGGACCGCTCCCTCCACGAAGACTTCGTTGTCGAACAAACAGGGCACGGACTGGAAGGTTTCGCTGCCGACGCAGGTTCCGGCGTAGTTGACCTGGTCGCCGATTTCGAGATAGAGGCGGTCGAGCAGGGAAGCCACGTCCGGCATCGTGGCATCGACCAGCAGCAACAGCGTGTCGCCGCCATTTTCGTCGGCATGGGTCGCGACGAAGTCGGCCAGTGCCTCCACCGCCGCGTCGGTGGCGCGATTCCCCGAGCGAGGCATCGGGATGATGCGCCGGGGAGACGCGGCGTCGAAGGCCACGAGGAGAGCGCCCTTGCGCCAAAACTTGGCATCGACGATCAGCCCCGGCACGATCGCGCCCACCAATGGCATGGCCAGGGCGGCAGCGGTCTGTTGCAGCAGGGCCACCCCCTCGGGCTCCCGCTCGCAGACCAGGGCGAAAACGCCCGTCTCGCGCTGACGGTCAGCGTCGTGCCAAGCCCCCAAGGTGGCGGCGATGTCCCGACCCGCGAGGGGGTCGCAATAGTTCCAGCGCATCGGTTGCATGAGCGGGTTCCTGGAGTGGAGGTGTGGCACGCGTCTCGCGCGGCTCAGGTTTCCCGAAGCGACGAGCCCGGCATCCGCTCGATGGGGGCGAGGCTTTCCACGTCGCTGTCGGCATGGCTCTCGGCGATGCTCGCGAACTCGTCCAGCCGGGCCAGGAAAGCATCGACGATGGCCGGGTCGAAGTGGGTGTCCCGCCCCTCGCGGATGATGGCGACCGCTCGCTCGAACGGCATCGGGGCCTTGTAGGCGCGCCGGGCGATCAGCGCGTCGAACACGTCGGCCAAGGCCATCAGCCGGGCCGAAATGGGGATGGCGTCGCCGGCCAATCCCTCCGGGTAGCCCGAACCGTCCCACTTTTCGTGGTGGTAGTGGGCGATATCCTTGGCGACGCGCAGGAATTCCACCGGCTGGTCGGCGTCGCGCTCGGCCTGTTCGATGGCGTCGCGACCCAGGCGGCTGTGGGTCTTCATGATTTGCCACTCTTCCGGCGTCAGCTTGCCGGGCTTGAGCAGGATATGGTCGGGAATGCCCACCTTGCCGATGTCGTGCAAGGGCGCGGACTTGACCAAGGTCAGGATGTTCGGCTCGGTCAGGAAATCGGCAAACCGGGGATGCTCCCGTAACTGCGTGGCCAGCGCCCGCATGTAGCCCTGGGTGCGGCGCAGGTGGTTGCCGGTTTCGGGGTCGCGGATTTCGGCCAGATGCGCCAGCGCGCGGATGCTGATATCCTGGATCAGCAGGTTTTCCTTCAGCCGCCGCTCCACCTCGGCTTCCAGCACGGCGTTGCGATCTTGCAGCCAGTCGCGGGCGATCTTGAGATCCAGATGGGTCTTCACCCGCGCCAAGACGATGGCCGGCCGGATCGGTTTGCTGATGTAGTCCACCGCTCCCAGCGCCAGGCCGTGCTCTTCGTCGGCGCTGTCATCCAGCGCCGTGATGAAAATCACCGGGATGCCGGCGGTGCCCGGATCGGTCCGCAACCGAGCCAAGACGGTATAACCATCCATTTCCGGCATCATCACGTCGAGCAGAACCAGATCGGGACGCGGAACGCTGGCGGCGATCTGCAGGGCGCGGCGACCCGAATTGGCGGCCCGCACCCGGTAATGCGGCTGCAATAACTCGCTCAGCAGCAAGAGATTTTCGGGCGCGTCATCAACGATGAGAATGGTGTGCATATCGCCGCCTCGTGGCATCGGGCCAGGCTTTCACTATAAACCGTTCCAAGGCCAGACCAACTTTCCACCAGGATCTGGCCACGCCAATTATGCGATTTATTTTCACGCTTAAAACGATTATTTGGTTGCATCGTATATCAAAAGATACATTGAATGGGCGTTTTATTCAAAACTCCAAGTTCGGGATACGTCGGTCTCCGATCATCGTTGCAATGATCCGACCGCTTCATGCAAAGTGACCTCGGGTTTGGGCGATACCCGACGATCAATTTCGCCCGGAACAAAAGCCGGCCCCGTTGCCGATGCGATACTCAGCCGATCTGGATCACGCGCCGATGTCCGAGCCGCCCGCACCCCGCCCCATCGTTCTCGGCATGACCGGCGCGTCCGGCGCCGATTACGGCTTGCGGCTGTTGCACTGCTTGCTGGACACCGGCCACCCGGTGCAGTTGTTGCTGTCGAAAGCCGCCCAGATCGTCATCCACATGGAAACCGAGCTGCGGCTGCCCGGCCGTCCCCGCGATATCGAGCGCGTGTTGGTCGAACATTATCGCTGCGAGCCCGGCCGGCTGCGGGTGTTCGGCCAAGACGAATGGACCGCGCCGCCGGCCAGCGGCTCGGCGCTGGCGAGGGCGATGGTGGTCTGCCCCTGCACCACCGGCGCGCTGGCCGCCATCGCCAACGGCAACAGCGACAACCTGCTGGAACGGGCCGCCGACGTGACGCTGAAGGAAGGGCGCAAGCTGATTCTGGTGGTGCGGGAAACGCCGTTTTCCGCGATTCATCTGGAAAACATGCTGCGGCTGGCCCGCGCCGGCGCGGTGATCCTGCCGGCCAATCCCGGCTTTTATTACCGGCCGGCCACGGTCGCGGAACTGGTCGATTTCATCGTGGCCCGAATCCTCGACCAGATGGACATCTCTCATGAGCTGCTGCCGCGCTGGGGCCAAGACCCGCCATCGAGGTGATCCGCCATGACCGCGACCGCGAGTCAGGAACTGCCACTGTTTCCCCTGAACACCGTGCTGTTTCCCGGCGGGGTTCTACCGTTGCGGATTTTCGAGCCCCGCTACCTGGACATGGTCAGCGCCTGCCTGCGCACCGATGGCGGCTTCGGCGTGGTCGCGATTCACGAAGGGCAGGAGACGGGCGACCAACCCGCCAGCATCCATCCGGTCGGCACCTTGGCCCGCATCGTGGATTTCAATCCGCTGGACGATGGCCTGCTCGGCATCACCTGCCTGGGCGTGCAACGCCTGCGGGTGATCGGCCACCGGGTTCAACCGGATCGGCTGCTGATCGGCCGAGTGCTGTGGCTGCCGGACGATCCGGCGCTGCCGCCCCTGCCCGGCCACGAACCGCTGGCGCGCGTGCTCCGCGATCTGCTGCAAAACGAAGAGCTGGCGCCTTACAACCGGTTTCTCGCCCCCGATTGGGAGGATGCCGCCTGGATCGGCAACCGCCTGACCGAAATCCTGCCCCTGCCGCCGCATGTCCGCCAAGCGCTGCTGGAGATGACCGACCCCCGGCAGCGCCTGGACATTCTGTTGGCGATCTTCCAGGAACAGCGCACCGCCTGAACGACCGCATGACCCAACACGTCCGACGCCAACCCTTCGACCTCCAGGCCGCCGGCCATCGGCTCCACGCCGAACGCCTGCTCCCTCCTCAAGCCAGCGCCGGCCCCACTTTGGTTTTCCTGCACGAAGGGCTGGGCAGCATCGGCCAGTGGCGCGACTTCCCCGCGCAACTGTGCGCCTCGACCGGCCTGCCGGGATTGGTGTACGAGCGCTGGGGCTTCGGCCGCTCCGACCCCCTGACCGGTCCGCGACCCACGGATTACCTGCATCGCGAGGCGCGGGACAGCTTGCCCGAGGTGCTGGCGGCGGCCGGCATCGCCGATCCGCCGATTCTGTTCGGCCACAGCGACGGCGGTTCCATCGCCCTGCTGTTCGCCGCCGCGTTTCCCGGCCGAACGCGCGCCATCGTGAGCGAAGCGGGGCACGTCTTCGTCGAGGCGGTGTGTCTGACCGGGATTCGCGCCGCCGGCATCGCTTACGAGCGGGGCGACTTGCGCAAGGGACTGCGCCGTTACCACGGCGCCAACACCGACGCCCTGTTCCGGGGTTGGCACGATACCTGGCTGCGCGCCGACTACCGCGACTGGAACATCGAAGCGGAACTGCGCCGGATCGTTTGTCCGACGCTCATCGTGCAGGGCGCGGACGATGAGTACGCCACGCGCGCCCAAGTGGACGCCATCGCCGCCGGAGTATCCGGGCCGAAGGAAATCCTGTGGCTCGCCGATTGCGCGCACGCGCCCCATCATCAGGCGCGGGAAACCGTTCTGGCGAACGCCGCACGCTTTATCGAGCGGGTATGCGCTACCATTAACGCATAGCCTCACTCTAAAAACCGGCATTCAGGCAAGGAACCCGTCATGTCCGAACTCGAACTGGTCGAAGACCCCAAGCCGGCCGCAACCCGGCCCAGCCTGTTGCGGCGGCTGTTTCGCGCCAAGGACATCGGCTTTTATCTCATGATCGTGCTGGCCTGGATCGGCGCCGTCTACACCACCTACGACCTCGACACCAGCCGCTGGTACTGGCATTGGCTGATCCCGATCTTCGGGGCGATCTGCATCATCACCCAGTGGCACAACGTCGAGCCGACCCTGAAAGCCCGGTCCTTGCTGGTGCTGCGCCAAATCCTCCACTGGGGCGCGGTGCTGGCGCTGGCGTTTTTGCTCTACATGCTGTCCGCCGGTCACAACAACATCATCGATTTGATCGACGACCGGCAGGGCAGCTTCCTGATGACCTTCACCGTCGCCCTGAGCACCTATCTGGCCGGGATTTACCACGACTGGCGGCTGTGCGTGGTCGCCGTCTTCGTGCTCGCGGGCGGAGTGGTCAACGTGGCTTTTTCCAACCTCGCGCCCCTGTTGGCGTGGATCGGGCTGGGAGTCGCCGTCCTCTATTTCATCGGGGTCTGGCTGTATAACCGCTGGCAAGACCGGAAACCGCCGCCGACCGACCCTTGAACCGAAGCAACCCGTGATCTCAACCCACCCCCGCAAGGAGGATTTATGCCGACAAAACGTCGTTTCACGACAACGCTGCTCACCTTGAGCCTGGCCGCCAGCCTGACGGGCTGGGCCACCGCCCAAGCCGCCGAGGCCCCGAAACCCGCAGCGGCCAAGCCGGCCGACGCTCCAGCGACGCAACAGGCGACACCGGCCAAGCAGGAATGGCTGATTCCCAACGGCGAGCACTGGGCGAAAGGCACCGAAACCGAAAGGCGGGCCTATCTGCTCGGCATCTTGAACATGGCGATGATCGAATACCAGTTGAGCGGCCCCAATCCCAAGCACCGCACCACCGTCGCCAAGCTGATCACAGCCCTGGACGGCACCGCCGTGCCGCAGCTCGCGGAAAAGGTGGACAGCTATTACAAGGCCAATCCCGATCAGCAGAAACGGTCGATATTCGAGGTCATCTGGTTCGAAATCGTGGCGCCAAAGGCCGGCGCCACATCCCGGGAACCCAGCGCGCCCGCCGCGAACAAGAAGGGGTGAGCCATGAAAAAAATCGCTTGTCTGATCGCGATTCCCGCCCTCGCCCTGAGCGTCGGCTGCACCAACATGTCAACCACCGAGCAAAGCACGATGAGCGGCGCGGCCATCGGCGCGCTGGGCGGCGCGGCCATCGGCGGGCTGACCGGCGGCAATGCCGGGACCGGCGCGCTCATCGGGGGCGCGGCCGGCGCCGTGGTCGGCAACATCTACGGCCGCGACCAGGAACAAAAGCAAAACCAGCGCCAGCGTCGCCGATCCAACCGTTACTGAGCCAAAATTCCGGCTCGACACTCGCGTCCCCGCCGGCGCGGCGGCCGGCGGGGACGCGGCAACTCTAGGACGGAGCGGTATCGAGATCGCGGCGCAGTTCCGTGGCCGCCGCTCGCAACTGGCCGAACAGCCGCTTCACCCCGGCGCAATCGTAATCCCGGCGCGGCCATTTGAAATAGCCGCCGCAACTCCGCAAAAACTCGCAGTGCCGGCAATCCTCGCTGGCGGCCAACACCCGTTCGATCCAAACCTCCAGACCCGCCTCGGGCGCGACCGCCAGATCGCCGCTGCCCGCCAGCCGGCCGTAGCGCGACTCCGCGCCGTCGTCGGCGACATGGCGCAGGCATTGGGGGTCCTCGTCCAGCACGATCCACAGCGGCAGCGGATCGCCGTGATAAAACCCCAGCAACATGCCGTGAAAAAATTCGATGGGCTGAGCGACCGTCGGTTGGCGCAGATAAAACTCCACCGCCGCCGCCAACTCCTCGATCAGCGCCGGCTCGGGCTGTTCCACTTCCAGCCGCACGGCGAAATCCAGCGACACCGCCACCTTGACCGCGCTGATGAAACCGGACCGCACCGGAACGACCGCCCGGACCGGATGGTTGTCGAGCAAATTGGTGTGGCGATACAGCAGCGGATACTCGCTGGCGGGATCGGCCATGACCAGCTCCACCGGCAACCCCGGCGCCCAGGCGTTCAGCGGCTCGGAATCCGCGGTCAAGGACAAGAGCCGCACGACGGCGACGCGCTCGGCATCCGCCTCCGCCAGCGCGGCGACCAGCGCGGCCGGATCGGTGGCGCGGACGATCCATTGCCCCGGCCGATCCGCCGACAGCAGATGCTGCGGGATATCGTAAAGCGATTCGTCCATCGAGAGCACCGCCGTTTGCGTTGGATCAGCGATTGTACCAGCCACCGTTCACCCACCTCGGCCGGCGGTTGTACCAGCCCGGCCGGTTGTACCAGCCCGGCCGGTTGTACCAGCGATGCCGGCGGTTGTACCAGCCCGGCCGGTTGTACCAGCCGCCGTAGCCCCAGCCCGGCCCGCCGCCGCCGAGATTGACCCAGTTGCCGTGATTGCTCCAGCCCACCGCCTCGGCCTCCTTGCCGGGGAGCATGACGCCACCCAGCACCACACCGCCGATGACGGCTTTCGACCACTTGCCCAGACCGATCAGAAAATCGCGCCGATCGCGCAAATCCGGTTCCGCCACCTCCGGTTCTTCCGGTGCGGCCTCTCGTTCGTTCTCAGCCATCTCAACCTCCGACTCATCAGCACATCAATGGTTTTCCGGCAAAACTGGCCGCCCTATAGCGGCGGATCGATTCCGGGCCAAACCGGCCAGTCACTCTCGCCCGCGTCATTTTCGCCAACGCTGTTTTTGGAAAAATGCACGACGCGAAAATACCACTTGCCGTCCGTTGGCTCCAGCCAACCGCAGCCCAAGCGCCCAACACCGGCGAAAATATTAACACCGAGCGATTTGTCATGAGATTTCCTCTCGCTCGTCTTAACGTCGCCACGAAAATTTGGCATACACTCTCTGAAATTTTGCTGAACGCCACCCGCGCCACAACCCTAGCGAATAGCGGTGATCCTCCATGTGCGACAATCGGTTGCTCCGCAATCTATCCCCGTTAACGCTCGGTCTGCTACTGGCGACCATCGTTCCGAATCCGGTTTCTACCCCGGTCGCGGAAGCCGCCCCAAACCGTCCCCGCATCGGCTTGGCGCTCGGCGGCGGCGGCGCTCGCGGCATCGCGCACGTCGGCGTGCTCAAGACCTTGGAGGAGATGCGCGTGCCGGTGGATTGCATCGCCGGGACCAGCATGGGCTCGATCATCGGCGGGCTGTACGCATCCGGCATGTCGCCGGAGCAAATGAGCGAGGCCGTGCAGCGCATCGACTGGCCGGCGGCGTTCACCGACGGACCGCCGCGCGCCGATCTGCCGTTTCGGGTCAAGGAAGAGCAGCGGGTTCTGCTGAACGCCGAAATCGGTCTCAAGCAAGGTAAGGTGCAACTTCCCAAGGGCCTGCTCGAAGGCCAAAACCTGCTGCTGCTGCTGGAGGAACTTTCGCTGCCGGCGGCCAGCGTCCACGATTTCGACAAGCTTCGGATCCCCTACCGGGCGGTCGCCACCGATCTGGCCACCGGCGAGGCGGTGGTGCTCGGCTCCGGCGAACTGGCCAAGGTGATGCGGGCCAGCATGTCGATCCCCAGCGCCCTGGTGCCGGTGGAACTGAACGGCAAAATACTGGTGGATGGCGGGGTCGCGGACAACGTGCCGGTGGACGTGGCGCGGGAACTCTGCCACCCGGACATCGTCATCGCCGTGAACGTGGGCGCGCCGCTGGCGCCCGCCGACCAGCTCACCTCGGTGCTGTCCGTCACCGAACAGCTCACCAACTTTTTGACCGTGGGCAACACCAACCAACAGCTACGCACCTTGGGGCGCAAGGACGTGTTGATCGTGCCGGAACTGAAGGATCTGGGCAGCATCGATTTCAACCGCGCGGCCGAAGCCGTCGCCATCGGCTACGCGGCGGCCCAGGCCAAGCGTGACGAACTCGGCCGGTTGTCGGTATCGCCGGCCGCCTATCGAGATTACCTGGCCTCGCTGCCGGCGATACCGCAAGCCGAACGGCCGGTGATCGACTTTATCCGCGTCAAGAACGACACCCGCCTGTCCGACCAGACCATCGAAGGGCAACTGCACATCAAGCCGGGCGACCGGCTCGATCCCGAGAAGCTCAACCGCAACCTCAACACGATTTATGGCATGGGCGAGTTTCAGCGGGTCAACTACACGCTGGTCCGCGAGAACGGCAAGACGGGGCTGGTGGTCGAAACCCATCAAAAGGATATCGGCGCCGACACCCTGAAATTCGGCCTGTTCCTCGGCGCCAACCTCAAGGGCGACTCGGAGTTCGACATCAGCGCCGCCTACACCCTGTCGCAACTCAATTCCCTGGGCGGACAGTGGCGCAATTTCGTCCAACTGGGCGGCAATATCGCCTTGACGAGCGATTTCTATCAACCGCTCGACACCGATCAGCGCTATTACATCGATCCCTACGTCAAATACGAACAGTACAATTTGGATCTGGCCAACACGTTCTACGCGGATAGCGCCAGCTTTCGGGTTTACCGCTCCGAGATCGGCCTGGAAGCGGGGCGCAATCTGGAAGACTGGGGCCAGTTGTCGCTCGCGCTGTATTACGGCGCCGGTCGCAACGATCTTCGTCTCGGACAACCCTCTCCCTACGAAGGCAATTTCACCCAAGCCGGGTACGCGCTCCGCTGGCAAACCGACACCCTGGACAATCTCAACTTTCCGACCTCGGGCCATCGCGGCAACCTGATCTTCCGCGACTCTCTGACCGAGATGGGATCGGACCAGGATTTCCGGACGCTCGACCTGGATGTCGTCCACGCCTTTACCTGGGGTCAATACTCGATCATTCCCCGGGTCCGCCTGGCCGGCAAACTATCCGGCGAGCTGGGCATTCAGGATCTGTTCCTGCTCGGAGGGTTCCTGAATTTGTCCGGCTACCAACCCGGCCAGCTTTCCGGCCAGTATGTCGCTTTGGGTGAAGTCATCTACATGTACCGGCTGACCGACACCTCGGCGGCGTTCACCATTCCCATTTTCGCGGGCGGTTCGCT
>RRZT012270130.1_pt1 | contig 14943 bp, 11 predicted proteins | sample 2165551 | NCBI WGS metagenome assembly RRZT01 (sample SAMN10456910, study PRJNA506462) | wastewater metagenome | biome: wastewater; feature: sludge; material: wastewater sludge; isolation source: wastewater sludge with Escherichia coli K12::gfp cells carrying plasmid... | place: USA: Moscow, Idaho... | reverse complement strand
AGTATAACGTTTATAACCATTATGAATAAATATAAGCGTTTCATTTGTACGTTCTTGATTATAACGTGTTTAACTTCAGCATCATATGCTGTAATTTTAGATTTGAACTCAGGATAACATGCGTCTACTTGTTCGTTGTAGTTGAAGTTATTAAAGTAGAATATCATTTTACTTTTCGTGTTCACCATGCTTCCGCTGACGACTCTGTCATTACCGAGTATATCTGCGGAAGCATTTATTGGTGTAGCTTGTAGGAACTCAAAAGAACGTAGAACTTCGATATTATTCTCGTGTCTCTTGTATAGATCAATGAGTATATCTAAGTTCGCTTCTTGCATGTTTCTGACTTCGTTGTACCATGTATAAGTTTTAGAAGTTGGAGCATTGAATGACCATATAGTCATCTTCTCTCCGCGTACAGTAGCATCATATAATGCGTCATGTACTAATCCCGTAGCGAATTGTTTTTTTACTTCTTCGGCTATGGTTCTTGGTAACGGTGATAAACAATTTATAGAAAAATCACCGTTGACCTTAATGATAGGTAACCATCTGCCTTTGTCATAAGACCATTTCAAGGTCACTTCGAAAGGATCATTGTTGTCGTTGTCTACGTTAAACGTTTTATTTTTAGCGTAGTCAAACATGATCTTGTTAAAAGGTGTTTCTATCGATTCGCCTTTAAAATATGAATCGACGTCTTTACTTAATTGATCTCCTTGCAAGTACGAGTACGTATCCTCTACTTCCAGATTCAATTGATCGACTTTGTTCTGTCCATCTAATCTGGCATCCTCACTGATTTTTATGATTTGAGAACGTAATTCTTCAGCTTGTCTATCTCTTATATCTCTGACCTGAGTGTTCAATTCATCGTTCATTTCTATGAGAAGATAACCAACAGATAAAGTTACACCGAGTATAAACACTAATAACATCTTTAGAAGTCTAATGTGTCTGGATATTTTTCCTAGATCTTTTTCTTTAATCTCCATCTTATTCATCTCCTTTCTTCTCCGACTTATTATAATGTTGAACCATCAGAATCACTAGATTCTGTAGATTCTTCTGTGTTGATATTAGCATTAGATTCAGAAGAAGTTTCAGTTGAAGAAGTTTTATTATTCTTATTTTTTTATTATTTCAGTGAACGTCTCAGTTAAACTAGACACAACTGCTTCATAGTTCTCTTTAACGAATTCGAGATCTTTGTCAAATTCTGTCTCTAAGTTGAAATTTGAAGTGTCAGATAATCCAAGGAGCTTATAATACACTAGATACTGAGCCAAAGAACAACACGTTTCATTGTATTCCCCTTGTTTATATATCTCTCTTAGTTGAGATATACTTATCATTGTTGTCTGAGTAAGATCTACCCCGGAGAATCTCCATGCTAACATATGATCGTCTTCGTTCATATTTATTTGAGCAAGCATTCTATAGTAGTCGTATTCGGTCCAACGTTGAGAATATCTCGATCCGTTAACTTCGACCGCGTAGTATTCTTGTTTCTTAACTCTGTAGTTGTACAGTTCTGAAGATAATTCTTCCTTTCTAGACTTCAATTTGTTGGTTTCTATGACCCACTGAAATGGCTCTACTTGAGTGTAAATTGGTTCATCTGAAGGAGCAAGTACTCCTAATTCTCTCAACATTGATTCTTCGCTTTCAGTGAGCGTATTGTTCGTTCTATTGAATGTGAAGTATTTACCAGATAAAGAATTGTACTGAGATTGCTCTACAAATAGTACTGCTTCACCACTACCAAAATCTTCTTTGATCAGTGTCGGATTATTAAAAAACAAATCATTGAACTCACTCTCATTATATAAGAGAGTTTCTGATATTGTGTATATGTTCTCTATACATTTTTTTAAGAAAATCATATATTTCGAATCATCTTTATCCTCGAATGAAGTATACTCGAAAGTATCAGCTTTTGGATGTTTCATAGGACCATCGCATGAGGTTATAGCTTTGTACGGTTTCTCATTAGTTGTAGATGCGTAATGATAACCTGCTACAAATTTAGAAGCGTTCTGTATAGCTTCGCTTATACCCAAGGATGTATATTTTTGAGATGTAGTGATTACTTTAGAAGCGTTTTTCTCTTCATCGGTCATTACTCTCCATACTCCATCATCTAATATACTAGTTTTATTATTAAATATCTTCCATCCGCACTCTATACCGTCTACCGAACTATCCCCTATATGTTCTATGTTCGTGTAGAATACAGCAAATTCATCATCTGCTAGTGTTGGTGGAGCTATATCTGTTCTGAATGCTGGTATCAGATACGAACCTTCCCTGACAGGGTTAGCTTTTGCTTGAAAGACTCCTATGTATTTATAATTCATATTGAATCCGTAAATTGTCATTGTACTCCTCCTAAGGTTATTTATATTTTATTAATGCTCGTAGAGCTACGTTTCTGCATCTGAATTCCGTACCTCCTATTGAATTAGTTATGTACTCATGCACATGATCAGGCGGATTTATAGTCTTATACAATATATTCATTGCAGAGTCAGAATCAGAAGGAACGCCGGCTCCCTCATCTCCTCCATTCCCTCCCATGTAGATAGTGTGCCTATGTACTCCTGATTCATTGGTAGTACCGGTGTGTACATGCGACATTTGCTCGTCGTTCTCTAATAGTCCTAAGTTTTCAGGATTTATACGAATAGTTCTTCCCCCAATATGTTGAATCCTGAAATGATTAGAAGTTTCGTAAACTGAACCCTTGAATAACTCGTATAATTCAGGGTAGTCCGTCTTCAACACCATTCCAACTGATACATCAACATATCCTTCTATCTCTGTATCTTCTGGGAAGTATCCAACGATGACGGTTCCAATCGGATACCTCGATGAAGAGAGATAGTTAACATCTTTCTGTAAACGCTGAGCTCTCTTCTTTAAGTTCTCTATTTGATTATATACACTGAGTAATCTAGTAGATATGTCTGGGAATCCGTCATACAGAAAAAGTTTATTTAAACCTACTTTGAACGGTAACCAGTTGTAACTTAGTTCATCGAATGGTCCTTGCACCTCGCTCTCACCTATATTTTTATAAAAATAAAATTCTAATGTATACTTATCTAAGTAAAAATGAATACCGTCTATCTTCTCTTGTGACTGAATAACTCCACCGTACTTTAAACCACATGATGCTTCTAACGAGGTGATTACCTCGGTGTACATGTTGGTTATGTAATCATGTAGCGTATCATCCACAACTTGTAAACTTTCTATAGGAGGACTATTTGGTAAATCCAATGGATCGTCTCTTTTCAGACCGTAATTTATTAATTCTATGATGTTCATATTTCATCCTCCTATTCTCAGTTATACTTTATTAGTGCTCGTAGAGCTACGTTCTTCATTCTGTTCTCTGTTCCTCCAGTAGAGTTCGTTACGAATGTATGGTTGTGTATTCCGTCTTCAGAAGTGTTGTACACTGTTCCGATGTACGAGTCAGAATCAGAAGGAACTCCGGCTCCCTCGTTTTCACCGTTCCCTCCCATATAAATTTTATGGAAATGAGCACCGGCTGGATCAGTCGATCCATTATGAGTATGAGCTAATAGTTGTTCAGCTTGAAAAGAACCCATGACTCTTCCTGGATCTATACCAGCACCCATATCGAGTATACGTATCCATGATCCTCTCAGGTCGAATACTTTAAAATATTTTCCGCTTCCTCCAATATTGTATCCTAACTTCGCAAATAATTCAGGGAAATCTTCAACTAGAAGAAGGGAACCGTCCGGGTCGATATAATTGTCGTAAACCGCGTCCTCCGGAAAATAACCAACTATCACATCTCCGACAGGTGTTCTTTCTTTCATCAACACATCAACATCTGTACGAAGCGATGACATTAGCTCACTTAACGCATTTATATCCGATTCAAACCCATCTATCAACGAAGATACATCTATAGAAGTTTCATTTGTCACAGTTTGAATATCGTATTTGGCTTGATTCTTCAAAGAAAATTCGACCCATTTAGAGTCGTTGACATGACTCGTCCATGTTCCGATTATTTCGTCATCGTCTGCTAATCCGTCATAGAAATAATACTTATTAACTTCGGGATCTTTGTAGTAATACCCTCCGATTGCTTTAGTTATTTCTGTCATAATTCCTCCGTAAGTTTTACCAGAGAAAGTGTTGATCATTTCTATTAAGTCAGTCTTGGTTTTTTGTAGTTCGTCTTTTATCTTAATATCTTCGCTTTTTAAGTCCTTCAGAATATCCTTTTCCGGATCTATTACGTTGAAGTACTTATTTTTGTTTTCGTTTATATAATCTATTAAAGCCATGTATGTCACCTTCCTTTATTAGAATGTTAATACATGGCACCGAAGTGCCATGTGAGTTTATTGTAAACGTTTTATTTCAGAAATACGTATAGTTAATCCTATATCATTACCGTTCTGTAGACTCATAACACAAGCATACGTTCCGGCTACTTTAACTGATCCAAATATGGATTGTTGATTATATGACATTCCTGAAGGTAATCCGCTGATGGATGCGATGTACGTGTCTGTGAACTTATAAGTGTATCTACAGAACACATTCTTCTGCATCTCAATATTTAAGGTTTCTAAACCTGTAGAATCTCCGACTGATGAAGATGTACTTCCCTCCACGAGTATATTCAAAGGAGAAAATGTTTTAGCAATGTTGGCATCTTCAGTAATAGTATCTACGTACATTACTAAATCATTGAACACTGTTCTTTGTTCTTCTATCATTTCTTGACTATTCACGGCAACTACTAATGTTTCATGTTCAGTTTCATGTTTTAGATAAGAATCATTATGCTCTTCAGCTAAGCTAAATGTATTATCGTATAAGAATACGTTTTGTGTATTCTTTTTAACGTGTACGTCTAAAGAATCCATCGTAGTTGGTTTGTAGACATTCTTAGATTCAAATGCTGAACTGATACCGCATTCTCTGAAGAAATACACAGAAGTGTTCTTCTTAACGTTTATAAACAATGGTGAGTATTGTGTTTGTTTAGCATTCGAAATTATATTTTGTACTTGTTCTTCTGTATACGGTATATAGATATGTAACGTGGATAACGAATCTTTTTGTAGAACCTCACATGTTAACGTATCAAAGTTCTGAGGTCTTATTTTTCTCGAGTAATCAATGTTAGTGAATATGGGTTTACTAGTGCTAATTATTCCTCCTAATTCACATAATCCGTTATTAAATACAGATTGAGTCATCCTATTGAACGTTGATTTTTTTAATTCAATTTTTCGTCCATCGACATTCACTACTAAAGATTTATTCAATGACATGAATGACGGTATATTTTCTTGAATGACATCTTTCTGTATCGTGTTGTATGTAGTGGAACTATTCAATCCAGATTCTTTTTTAAATTGCACAATTGTTGTTTTCTTATGAGGAGCTATCACTTCTAAGTTTAAATTAGATTGTATGAAGAAAGCCATACAAATACACCTCCTATATAGCTGAAGGAGTCACTCTAAGTGGTCCACCGTCCGTTATTTTTATAAGGACATTCACATCAGAAGATGCTGATGTTGCGACTACTAAAGATTTAGTACTGTTTGATGAGAACACAGCATTTGTTCCTCCTATGTTTAACGTAACATTAGTTGCTATTCTGTTCCCTAGATAATCTAACGCTTTAACAGATATAGTATGCTCGTATCCTTCTGATGGTAATGGAGATGGTATCGTTCCAACTTCAGCGAGTATAACATTGTTCGAGAACGTAGAGTTATATAAGTCTACAGAGAAATCACTCTTAGTAATCCATATATTCTCTTTATCATCTGCTCCAATGCTCAATGGAGAATTAGAAATTTCTTGAGCGACTTCAAACAATTCAGAGGTTTCATTGAATCTTAAGAATACTGTGCTGGCTGGAGTAATAGCTATTACTGTTCTTCCATTATTCAGAGGAAGCATTCCATGAACCAAAGCAGCAGACGCCGCTGAACTCGTTCCAACGTAACGTAAAGATTCTACACCTTCGTTACTTACGATTTCCCATGTTATGATGTTACCGTACGCTAAAGCTGTAGCGCTACACGCTTGAATCTTACCTCCGTGTAAGTATTTCTTACCATTTGAAGCCGTGGTAGTGAATAATTTTAATGCAGCTAAATAGTTTGCTGGTAACCAGTTCGCACCAGCTGAAGATAACTTCACTTCACTTGAAACTAACGCGGTTGAAGCAGCTACAGTAGTTTTAGTAAGGTCATATGTTAGCTTATATATTTCTAAGTTGTAAGGCGAAGTAGGACTAATTAGTGCTCTATATTGTGTATACGTTGTATCGTTTACTTTTCCCGGTGTAGTAGGATACATAGATAACGCTGAAGTGTACCCAGTTTTGTACGCTACAGTGGTAGTTGTTCCTGTAGAAATATCTATTATTCTCAGAGTCCATTTACCAGCAGCTGTAGCCAAAGTCTCGTCCATGAACAGCATTGCGGTTCCGTTGTTTCCTATGTGATCGAACGATTTAGATACACCGACGTCTAACAACGTTGTAGCTGTTGATAGTGTAGCTTTATCAATTTTTTGAACGTAGTATCTATTTGTATTTGATGTTCCTACTAGAACAGCAAGATACGTATCATTTTGATGTAAAATTTTTTCGATGTACGCATCTGTAGTTGCTTGTGCCCATTCTCCTAATCCTAGTATCTCTATTGTGGATGCTGTTTCCTTTACCTTAAGTATTCCTGTCTTAGAATACACATTAGTAACCCCTCTGTGCCACATGTTTATTGGTATGTACGTTATTGTGGAATCCACATTATCTACAAAGAAATCTCCGTTTTGTTGATATTCGAATATACCATTAACTGCAGGGTAATAAGCTATCCATTTTTTAGCATTCGGTACAGCTGGACACCCCTTAGACTGTGTAGCGAATTTCATAGTTCTAGGTGAAAGAGTTTCTTTATCGTGTACTAAACCATTCATTATCCTGTGGAATCTCGTCTCTATCATTCTAGAGATAGGACCCGTTATCTTATTGCTATCAAAAATTTGCATTTCCGTTCCTCCTTAGTTAATTTATTATTGTGTATGCGAAATCTATTAAACCTTCACCTTTTAGTATAACTGGTACGTTTGTTAATCCTCCGCTCGATGTTGATATAGTTTTCACTTTACTTCCGTCATCAAATGTTTGATTACCTATGAGACGTATTTTTATTTCAGCGTTTCTGTACCTTCCGAATATATCTTGAATACCTACTTCTAAGTACGTACTGATTTCATTCAGTGTTTGAGACTCGTAATAGTCTTTCTCATAATTTATAATCACTGATACACCAGCTGTTGAGTCAATTTTCTCGATAGCAGTATCTGTAGTCTGGTAATATATGTTGTCATTTGTATCCATACCTATTGCTTGAACTTGAGGTATAGAAATATCTATGTTTCTTTTCAATTCTATTTTTAGAGTTGAAGAATTTATAGATAATATCTGAATACGATTCTTAGCTCCAAGCACGAAAGTACTTCCGTTGTCTCCATATAGTATTCCGGCCATTGCGGTAGGATGTTTATAATATGAAACGCATTCAAATGATGTTCTTCCTGTTTTCTTAAGAAGATAAGTCATCGCAGCATCAGCTCCAACTCCTCCGCCACTAGTAGATGTCTCAGTAGCGTGCGTATAATGCTTACTTAGTAAAGTCATGAGAATGTAATCTTCATTGTTTATCTTGATTCCTTTTAAGTCGTATGTACGTTGTCTAGAATCGTACGATCCATGTGGTTTGAAATCAGAAATATCTACTTTTGTGAAGTCTACTGTACAATCAGCTATAGCATTATATGACACTGTCGAAGTGTCTACCGACATTTTCTTTAAGCATGGAGTGTACGGTTTAGATACACCAGCGCCTGCACCGTCAATGACGTGATAGAAATCATATGTGGTACCTTCGACTTTATAAGTACAATCCGTTGTCACTTGTGTCATGTAACCTACCCCATCTATCAAGTCTGTAGCAGAAAGAGTAGTATTAGTGTATGTTCCTTTATTGTATACATCGTAATGATACGAGTTATTCGTTGTTTCAAAAAACAAAAACATGTATCCCTCAGATTCTATTATTTTATTTGAATGCCATCCAGAATTACTCTGTGCAGTGTACATACTTAGATCTTTTGGAACATATAAGATGTAATTAGATGTAGCTACAGCTGAAGAGTTCGTGTGTCTGATAAACAAATGAGTTTTGCTCTGTCCTAGAAATTGCCACTGTTCATTCGACGTAAAAGCAGGATTGTATCTTGCTAATACGCTGAGAGTTCCGTCATCATTAACTTTGAATTTAGTGACAGCTGAATGAGCAGCTGTTCCGGCATTCCCTCTAGGCGTCACTTTGTATATTATAGATGAATCTTCTGAATCCACCAGTTGAGTAGAATGCCATGTAGCATCTACTATGGAGAAATTCCAAGTATCGTTCGGTATCAATGCTACTTTAGAAGTACCCATCACAAATGCTGAATCACAGTTAATCACGGCAAATGCGTTTTTTATAGGTTTCCATGTATGCTTATTATATTGCTGTGCATGAAGAATCATAATATCATCTACTTCACATAATTTTTGTTGATTACTGGTTATTTTGTTAGAATCAAAGATTTGACTCATTCGTGTTCCTCCTTTCTATACTATTTCGATATTGTATGTCAATGCTCCTAATTCGTTTATTCTCACAGGAAGATCAATATGTGAATCTTTAGATGTAGTGACAACGATGTCACGTTTACCGTTAGAAGTAAAAACTTGGTTGGAGCTTAGACGTATACGTATCTGTTTAGCATATTTATTTTTATCGAAATCTTGAATATGAACACGTAACGTGTTTGTTAAGAATGTTGAATACGTTTTACCGTCTTCTTTGGGGGTGATCTTTGTGTCGACGTATATGTGAACCCCATTCTCGACTAGATAGAATCCGTCTTCTCCTAGTGGTGAAGATGTACTAGTTTTAAGGGTATTCACTACCTCTACTTCATTCTCGTAAGATGCTACGATTTTCATAGGGTTAAGTATCTCATCTACGTGTACACTCATATCCATCCTAGAATGCCATATTCTTCGGAGCTTATCTATACCTGCCCATTGTATATATGAGGGCCCTGGTATGATGTGTTGAATGACTTTGTATTTTAAGTCCTCATGATCTAACATGTAGACATCCAAGCTGTCATAAGTTACTCCTAATATTGTCTTATTTTTATCTAGGAACAAAGTAGCATCATATAAGTCGTTCATAGGACTGATACTTAAAAGTTTAGCACTTATTATTCCGGTTATATCAAATAAACAGATTCTACTGTTCGATAAGTCTTCAGATGATTGAGTTTTATCATCGGTAACTGTGACTACTAAACAATCAACATCATTCACTTTCAAGAAACGAAGATGATGATACCTAGTCCAAGTTGAAAGAGCTTTCATCTTCAAAGGAACGACTCTATCTAAGTTCTCGAATAATACTTCTGTCGCTGATATTGTTTTAGAAGGAACATCGAGTATTATTCTCCATATGACAAATTGTTCGCTTAAACCAACGTTACGTGTAGCTGAGTTAGATTCAAGAACACAATATATCTCGTATTTAGAATTATTGATTTTACGAATAGCTGGAGTTTGTCTCATCCAAGCAGAAGTTGTAGCATCCGTCTTATCTAATGTGAATATTTGGTTTATTGGGAATCCAGCAGACTCACTCTTAGTTAAAGCGTATATCATTACGTAATTATTTGAGTATTCTCCGAAGAAGTATACGTATTTGTCATCTTGACCTATATAGTGTGTTTGTGCTCTACCCGTGTGAGCGTTACTACTGATGTGAGTTTTAGTTTTCTTAGAATACACTCCTAAGTAATTCATCCCATTAGATGACGAGTCGTTATATTGTCGTTGCCAAGTGAAGTAAACATAATCGTCGTCTTGACACGCGATTCTGCAATTATATGAACAATCCTTACCTGATACGTTTGAAACCAAAACTAAACGCCCATCTGGTTCTTTCCTGAATTCACCGAAAAACATATCGGTTGTGCCGATTCCGTAAGAGTATGATGTTGTAAATCCTTTGTATACGATATTCGGATCTTTATTATCTACTAATTCGGAAGCTTCAATGGTGTTATTCCTCCAAGTAGCCTCTACACGAGTAGGATTATTAACGTTAACCGTTTGATATACGGAAATCCCTCCTTGCAGATGCGGAACATTCACGTTATTCATCGGAAAAGGTTTAAAATCTGCTAAAGTACAGTCTACAGAATCCATCAACAGATGATCGTCTATTTCCACTATACGGTGATTTTTAAGTACAGGAAGATTAGCACTCCCTCCTACATCCAATCTCATAATTAAGCACCTCCTAGCGCTGTGTAGTTGTATTTTATTTTGACTGAGCCTTTAATTTTTATTTTTATGTTTTTACTTATACCCAAGTCAAACTTAGAAGCACTAGTGGTCGATGTGAACGAGTATAAAAAAAATTCGCCATCGTATATTTCCACAAAGGCGTCTCCGACGATAACACATTCGGAGTTCATGAATATACTTATTTTAGAAGAACTTAGAAGCTCTTCAACATCTAAAGCTAAATTTACTGTATCTTTAGACTCGAAATCTACAGTATAACTATTGTTTATCAGAGTCACTCCAGTCAAAAGTTTTTTAGAATTATACGATAAAGATCCATCTGCGGATTCTTTTAATAAATCTAATACACCTTTGTTACTGTGAGTATGAATCGGTAACGCTAATATATCGGTTTGTTTAGCATAAGTTCCAGCCATCTGTGACAGAATATAATCCCATCCAGCTAACACTTCTTCTTGCGTGAAGATACTTGGTTTATTTTTAATATAAGCAGGATTGTTCGTGTTACTCACTAACCAATCCGCGTTAGTTTCTTTTTTATAAGTTCCGTCGTTTGAAAGAAACATTGAACCGTCTCCGTCCGACAGAATTAATGCTAACTTAGATTTTTGTTCTTCGCTGAGATCTCCTACTTTTAACCACGTCGTCTTTGTGGAATCTAGCATGTACAACGCATTCTTTTCTAAACACGCTGATACTTGACCTCCGTATCTCAATGGATTAGATAAATATGTCTGCATGTCAGAGTCAGCTTTAAACACTGCGTGTACGTCTAATGGATTCCCGTACTGCCTCTCTATTTGTAAGGGAAATAAAAGTGTTGACATGATACGCATGACCTCCTTTACTTGTTTTATTAAAAAGAAAAAGTGAACGAATCACTTTTTCTAAGCTCATCATATTATATTGTTACAGTGTATGTTATGGCTGCTGTGGTTGCTTGAGCTGGAACATAAGTGAACACTTTGTAGTTCACTGCGTTTCCTCCTTCAGCACCTTCTACTGAAACCACAGTTTTCGTAAATATACCTTTTATTTCAGCATTCATTCCTTCAACATACTTCACTGAAGACGGATCTTGTAAAGTCTCAGGATAAGCGAACGTTACCTTTTTAGCACCTACAGGTACGCTAATTGTGAATGTTGTTCCGACAACCGGATTGAGAACTCCAGTCAATGCTCTTACATCGGCTGACGTAGCGAGTGCTGTGTCACTTGTAGTGTCAGAGCCATGGAAATACTTTCTTACTGCTTTGAACACTATTGACGATGATGTTTTTGTTCCTGCTTGAATCTGACCACTAGGGTAGTTTTCTCCAAGGTTATTCTTAAGAACTTCACCTATAGCATAATCCACTTCGGCTAAATACGTTTTCGTTTGATCTACGATCTTGTATGGAGTAACCGTGTACGGCGATGTTATAGCCGTGTCAGTTAAGATAGCTGTTCCGTTTTCTTTTATTCTGAACGCAGTTAAGTCTCCTGCATTATTCTTAGTGAATATCGTATTAAATACTGGAGATATAGTCGTATCTGATTCCACCATTAACACATTCGCTGTCGAGAATGCTAGAGTTGGAGAAACATACGTAGGATTAATTACCGCAGTAAGCATCTTCTTAACTACTTCTAATAAATTGGTACCTGAAGGTATAGTTACTCCGTCGTTGTATAATCCTTGAGAAACACCTTTTACAGTGAAATCCGAATCGAATGCGACGTTCCCGCCTCCTCCACCGGACGATGAACTGTCACCTTTGATGTTTACAGGAGTAGCCCAAGCATAGATAGGCACTTGAGTATCCACCATGTCTCCTCCGCCGATATCAACTTGTACAGTTTTATATCCTACTATGAAGTTAAGATAAGTACCATTCGCGTCTGTTGTTATCTCTGGAATCGGAGTAAATCCGTCTTCTCCAGCTGTACCGCTTCCTTCTATAGAATGCGCTTTCCATTCAGTCATAGCGTTGTTTAATACGAACACTACACCTTCTTGTTCTTTACATGTTACGATTTGTCCAGCGTATCTCAATGGATTATTCAGGTACGCCGTCATATCCGCGGTTGTGTCGAACACGCTATCAGGATCTATTGGTCCTGAATACTGTCTTTTTAATTGTAAAGGAAATAATAATTTAGACATTTTTTAAACCTCCGTTAAATAGTTATTTTGTAGGTTGCCGGAGTACTAAAAGCTTCGGCTGGCGTGTACGTGTACACTTTGTAAGAGATAGCATTATACGAGTTTGCACCGTATACAGTCACTGTCTTCGGAGAACCAAATATACCTTTTATTTCAGCGTTCATTCCTTCGACATACTGCACTGAAGAAACATCTCGTAAAGTTGCAGGATAAGCAAAAATTACTTTCTTGGCTCCCAGAGGCATGTTTAGTGTGAAACTACTTCCAGCTGAGAGAGCTGAATTAGTCGAACTCAATGCTCGAACTTCATTAGACGTGACCTCATCCGTAGATGAATTCGTTCCGTAGAACGTTTTTCTATATGCAGTATACGTTAAGTTTGAAGACGTGATTGTTCCTGCTTGAATTTGACCACTAGGGTAGTCTTCTCCAAGGTTATTCTTAAGAACTTCACCTGTAGCATACGACACTTCCACCTTGTAAACTATATTTGAATCCGTCATTCCGACATTGTTGTCTACAAAGGGTTCTATTACAGATGTAGTCTTCACTAAGTTGCCGTTTTTGTACACCTTACAAGAAGTCACGTTACCAGCATTATTTTGTATGAATGTAGGAACGATAGTTATCGTATTCACTGCTCCGGCTTCTACAACGAACGGAGACGATCCGCTTAAAGATATGGTCGGAGCCACGTAAGTTGGTGGAATCATCTTCTTCAACATTTTCTCAATGATGTCTTCAATTTTTGTTCCAGATGGAATAGTGTTCCCATCACTGTAACTTCCGGAATTCACTCCTACTACATTTATAGCCTTAGTGGTTCTTGGAACAGATACTAATTCGACTTCATCACTATATATTGGTTCTTTATAAGCGTCTAATCCTATCTTAAATTTTAGATAAATTATTCCATCTACATTTCTGAAGACAGGAATAGGTGTGAAACCATCCTCTCCTTTTACCAGTTCAGGGTTCCCAACTATCTCAGCGACACTCATTCCTTGCCAAATCCCATCTTTACAGACTAAAACATCTCCCTCATCGATACTAGTTACGTCTACAGGTAGACCTCCTATACCTGTATCCCCTCCATCACCGTACATGGAATCCATTTTCATATAATCCATAGCTTTCATTATTAATCACCCCCTATTTGTTGTTATATAACAATGTTCATTTCTGGTGAAAAAAGAGATGCCTCGAAAGGCATCGTTTGTTTATCCAATATTAAAATCGGTCGTTGTAATCCAGTTTTTCTTCTGGATACTCCATACTTTTTCATTCTCATCGAATACGAGCATGCATCCGGGTTGTTCTTTGAAATCTGCGTATACGGTTTTCCCGTTTTCTACTATCTTGATATATAGTAGTACTCCATTAGGGGTATCCATTCCTTTTATTGTTCTGGAATAATCTTTTTTCTTAACAATCACTTGATGTATCAATTTGAATAGGTCAGGGTCTCCAACGATAACGCTTTTGTTGTCCTCTGGATCTCCATTGAATCCTATAAGATCGTTTATAATTTCGGTTACTTTCAATGTCATGTTAACTCCGGTTAATATATTCATATCTTCCTCCTCCATTATTCCCATGGTAAAATTTTCTTAATGTAAGTCTCAGCCTTGCACGCTAATTCGTCTAATCCTGCGTTATTACTGATGACATCATCGTACGTGTAGTTATACACTACGTCATCTGCGCCATTAATCACTTTAACTCCTCTGATGGATTTAATTAAGAGAGTTTTAACATCATAATCTTCATAATTAGATAGAATTAGTTGTTTAGTCTTAGCTATTTCTTCTGGTTCACGTATATGAATAAAGATTACGGAATTCGTATTAGCTTTATCTAAAGCAGTCTGAATGTAGTTCCACGCACCATCATATAACTCCACACTCAAACTCTTTAACTTATGTAAGAATGATCTACCTTTCTCGTCTTTAATCCCATCCCATCCTAACAGATGAGCGGCTTGTTTAACTTTATCCACGGTTGAAATATTAAACACATCCGTGTTTCCTAATTTCAGATTTTTTACCATAGTGACGAACGCATCTTTACCGACACCGCCAGATCCATTTATGATGATAGCTATCTTCGATTTTTTAGGATGCTCTATGTTTCTAATCAAGGCATCAACTCTTGTTTGTACGAATCTTACAGACATATCAGATAACTCGCACGCGATATCCTGAAGATCAATGTTTGTTAATGCTGGTACTTCTACCTTCAACGATTCATCGCCCATCACGTTTGACAAAAAAGAAAGATGTCTGCGTATCTTATGTAGTTCCGGTAAATCCTTTTTAGTTAGTTTTTCTGAATGCACATTTCTCATGTCATT
>RRZT012016816.1_pt1 | contig 14944 bp, 13 predicted proteins | sample 2165551 | NCBI WGS metagenome assembly RRZT01 (sample SAMN10456910, study PRJNA506462) | wastewater metagenome | biome: wastewater; feature: sludge; material: wastewater sludge; isolation source: wastewater sludge with Escherichia coli K12::gfp cells carrying plasmid... | place: USA: Moscow, Idaho... | reverse complement strand
ATATTCAACAGATTTAAGATCTATGTCTCAAGGAAGAGCAACATATTCTATGATATTTGACTCTTACCAAGAAGTTCCTAGAAATGTATCTGAAGAGATTATGAAAAAAAGAAATGGTTAATCCATTTTAGATTTTTATTAGAAAGGGATGTGCTAGTGCATGTCCCTTTTTTTATTAGATTTATATAATTAATCTACTAAAATGATTTTTTATATAAGTTTATTAATAAAGAGGAAGTATTGAGATTAGAAAGAAGTTGTAAACACTTAGATAAAATCGAAAATATTGGAGTGATTCTTAGACCACAAAGTCCAGAGTTGAAAAATGTATATTTTAAAATTGAAGCTATGTTTTTAGAAAAAAATATAAATTTAATACTTGAAGAAAACTCTGCTAATATGATAGAAAAACAAGGAATTGATTTTGATACTTTGTGTAAAAAAGTAGATTTCTTAATAAGTATTGGAGGAGATGGAACTCTTTTAGGATTAGCAAGAAAAGCTTTTAAGTATGATTTGCCAGTTTTAGGAATAAATCTAGGAACATTAGGTTTTTTAACAGATTTAAGTATGGAACAACTTCCAAAATTTATCGATGACTTACTAAAAGATGATTATAAAATTAATCCTAGAATGATAATTGAAGGGCAAATAAAAGATAAAAAATTTATAGCTTTTAATGATATTGTAATATCTAGAAAAAATCTTTCAACTATGCTTGAAGTTAGAGCAAAAATTGATAAAAAAGCTTTTAATACATATTTTGGAGATGGACTTATTGTTTCAACACCTAGTGGTTCAACTGCCTATAATTTATCTGTTGGTGGACCAATAGTCTATCCACTAACAAATGCTTTTATAATAACTCCAATAGCACCGCATTCACTAACTCAAAGACCAATAGTTGTACCTGCTGATTTTGAAATTGAATTTAAAGTTACAAAAGATACAGGAGCAGTTGTAATTATTGATGGACAAGAATTATATGATTTAAATAAAGATGAAATTATAAAAATAAAAATAGCTACAAAAAAATCAAAAATGCTACATAGAAGTAGTAGAGATTTTTTTGAAGTTTTAAGTGAAAAATTAAGATGGGGAAATTAGTTTGATTAATAGAATTTATATTAAAAATTGTCTTAGTTTTAAAGAAGTAAATCTAGAGTTTCAAAAAGGTTTGAATATTTTCAGTGGTCCTAGTGGAGCAGGAAAATCTGTTTTAATGCAAGAGATTTTAGCATTATTTGCTTTTAATGATGTAAAAAGTGAATTAAGTGAACTTGAATTTACAAATAATAGTTTAGAAGATTTTACATATGGAATTGAAATTGGTGATGATTTAATCATAAAAAACATCAAAAAAGAGAAAGTAAGATATTTTTTAAATAATCAATCAATATCAAAAAAGAATTTACAAAACATCTCTTCGAAGTTGATAAAACAATTAAATTTAAAAGATACTAGTGATTTTGAAAGTCAAAGAATAATAGAGTTTTTAGATAGGTTATCTTCAAAAAACAGTATAGAATTCAAAAATATAAAAAAATTATTTGATGATAAATTTAAAGAGTTTTCTAGTATAAAAAAAGAGTTAAATAAACTATACGAAGATGAAAAAAAAATAGAAGATTTAAAAGATTTTGTAAAATTTGAGATAAAAAAAATAGAGGATATTGATCCAAAAGAGGATGAATATGAAAAACTAAATTCTATAAAAAAATCTTTAGCAAAAAAAGAAAAAATAGAAAAAGCTATGAATAGAGCAAGTACAATTTTTGAATTAAATAATAGCGTTACTGATTTATTACAGCTTTTAGAAATAGATTCTACATTTTTTGATGAAGCTATGAATGAACTAAATAATATTTTTGAAAAATCAAGTGATAGTTTAAATGAGCTTGACGATATAAATATTGAGGAAGTTTTAAATAGAATTGAAAAAATATCTAATTTACAAAAGAGATTTGGTTCGATTAAAGAAGCTTTAGAATATAAAGAAGAAAAGAAATTAGAGTTAGAATCTTATATGAATATATCTTTTTCTAAAACTCGTTTAGAAAAAGAGTTCTCTTCATTAGAAATTGAAATTCAAAATATAGCTCAACAAATCAGCGAGTTTAGAAAAAGTAGCTTGCTTTTATTAGAAGATAAGATTAATTATTATTTAAAGTTTTTATATTTAAATAATGCAAAAATAGATTTAATTAACAAAGAGTTAGATTTTACAGGAATGGATGAAATATTATTTGAGTTAAATGGAGTTTCTCTTGATACTATTAGTTCTGGTGAGTATAATAGACTTAGGCTTGCTCTTTTAAGTGCTATTTCAGAGTTTGATATTGGAGAAAATGGAGTTCTGTTTTTAGATGAAATTGATGCAAATTTAAGTGGAAAAGAGAGTGATGCAATATCAAAAGTATTAATATCTCTTAGTAAAAATTATCAAATTTTTGCAATTTCACATCAACCTCAATTAACATCAAGTGCAAATCAGCATTTTTTAGTTGATAAAAAAGATGGAGTTTCGACTGTAAAATTATTAAATAGTAGTGAAAAAATAATTGAAATTGCAAGAATGATTAGTGGTGAAAGTGTAACAAATGAGGCTATAGAATTTGCAAAAAATCTTCTGAAATAATAATCAAATATATCTTTCTCCTATTTTTCGCTATAATGAGAAACGACCAAAAAATCTGGAGAAACGATGTTTAAAAACTTGTCATTAAAATCGAAAGTTTTAATCCTATCATTTGTTACCATAATTGCTATATCATTTGCAATAGCAGTTGATGCAATATACTCAATTAAGAGTTTTTCAAATGAGAGTATTGAAAGTTATAAAAAAGAGGCTTACGCAAAAAAAGAGCAAGAGTTACAAAATTATGTATCTTTGGCGATAAAAACTGTTGAAGCTTATCATTCTAGAACATCTACTGATAAACTTAAACTAGAAGTTCAAGAAGAACTTGTAAAACAGACTAATTTTTTGTTTTCTATATTAGAGGCAGAGTATGAAAGAAATAAGAATTCTCTTTCTGAAGAAGCTTTAAAAGATAGATTAAAATCTATTGTAAACGCTACAAGATATGGTAAAACAGGATATTTCTGGATAAATGATTTTGATGCTGTTGTTTTAGTGCATCCAATAAATCAAAAACTTAACAATCAAAATATGCATGATTATAAAGACCCAAATGGAAAACAAATTTTTAAAGAATTTGCTGATTTAGCAAAGAAAAGTAAAGAAGGATTTGTTGACTATGTATGGCCAAAACCAGGATTTGATAAACCACAAGAAAAAGTATCTTTTGTAAAGCTTTTTAAACCATATAATTGGGTTATCGGTACTGGAGAGTATGTTGATAACTTGACAGCAAAAATTCAAGAAGAAGCACTAAAGACAATTTCAGAAATGAGATATGCTAATAATGACTATTTCTGGATAAATGATTCTAATCCAAAAATGATAATGCATCCAATGAATCAAAAATTAAATGGTTCAGACTTGAGTTCTTATGTAGATCCGTATGGTACAAAACTTTTTGTTGAAATGGTAAAAGTTGCAAATGCAAAATCTGAGGGTGGACTTGTAAAATATTATTGGGATAAACCAAATAAACCAAATGATCCAAAAGCTAAATTTTCATATGTACAAAAATTTGGACCATGGGATTGGATAATTGGAACAGGTGCCTATGTTGATGACATTGAAACTCAAATAGCTTCAATGGAAGATAATACTGCAAAAGAGATAAATACAATAATCTTTAGTATTGCTATTTTTACTTTAATATCAATAATTATTGCTTCAATAGTTTATAATATTTTTATAAAACAAACTTTGATTAGACCTTTAGAAGATTTAGATGAAGCGATTATAAAAATCAAAAATGCTGATGGTGAAACTGATCATATTGAAAAAAAATCAAATGATGAGATAGGTAAAGTTGTTGATAGTTTCAATAGTTATATTGCATCATTAAAAGAAGGATATATAGAGGATTCTAAAGTTATTGCTAATGTTGAAGAAGTAATTGAAAAAGTAATAAATGGTTTCTATGTTTATAAAGTTGAACAAAATTCTTCAAATCCTCAAATTAGAAAATTAAGAGATTCTATAAATACGATGATTGAAAGAACAAACCAAAACTTAGTTGGATTAAATAACATATTGATTGAATATGGTAATTCAAACTTTTCTATTGGTGATTCAAAAATTGATACATCAAAAGTTAATGGAATTATTTCTTCTTTAGCTGCTAGTACGCAGTTAATTGGAGTTACAGTTTCAGAATTCTTATCTATGATTGTTGGAAGTGGTAGACAGTTAAATGAAGATACAAATACTCTATCTCAAGCAGCAAATAGATTATCTGCTTCAGCAAATGAGCAAGCTGCTTCGTTAGAAGAGACAGCGGCTGCAATAGAAGAGATTACGTCTATTGTAAAATCAAGTGTTCAAAAAACAACTCAGATGTCAACTTTAGCTAAGCATTTACAACAATCTTCGATGGAAGGGGAGTCCCTTGCTACTAAGACAAATTATGCAATGGAAGAGATTGATAAGCAAGTAAGATCAATAAATGAAGCAATAAGCATAATTGACCAAATTGCTTTCCAAACAAATATTCTTTCATTAAATGCAGCTGTTGAAGCTGCAACTGCAGGAGAAGCTGGAAAAGGATTTGCAGTAGTTGCACAAGAGGTAAGAAATCTAGCAGCTAGAAGTGCGGAAGCTGCAAAAGATATTAAAAATATTGTTGAGATTGCAACTTCAAAAGCAAATGAAGGTAAAGATATTGCAAATGAGATGATAAATGGTTATTCAACATTAAATGCAAAAATTAATGAAACAATAAATCTAATTGAAGATGTATCTCAAGGTAGCAAAGAAGAAGAAAAAGGAATTATTCAAATAAATGATACTATAAATATTTTGGATAAAGCTACTCAAGTAAATGCAAATCAAGCTACAGTAATTAGTGATTTAGCAAGTGAAGTTGCGAATTTATCTACAAATCTTCTAAAAATTGCTGATAGAGCAAAATTTAAAGAATTTAGTCATAAAGAGATAGAAGATATAGATTTAGTATTTAAAGTTTCAAAATTAAAAAATGATCATATTAGATTTAAACTTGTAAATTTTGATAAAGTAGGGCAAACAAAAACTGCATGGACTGTTACTAAACCAACTGATTGTGATTTAGGAAAATGGATAGCAGAGCAAGAGAGCTTAAATAATCCATTTACAAAAACTCAAAACTGGAAAGATCTAAAAGTAAATCATGAAATAGTTTATAACAGTGTTCAAAAATATATAAATGAAGATTGTAAAGACAATGTAGATAATGAATTATTAAATACTTTATCTAAAGAGCTTGATCAAGCAACTTTTGAAGTATTTAAATCTTTAGATCAATTAAAAAAAGATAATATACTTGAACAAAATAATTTTTCAAAACCAACTATAGAAAACAAACAAAATATTGAGATAAAATCTTCTAAAATAGAGTTGAAACCTCAAGAAAAAACTACTAAAGTTATAGCTTCAAAAACAAATGATGATGAGTGGGAGAGCTTTTAAGCTCTACACTTATTCTACAAAATATTCACAAACAAAACATTTATTAAAAAATAGATATAATCTACACTTAATTTAAATAAAAATATATAAAAATAATCAAAGGAATTTTATGAGTAAGCAAAAAGTTGAGTTGCTTAGCCCAGCTGGAAATTTAGAAAAATTGAAAATAGCTATAAATTATGGAGCAGATGCTGTTTATGCAGGTGTTAGCCATTTTAGTTTAAGAATAAGAGCATCAAAAGAGTTTACATTTGAAACTTTTAAAGAAGGAATAGAATATGCACATGCTAGAGGTAAAAAGGTATATGCAACAATAAATGGTTTTCCTTTTAACTCTCAGATAGAATTATTAAAAAAACATATAGCAACAATGGCGGCTTTAAAACCAGATGCTTTCATAGTTGCTGCACCAGGTGTAGTACAATTATGTAGAGAAATAGCACCAGAAATTGATATTCATTTATCAACTCAAGCAAACGTTTTAAATTATCTTGATGCAAAAGTTTATTGGGATATGGGAGTTAGAAGAATAGTTGTAGCAAGAGAGATATCATTAAAAGATGTAGTTGAAATAAAAAAATATCTTCCAGATATGGAAATAGAGATTTTTGTTCATGGTTCTATGTGTTTTGCTTATTCAGGAAGATGTTTAATTAGTGCTGTTCAAATGGGAAGAGTTCCAAATAGAGGAAGTTGTGCAAATGATTGCAGATTTGAGTATACTCTTTATGCAGGAAATGATGATCATGGAACACTATTTAGACTTGAAGAAGAGCCAGGAGTTGGAACATATATTTTTAATTCAAAAGATATGAATTTAGCTTCTCACATAAAAGAAATTTTAGATAGTGGTGCAGTTGATAGTTTAAAAATAGAAGGAAGAACAAAATCTCCATATTATGCTGCAGTTACAGCAAAAGCTTATAGAGAAGCTATTGATGATTATTATGATGGAAAATTTGAACCTGAGAAATACCAAAGAGAGTTACATACTACAAAAAATAGAGGCTTTACTGATGCTTATTTAATTCATAGACCATTTGAAAAAGTAGATTCTCAAAATCATGATTATGCTTTAAGTAAAGGAAGTTACGAAGTAACTGGTCTTGTAACAGAAGATGAAGAACATTTTTATTGTAAATACAAAGTTTATCCAAATGAAGATATAGAAATTTTTACTCCCCATAATACAGTTTTACAAGAGTGTGATAATGAAATAGGAAAAGTGTTCAAAAAAGAAGATGGACTTTATTATATAAACTTTAAAAAGATTTTAACAGATACAAATAAAGAGTTAGAAAGCGTTCACAGTGGAAATGTGAATAAAATAAAACTTCCTTGTAAATTGCCATATTTAACAATGTTTAGGATAGAAAATACAGAGACAAATATTGATTAAGTTACAGTAAAATGATTTTCTTTAGAGTTACAAATAATATAAATATAAAAACAACAGATGGTTCTTTAGTGAAGTATTTCAGATTTAAAGCACCGGCTAGTTTACCTAATGAAACAGTTTATATTTCTACTTATGATGATTATTGTGATTTAAATGCAGTTTTTGGAAGAATAGATAAAAGCAAATATTTCACAAAAATCTTAAATGAAGATAATGTAAGATCAAATAAAGATTTCCCAATTGAGCTTGGGATTTCAACAAAAAATGAATTTAACAGAGATAAAAATCAAAGAGCAGAAGAGTTTATTAATTTAGATGCTGTTGATTTATATAAACAAGTAAAATATACAAATAAAGATAATATAAAAGTTGCAATAATTGGTGGAATGTCTACGGGTATTGGTAAAACTATTGCGTCTTGTACTGCTTTAAGAATTTTGCATCAAAAACTAAGTGAAATATTTAAAAGTGTAAAAATTGATATATATATTAATGCTTCAAATAATAGTTATTTTACTAGGGATAAAGATATATATAAAACACAAGATTATTTGAATGATATTTTACCTTTAAGTATAACTACAAAACAGCTTTGTGAATATGATTATTTTATTGATAATAGTGTTGATTTTACTAAACTTTTAGATTTAAATTATGTTGATGCTTGGCTTTATAAATTTGGAATTAATTACAAAAAAATTAGTCCAGAAGAAAAATATAACTCTTTGGAAACAAAACATTTTAATATAGATTCAGGCTTAAAGAATAAAATTTCTGAAGCAAAAAGTAGAGGAAAACTTTTACTTTTCCATCCTTACAGTGCAAATATAAATAAATCAATTCCACAAATAATAGCTATTGATTTATTAAAAGAACTTCTTTTAAAATTGGAAGATTATACTGTTGTAACTACTCTTCAAATTGATTTAAAAATTAAAGCTGATAATCTATTAGACTTATCAAAAGATTCTAGAACAATAAATGATTTTATATATATTATCTCTTGTATGGATAAAGTAATAACTACAAATACATCAGCTTTTCATATATGTGATGCTTTTATGATTCCAACGATTACTTTTTTTGTTGAAGATAATTTTGAAGAGATAAGTAAATATTATAAATATAATAATTCTATTTATTTAAAAGATCAATCAAAAAATTTATCAAAATTTATTTATGAAAATGAAGTATTAACAATCTACAAGTTAGAAGCCTGGAGAAGTTTGAAAGTTTCGAAGATTATAAAGTTATTAGAAAAAATTTGATATAATCTGCGAATTTAAAAAATTATAAAGGTAAAAAAATGAAATTCGTTTCGATAATAATGGGTAGTAAATCTGATTATGAAATTATGAAAAATTGTGCTGATACTTTTGAACAATTCAATGTTAAATATGAGTTAATTATATCTTCTGCTCACAGAAGTCCTGAAAGAACTAAAGAGTATGTAAAAGAAGCTGAAGAAAAAGGTGCAATTGCTTTCATAGCAGCAGCTGGAATGGCAGCACACTTAGCAGGAGCATTAGCAGCAACTACAACTAAACCAATCATTGGAGTACCTATGAAAGGTGGTGCAATGGATGGTATGGATGCTATGCTTTCAACTGTTCAAATGCCTGCAGGTATGCCTGTTGCTACTGTAGCACTTGGAAAAGCTGGAGCTATAAATGCTGCTTATTTAGCAATGCAAATCTTAGCAATTAGTGATAAAGATTTAGCTGTTAAATTAAAAGAAGATAGAATGGTTAAAGCTAAAGCTGTTGAGAGTGATTCTAAAGATATTGAAGTAATTCTATAATGAAGCCAATTGCACTATTTACACTACCTAATTGTAAATGGTGCAAAGAGGCCATTATCTACTTAAAAAGTAAAAAACTAAAATTTAATCAAATTGATTTAACAAAAAATGCTAGTGCTTTAAAAGATTGTCAAAAAAGATGTTCCGGTGCTCCAGTTATTCTAATTGGAAATAGTTGGATTTGTGGTTTTGACAAAGAAAAAATAAATAAAGAGTTAGGAATAAAATAAAATGCTTACTTTTTCACAAATGTTATTAAAACTTCAAGAGTTTTGGGCAAAAGAAGGGTGTAATATTGTTCAACCATATGATATTCCAGCAGGGGCTGGAACTTTTCATCCAGCTACACTTTTAAGAAGTTTAGATAGCACTCCTTGGAGTGTTGCTTATGTTGCACCTTCAAGAAGACCAACAGATGGAAGATATGGTGAAAACCCAAATAGATTAGGAAGCTATTATCAGTTTCAAGTATTAATAAAACCAAGTTTAGAAAATATTCAAGATTTATATTTACAATCTTTAGAATATTTAGGTTTGGATTTAAAAAAGCATGATATTAGATTTGTAGAAGACAACTGGGAATCACCAACTTTAGGAGCTTGGGGATTAGGATGGGAAGTTTGGCTTGATGGCATGGAGGTTACACAATTTACATATTTCCAACAAGTTGGAGGTTTGGCTTGTGATCCTGTTGCTGTAGAGATAACTTATGGAACAGAAAGACTTGCTATGTATCTACAAGGTGTTGATACTGTTTTTGATATAGTTTGGAATGAAAATAAATTTGGAAAAACAACATATGCAGATGTTCATAAAGAAGGAGAATATCAATTTTCTAAGTATAATTTTGAAGTGGCAAATACAACTAAATTATTTAGAGATTTTGAAGAAGCGTTTAATGAATGTAAAGCTTGTTTAGAAGCAAATCTTCCGCTTCCTGCATATGATCAATGTATGGTAGCAAGTCATGCTTTTAATACATTAGATGCTAGAAAAGCAATAAGTGTAACTGAAAGACAAAATTACATTTTAAAAGTACGTGAACTTGCACAAGCTTGTGCTGTTATGTATAAAGAACAGGAAGAATCAAGACTTAAAAGAGTAGGAAGATTATAATTTGAAAATAAGAGATATCTACGAGTTTTTGAATTCTTTTAGCCCATTTGAACTTCAAGAAAAATGGGATAATTCAGGACTTATTGTAGGAAATATGAATGATACTTTTGAAAACTTGTATTTGAGTATGGATTTAGATTTAGAGTTAGTAAAAAATTTAAAAGAAAATTCTTTAGTAATTACTCATCATCCATTGATTTTTAGTGGATTAAAAAAAGTAAACTATGATACATACTCTTCAAAAATTTTAAAAGAGCTTATAAAAAAAGATATCTCTTTAATTTCTATGCATACAAATATAGATAAAACACATTTAAATAGATTTGTAACAGAAGAAATTCTAGGATTTAAAATAGAAAATCAAAATGAGTTTATTGCAAATTGCAGTGTTGATATGAGTTTTGATGATCTTTTAAAGCATTTAAACAAAAGATTAAATTTAAAACATATAAAGTTTGTAAAAATAAAAGAGTATATTAAAACTTTATCGATTTGTACAGGTTCTGCAATGAGTTTAATTGATGCAGTTGATACAGATTGTTTTATAACAGGTGATATAAAATATCATGATGCTATGGAAGCAAAAGCTAGAGGTTTGTCTTTAATTGATATTAGACATTATGAGAGTGAAAACTACTTTAATATACTTTTAGAAGAACTATTAAAAGAGTATTTGAAAAAAAATAAATTAAAAGCTATAATAACAGCTTCAAAAAATCCATTTGAGTTTTTTATAGAAGGAGAAAACATTGAATAAGTATTTAGAGGATTTAATAAAGTTATCAAAGTATGATACAAGTATTAGTCAATTTGAACCAAAAATTGAAAATCAAAAAGCAAAGTTAGCAACTTTTGTTGAGACAGCTGAAGCTATAAAAGTAGGTATTAACTCAACATATTTAGAAATTGATGATTTAAAATCAAAAAGAACAAAAAATAATATTCACTTGAGTGAATTAAAAACAAAATTAGACTCAATTGCTAAAAAAAATAAAGATGTAACAAATGAAAAAGAGTTAAAAGCTTTACAATTAGAAGAAGAGATTGCTAAAGAGCAAGTTAGCTTTGCAAATGAAGAGATTGAAAGACTTGATAAATTAACTGCTGCTAAAGAAGAAAAATTAAAAGAACTTCAAGAAAAATTAAAAGTAGAAGAAGAAGATATTAAAGAGATTAGAGTTGTTGTTGAAGATACAATTGCTCAAATTAATAATGAAAGAAATGAAGTTTATGCAAAAAGAAGCGAATTATTAAGTCAATTTGATAACAAAATTTTAACTTTCTATGAAAAAATAAAAAGATGGGCAAAAGATACTGCGGTAGTTCCTGTAAAAAAACAAGCGTGTTACGGATGTTTTATGAAAATAAATGATAAAACTTATGCTGAAGTTTTAAGAGGAGAAGAAATTGTAAATTGTCTTCACTGTGGAAGAATTCTTTATAAAGGTGAAGAAGAAACAGTTACAACAGAGGCTTAATTTGAGCCTCTTTGCTCTTTTTTATAATTTTATTTTAATTCTAATTTATATACTTTTTATTCCATATTTATTATATAAGTCAAGAACTAAAAAATATAAGCTAGCTATTCCTGCAAAGTTTTTTTTAAGAAATAACCCAAAATTTGATTTAAATGGTGTTTGGTTTCATTCTTGTTCTATGGGTGAAGTAAGAGCAATTAAACCATTAATAAAAGAGTTTGAAGATGAAGCCAATATTAGTGTAATTACAAATACTGGTTTTGATGAAGCAAAAAGTATTAGTTCAAATGTGAGATTTTTGCCTTTTGAATTCTTCCTACCATTTTGGATAACTAAACAAAAAGTTTTAGTAGTTATGGAAGCTGAACTTTGGTATATGCTATTTTTAGTTGCTAAGAAAAAAGGTACAAAAACCTTACTTATAAATGCAAGAATTTCTGATAAATCTTATAAATCATATTTAAGATTTAGATTTTTTTATAAAAAGATATTTTCAAATATAGATAAGGTTTTTGCACAAAGTGAAATTGATAAAATAAGACTTTTACAATTAGGTGCAAAGGATGTTGAGGTTATTGGAAATATAAAATTAGCTCAACTTCCACAAAAAAAGCAGAACTTTGAAAAACCTGATGGTATAGTAATAACTGCTGCAAGTACCCATGAAGGTGAAGAAGAATTAATATTGTCTGCTTTTAATAAAGAGTTTGGGAAACTAATAATTGTTCCTAGGCATCCTGAAAGATTTTTAAAAGTTGATGAGTTAATTAAAAATTATATCAAAGGTAAGAATATTTCCTATCACAAATATAGTATTAAAGAAGATTTTAGCAGTGATATTGTTTTAATTGATAAAATGGGGATTTTAAATGATATTTATGCAATAAGTGATATTACTATTTTAGGTGGAGCATTTGCTAAAGTAGGGGGACATAATCCAATTGAACCTGCTTATTTTGGAAATGTGATAATTAGTGGAAAAAATATTTTTAATCAAAAATCACTTTTTGAGTGTATAAAAAATTATTATTTAATAGAAAATTATGAATTAAAAGAGTATTTAAAAAAAGCGGGTACTCTTTTAAAACCAGAATTAACAAAAGAAGGTTCATTTGAACCTATAATTAAGGAGATGAAAAAATGGCTGTAGAATATGATAAAGCTTATAAACTTTTAGCAATTCAGGAAAAAATTTCTAATGCTAAAGCAAAAGATTTGATTGATAGAGGATTAGTAAAAGTTGGTGATAAAAAAGTTATGATTGCTAGGGGAGAAATTAGAACAGATACAAAATTTAACGTAAAAGAACTAGCAAAAACAAAAGTTATTTTTGAAGATGATAATATTTTAGTTGTTGATAAACCAGCATTTATTACTGCTGATGAAGTTGCAAAAACTTTTAAAAATGCAATACTTTTAAATAGACTTGATAAAGAAACAAGTGGTGTTATGATGTTTGCAAAAAATGAAGATTTTCAGAAAAAAGCTATTAAAGAATTTGCACAAAATAGAGTTTATAAAGAATATGTAGCAATTGTTGAAGGTAAAGTTATTGAAGAAATAGTTATTGATAAACCTATTATTACTATAAAAGATAAAGGTGTAGCAAAATCAAAAATTGATAAAAATGGGAAAAGTGCAAAAACAACTGTTTATCCACTTTTAGTAGAGGGAAATAAATCAAAAATAAAACTTGTGATAGAAAGTGGAAGAACTCATCAAATTAGAGTTCATTTGAATTCTGTAGGTTTACCTATAATTGGAGATGCTATTTATGGAAGAACAGCTTCAAATGTAAATAGAGTTTTATTACATTCTAAAATTACAAAAATCTTTGATTATACTTTTGAAGCAAAAGAACCAAAAGAATTTAAAGTATATGATTTTAGCTAATATTAAGTTGTCTAGAAAGAAAAAGCTCATTTTAAAGGGCTTTCGAGAAAAAAATAAGCTAAAACAAAACTTAAAATGATGATATTGATTAATCTATTTTAAAGTATAATTTAAATAAAATCCAAAAATAAAAAATATGGAGAAGTATCTTGTTTGATTCAATAACGGGCTCGCTTAGAGGAATAATAGGAAAAATTAGACATCAAGATGATGTTGCATCACTTAGCAGAGCTATAAGTGAACTAAAAAAAGCTTTCTTAAAAGCAGATGTTCATCATAAAAGTACTAAAGACCTATTAAATGCTATTGAATTAGAAACTAAAAAAATTGGAATTGGTCAAGATAATTTCATAAAAGTGTTAAAACAAGAACTAGAAAAAGTTTTAACTGCTAATGGAAATCAAGGATTTGTATTTTCTTCTACTCCTCCTACAGTTGTTTTAATGACAGGACTTCAAGGAAGTGGTAAAACAACAACAACTGGAAAATTGGCAAACTATTTAAAAACAAGAAAGAAAAAAGTTTTAGTTGCAGCTTGTGATTTACAAAGACTTGCAGCAGTTGAACAGTTAAAACAGATTGCTAAACAAATTGATGTTGATATCTATTTTGATGATAATGAAAAAGATCCTATTAAAATTGCTCTTGCTGCTAAACAAAAAGCTACAAGAGAGTTATATGATGTACTTTTAGTAGATACTGCTGGAAGACTTGCAATTGATGAAGAGTTAATGCTTCAATTAAAAGATATAAAAAATGCTATTAATCCAAATGAAATTTTTTATGTTGCAGATGCTTTAACAGGTCATGATGCTACAAAAACTGCGACAACATTTAAAGAAAAAATTGGAATAGATGGAGTTATTCTATCAAAATATGATGGTGATACAAAAGGTGGAGTTGCTTTAAGTATCGCAGATCAAGTAAATGTTCCTCTTAGATTTATAGGTATTGGTGAAAAAATGCCTGATCTAGAAGTTTTTATTCCTGATAGAATTGTTTCTAGACTTTTGGGTCTTGGAGATATTGCAGGCCTTGCTGAAAAAACTGCAAATATAATTGATGAGAAAAAAGCAAAAGAAGTTAGTAAAAAGATTAAAAAAGGTGAGTTTAATTTTAATGACTTCTTAGAACAACTATCAATGATGAGTAAATTAGGAAGCTTAAAATCAATTATTGGAATGATACCTGGTATGTCTGCTATGGCACCAGCTTTAAAAGATATGGATTTCGAGAACTCAAAGGAAATTATTAGAATAAAAGCACTTATTAGTTCTATGACACCAAAAGAAAGAGAAAATCCAGATTTACTAAATCCTAGTAGAAAAAAAAGAATATCTATGGGGTCAGGGCTTAGTGAAGTTCAAGTAAATAAAATATTAAAGCAGTTTAAAAATGCTTCGAAAATGGCTAAACAACTTTCAAGTAAAGGTGGAATGAAAGGTTTACAAAATATGTTGTCTCAAATGGGACCAAATGGAATACCAAAAATTCCAAGATAACAATAAAAATAGTATTGAGCTGTAAACTTATTGGAGTTTAGAATTCAATACTATAAATTAAAAAAAGGAAAGAAAACATGACAGTGATTAGATTAACAAGAATGGGAAGAAATAAAAAACCATTTTATAGAATAGTTGTAACAGACTCAAGAAAAAGAAGAGATTCAGGTT
>RRZT011357037.1_pt1 | contig 14945 bp, 9 predicted proteins | sample 2165551 | NCBI WGS metagenome assembly RRZT01 (sample SAMN10456910, study PRJNA506462) | wastewater metagenome | biome: wastewater; feature: sludge; material: wastewater sludge; isolation source: wastewater sludge with Escherichia coli K12::gfp cells carrying plasmid... | place: USA: Moscow, Idaho ... | reverse complement strand
CGTCTCCAAGATGGAAGGCCAGACCGACATGTACGTGAGCACCTTGCGCCGCTTCGTCGAAGCGATGGGCGGCGAGCTGCGCATCGTGGCCCACTTCCCCGAGGGCAACGTCGAAATCAGCCAGTTCAAGCGGGAGCCGGAGCCGGCCGAACCGGCGGCGGCGTAGGGCGGGCGGCGTCGTGCCGGAACGCCTGGAAGCGCGCTTCGTCGATCCGAGAATCCCCATGCCGGATCACGAGACGTGGTACGTGTGCCCGCCCGTCGGTTTGAACCGGTACGTGAGACCCTCGTAGTCGTCGATGCAACCCCACGGGCAGCCGCGCAGGTAAAAGCCGACGTTGACGTGCTGGGTCGCGGCCGAGGCGATCACGTCGCAGCCCGCCGTCTTGGCCAGCTCGGCGCAGAACGTCTTGCCGATCCCGCCGGTGGCCACCCCCTGCTGGGCGGCCACCTCGCAGGCCACGAGCCAGATCGCGCCGACATCGCAGCCCCGCAAGCCCGAGAAGACGCCCGCGTTGCCGATGTTGAGGTCGGGGCTGCCGGTTCCGCCGACGAACAAAGACCCAGGGCTGCCGTGGCAGTTGACGACGATGTTTTCCAGCCGCTGCCTTCGGGCGCCGAACTGGCCGCCGTTGGCGTGGAGAACCCAGTTCACGATATCCCCGGCGGACGCGCCGGGCAGCATTTCCCACGTCCACTTCATCCGGTACTTGTACCCGGGCACATCGTGGGAGTGGACGACCAACGAGGGTTGCTTCATTCGGATCACGGCGGGCCTCCCGAGGCAATCGATCCGCGACTCGCGCTTCGTCGACGCCGTGCCCGGGCGTTCCACCCTCGCGGAAAACGAGGGATTGGAGGGCGGTGGCACGGCATCGCGCTTCGCGGATGGCGGGTTCGCGCCGTCCGCTTACCCGGTGATTTCCCGGTCGGCGGCCATCGGTTCAAACGGGCGAGCGGTTTTCGTTTCGTCCGCTCTCGAAAGACCTCGGCCGACATCCCGCAACCGGCGAGGGGCCGCGCCGTCGGTCCGTTCGGCCTCCGGGTCGAGCGCCCGGGCCGCGCCATCCCACGGCGAGCCTTGCCCGCGGTGAATCCGCCCCCGCCATTCGCAAACCGGATACCACCACCTCACCGCGCCGGTCTCGGCGGCCGAGGTCGGCTTCGATGGCGCCCGCGCACCGCTCGCGGCCGATCCCCGATTTCCATCCGTTTCGGCACCGCCGGTGTTCGGCGGGCGAGATGGCCCGGGAAGGGGGACGACTCACACCGCGATAGTGTCGGGGAGCAGGCGGCGAAACTCTTTCCGGACCACGTCGTAGCACTCGCACACCCGCGCTTCCAGGCCCGGCCGGTCCAGCACGGTGATGCGGCCCCGGCTGTAGTGGATCAGGCCGGCGCCCTGCAAGTTTCCGGCGGCCTCGGTCACGCCCTCGCGCCGGACCCCCAACATGTTGGCGATCAGCTCCTGGGTCATGCTCAGCTCGTTCGAGGGCAGCCGGTCGAGGCTGAGCAGCAGCCAGCGGCAGAGTTGCTGGTCCACCGAATGGTGCCGGTTGCAGACGGCGGTCTGCGCCATCTGGGTCAGCAGGGCCAGCGTGTAGCGCAGCAGCAGATGCTGCAACGCCCCGGAGCGGTTGAATTCCTGCTTGAGCGCCTGCCCCTTCAGCCGGTAGGCGTGGCCCGCGCTCTGCACCACCGCCCGGTTCGGCATGGTTTCGCCGCCCATGAACAGGGCGATGCCCACGATGCCGTCATTGCCGACCACGGCGATTTCGGCGGACGCGCCGTTCTCCATGACATAGAGCAGAGACACGATGGCGGTGGTGGGGAAATAGACGTGGCTCAACCGATCCCCGGACTCGTACAGGGCCTCGCCGAGCGACAGCGGGACCCATTCCAGGCGGGGAAACAGGCGCTCGCATTCGGGCTCGGGCAGGACGGCGAGCAGATGGTTTTGTCGGGGGTTCGGCGGGTTCGGCGGGCTGGGCATGATCGACATGATACACCTACAATGGAATCCGTAGAAATAACATAACTTGAGATTGATCGATAATAATCCCTATTATGTTACCATATTGTGTTCACTAGCGCACAGACCGTCAGACTGCTCGGTGTGATTTTTTCACTTTTGGGGCGTGGCATGCCGCGAGCGCCGCCCGTTACGCCGCGACAGCAGGCCCCTCCCGGCACGGAGCGGACGCATCGGCCACGATCCGGATATTCGGGCATTCTCGGCGCGTCGCCTGCGGACGATGAGCCGTTTATTGATTTCATCGATCCGTGCGCTAGCGAACAGACGCCCACCCCAGATAGTTGTAGGGTTTCTCCGATTTCAACAGGACAGGGGAAGCAGCATGCCTTTGATTCAATTAATCGTTGCGCTCGTGGTCGTGGGCGTCGCCCTATGGCTGATCAACAACTACATACCGATGGATGGCACGATCAAGAAAATCTTGAATGTGGTCGTGGTCATTGTCGTGGTCCTCTGGCTGTTGTCCGCCTTCGGGATCTTGGGTTCCATGTCGGGGATGCGGGTCGGAGAGCCGATCAACCCGTCAGATTTTATCGATGGAAGGAGACAACATGAACGCAATCAAGATCGCGGCGATCGCGCTGATGGTGGCCGGCACCTTGGGTTTGACGTATGGCGGCTTCAGCTACACCCAGGAGACCCAGGAAGCCAAGATCGGTCCGCTCGAACTGACGGTTCAGGACCGGCGGACGGTCAACATTCCGGTCTGGGCGGGCGTGGCGGCGATAGCGGCGGGCGCGTTCCTGCTGTTTTTGCCCAAGAACAGTTAGCCCCCGCATTTCTAGACCCTAAAACGCCCTCCTCCCGGAGGGAAAACGCAAATCGTTGGAAACGCGACTTCCAGCGCCCTTCAAGCAGATTAAAGAGAGTCTCGAAATGGCAAAAATGCACAGGATAAGTTTGATGGCCATGGCGCTGGTACTGGGCGGCGGCGTGTTGCAGTCGGCCGGCGCGCAGCAGACGGTGGGCGCTCCTCCGACCGACAGCGCCGATTCGCCCCCTCGCTATCGGGAACCGGCGCCCGGAACGCCCGCACCCTCACCGCGCCCGAATCCTCATACCGGCTCGGAATCGGCGGCGGCGCCTTCGCCATCCCCGGATGCCGTCGCCGGCCCCGACGGGTCGCCGCCGTCCCCTCGCATCCACAGCGATCGCGGCGTTCGCTACGTATCGGGCGGCGTGGGCGAAGGCGAACGCGCCGAACTCGATGCCCTGTCCGACCAGTTCAACCTGCGCTTGCTGTTCGCGATGCAGGGCAGCGGCGAGTATCTGTCGGAAATCCGGGTGAACATTCTGGATGCGCGCGGCGGAACGGTCCTGAGCGCCGAATCGAAAGGCCCCTGGTTCTTCGCCCAACTGGCGCCCGGCGACTACACCGTGGAAGCCAGCGCACCCGGTCAAGCCCAGCAGCAGCCCCAGCGACAAACGGCGCATATCGAGCGTTCGGGCCAATCCCGCCTGGATTTCCGCTGGCGTTGAGGGCGGTCGCTTCACGCCCGAACCCGACCGCTCGACACGCGCTCCATCCGGCGCTCGACGGCGTCTGTGCGATAGCGCACAGACGCCCGCCAGGGAACATCGTAGAGTGTCCCCAGTGCCCGTACAGTGGGACAGGAGAAGCATCATGCCTTTGATTAAATTGGTTATTATCTTAGTCGTCTTCGGGGTGATCCTGTGGGCGATCAACACCTACATCCCGATGGACGCGACCATCAAGAAAATCTTGAACGCGGTCGTCATCCTGGTCGCGATTCTGTTCGTATTGAGCGCCTTCGGGGTCTTGGGCTCCCTGTCAGGACTTCGCGTGGGAAGGTGATTCGATACAAAACCGTGAATCATGCGATACCTCATTTCCGGCGATTTGCCGGGTTACCGATTCAAGACAGGAGCAAGCCCCCATGTTAACCAAAGACGAATACGTGGCCAAAATGAAGCAGCGACTCGACAAGTGGAGCGCGGAAATGGACGCCTTGGAGGCAAAAGCGCTGAAGACCCAAGAGGACGCCAAAGCGAAATATCAGGAGCAACTCATCGCGCTGCGCGCCAAGCGTAAAGAAGGCGAGGAAAAACTGGAGGCGATCAAATCCGCGACCGAAGACTCCTGGGAGCAACTCAAAGCGGAAACCGAAAATGTCTGGGAAGCTTTCAAGGATTCCGTGCATGCGTTCAAAGCGCATTTCAAATGATCGGGCCGTTTACCCGCTCGCCTCAAGACCTTCGATCCATCATTCACCCGGAGTATCACCATGAGATCATTCAATCGATTCGCCACCTTTTTCTTCGTCATCGCGTTCGCGTCTCTCTTGGGATGCGCCTCGACGGCCAAGCAAGAGGGAACCGGAGAATATGTGGACGACACCGTCATCACCGCCAAGGTCAAGGGAGAAATCTTCAACGATCCTTCGCTGAAATCGGCCGAGATCAACGTCGAAACCTTCAAGGGCGTGGTGCAATTGAGCGGCTTCGTCAACTCCAGGGAAGACATTAACAAGGCCGTCCAAGTCGCCCGCAGCGTCAAGGGCGTGGTATCTGTCAAGAACGACATGCGGCTCAAGTGACGGGAGACCGAGTGTCGCAAATTGCGAGCTGATCTTCGGGCGGCGGGTCCGGAGAACGGTTCGCCCCGCAGCCGGAAACCGCAAACTTGCAGGCGAGCACCATGGCGATTCGCGAAACTTTGCTCCAGGTGAGAAGGCGCCTCCTCGGCAACGGCCTGACCAAAAAGTACGTGGGCGACGAACCGCCGCTGCGCGCGGAACTGTTCAGCGCCGTCCAGATGGAACAGCACGGCAAGAGTCTCGCGACCGCGCATCAATTGACGCCGCGACATGGGCCGGACCAGCTTCTGGTTCGACTGACCGAGAATGAGCGCACCCTGATCGACGTCTGCGCGCTGCTCATGGCGGCGGTCACGGCGACCCGTCGGATCGCGCCGGCCGGGGAGTGGCTGCTCGATAATTTTTATCTGATCGAAGAGCAGATTCGCACCGCCAAGCGCCATTTGCCCAAGGGCTACAGCCGGGAACTGCCGCGCCTGCGCGATGGCCCATCGGCCGGGCTGCCGCGCGTATACGACCTCGCCCTGGAGATCATCGCCCACGGCGATGGCCGGGTGGACCCGGAAAATCTCAGCCGGTTCGTCGCGGCCTACCAGACGGTCACTCCCCTCAAGCTGGGCGAACTGTGGGCCATCCCGATCATGCTGCGACTGGCGCTGATCGAGAATCTCCGCCGCGTCGCGGCCCGGATCGCCGCCAGAAAAACCGACCAAAATCTGGCCGACGGGTGGGCGGACCAGATGACGGCGATGGCCGAGAGCGACCCGAAAAATCTGATTCTGGTGATCGCGGACATGGCGCGGTCAAACCCGCCGATGTCGAGCGCCTTTGTGGCGGAAATGGCGCGACGACTGCAAGGCCAGAGTTCCGCGTTGGCCTTGCCGCTGAAGTGGATCGAGCAACGGCTCGCCGAGTCGGGCCTGACCATCGAGCAGTCGGTTCACGCGGAGAACCAGCAACAGGCCACCGACCAGGTTTCCATCAGCAACAGCATCGGCAGTCTCCGCTTCCTGGGGGCGATGGACTGGCGCGAGTTCGTGGAAACGATGAGCGCGATCGAGCACACCTTGCGCGACGATCCGGGCGGGGTGTACGGCAGGATGGATTTTGCCACCCGGGATCGTTACCGGCACGTGGTGGAGAAGGTCGCGAAAAACGGCCGCCTTTCCGAAATTGAGGTGGCGCGCCACGCGCTTGACCTGGCCCGGGAAGGCGCGGCGAAGAACGATGGCGGCGAGCGCGCGGCGCATGTGGGGTTTTACCTGATCGACCGGGGTTTGGGGCTACTCGAACGCCGGGCGAAGGCGTGCCCGTGTACCCTGGAGTCCCTGCGAGGATGGGGTCGCCATTTCCCGTTGTCCCTGTATCTGGGCGCGATCGCGCTGCTGGCGGCGCTCTTGACCGGGGGCTTGCTGGCGAAGGCGCAGGCCGATGGCGCGCCGGGCGGGCTGCTCCCGTTCCTGGGTGTCCTCGCGGTGCTCGGCGCCAGCCATCTGGCGGTGGCGCTGGTGAACTGGCTGGCGACGCTGCTGGCGACGCCCTGGCCGCTGCCGCGCATGGATTTTTCCGGGGGCATTCCGCCGGAAGCGCGCACGCTGGTGGTGACGCCGACCCTGCTCACCGGCGCTCGGAGCATCGAGGATCTGGTCGAGGCGCTGGAAGTTCGATTCCTGGCCAATCGGGACGACCGCCTGCACTTTGGCCTGTTGACCGATTTTCGCGATGCGTCGGAGGAAACGCGGCCTGAAGACGACGCGCTGGTTCAGTTGGCCGCAGAACGGATCGAAGCGCTGAACGAAAAGTACCCGCGAGACCGGGGCGACACGTTCTTCCTGTTCCACCGCCCGCGCCGCTGGAATCCGCGGGAACAGGTTTGGATGGGTTACGAGCGCAAGCGCGGCAAGCTGGCGGACTTGAACGCGCTGCTGCGCGGCGACGCCCGGGATCGCTTCTCGCGGATCGTCGGCGATACGGCGCTCCTGTCGAACGTCAAGTACGTCATTACCCTGGACACCGATACCCAACTGCCGCGCGACGCGGCGCGAGAGTTGGTGGGCGCCATGGCGCATCCGCTGAATCGGGCGCGCTACGACGCGGACCGGCAACGGGTCCGCGAGGGCTACGGCATCCTGCAACCCCGCGTGGCCGTGAGTCTGCCCGGCGCCAACCGGTCGCGGTATGCGCGGCTGCACGGGAGCGACGCCGGTATCGACCCGTACACGCACGCCGTCTCCGACGTTTACCAGGACTGGTTCCAGGAAGGCTCGTTCATCGGCAAGGGCATCTACGATGTGGATATCTTCGAGCGGGCGCTCCACGGCCGCTTCCCCGAAAACCGCATCCTCAGCCACGACCTGCTGGAAGGGTGCCACGCGCGTTCGGGGTTGCTCTCCGACGTGCAGTTGTACGAGGACTATCCCGCGAGCTACAGCGCGGACGTGAGCCGACGCTACCGCTGGATTCGCGGGGACTGGCAGATTGCCCAGTGGCTGTTGCCGCGGGTTCCCGGCCTTGACGGGGAGTTGCGGAAGAACCCCCTCTCGGCCCTGTCGCGCTGGAAACTGGCCGACAACCTGCGGCGCAGTCTGGTGCCGGCGGCCTTGACCCTGCTGTTGGTGCTGGGCTGGACAGCGATGGCATCGCCGGGATTCTGGACCCTGGCGGTGGTCGGCATCCTGCTGATCCCGGCGCTGGCCACCTCGCTCCTGAACGTGTTGCGCAAGCCCGGCGATGTGCGCTGGGGCCAGCATCTCGCCGCCGCCGCCCGCTCGACGGGCCAGCATTTGGCGCAGGCGGTCTTCTCCCTCGTCTGCCTCCCTCACGAGGCGTTCTTCGGCCTGGATGCCATGGTCCGCACGCTCTGGCGGATGCGGGTCAGCCACCGGCGACTGCTCGAATGGACCTCGTCGGGCGACCTGGACCGCCAGCGGCGCCGGGACCTCGTCGCCGTCCACCGGATGATGGGGGTCGCCCCCGCGCTCGGGGTGGTGACGGCGCTGGGTCTGGCGGCGGTCAAACCGGCCGCGCTGGCGGTGGCGGGACCGATGTTGTTGCTGTGGTTGACCTCGCCCGTGATCGCCTGGTGGATGAGCCGCCCGCTCGCTCGCCGCGAAGCCGGCTTGACGGCCGACCAAACCCGCTTTCTCCGCACGGTTTCCCGCAAGACCTGGGCATTCTTCGAGACCTTCGTCGGCCCGGAAGACTATTGGCTGCCGCCGGACAATGTTCAGGAGCATCCCGCGGTCGCGGTCGCGCATCGCACGTCGCCGACCAACATGGGACTGTCGTTGCTCGCGAATCTGGCCGCGTATGACTTCGGCTACCTTCCGGCCGGACGCCTCATCGAGCGCACCACCTGCACGCTGCGCACGATGACGGGGCTGGAACGGCATCGCGGCCACTTCTACAACTGGTACGACACCCGGTCGCTGAAGCCGCTGCAACCGCTCTACATTTCGTCGGTGGACAGCGGCAACCTCGCGGGCCACCTGCTGACCCTGCAACCGGGTCTGCTCGCGCTGATCGATGCCCCGATCCCGAGCGCGCGGTTATTCGACGGGATCAGCGACACCGCTCGCATTCTGGTGGATGCGGCGGAAGGCTCCCTGCCGGCCCCGTTCGCGCTCTTTCGGCGGACGCTGGAGTCGGCGTCCGCAGCACGCCCCACCACGCTGGCGGCGGCGTGGCAGTGCCTCGACGCGTTGACCACCAGCGCCGAGAGCGGGGTTCGTGGTCTGGCCGCAAACGCCGGGAGCGAAGTGAACCGGTGGGCGCAGGCGTTGGCCCAACAATGCCGGGACGCCCTGGAGGAGTTGCTGTTCCTCGCGCCGTGGCTGACCGCTGAAATCCCCCCCAACCCCCCTTTGAAAAAGGGGGGTGGCGAAGCCGGGGGGATTTCAGCGCCACCCTCATTCCGAAACGGGGAGCAGGGGAGATTTCCCGCGATCCCCACGCTGCGCGAATTGGCCCGACTGGAGGCGGAGTGGTTGCCGGCTCTCGAACAGCCACTCGACGCGGGCCTGACCGCCGAGGAGCGCGAACCGCTCTCTATGCTGCGTCCGCTTCTTCAAGAGGTCGGCCGCCGCGCCCGCGAGCGGATCGCCGCGATCGAACACCTGGCGCTGCAAGCCGGCGAACTGGCCCAAATGGACTACGACTTCCTGTTCGACGAGGCGCGTCATCTGCTGGCGATCGGCTACAATGTCGGCGAGCGGCGACGGGATGCCAGCTACTACGACCTGCTGGCGTCGGAAGCGCGCCTGGCCAGTTTCGTGGCGATCGCGCAGGGCCAACTGCCGCAGGAGAGCTGGTTTGCCCTGGGACGCCTGCTGATCGTCGCCGGCGGCGAGCCGACGCTCCTGTCGTGGAGCGGTTCGATGTTCGAGTACCTCATGCCGCTGCTGGTGATGCCGACCCACGCAAACACGCTGCTCGACCAGACCTATCGGACGGTGGTGGACCGGCAAATCGAATACGGCAAACAGCGCGGCGTCCCTTGGGGCGTTTCGGAATCCGGCTACAACGCGGTCGACGTTCATCTCAACTACCAGTACCGCGCCTTCGGCGTGCCCGGTTTGGGGCTCAAGCGCGGACTGGCCGAGGATCTGGTCATCGCCCCGTACGCCTCCGCGCTCGCGCTGATGGTGGCGCCCAAGGCCGCGTGCCTGAATTTACAGCGACTCGCCGCCGCCGGGTTGGCCGGGACATTCGGCTTCTTCGAGGCCATCGACTACACGCCGTCCCGGCTACCCCGCGGGCAGGCGAGCGCCGTGGTTCGATCCTTCATGGCCCATCACCAGGGCATGAGTTTCCTGGCGCTGGCCTACCTGCTGCTGGACCGCCCGATGCAGAAGCGCTTCGAGTCGGCGCCGCTGTTTCAGGCGACCGCCCTGCTGCTCCAGGAGCGCATTCCCAAGACCCCGGCGTTCTATTCGCAAACCACCAGCGAGATCACCGACATCCGCACCACCGCCGGCGGTCAGGAGGCGCCGGCGCGCGTGTTCGACAGCCCCGACACCCCGCACCCCGAAGTACAGTTGTTGTCGAATGGCCGCTACCATGTGATGGTCACCAACGCGGGCGGCGGCTACAGTCGCTGGAAAGACCTCGCCGTCACCCGCTGGCGCGAAGACGCCACCCGCGACCCCTGGGGCACTTTCTGTTACCTCCGCGACGTGGCGAGCGGCGAGATCTGGTCGACGGCCTATCAGCCGACGCTCCAACCGCCGGACAGCTACGAAGCGATTTTCTCGGAGGGGCGCGCCGAGTTTCGCCGCCGCGATCACGAGATCGAGTCCTATACCGAGATCGTCGTGTCGCCGGAGGACGACATCGAGCTGCGCCGGGTCCGCCTCGGCAACCGCTCCCGGACCCGCCGGGTCATCGAGATCACCAGTTACGCGGAAGTCGTGCTCGCCCCGCCCGCCGCGGACGCGCTGCATCCGGCGTTCAGCAACCTGTTCGTGCAGACCGAGATTCTCCACCCGCAACCGGCGATTCTCTGCACCCGACGGCCGCGCTCCCGCGACGAGCGCTCGCCCTGGATGTTGCACCTGATGGTGGTGCGCGGGGCGGATTGCGGAGCGGCGTCCCACGAGACGGACCGGATGCGGTTCATCGGTCGCGGCCGCACCGTCGCCGCGCCCCGGGCGCTGAGCGAGGACGCGGCGCTTTCGGGCAGCGCCGGTTCGGTGCTGGACCCGATGGTCGCCATCCGCTATCGCATCGCGCTCGAACCCGAACAGACCGCGACGGTGGATCTGGTCTCCGGCATCGGCGACACCCGCGAGGCCGCCGCGAGCCTGGTCGCGAAATACCAGGATCAGCGGCTGGCGGATCGGGTCTTCGATCTGGCGTGGACCCACAGCCAGGTGGTGTTGCGGCAGATCGACGCCACCCAGGCCGACGTGCAACTCTACGGACGGCTGGCCGGCTCGATCCTCCATGCCAATGCCTCGCTGCGCGCCGAAGCGAGCGTGCTCGGCCAGAACCGCCGCGGGCAATCCGGGCTGTGGAGCCACGCGGTATCGGGCGATGTGCCGATCGTGCTGTTGCGGATCGCCGATCCGGCGAACATCGAACTGGTCCACCAACTCGTGCAGGCTCACGCTTATTGGCGGCTGAAGGGATTGACCGTGGATCTGGTGATCTGGAACGAAAGTCGCGACGGTTACCGGCAACAGCTCCACGACCAAATTCTGGGACTGATTGCCGCGGGCGTTGGAGCGCAGGTGATGGATCGACCCGGCGGCATCTTCATCCGACCGGCGGATCAGATCTCGAACGAGGACCGCATTCTGTTCCAAACGGTCGCGCGGGCCATCCTCAGCGACAGCCGGGGCACGCTGGCCGAACAACTCGGTCGACGTGGCCCGCTGGAACGGCCCGTTCCGCGCTTCAGGCCGACCCGGGACTATCGTCCCGAACTTCCGGTCGCCACCGGTTTGCCGCATAGCGATCTGATCTTCTACAACGGCCTGGGAGGCTTCACCCCCGATGGCCGCGAATACATCATCGTGACCGCGACCGGTCGGGCGACGCCCGCGCCGTGGGTGAACGTGCTGGCGAACCCGCGCTTCGGGACGGTCATCTCGGAAAACGGCATGGCCTACACCTGGAGCGAGAACGCCCACGAGTTCCGCCTCACGCCCTGGCACAACGACCCGGTGAGCGATGCCAGCGGCGAAGCCTTTTACCTGCGCGACGAAGAGAGCGGCCATTTCTGGTCGCCGACGCCGTTGCCCGCCGCTGGCGCGACGCCCTACGTCAGCCGGCACGGTTTCGGCTACAGCGTCTTCGAGCACGCCGAGGACGGCATCCGCTCGGAGCTGTGGGTGTACGTCGCCGTGGACGCGCCGCTCAAGTTCTCGGCGCTCAAGGTGCACAATCGGTCGGATCAGCCGCGCCGGCTGTCGGCGACCGGCTACGTCGAGTGGGTGCTCGGCGATCTGCGCCCAAAATCGATCCCGCACGTCATCACCGAAATCGACCCGACCAGCGGCGCGCTGGTCGCGCGGAATGCGTACAACACCGAGTTCGCCGACCGCGTGGTCTTTTTCGACGTGGACGATGCCGCGCGGACCTTCAGCGGGGATCGGACCGAGTTCATCGGGCGCAACGGGACGTTGCGCCATCCGGCCGCGATGACGCGGGCGCGACTGTCCGGCAAGGTCGGAGCGGCGATGGATGCCTGCGCCGCGATCCAGGTGAGCTTCGATCTGGCCGCCGGACAAGAGCGTGAGATCGTCTTCCGGCTCGGCGTGGCCGGCCGGCGCGGCGCGGATGACGCCAGCACCCTGGTGCATCGCTACCGGGGCGCGTCCGCCGCGCGGACCGCCCTCGAAGCGGTGTGGCGGCACTGGAACCGCACGCTCGGCGCGGTGCAGGTGGAAACTCCCGACCCCGCGCTCAACGTGCTGGCCAACGGCTGGCTCGTCTACCAGACCCTGGTGTGCCGGCTGTGGGCGCGCAGCGGTTACTACCAGTCGGGGGGCGCGTTCGGTTTCCGCGATCAGTTGCAGGATGCGATGGCGCTGGTCCACGCCGTGCCTCAGCTCGTGCGCGAGCACCTGCTGCTCTGCGCGAGCCGCCAGTTCCGGGGAGGCGATGTGCAGCACTGGTGGCATCCGCCGTCGGGCCGGGGGGTGCGCACGCACTGCTCGGACGATTACCTCTGGCTGCCGCTGGCGACCTGCCGCTACGTGCTGACCACGGGAGATACCGGGGTGCTGGACGAACCGGTCCGGTTCCTGGAAGGTCGCCCGGTCCCGGCGGAAGAGGACTCGTATTACGATCTGCCCGGCCAATCCGAGGAATCGGCGAGCTTGTACCAACACTGCGCGCGCGCCATCCTGCACGGTCTTCGCTTCGGCGCGCATGGTCTGCCGTTGATCGGCTCCGGCGACTGGAACGACGGCATGGATCGGGTGGGGGTACAGGGCCAGGGTGAAAGCGTCTGGCTGGGCTTTTTCCTCCATGACGTGCTGATGCGGTTTGCCGAGGTGGCCCGCCGGCGGGGCGACCTGCCGTTCGTCGAACGCTGCGAAGGGGAGGCGGCGCACCTGCGCCAGAATATCGAGCGGCAGGGCTGGGATGGCGGCTGGTATCGCCGCGCCTATTTCGATGACGGTACGCCGCTGGGTTCGGCGACCGATCCCGAATGCCAGATCGATTCCATCGCGCAAAGCTGGTCGGTGCTCTCCGGGGCCGGCGATAGCGAGCGAGCACGCTCGGCCATGGAAGCGTTGGATGCGCGTCTGGTGCGCCGGGACCAGGGGTTGATCCAACTGCTGGACCCGCCCTTCGACACGTCGGATTTGAACCCGGGTTATATCAAGGGCTACGTTCCCGGCGTGCGGGAGAACGGCGGACAGTACACCCATGCGGCGATCTGGGCGGCGATGGCATTTGCCGCGTTAGGCGACCGCCGGCGCGCGTGGGAACTGTTCGCCATGATCAACCCGGTGAACCACGCCCAATCGCCCGAAGCCGTGGCGACCTACAAAGTAGAACCCTACGTGGTCGCGGCCGACGTGTATGCGGTGGCGCCGCACACCGGTCGCGGCGGATGGACCTGGTACACCGGTTCGGCGGGCTGGCTGTACCGACTGATCGTGGAATCCTTGCTGGGGCTGCGGCTGGAAGTTGACACCCTGCATGTCGCGCCGTGCCTCCCCGCGGATTGGCCCGGGTTCACGCTGCGCTACCGCTATCGGGAGACGGTCTACCGCATCGCCGTCACGCAACTGCCCGGCGGGCAGGGCGAAACGAAGGTGACGGTGGACGGCGTCGAGCGGCCCGATCCGGCGATTCCCCTGGTCGACGACCGCCGGGAACACGCGGTCGAGGTGAGACTGTCCGGTGGGCGCGGTGAGGGTGATGCTCGGTGAGCGCATGGTGCGTTCATCAGCGGGATGAACAGGTTGAGAAGTGGGCTTACAGTCTGGCCCACGCTCGAACCCTCGCTCACGGGAAAATTTACAGGAGGCGGGAGATCGGTGACCTCGCTGATGAATCTCCATACGCGAAGGAAGGCAAGACATTCCAGCCGCTGACGGGCCAGCGGGTTGCGTTACTCGACCGAACGAAAAGCGGCCCCGAAAGGCCGCTTTTCCAATCCCGCCAGAATAGCCCTACTGTCGCGGTTCGCCGTTCCGATTCACCGCGATGGTCCGCCCCGGAGGGGCGCTCATTTTCACCCGGTGTTCCACGTTGCGGAAATTGCAGGTCACATCCCAATATTCCGGCGGACCGCTTGCGGTGGTTTCGCAGCGACGCACGTCGCGCTCGTAGGTGCCGCCGTTAGCGCGTCCTGCGTTGGCGCCGATCGTGGCGCCAACGACGGCGCCGCCGACGGTAGCGACGTCTCTGCCGCGTCCACCGCCGACCTGGTGGCCGAGAACGCCACCGATGATCCCGCCTGCCACGGCGCCACCCACGTTCGGATCGCCGCGGCCGGATTCAACGACCTGCTGGCGTTCCACCCAGCAGCGTCGCTCCGGTGGCCCCACCACGGCGCGCACCGAGGTGACGCGCGCCTCGAACACGCGTTCGTTCGGACGCTGCCGATATTCGTAGTTGGGAGCGGCCAGCGGCGCGGGTGCTTCGTTGTCGTAGCGTCCGCTGTCGTTGACCGGCCGCACCGAGGAGATGCGGTTTTCCATCCCCAACCCGCGCAGGGAGTCATAGCTGCCGCGGCGCAGCACCGCGCAGCGGCCCTTGAAGCGCGCGTCCTCGCAGACTTCCCAGCGGCCGCGATCCACGACCACCGATGAGGCGCGGTCGCTAAATCCATAGCGCTCGAAGTTGCCAACCTGTTTGTCCGTGGTGAATGCGCGTCCACGGAACCCTTCGCCTTCATAAAACGTGATCTGCGCCGCCGCCTGCGTGGCGAAAATAAGGGCAGATACCCCCAGTGCGGATTTTAGTTTCCAGTTCATTGATGTTTCCAGTTCATTGATGCCTCCAGCGTGAAATTGTTACCGGCCCGAAATGCGCGCTCTGCGCCCGCCCACAACAACCGAATCAAAGGGGCTAGACGTCTAGGGTGCCGCCTTCCGAGGTAGGGCTTTTGCCCCTACCCCCGGTTTCAACTGCGTCCTGGACTACTGAGGCGGCATCACCACAATGGTGCTACCTGAACCGGTTTTACCTTTGGCGCCCGTCGCTCCGGTGTTACCCTGATTTCCGGTGTTGCCCTGATTTCCGGTAGCGCCCGTCTCGCCGGTGTATCCGGTGTTGCCGGTGTTTCCTTGGTTTCCGGTAGCGCCCTTAGCGCCGGTGTTGCCCTGGTTTCCGGTAGCGCCCTTAGCGCCGGTGTTGCCCTGGTTTCCGGTAGCGCCCGTCTCGCCGGT
>RRZT010809567.1_pt1 | contig 14949 bp, 12 predicted proteins | sample 2165551 | NCBI WGS metagenome assembly RRZT01 (sample SAMN10456910, study PRJNA506462) | wastewater metagenome | biome: wastewater; feature: sludge; material: wastewater sludge; isolation source: wastewater sludge with Escherichia coli K12::gfp cells carrying plasmid... | place: USA: Moscow, Idaho... | reverse complement strand
TCCCTCGTGAGATCGATTGCAGTGATCTCAACGATGGTCGGCGCCACCCGTCATCGACATCGTCCGGGCGAGGTGTTCGTGGCCTACTCCCGGGGGAGTAGGCCGTCGTGACTGGGCTGACGCCAGGCGGCTCAGAAGGCGGTGACGTCGCGGCTGGCTCGCTGCGGTCTCGTCAGCGTCCGAACCAGGGCGACCTCGCCGTGGCGGCTGACGGACAGGGCCGTGAGGAGCCGCAAGACCGGATCAATCGTGTCGGTGCCGAACGCCGGTGTTGGGAGCCCGACGCTGGTTGCCAGATCGTCGGCATGGACGACCATCTCGACCAGTCGGGTCACTAAGAAGTCATCGGTCGTCAGAGTGGCGGGCAGCCACATCAGGGTCGCGATGGGACCAGCGGCCGGGAGGACATCGATGAGCCGGGACCGGGCGGTCGCGAGGTCGTCCAGGGCCGCTTGCCAGCCTGTCACCGCCTGCCCGTTGGCGGCGTCGCGGATTGCCTCATTGGTGGTGTCGTCGCCCTCGGGCGATGCCCATGAGGCTCGGCGGTAGTAGTCGATGACGCCGATGAGCGGCGCCTCCAATGGCGCGTGCTCGGTGGTCAGCACCTCGACGCATCTCTGCGGCTGCTGGACGAGGTGGCGGGCAACGCCACCCACGCTCATGCCCTCGCACCGGGACTCGCGGTCCCATTCACGTTGCACCTGCCGGTGCGCGATCAACGCGCCGATCCGGTCGGTCGCATTGACGACGATGTTGCGGTCAAGTGTCCCCGCAAATGCCACAACCATGAACGAAGCTTAGGCGCCACCACCGTTCATGTGGTGTCGTTTGTTCGGCGATTTCGTCCTCGTCGTTCAGATTTTCCCGAACCATCGTGACGAACCAGGACGGCCGTTCCCAGGACTATTCCGAATGGGCCTCGGCGCCGATATCACCGAGGTCACCGACAAACCCCGTCAGGTACGGCTTGCCACCCGCACGGAGGACCGACACGTCAAACCGGCCCGAAACCGCGAAGTCCACGCGTGCGGGCAGCGGGATCGGCGCACGAAAGGCCATGTCCGCGCGGTAGACCGCGGGCAGGCGCTCGTCGAGGGCCGCCAACACGTGGGCGAACGTCCACATGCCGTGAATGATCGGCCGTCCGTAACCGAACGCGCGAGCGGTGACGGCGTTGATGTGAATGGGATTGGCGTCGCCCGAAACCTTTGCGTACCGGCGTCCGAGGTCGGCGGGCAGCGTCCACCGCGCGGTCGCGGGCGGTGGATCGGTCGGGGCCGACTTGTCGACCGGGTTCGGCACGACCGATTTCGTGAGCATGCGCGCCAGATAGGTACTCACACCGCGCCACACGAGGTTCCCGCCGACGCGCGCCTCGTTCACGAGGTCGAACGTCATCCCCCGCCGATGCGGACTCGGGCCCTCCGCGTGCGTGGCCAAGTCCACGGTCTCGTTGACCGTGACCGGACGGTGTTGCTCGATGACGTTCTTGACGTGGACGAGCCCGGCCAGCCCGAACGGGAAGTCGCGCTCGGCCATCAGGTACACCTGCAGCGGGAAGGTCTGGACGTGCAGCCAGGTCGACGGCACGACATCACGCAGAACGAACCCGCAGACCCGGTTGTAGGCAGCCAGTCGCGAAACGTCCTGCGCCACACCCCGCACGACGACGCGTCGCTGCGGTAAACCGGCTCGAGCAGACGGGCGAAACGGCGTTGCCAGCACCGAGCGGGCCAGCAGACCGGTCGTCGGCGGCAGCGATGGCAGTTCGATGTCGACCACGGTTACGCGCCCACCAGGTTCTGTCCGCACACGCGCACGACCTGACCGGTGACACCCGCACTGGCGGGGTCGAGGAAATAACAGATGGTCTCGGCCACATCGACCGGCTGGCCGCCTTGTTGAAGGCTGTTCGTTCGCCGAAAAACCTCGCGTTGTACGGGTGGAATGGCTGCCGTCATGTCGGTTTCGATGAACCCGGGCGCGACGGCATTCACGGTGATCGCCCGATCGGTCAATCGCGGTGCGAGGAATCGGACGGCTCCGGCCACACCGGCCTTCGAGGCGCCGTAGTTCGTCTGCCCACGATTTCCGGCCAAACCGCTCGTGGACGAGACGGACACGATGCGTCCACCATCGGACAGCCCGCCGGCGATCGACGGGTCCAGCAGGGTCTCGTTGATCCGCAGCTGGGCGGCGAGATTCACGTCGAGGACCGTCGCCCACTTGACCTCGTCCAGGTTGGCCAGCAACTTGTCTCGGGTCACGCCGGCGTTGTGGACGATGGCGTGCAGGCCGCGTCCTGGGTGGTGCTGGGCGACGTGCTCAGCGATGCGTGCGCCGGCGTCGGGATGGGTGATGTCCACCTGTAGCGCGCTGCCGCGCAGCGTGTTGGCGACACGGGCAAGCCCCTCACCGGCCTGAGGCAGGTCGATGGCAACGATGTGGGCACCGTCGCGGGCAGCGACGCGGGCGATCTCGGCGCCGATCCCGCGCCCGGCCCCCGTGACCGCCACGACGCGATCGGCCAGGGCACGTGCGTCGGACACGACCGTGTCGGCGTGCGTGAGGCGCCACGACTGTCCGTCGACAAAGGCCGAACGCCCCTCCAGCAAGAACAGCACCGTCGAGGACAAGCCAGCCGCGTTCACGCCAGGAGCGACGTAGATGAGATTGGTCGTCACCCCGGCCCGCAGCTCTTTGCCGAGGGAACGGTTCAGACCGTCCACGGCCGTGAAGGCTGCCTGCTTCTCGACCGTGTCGGCCTCGGCAGGGTCGGGGACGATCAGCACGATCCGCCCGCTGGATTGCATGCTGCGAACCGCCGGTCGCAGCCAGGCCCGCAGATTCTCCAACTCGTCCATGCGCGTGAGGGTCGACGCGTCGATCACCAACGCGCCCAGGGGAGCGTCATAGCGTGGCGGCCGCAGTCGGCCACGGTCGTCGGCCACGCGCTCGTCGGGATCGTCTCGGAGCGCAGGGTGCGGCTCGACGTCGAGGAGTCGCAGGGTCTCCACCGCCAGGTCGGCCCCCGGCATCGCCGCCAAGGCCACCGGACCCGTCGGCAGCACTCGGCCGCGCCGCAAGGTGGCGGGCTGCGGCAGCCCAACCCGAGGTGCCAGCGCGCGCCCCAGGGGAGAGGTGAGCAAGGTGTCGAAGAGATCGGTCATCACAAAGCCTCCAAGACGGCGGCGACCCCTTGGCCACCGGCAGCGCAGATCGACACGAGACCCCGATTGCCGGGGCCCGCAGCATGCAAGAGCGTGGCCAAGGTGGCGGCGATCCGTGCACCGGTCGCCGCGAAGGGGTGGCCCGTGGCCAGGGACGAGCCGACGACGTTGAGTCTGTCGCGGTCCACCGCGCCGAAGGCGCCGTCACGTCCCAATCGGGTGCGTCCGAAGTCGTCGTCGGCCCACGCAGCGAGTATCGACAAGACCGTCGCGGCGAAGGCCTCGTGAATCTCGACGTAACGCATGTCGTCCAGGGTCAGGCCGTTGCGGTCCAACAGTTGTGGCACCGCGTAGGCGGGCGCCATCAGCAGGCCCTCGTCGCCCGAGACGAAGTCCACGGCAGCGACCTGGACATCGACGATCCGTGCCAGGATCGGCCAACTTCTCGACCGCGCGTACTGCTCCTCGGCCAGCAGCACGACCGCCGCTCCGTCGGTGAGGGGCGTCGAGTTGCCGGCCGTCATCGTCGCGTCTGGTCCCTGCCCGAACACGGTGGGGAGCTTGGCGAGCTTGTCCATCGACGTGTCGGGGCGCACCAAACCGTCGGTTGTGAGACCGAGGTACCCCGTGACGAGGTCGTCGAAGAAGCCCGACGACCACGCGGCCGCCAGATTGTGGTGCGACGCGACGGCCAACTCGTCCTGCGCCTCGCGCGTGATCCCCCACGCCGAGGTCGTCAGGGCCTGGTGCTCGCCCATCGACAGGCCCGTGCGTGGCTCGCGCACCGCGGGGGCCACCGGCACGATCTGGGTGGGGCGCACGGCCGACAAGGCGGCGAGTCGTCCAGGCACACTCCTGGCCGCGTTCAGGCGCAGCAATGCCCGTCGCAGACCCTCATTGGCCGACATGGGTGCGTCGCTGGCACTGTCGGTGCCTCCGCCGATCCCGACATCGATCTGCCCCATCGCGATCTTGTTGGCGATGTAGGTGACAGTCTCGAACCCGGTCGCGCACGCCTGGGCGAGGTCGACCGCTGGGGTTTGCGGCGCGAGTGCGGACGACAGCACCGCCTCCCGCGTGAGATTGATGTCGCGGGAATGGCGCAACACGGCCCCGGCCGCGACCTCACCGAGGGTCTCGCCCGCCAGCCCGAAGCGCGCGACGAGACCGTCGATCGCGGACGTGAGGAGGTCCTGCGCGGACGCCTCGGCGTAGGCGGTCCCGATCTTGGCGAATGGGGTGCGATTACCTCCCACGATCACTGCTGTTCGCTTGGCCACTGGTCCTCCGCTGCCTCGGGTCGGACGGTTAGGTAGGGGATACCGCAAGTAGCGGATACCTCCAGTATCGGGTAGCATTCCAAACATGTCCACCGCCGCCGATGGCCGCAGTACCCGGTGGGATGAGCATCGGGCGACGCGTCGTCGTGCACTGGTCGAGGACACGCTGCGGGCGATCCGGCAGTACGGCCCCGGGGTCGGCATGGACGAGATCGCCATGGTCGCCGCGACCAGCAAGTCAGTCATCTATCGCCATTTCACCGACAGGCTCGGCCTGTACGGCGCCGTGGTCGACGCGACCATGGACTACATCCTGCAAAACGTGCGGACCGCCATGGCCGACGATCGGTCCGACCTCATCGACATCGTGTCAGGAATGGCCAGGGCCTATCTCACCCTCGTCGAACGCGACCCCGAGATCTACTTCTTCGTTCTGGCTCGACCCATCTCGCCGGAGACCCGCGACGCGGTCACCGGCCTCACGACCAGGATCGGCGACGAGCTGACCACCGTCATCGCCGCAAGGATCGGCGAGCAGGGCCGCGACACCGCTGCGGCTGCCACCTGGGGTCACGGGCTGGTGGGCTTCATCCGCGCGGCCACCGACAACTGGGCGGCCACCGACCGACAGCGTCCCGTCGATGATGTCGTCGCCGACATCGTCGCGTTGTTCCGCACCGCACTCACCGACGATTGGAATCCCCGATGACCAGTGACGTGGATCATCGCCACGCTGCAGATGTCGACACCGACGCCCCCGTGGCGTCCACGGCCGACCTGGGGGCGAGGCTGCTGGCCGCACTCGACGGCCCCTTCCATGCCGAGCGAGATCGCAACCGTCGAGTGCTCACCTCCCTCGACATCCAACGCGATCCGACACTGCCCGTCGCCGAGGCCCGCCAATGGACGTTGGACACGCTGGCGCGGCTCTCCCAGGACGGCTTCGGGAAAGCTGGCGTCCCGGAGGAGTACGGCGGCCACGGCACGCTGGACGACTCCGTGGCCCACTTCGAAATCCTGTCCGCAGCCGACCTGTCGGTCACGATCAAGTCCGGCGTGCAGCACGGCCTGTACGGAGGGGCGATCTGGAACCTGGGAACGGCCTCGCACCACGAACGATTCCTGGCCGATGCTCTCGACGTGCGTACCCCAGGGTGCTTCGCGATGACGGAATACGGGCACGGATCAGACGTGTCCGGGCTGGAGACGACGATCACCTACGACGAACGCGCGCAGGAGTTCATCGTCCACTCACCCACCGCCAGCGCGGCCAAGACCTACATCGGAAACGCCGCACTGCATGGGCGCATGGCCGTGGTGTTCGGTCAGCTCATCGTCGGTCCGAAGGTTCACGGCATCCACGCGATCCTCGTCCCGATCCGCGATGCCGACGGAAACGACATGCCGGGCGTGGTCACGGGCGACAACGGGTACAAGGGTGGTCTGCTGGGCATCGACAACGGGACGTTGGCGTTCACCCACGTGCGGGTTCCTCGGGACATGCTGCTCGACGCGTACGGCGGCGTGTCCGAAGACGGCGCTTACCACTCGCCGATCGAGAACCCGAATCGCCGATTCTTCACCATGCTGGGCACCCTGGTCCGCGGGCGCGTGTGCATTGGGGGTGCTGCGTCGACGGTCTCCCGCAAGGCGCTCACCATCGCCACGACCTATGCGCTGCACCGTCGGCAGTTCACCGCGCCGGGGCATCCCGACGGCGTGAAGTTGATCGACTATCTCGCCCACCAGCGCAAGCTGCTGCCCGCCATTGCGACGGCTTACGCATACGGTTTCGCGCAGAATCGGCTGATCGGGATGCTGACCGATGTGGCCCAGCGCGAAGGCCACGACACACGCGCGCAGCGTGAACTGGAGACGCTAGCCGCCGGGCTCAAGGCACTGCAGAGCCGCTACGCCAACGACACCGTCCAGATGTGCCGGGAGGCCTGCGGGGGTGCCGGATTCATGACGGTCAACGGTCTGACGACGATGCGCAGCGACGTGGACGTCTTCGCCACCTTCGAGGGCGACAACACGGTGCTGCTGCAGTTGGTCGCCAAGCAACTCGTCGGCGACTACGCGCAAGCCTGGGTCGGGCTCGATCCAGTCAGGCTCGTACAGGCGTCGGCCAAGTCCTTGGGCGGTGCGGTGTTGGACCGTACAGCGAACCTGCCGGTGATCGACCGACTCATCGCGGCAGCCCAGCGCACAGGCCCCGACACGGTCGAGAACCGTGGGTGGCACGTGTGGATGTTCCGCGAACGCGAGGACCATGTCGTGGGGCGCCTGGCTGCGCGGCTGCGTGCCGCGTCCAAGGACCGCGCCTTCGAGGCGACCAACAAGGCCCAGGACCACATGCTGTACGCAGCCCGTGTTCACCTCGAACGCGTGGTGTTGGAGAGCTTCATCGCCGCCATCGACGAGTGTGAAGACCCCGACGTCGCCGGAATCTTGAACGCCGTGTGCACGCTGTACGCCGTGTCCGTGCTGGAGGCCGACCGGGCCTGGTTCCTCGAACGCGGCAGGATCTCTCCGCAGCGCGCCAAGGCCCTGACACCGGCAGTCAACAAGCTGTGCGGCGCCCTGCGCGTCCACGCCGACGACCTCGTGACCGGCATGGGGATTCCTACGCAGTGGTTGCAATCGGACATGGTCGCCGACATCATCGACAGGCATGAGTGAGGCACCCACCACCGCAACTGCCGTGGACGGCAACCAGCCCGAGCAGATCAGCGTGAGGGTCCAACGCCCCTGCGTCGCGTCGATGGGGCGGTGACGGGATGACGCTGCCCATCGAGGCTCCCCGAGAGCCGATGTTGGCCAAGGCCGTTGCAAAGATCCCGGCCGCGGATGGCGTGCCCGGCGGGTACTTGTACGAGCCGAAATGGGACGGGTTTCGCTGCATAGTCGTGCGCGACGGTGACGACATCGACCTGCGCAGTCGCGGAGCGAAATCCCTGGTCAGATACTTCCCAGAGGTCGTCGAGATCGTTCGCGACACCGTGCCGCTGCGGTTCATGGGTGACGCTGAACTCGTCGTCCGGGTGGGACCACCGGGTGCTCAGCATTTGGATTGGGCGGCCCTGTCGCAACGCATTCACCCGGCCGAGTCACGGATCCGGAGATTGGCGGCCGAGTTCCCCGCCGAACTCGTGTTCTTCGACCTCCTCGCGCTCGATGACAAGGACCTGACCGCGCGACCGTTTGCCGAGCGCCGCGCAGCGCTGGTCGACGCACTGAGCAGCGTGTCGTCCCCGTCGGTGCACCTGACTCGGGTGACGTCCAACCAGGCCGTCGCACAGGAGTGGTTCGAGACATTCGAGGGTGCAGGGCTCGACGGGGTCATGGCCAAGCCGGCCGCTGACCCGTACGTCCCTGGCAAGCGCACGATGCTCAAGATCAAGCACACCCGGACGGGGGAGTGCGTCGTGTGGGGGTACCGGATGCACAAGTCCGGGGCCGGGGTCGGGTCGCTCATGCTGGGGGCCTTTGACGATGACGGAAACCTGCAGCCCGTCGGAGGCATTGGCTCCTTCACAGCGCAGGCGAGGCTCGACCTCATCGACGAGCTGGCCCCGCTCATCGAGCGTGACGAGGCTGGTGACACCGTGAAGGCCGACACCCGGCGGTCGCGCTTTTCGTCCGGCAAGGACACCACGGTCGTCCTGCTGCGACCCGACCTGGTGGTGGAAGTCCGCTACGACCAGATGGAAGGCACCCGGTTCCGTCACGCCGTGCAGTTCCTCCGATGGCGGCCCGACCGCACACCGGAGTCGTGCCTGCTGGCCGACCTCGACAAGGCAGCGGCCTACGATTTGTCGCGCGTGCTCACCGAGCCCGACGCGGGGGATGACCTCGGGTGATCGCCGCCCCGCTACACGGACCGCCCCACGGGGAGACCCTGACTGGGCGAATTGCGAAGTCGTGCATACACTCCCCCGCATGACTCTCGTGTTCCAGGACTTGGGTGTCGGCGGTGATCGTGTCGACTACGACACGGCGTGGGCCATGCAACGCGAGTTGCATGCCGCCGTCGCCGACGGTCAAGCCCCCGACACGGTGCTGCTGCTGGAGCATCCTCCGGTGTACACGGCGGGGAACCGGACCTTTCCCGAGGAGCGACCCGTCGACGGTACGCCCGTGATCGACGTGGACCGCGGCGGCAAGATCACCTGGCACGGTCCCGGACAGCTCGTCGGGTACCCGATCGTGCACCTGCCGGACCATGTGCGCTCGGTCGACTATGTGCGCAGGCTGGAGGAGGCGCTCGTGCGCACGCTGAAGGATTTCGGGATCCCAGCCGGACGGATCAGCGGACGTTCGGGGGCTTGGGTCGCCGACGAGCGTGGCGAGCGCAAGCTGGCTGCGGTCGGCATCCGGGTTGCTCGGCGCACCTCCATGCACGGATTCGCTCTCAACGTCGACCCAGACCTCACGTGGTTCGACCGCATCATCCCTTGCGGGATTGTCGATGCTGGAGTGACCTCCATGTCGGCCGAGTTGGGTCGGACGGTTGCCATCACCGAGGTGCTCGGAACAGTCCAAGACCACCTCGCGGAGATGCTGGGCGACTTCGGCCCCTACGACCGTTCGGCCGATGTTGCCGCGCCGCGACCCGACCCGGCGAAGGCCCCGAGGCTGCGGGTGCCGATCGTCACGCACCCGAACACCGCGATGGAGGCCAACGCGTGAACGCCGAACCCCGCAAGCTGCTGCGCCTTGAGGTGCGCAACTCCCAGACCCCCATCGAGACCAAGCCGTCGTGGATCAAGAACCGCGCCACGCAGGGTCCCGAGTACCGCGAGTTGTCCGAACTGGTCAAGCGCGATGACCTGCACACCGTGTGCCAGTCCGCGGGCTGCCCCAACATCTTCGAGTGCTGGGAGGACCGCGAGGCCACCTTCCTCATCGGCGGGGACCAGTGCACGCGCCGGTGTGACTTCTGCCAGATCGACACGGGCAAACCCGCGACTTTCGATGCCGACGAACCGCGGCGGGTGGCTGAGTCAGTTCGCGCGATGGGTCTGCGCTACGCGACCGTCACCGGTGTCTGCCGCGATGACCTGCCGGACGAGGGCACCTGGTTGTACGCCGAGACGATCCGCAAGATTCACGAGGTGAATCCCGAGGTGGGTGTTGAAATGCTGGCACCCGACTTCAGCGGCAAGCGCGACTATCTGGAGAAGGTGTTCGAGACCCGGCCCGAGGTCTTCGCCCACAACGTGGAGACGGTGCCGCGCATCTTTGCGCGCATCCGCCCGGGGTTCCGCTACGAACGATCCCTGCAGGTGTTGACCTGGTCGCGCGAGGCGGGGTTGGTGACGAAGACGAACCTGATCCTCGGGATGGGGGAGACCCGAGACGAGGTGTCCCAGACGCTGCGGGATCTGCACGCCGCGGGGGCCGAACTGGTCACGATCACCCAGTACCTGCGGCCGAGCCCGCGTCATCACCCCATCGACCGTTGGGTCCGCCCCGAGGAGTTCGAGGAATTGGCCGAGGAGGCCCGAGCCGTCGGATTCGTCGGAGTCCTCAGCGGGCCATTGGTTCGGTCGAGCTATCGGGCAGGTCGCCTGTATCGCCAGGCGATGGCCGGGCGCGAGGCCGACGCTTCGAGCGCCCGGTCCAGCGCTGAAGCGCGAGGGTGACCCCGAGGCCGACCAGCGTCCCGAGCGTGTTGGCCACGACGTCGCGCAGATCGGGGAATCGGCCAGGTATCGCGAACTGCACAACCTCAATGGTGACCGTCATCGCGAAGCCGACAACGCCGACAAGCCACCAGCGTTCCCGTCCCCACCACCACGCGAGCAGCGCGCCGACGGGGACGAACAGCGCGATGGTCGCGCTGAACTCGAGTTCGTCGTAGCCAAACCAGGGCGGTACGCCGCACTGATGCAGCAGGGCCAACACCTGCATGACGAAGGCGGGCGGACGTCCGGGCGCTGGTTGCGGTGTGAGCGTCACCACGGCGACGAACACCAGATAGATCGCCGTCGCAGCCCGCACGGCGCGCTCACGGGTCACGACCGACCATTGTGCCGCATGTCCCGCGACGCGGGGCAGGGGCTACTTGGTGTAGCCGACGTTCTCCCAGACGATGGTCCCGAATCCCCGCGCCCCAATGTTGGCGAGCGACTTCTTGACGGCAATGAGGTCAGGGCGCTGGTACAGGGGTAGCACGGCCACAGAGGTCCAGATCAACTCCGCCGCCTGATTCCCCAGCGAGATGCGCTTCTCAGAGTCCGTCGTCACATCGATCTCGTCGAGAACGTCAGACAACCCGGCGATCGACACGTGGGCGTAGTTGGACTGCGAGCCGGCGCTGTACAGCTGACGCACCCCGGCGTAGGGGACCGCGTTGCCCACCCAGGTGAAGGCGATGAGGTCCCAATCGCCCTTGGCAAGGGTGTCTTGACTAAAGTCGGCGGTCGCAACGGAGTCGATCACGACATTGACCCCGATGTCCTTCAGCATTTGTTGGGCCTGAAGAGCCTCGTTTTCTGAGGCCTTGACTCCCGTGACCTGTTTGAAGTGAATGGTGAGCTGCTTGCCGTTCTTTTCGTAGAAGCCCGCAGACTCGTTCATCGCCCACCCGGCCTCCTCCAAGAGCTTCTTTGCCTTGGCGGTGTCGAAGTCGATGCCTGTCTTCGTGGCCACGTCCTCGTACCCTGCCTGGTTGGTCATGTACACGTTGTTGTTCAGCGGACCGGGATTCACCTCCAGCCCCGCGAGATCGGATGCGGCAATGGCCTGCCGATCCAGGCCCATGACGATGGCCTGGCGGACCTTCACATCGGTGAGGACACTGCGGCTCGTGTTGAAGGTGAATTGGCGGAAGTCGCTGCTGGGAGCGGTCCGGATCTCGGCATCGGCGACCTCGCTCGCGCGGGCAAAAGCGTCGGCATCTACGCCGATCTCGAAATAGTCCAGTTCATTTGACTGAAATGCCGATGCCACCGCGTCGACCGTCACGACTCGCCAGGTGATCTTGTCAAGCTTCGGGCGAGCACCCCACCACCGGTCATTGGGGACGAGGGTGACGATCTGCTGGGTCTTGTCGAGGTTTTCCACCTTGAATGGTCCGGAAAAGTAGTTGTTATTGAGGGTGCTCCAGCCGTTGTTGAACGCATCGGGCGTCGCGCAGGATTCCGCGCGCATCGGACCCTTCGCGACGATCTGCCGCCAGTCGGGATAAACCGACGTGAACGTGAAGACGACCTGATGCTCATCGACGCCTTGGGCGACATTCTTGAGCGACGACCATCCCCCACCAGCCACTGCGTGGAACTGCGTGTTTGTGCCACGCATCGCTTGCCAAGTGGCGATCCAGTCCTTGGCGGTGACGACTTGCCCGTCGCCCCAGACGGCCTTGGGGTTCATGGACAATGTGATCACTGTGTACGGATCGTTGTTCTCGGCGACTGCGTCGATGTAGTCGGGATTCGCGTGTGGCATGCCGGTAAAATCGTAAAGGAAATAGTGGGCACTCATGGCGTCACGGACTTGGGCGTAATCCCAAGCTGCGCTCTCCACCGAGTTCCAGTTCCAATTGGTGGCCAACTCGCTGACCGACCCCCGAAACTCGCCACCTTGGGCGACCTGATCGCGATCTTGCTCGTTGATGTCCCACCCGATCTCGCTGCCACTGGCGTCGGGGGTAGGGGTGTTGCTGGCGGGGGCGCACCCGGTGAAACCCAGGGCCAAGCCGACTGCCAGGTTCACAGCCATCAGCTTGTGCAACTGCACCGGGACTCCTTTCGCAGGCGCACGGCGACTTTTTCCCCCCTGTGCGCGTGGCACTCAACGTGGATACGGTAATACGTTGCTGACATTTCACGCACATCGCGGGGCATGTACTTAGACCGCATTTGCGAAAAGGGGACAAAGTTGCATCACAGGCTGTCAGGCCCCGTTCGTTGTGCCCTCGCCGTAACAAGGTCACCGAAATGGCATGCGCTGCTGTGATCCGCCTGGGCGGTGACTGGGGCCAGGGCGGGAGCGACCTGAGCGCACTGTCCCTGTCGGGCAGGGTCCAGTTCGTTCCACAGCGGGCACCGTGGGCGGAAGGTGCACCCCGCTGATTGTCCCAGCGGGCTGGGTTGTTCGCCGATCAGCAAGGTTCGATTGCGGCGTCGCTCCGCGGCCGGGTCGGGGATGGGCACGGCCGACAGCAGTGCGGCGGTGTACGGGTGCCCGGGACGGTCGTAAACCCTCGCGGTGGGTCCCTCCTCAACGACCCGCCCCCCATACATGACGGCTACGCGGTCTGCGATATGGCGGATCACCGCCAGGTCGTGAGCGACGAACAGGTAGGCGACACCCAGGCGGCCCTGCAGGTCCTCCAGGAGGTTCACGATCCCGGCCTGGATCGAGACGTCGAGTGCGGTTAACGGCTCGTCCAGCACGATGACCTTTGGTTCCAGGGCCAACGCTCGCGCGATGCTGACGCGTTGCAGTTGTCCGCCGGACAGCGCGTGGGGGAATCGCCAGACCAGGTCGTCTTCCAACCCGACGAGGGACAAGAGTTCGTCGACGCGACTGGCCATGTGGGCACGGGTGTGTCCGAACGCGCGGAGCGGTTCGGACACGATCTCGAACAGCGGCATCCGCGGATCGACGGAGGCGAGTGGGTCCTGAAACACGACCTGCAGATCACGTCGCAGCGAGCGGCGTCGAGACGCATCGAGGGTGGCGACATCGGACCCCAACACGACGATACGTCCGTCCGTGGGGGGCAACAGATTCATGATCTCTAGGACCGCCGTGGTCTTCCCTGAACCCGACTCGCCAACCAACCCCACCGTCTCGGCCTGCCGGACGTCGAGGTCGATGCCGTCAACTGCGCGCACGGTTCCCACCGTCCGTCGAATGATGGTTCCCTGCCTCAGGGGGAAGTGGCGCTTGACTCCTTCGAGGGTGAGGACGCTGGCGCGTTCGGTGCGGGGGACCGTTGCCAACTGGTGACGCACGGCCGGTCGACCGGAGAACAAGGTGTCCGCCGTCAAATCGGAATGACGAATGTGGTCGATGCGGTGGCAGGCGGCCGCGTGCAGGCCTCCGTCCACCGGGCTCAGCAGTGGCTCGACCGCGCGGCATTGCTCGGTGGCCAGCGGACACCGGGGAGCGAACGAACACCCGCGGATCGCGTCTCCCGCCGGCGGCGCCGAGCCGCCGATCGCAACGAGTCGGCGTCCCGGGTCACGGTCGAGGCGAGGAACGGCTCCGAGCAGCCCGATCGTGTACGGCATGAGGGGGTTGTCGAAGACGGCCGACGCCGATCCGCGCTCCACCACCCGGCCCGAATACATGACGAGCACCTCATCTGCCATCCCGGCGACGACACCGAGGTCGTGGGTGACGAGGAGCAGGCCGACCCCGGTCTCTGCTTGAACGGTGGACAAGACGTCGAGCACGTGGGCGCGGACCGTCACGTCCAGCGCGGTGGTGGGCTCGTCGGCGATGAGGACGCGAGGTCGATTGATGATCGCCATCGCGATCAAGACACGTTGCAGCGTTCCTCCGGACAGCTCCGACGGATAGGAACTGACGCGCAGATCCGGGCGGGCAATCCCGACGAGTTCGAGCGTCTCAATGGCCAACTGCGTGGCCCGTGGCGTTGAGAGCCCCGGCTTGTGGGTCCGGACCGCCTCGATGAGTTGCTGCCCGACCGTCAACACCGGCGTGAGCGCCGACTGGGGGTCCTGGAACACCATGGCGATGTCCTTGCCCCTGACCTTGCTCATCGCGGCGTCGGAGGCACCGACCAGTTCCTGCTCGCCGAGCCGCACCGAACCGGACACGCGTGTGCGACGAGGAGTGAGTCCCATGAGTGCGAGCGAGGTTGCCGTCTTGCCGGATGCGGACTCGCCGACGAGGGCGACCGTTCGTCCGGCGGTGACGCTGAACGACAGACCGCGCACGGCGTGGACGGAGCCGCCCTCATTGAGGAATGTGACGTCCAAGTCGGCCACGGTGAGCACGGCCGATGTCTCTTCTTCGTTCACAGCCGACCTCCGCCCCGGGTCGCCGGGTCGAAGGCGTCCCGCAGGCCGTCCCCGATGGCGTTGACGCTCATGACCAGCACGATCAATACGATGGACGGTGCCGCGAACACCCACGGAAATGTGGTCGCGCTGCGGGAGCCCTCGGCGATCAGTGTGCCGAGGGAGGTATCGGGCGCCTGCACTCCGAATCCGAAGTACGACAGTCCGGTTTCAGCCAGGATTGCGTACCCGACCTGCAAGGTGGCGTCGATGATCAGCAGGCTGGAGATGTTGGGCAGGATGTGGCGCCAAATAATGCGCGGTGTCGACACCCCAGCGAATCGTGCGGCCGCGATGTAGGGGCTGTTCTTCACCGAGAGGGTCATGGTTCGCACGACTCGTGCCGACAACATCCATCCGAACCCTGCCACCAAGACGGTGAGGACTATCCAGGCGTTAGGTCCCTTACCCGTTGTGATGATGGCGATCAGGAAGAACGACGGGATCACCAAGAGT
>RRZT010246580.1_pt1 | contig 14949 bp, 14 predicted proteins | sample 2165551 | NCBI WGS metagenome assembly RRZT01 (sample SAMN10456910, study PRJNA506462) | wastewater metagenome | biome: wastewater; feature: sludge; material: wastewater sludge; isolation source: wastewater sludge with Escherichia coli K12::gfp cells carrying plasmid... | place: USA: Moscow, Idaho... | reverse complement strand
TTATTCTTCTCAACTTCATTTGAAACTACTGTTTCAATATTTTTTACAGTTTCATCCCCTAAACTCATAAAACTAACCACTATAAATGTCCCCAAAATTAGCATAATTTCTTTAAATTTTTTCAATTTCTCGCCCCCTAAAATTTTTATTATATTTATTATTTTACTTTATTTATAAAATAATTGCAAAATTAAAAAACATAGATATATAATAACCTATCTTTTTCTCATTTGCAAATAAGAAGTGATATTTGTTTAAAATAAAAAGAGTACCACTCAAGGTACCCTAAATATTACATCATTCCCATTCCTCCGGGCATTCCACCCATAGGCATTTCTGGTTTTTCTTCTTTTTTATTTGCTACTACAACTTCTGTTGTTAAAAGTAACGCAGATACTGAAGCTGCATTTTGAATTGCTGACCTTGTTACTTTTGCTGGGTCAATTATTCCTGCTTTAACCATGTCTACATATTCTTCTTTAGCAGCATCAAATCCAATTCCTGGTTCAGAGTTTTTAACTTTTTCTACAACTACTCCTCCGTCTAGGCCTGCATTTTCTGCAATTTGTCTTAATGGTGATGAAAGAGCTTTTTTAACTATTTCTACTCCAACTCCTTCTTCCCCTTCAAGAATAAAGTCTTTCATTTCTGCAACAATTTCTACAAGAACTGATCCTCCACCAGGTACAATTCCTTCTTCTACTGCTGCTCTCGTAGCATTTAAAGCATCTTCTATTCTTAATTTTTTCTCTTTCATTTCTGTTTCTGTAGCAGCTCCAACTTTAATTACTGCTACTCCACCAGAAAGTTTTGCAAGTCTTTCTTGTAATTTTTCTTTATCATAATCAGAAGTTGTTTCTAAAATTTGTTTTTTAATTTGCCCTACTCTAGCAGAAATTAATTCGCTATTTCCAGCTCCATCAACTATTATTGTGTTATCTTTTGTAATTTTAACTTTTGCTGCACTTCCTAAATCTGAAAGCGTTGCTTCTTCTAACTTCATACCTTTTTCTTCAGTAATTACTTCTCCACCTGTTACAACAGCTATATCTTCAAGCATTGATTTTCTTCTGTCTCCAAAGGCTGGAGCTTTTACTGCTACAACATTTAATGACCCTCTAAGTTTATTAACAACTAATGTTGTTAATGCTTCTCCTTCAACATCATCTGCTATTATTAATAAAGGTCTTCCTGTTTTTATAAGTTCTTCTAATACTGGTAAAATATCTTTCATAACAGATATTTTTTTGTCTGTTAATAAAATATACGGATTATCTAATGTAGCTTCCATTCTTTCAGTATCATTAACCATATATGGCGATACATATCCTTTATCAAATTGCATTCCTTCTACCACTTCTAAAGAAGTTTCCAGAGCTTTAGCCTCTTCTACAGTGATTACTCCATTTTCTCCAACTTTAGCCATTGCTTCAGCGATTAAAGCTCCTATTGTCTCATCTGCTGCCGATATTGAGGCTACTTGAGCTATCTCATCATTACCAGATATTTTTTTAGATTTTTTTTGTAAAATAGAAACTGCTTCCTTCGTTGCTTTTTCAATTCCTTTTTTTACAAACATTGGGTTAGCTCCAGCACTAATCATTTTCAACCCTTCTTTAACCATTGCTTGTGCTAAAACTGTTGCTGTTGTTGTTCCATCTCCTGCAACATCATTTGCTTTAGTTGCAACTTCTTTAACAAGTTGAGCTCCCATATTTTCAAATGGATCTTCAAGTTCAATCTCTTTTGCTATTGAAACTCCGTCATTTGTTATAAGTGGTGAACCAAATGATTTTTCTAAAACTACGTTTCTTCCTCTTGGTCCTAAAGTTATTTTTACTGCATTCGCTAATGTATCTACACCTTTTTCAAGTTTTTTTCTCGCTTCTTCATTAAACATTAATATTTTTGCCATTTTTTACCTCCAATAAATTCAATAATAATTCATAATTAACAGTTAAAAAATTTTGAAAGTTGCTTTGCAACTTATTGTTATTAATATTCTTCTCTCTTAACTTTTAATTGCTATTCTTCAATTACTGCTAATATTTTTTCAACATCAGCTATTAAATATTTTTCTTCTCCATCTTTAATTTCTGTTAAACCATACTTTTCATAAACTACTTTGTCACCTTTTTTTAATCCTTCTAGTTTATCCCCTGTTCCAACAGCTATAACCTCACCTGTATTAGGTTTCTCTTTTGATACTGTTCCAGGAAGTATGATTCCTCCTTTTGTTTTTTCTTCAATTTCAACAGCTTTAAGTAATACTCTGTTTCCAATTGGTTTAATAGTCATAAAAATACCTCCTAAATTTTTATTATTAGCACTCATTATTAAAGAGTGCTAATCACTATGAAAATAATATCTCATTTTTTTTCTGTTGTCAATTATTTTTTTGAAAAAAAATTGAAAGCTTTTTTCTTTTAAGCTTTCAATTTTCCATAAAAACAAGACCCTATTGCTCCAATATAATCTGAAGCCTCCAAAGGAATTACTTTTTCATATTCTTTTTCTAAAAAACTTATTATAGCTCTATTTTTTGCAACTCCACCACTTACCAAAAGAGTTTTATCTTTAAACTTATTAAGCATTGGTTTTAACCTCAAAAATAAAGAATAATTTATACCAGAGCATAACTCTTCCAAAGTTCTTCCTCTGCTTATTTCTCCTATTAATTCTGTCTCAGAAAAAATAGCACAAGTTGAATTTAGTTTTACTGGGTTCTCAAAATGTTCTGAAAGTTCATCTAAGGAAATCTCTAAAACATTGGCCATATTCTCTAAATATCTACCACAAGAAGCAGCACATTTTTCATTAAGTTCTAAATCAACTATTATTCCTTTTTCTATTTTCATAATTTTAACATCTTGTCCTCCTAAATCAAGCAAAACAAAATCCTTTAAATTACTTGAAAAAATAGCTCCATAAGCATGTGCTTTCAGTTCATTAATAACTTTAAAACCATGAAAACTCATATTATTTCTTCCATAGCCTGTAGCTACATTTACGTCACATTTTTGAAAACCAATTTTATCAAAATCTACGTGAAGAACTCCGTCTAAGTTTTTACAATAGTCTCTATAAAACTCAATAGTGCTATATTTATTTTGTTTTTTTACTTTCCCATCTTCCATATAACATATTTTTACTCTTCTACTTCCTAAGTCCATCCCCAATATTTTCACATCATATCTCCTATCATCTCAATAAAGGAATCTAGTCTAAGTTTTGTTCTTTCATCCAACTTTTGCTCTCTATCTATTTCAATATTAATAAAAGGATAAGTCAATTTGTCTTTTAAAACTATATTATCAAGAATTCTATGACAAAATTTTTGAGTATAATGAATTACTCCATCAATTTGTCTTAATTCTAAATCTTTTTCCAGTTTTTCAAGTCTAAAATCCATTCCATATGGATATGTATAGTCTAAATATTGTTCAAATATATTTTTAGCATTTCTCCACCTTGGAAAAGCAAACTCCCTTTGAACTTCATTAAAAACAACTATCGCTCCTTTACTTTCAATATATTCATAGATATCCCCTGCTAAAGGTGGAACCCCTAAATATGCAAGTCTTATAACTTTTCCTTGAGATTTTTTTTGTCTAGCTTCCCAAAGTTTATTCTCAACCTCTTTTTCAAAATTATCTGGATTTCCCCAAAAATCCGAACAACTAACTTGAAATAAATGACTATCTTTTGACGATATTTTCCCTTCTTTTGAAAGTTCGTCTAATTCTTTAACTTTTTCTCTAATAATATTTAATCTATCACGCCAACTCTCTACTTCCAATTGGCTTACCCCAAATGATTTCATAAATTTCTTAAAATTTTTCTTAATGTCTTCTAAATCTCTTGATTTAGGATATGAAAAATCTACAACGCTTATCCCTTTTAACTTTAGTATTTCTACTAATGAAGCGGTATTTGAACAATCTCCCTCTAAAACTCCTATTATCTCACTAACCCCTTCTGATAAACAAACTCCATAAATTCCTTTTATCCATGCACACATACTTTTAGGAAATCCATCTCTTTCTGCTATTTCAATATATTTATCAACTTCCCCACTAGATAAAATATTGTTTAAATCAATAGGCATATTCCCACTTGCATAGATAACCTCAACTGGAACTGTTGTTGTTATTCCTATTTTTTTCATATACTAACTCCTCTTTCAATAAGTATTACAACATTTAAAATTGTTTTTTACAAATTTAAAAGCCATGTTATTATATAAAAAATACTAGGATAACACAAGGAAATTTTAAGCTTTATACTTTATGTTAAAGTATAATAAAATCTGTAAAATTATAATTATTGGTATCCCTATAAAAAATTTCTTTTTTTTAGTTTTATGATGAAAAATGTACATGCCCAAAATTGATCCAAAAGCCCCTCCAAAAATTGCATTTAACAAAAGTGTATTTTCGCTAACTCTATAAGCTTTATTTTTGGCTTTCCATTTATCTAATCCCATTACTATAAAACTATAAATATTTACAGCTAGTAAATAATAAATAAAATTTCTCATTTTAATCCTCTTCCTTATAAATTTTATAGAAAATTGCTGACAATCCAAAACAAACTACTGAAAATAAAGCTGTTAAGTATATTCCACTTTTCTCTATCCTATCTGGTTTTTGCAAAATTGCCTCTATAAAAGAAATTTTGCTACCACTAGATAATATTATTGGCAGTAAAACAATAGACATAAGAAAAGCTAAATTCAAGACAAACCCTTGAATTCCATAATACATACCCTCTATATTTATTCCTTTTTCTTTACTTATTTTACTACTAATTTCGCTAAGCATTGCAACTGGAAAAATAAAAGCTGCGCCTGCTATTGGAATCCCAACTATTCCAAATATATAAATTCCAAATTTAGTTGGTATTCCTCTGCCTAAAAAGAATAATAAAATTGCAACTATTCCCATAAATATTTGAGAAATTATCATCAATTTTCTATATCCAAATTTTTTTACTAGTTTATTTGTGGGATAAAATGAAATTGCTGATAAAAAAAACATAATTGCTGAAACTATTGTAATCATTACTTTTTTAGCTCCGATTATATCTTCAATAAAATAATTCATAGAGGCTCTTATATTATTAAATCCTAAAAAAAACATGAAATATCCTATCAAATAAAAGACAAAATTTTTATCTTTAATAACAACTCTAAAACTTTCTCCTAAAGATATATCTACTTTCTTGCTAAATGAATATTTTTTTTCTGGTAAAAAAAATACAGTTATATAAACTCCCAGTATTGCTATAATTGATAAAACTACTGCCATCATTTTCATTCCATAATCAGCATTATTTTTGCCAAAATATGTTATTAAAAATCCCGGAAGAATTACTGCTAAAGCCGTATAAAATAGTCTAAAAACAGATTGCCAAGTTGATAAATTTAATCTTTCTTCCTTTTCCAAACCAATTTCGGGAATTATAGCATTATAAGGCCCTGCCACTAAACTATATGCTATAAAAAACAAAGCACCTATTACAGATAAATATACAAAACTCAAAATTTCACTTTGTTTTATTGGAAAAAAGAATAACGTTGAAATTATTCCTAAAGGAATTCCTCCTATTGCCATAAAAGGAATCCTTCTACCCCATTTAGAATCAAAACTATCACTAAAATGTCCTATAAAAGGGTCTATACTCATATCTACAAATCTTGATATTGCAAGAGCTAACGATATATAAATAGGTGCCATTATTGGCTGTAATCCAGAATTATTTGGTGGCAAATAATAATACAATACCCATTGAGCAAAAAGTTGATCAATTATTGCATAAGATACTCCTACTCCATAAATTAGATAAATATTAAATGGTATCCTTTTTTTATCCATTTTCCCCCCTTAAATTTTTATAGCGAATTTCTTGTCTTCATAATAATGTTTCATTTTATATATTTCTTCTCTTACAAGCTCTTTTTCAAAAATATCAAGTTTATCTGGTGTACTTTTTTTTATATTTTTATTTGAAGTAATTACTTCTACCTCAAAATTCTTTTTCAGATATTTAATATATCTAGCCCCTTTTTCATTGAATCCTAAGGCTCTTACATAAATTTCTTGTGTATCTAACTTTTCTCTTTCACTCTTATAAAATTCTAACAAAATATGACAAAGTATCCTCTTTATCCTCCCTGTTGTATATCTTTTATTCTTAAATTCTTCCATAAACTCATCAAATGTTTTTGAATATTTACATATTTCATAAATTCTATTCCATAACCCTTCTTCCATATCTGCTATAAATTCCAACTTTTTCTTATCACTTATAACTTTCAAGCGAATAAACTCATAATAATCATCTATTTTGGCAATGTTATTAATATTTTTCATCATAAGACTATAAGTTGCTTCTGGAACTAATTTCTTTATTTCATCGTATTTTTTACGCTCTACCATTTTTCTTATACCTGTGGCAGAAGCAATTTCTTCTTTAAACCCTTCATCATAATATCCTACTGATTTTCTATGTAAAATAATAGGTTTTATGTTTGAATCTAATTTTTTTATGCTCCTAATATACTCTATTCCTAAGATATTGTTAGGGTTTAGAACTCTTTCTCCAAACTTATCATCTACTAATTTAGACATAGCTTTTGGATAAGATATCCCCTCTTTTAACAAATCCTTTATTGTACTTTTAAAATTTTCTGTTTCTGTATAAGATACAATATTTTCTAAAATATCTATATTATCTACTTCACTCCCAAAAACTATATTCTCTACTTTTAATAAATCTAAAATTTTTATACTCCCTTTCGCAAAAAATTCTGCTGAATCATTAGAATAAGAAGTAGGAAGTTCCACAACTAAGTCAACTCCATTTAATAATGCCATTTCTGTTTTTACCCATTTATTAAATAAAGAAGGCTCTCCTCTTTGTAAAAAATTTCCTGACATACACGCGATAACTACTTCTGCCCCTGTTAACTCCCTTGCTTTTTCTAAATGATATTTATGCCCATTATGAAAAGGATTATATTCTACAATAATTCCACATGCTTTCATTCTTTATCTCCTATAAATTATTTATTTAATTATACAATTTTTCCTTAACAAAAATAAGTCCTTTCTTTTTTTTATTGAAGTTTTAAAAAAATAGGTATATAATTAGTTTCATTGCCAAGTATTAGGAGGAAAAAATGATTTTAACATTTGATATCGGAAATACCCATATAGTTACAGGGATATATTCTTCAGAGGGTGTTCTTTTAACTAATTTTAGAATTGCTACAGAAAATAATATAACTGAAGACCAATTATTTTCATATATAAAAAATATTGCTGACTTTAATAAAATTGATATTACAACAATTGAAGATATTATTATTTCTTCTGTTGTTCCAAATATAAATGTTATTTTTGAATATCTTTGCAAAAAATACTTTAAAGTAAAACCTTTAATGGTAGGACTTCATCTAAATTTGCCTTTTACATTTGCACCTCACCTAATTACAAATAATTTTGGTGCTGATAGAATTACAGATATCACTAAAGCTATTAGTTTATTTGAAGATAAAAATTTACTTATTTTTGATTTTGGAACTGCCACAACCTATGAAGTGCTTAAAAATAAAGTTTATATTGGTGGTGGGATTTTGCCCGGAGTAAATATGTCCATTCATTCTCTTTTTGGTAAAACAGCTCAACTTCCAAAAGTTGAATTTCAAAAACCAGAAAGTATTCTAGGAACTAATACTGTAGAACAAATTCAAGCAGGTATTTTTTATGGATACATTGGACAAATCAGAGAAATTATCTGTAAAGTAAAAGAAATTCTTCCTGATGTCTATGTCATTGCAACTGGTGGAGTTGGAGAAAATATTGCAAATGAACTAAAAGAAATTGATAAATATTTACCAAATCTTGCAACTGATGGACTATTTTTACTTTATAAAATGAATAAAAATTAAATAAAAAGCTCTTAAAACATATTAAGAGCTTTTTAAATTATATTTTTAAAATACTTTTACACCTAAGCTAATTTGAAACTGTGATAAATTTTCATCTTTACCATTTACATCCATTTGATAATTTTTATAAGTAACTTCACCTAAAAAATTATATACATCCATTCCAAATCCTATAGCCCAAAATGTTCCATCTTCTACCCCACTACCAAATCCTGTATAGTTATAAACTTTGTTAATTCCAACTTTATATACCAAGTAAGGCTTAAATACTACAGGAAATACATTTAACCTTCCATAGGCATAGTAAGGCATATTTTGAATCTCTCCAGTAGTTCCTGCTGTTCCTCCATCAAAACTTAGAGGCATATTTAACTCAATTCCTCCACCAACTGTTATGTAACCAAAATTTGCTCCCAGTTCAGCTCCTAAAGATGGGTTGATTGTATTATTTTTTAGTTCCAATTTATCCAGATTTGAATTAAAATTAGCTGAAGGTCTAATTGCTAAATCTAGGTAATAATTTGCAAAGGCATTTAAACTAAAAATAAATAAAATAATTAATTTTTTCATGTTTCCTCCTACACTTCTCTAAAGCTTTCACTCTTAATAAATTAAGCTTTTTTACTTATATTTTTAATTATCGAATTTTTCTCAAAAAAAATAAAGGATTTTTTTTATTTATTTAGAAAATAATTTTACAAAAACATTTATTAAGGAGGTTTTAAAATGTTCATGAATAAATACTCTCTTTATGAAGAATTTTATTTAGAACAGCTTGAAGTACTTGAAAAAGAAATGCAAGTTCACCCCTTAGATATGACTTATGTTTATGAATGGGAAATGCTTGCAGAACTAATTAAAGAAGTTAGAGTTGCCAAAGAATACCATTTCTAATTTTATTCTTTAGGCATCTCTGATTCTTGTATTATCTCAGCAGATTCTTTTTTCACTTCCTTTTTTGTTTCTTTTTTTGTATCCTTTACTTTTTCTACTTTTTTTGTTTTTTTCTCTACTTTTTTTTCTTCTTCTACCTTGTTTAAAGATTCTATCTGACTTTTAGACAACTTAGAAACTTTTATACTATATTCCTTGTAAATATATTCATAAATATCATTTACTTTTCCTATACTAAATGGCGTTTTTGACAATAAATAATATTCATCTCCAAGTTTTTCAACTTTTGTATCAATTATATTTTTTACTTTATCTTGGATTTTCTCAAAACTATCTGATTTTTTATTTTTGCTAAAATATATATAATAATTAGCTTTATCACTGTTTTCTTTACCAAAAAAAATACCTTCTGTCATATCCTTTGTCTCTTCTAGAGCTACTTCACTTGTTGCCTCTGCCCCTACTTTTTCAATTTGAGCATTTACTTTTTCCATATCTTGAATTTTCTTTAATCTTGTTTGAACTTCTTTCTCAACTATTTGATTAATATCTTTTTCTTTTTTAGGATACCAAATATAAACTGAATTTGTAAGTATAATTCCTATCCCGATTCCTAATAGTATGTATTTCTTCAATTTTAAATCACCCCAAAACATTATACTAAAAAAAACACTTTTTTTCAAACTTCTTGACTAAATCTCTTTTTTTTCATATAATTAATTCTGCAATAAAATATCCCTAAAAAATAATCAGATGATTGTTTTTTAAGACAGTTCAGTAGCACCATCCTGTCTTTAATTAAAACTAGGGCTCTTTTTTTGTTGCTATATTTTTTTGGGAGGTTAACATGAGTAACGAAATTTTATTAGTTATTGAAGTATTTTTAACATTTGGGATATTATTGCTAGCATATCGTTTATTTGGTAAATTGGGACTTTTTATTTGGATTCCTATTGCTACTATTTTAGCAAATATACAAGTTCTTGTTAGTGTTTCTATCTTTGGACTTGTAGGAACTTTAGGAAATGTTATTTATTCCTCAAACTTCCTTGCTACTGACATTATTTCAGAAAAATATGGTAAAAAAGATGCAACTAGAGCTGTTGCTATCGGTTTCTTTGCCCTTATTACCACAACTGTTTTGATGAATTTTTCTTTGTTATATACACCTCTAGGAGATGCTTTCTCACAAGAGTCATATAACCATGTAAAATCAATTTTTTCTGTGATGCCGAGACTTGCATTTGCTAGTTTGTTAGCATTCTTAGTGTCTCAAACACACGATATCTGGGCTTTTGAAATTTGGAAAAGAAAATTTGCAGGTAAAAAATACCTTTGGATTAGAAATAATGCTTCTACCATTGTAAGTCAAATTATTGACAACGGAATTTTTTCTGTCGTTGCTTTTTGGGGAACAATGCCTAAAGAAAATATTCTTCAAATTTTTATAACTACATTTATTTTTAAGACTATCTTGTCTATAGCTGATACACCTTTTGTATATCTTGCTACAGCAATGCATACAAAAAAAGATTCTAAAGCTCAAAATAATATGGAATTAGAAAATGCATAAAGCTATCCTTTCGGATAGCTTTTTTATTTATTTTTCTTATAGATTAGAGTTCCATAAGCAGGAATTACTATTTCTGCTTCTCTATTTAAAATATCTTTCTTTTCTCCATTTAGTATATTAACTAAATTTTTACCTCTACCTGTTTCAATAATTATTTTTTCTTCTTTTCCACCTCTATTTATCGCTAAAATAATCATATGTCCATCAAATTCTTTAGAAATTATTAATACATTATCTGTTGCTTTTAATTTATTTAATGCTCCTTTGTCTAAAATTTCTTTATTATCAATGCTCATATTAATTATTTTTTTATAAAAATCTTCAATATCCTTTGAGCTTTTAACTGTATACTTAATAGTTCCTTCTACCTCATCAAATAAAACTTTTCCATCTAACAAGTTTTTAGAATCTTTATATTTAGAAATATAATCACTTTCTTGATAATACGGAGCATACTCCTCCCATATCATAGGTTTTTTATTATGTGGAATATCTCCTCCCCACATAAATTTTTCACTTCCATAATAAACACTCTTATCTCCAGATAAAAAGAATTGTAATGCTATTGCTTGTTTATACAAGTTAGGTACATTAGGATTAATAATACTTGGATCTATTCCTTTATAATTAGAACTTTGCTTATTATTTGTATCTACTTCCCTTTCTCCATTTATCATACTAGAATTTAATCTGTCAATATCTGTTCCTTCTATAAAAGTCAATGCATTTATATTTCTATTTTCTAAATATATGCTAGTGTATAAATCTTCACTTTTAAATCCTGTTGTTATACTATAAAATTTTTGAAAAGAATCTACAAACTCATAATTCAAAATATCCTTTTTGTCTAACTTTGTATTTCTATTATCTATCATGTCATATTTAAAAATATACTTATTATCTTTATTTAAATCTTCTTCAAAATCTTTATAAAAATCATCATTACTTGCATCTCTTATTTTTATTACATATCCATCTAAGCCTAAATCAAGCCATTTTTTAGCTGATTCTTTCAAATAATTTTGAACATCTTTATTTTTAAGGTTTAATTTTACTATTTCTCTATTTGCTCCAAAGCTGTCATAATCCATGTGATTTCTATTCCAATTTTCTATTTCTTGAATCTCTTCTTTTGATAAATTTTGATGAACTTTTACAAAAGAACTTCTATATCTTTCGCCATTTTTTATAATTATTCCCTCATCAGAAATCCCATTATACAGGTATTCTTTCGAGTTTTCTTTTATATTAAACCAATCCCAATATTTAGATTCTTTCCCATTCTTCAACACATCTTGAAAAGGTAAAAATCTATAAGATACATAATCTAAAACAATATCACTTACTACTTGTATATTTTCTTTATGAAATTCTTTCAAAAATTCTACGAAACAATCATCTGAACTAGTCTTTTCAATATTTTCTCCAGAATTTAATATTTTGAACTCACTTTTATTACTTGTATAAAAAGTTCCATAATCAGGACTTATATGTTTATAATCAATAATATCTTCTTTGCTATTAGAATAAGAATAAAAAGGTGAGCTTATCCATAATGTATTTACTTTCATTTCTTTAAAATAATCTTTTTTTGCCAATAAACCTTTTAAATCTCCACCATATCTTTTAGTATTTTCTGATTCTTGTCCATATACACTTTCAGCTTTCTTTTCCCACTGATATTTTTTATTAAAATTCTCTCTCCAATTTGATACTTCAAATTGGCCTAAAATCTTTTTTACTTCTTGAGTCCCCCAATTATCTACTAACTCTTTAATTTTTACATCTTTAGGTTCAGAAAAGCTTTCAGGACCATACTCGTTAAAAATGGGATCATTTTCTATCTGACCATTATAGAAAGTATCTATATTTACTTTATACCATAGTTTCGATTCTATATTTAATTGGTTATTTAAATTTCCTATATATTTTAAAGGTTCTATTTCTTTTTTGTTAAAAGTTCCTTGTTCACCAAAATAATATGTTAAATTTCCATCATTAATCTCAAAATAAAAATTCGTTTCCTCTTTATTAGGAATTTTACCTTCAAAATATTCATATTCTCCAATACTTCCAATAGATTCTGTTTTATATTTTTTAGAATTAGCTATTATATCTATTTTTTCAACATCTTCATTTTTCACTTTTATAATAATTTTGACATTATTGCCTTCTACCAATTCATAGCTTTTATCATAATATATGTAATTCCTAAATATATATCCATCACCTTTAGCAGACTTTAATGGTGGAGCTACTCTATCTATATCCGTTTCTAAATTTTTACAAGAACTCAAAATTAATGCACTTAAGAAAAATAGCATTTTTAATTTTTTCAATTTTTTCTCCTTTATATCCCTTTACTTACAAGAAATTTTGATTTGTATTTATCATATAATTCACTATAGTTTACAAAAAAATAATTTATCTTTAAACATAAAAACTAGTGGAATCCCACTAGTTTTTAATTATATCTTTTTTAATTAGTTATGTCAAAATTAATTAATTTAAATAATTAACTTCATCTAAATTAAGCTTTAATTTTTCAAAAATTACTGGTATAAAATACTTAATTTCAAACAATACTTCTTGCAAAGAAAATTCTAATATTATAGATAACTCCTCATAGTTTTTTTCTTCTACCAATTTTATTAAGTTACTCAATACTTTATCTACTTTAAAATAAATAATATCAAGTTTTTTATCAGTATACTCTAATAACTCTTCTGATTTTTTTAAAATTTCAATTATCCATTCTAAACCATAAATTCCATCTACCAAATTTTCTAAAGGTTTTATTCTTTCACCAGCTCTTAATGACATTATTATTTCTTCTAAAGTATTTAAATAATTATCTAAATAGTCTGACAACTCTTTTACTGTTTCTCCTAGCAAACAAAGAGGATTTTGACTAGTAACTTCTACCATTTCTATTTCTTCCATAGATAAAACTGATAAAGAATCTAAATTTACACCATCAATTTTTACAGAAGTTACCACTCTTCCTTTTGTTTCTATTACTTTTAAAAGTTGTGACAATAAAAATTCCAAACTACCATATTCTTTTTCATTTATTACTTGTTCTACATTATCCATCAATATTCTCATAATCTACCCACCTAATTGTGAAATTTGTCCTTGCAACCAGTTACTTGTTGAATTACTTGTTTGTATCGAACCTTCCATAGCTGTAAATTGTGATTTTAAAGCATCTTCTCTAATTGATAATCTGTCTTCTGTTCTACTTATCCAATCGTTCATTTCCTTAATTCTATTATCTATCGCTTTTGACTGTCTGTCTAATGTTCCATTATAAGTAGTTAAAGGTTGTAAAAAATCTGAAATTTTATTAGCAATCCCTTGATTAAACCCATAGCTGCTATTACTTAGTTTCTTGTTTGACTCTACTATAACCTCTTGCCCTCTATTTGGTGCATTCCCAAACTCTATTGCTCCTGAAATATCATCTATTACTACAACATTATTTGGAATTCCTTTACCTAGTCTTGCATCTAAATCTGCTTTTGATTTAATTTCTCCGTTAATTACATGTTTTATCAAATCAACTTTAGAAACTTTTAAATCTGAAAGTTGACTTTTTTTCATTATTTTATAATTATCTCCATCGGCTGTATAAACTTTGTTTCCAACTCTTATTTGAATATTATTAATATCTGAAACATCGTAATTTGGAGAAGAATATTTAGCATTTTCACCATTTCCTAGTCCTAATTTTTGTTCACCTTTAGAGTTTCCTGCTTGAACAAATAATTTTTCTATGGCTGCTGGATTTTCTGCTAAAGCAGTTCTTAACTTTTCTTCATTAACAACAAGTTCTGGCTCTTTTCCTATTGTTCCTATTCCTATTAAAGCCAATTGACTATATTTTGACTCTATACCATTTACAGAACTTGCCATATAAGTTCTTAGATTGTTTGCTAATCCGTTAGCTGTACTATCTCCTTGTAAAGGTCCATCTTTCGTAGTTTTCGTATTTATTGTTGTTGTTGTCTTATTATACTCTTCTACCAGTTTCTTTATTTTCTCTACCATGGTGTCAACATCACTTTCAACCTTGATAGTTATTTTTTCCCCATCAGTACTATTGTTTTTTAAGTTTATTTTAATTCCATCAAATAAGATTTCGTTAGAATTTCTTTCATAGGTAATACCATCCATTTTAAAGCTTGCCTTTTGTCCCTCATAAACAGTAGCTTTTTTATCCTCATCTTTTATAAATCCCAATTCTTTCATTAAATTAGAAGTATCTGCTTGAAATATTAAGTCATCTCCAGCAACAGATGAAACTATACTCATTTTTCCACTTACTTCATCAAAATAAGCTTTAACTGGGGAGCCTTCCTTATTAAGTCTTGATACAATATCTTGAATACTATCTACTTCTGGATTAACATTTACTGTATAATCATTTATTGTAAAAGAACCTCTTTTTACATTGTCTAGGCTATCTAATGATTCCATTGTTTTTTTATAATCTGGCTCGGTCATATTTGTTACTTTTTCCCCA
>RRZT012006919.1_pt1 | contig 14953 bp, 7 predicted proteins | sample 2165551 | NCBI WGS metagenome assembly RRZT01 (sample SAMN10456910, study PRJNA506462) | wastewater metagenome | biome: wastewater; feature: sludge; material: wastewater sludge; isolation source: wastewater sludge with Escherichia coli K12::gfp cells carrying plasmid... | place: USA: Moscow, Idaho ... | reverse complement strand
ATAATGTAATTTATTATATTTTAAACTCATCTGTATATCTTGGTGATATTTTTTATTCCTTTACTGATTAAACAATTTTCTATAAATTGTTATTTTAATTAATTGAATAAATTTTTATCTACTTTTGTGGGGTCATTCCACTTCTAAAAGAATTATTATTAAATAATTCAACTTAAATATATTATTCTATTTCAAATATTATTTTGTAATTTCTCAATAATCTCACTTATCCAAGAAAAATCTTTACTTTTTCTTTGTTGTTTCTTTTCTAAAAGCATTCTTATATTATTAGCTGTTGTTTTTGGTTCAAATGGCTCTCTAATATTATCAATAACATTAAATAAAACTTTATTTGCTTCTTCTTCATTTTCTGAAATAATTGAAAGTTCTAATAAAGTTGCATAATCCCAATAATCACAAGATTGTTTCATTTTTTGCTTCAACGCATACTCAACAATAGGCAATAATTTATCTTTTCTTTCATCTCCAGATATATCCATTAATGTTATCGCATTTATTCCAGGATATGCATCTCTGAAATCTGATTCAAAACCTTCCAAATATGTATCAATTGCTTTTTTTAAATATCCTTGAGCCATAAAATTATCTTTACATTCTAAAGCCTCTTTATATTTATCTTTATAAACTCTACCCAATATTCCTAAAGTTTCACTACTATTCCCATGGTTTTTAATTATTTCTTTTAAAACATTTATTGCATCATCTCTTTTATTAATTCTATTAAGAGCAAAACCCAATTGTTCCTGTATCATTATTGAATGCTGTAATGGTTTTGGCATTTTTTTAACTAAAGAAATCATATTTTTAAAAGCCTCAACTGCTCTATAAGATAAAAATAGATCTACAAGTACTCCAAACTCTACAGTCTCGATATTAATTTCATTTTCTAAACAAAGTAATCCTTCTAAGTTTTTCTCTTTTCTTAAGATTTCGAGTTTTAGTTTAATTTCTTTATTATATTCAACTTGTTTTCTAAAAATATCAGTTTTTATATGTTCTATATTTGATGGTTTTATACCTTCAACTAACTGAAAAAGAGGAGAATCTGTATCCTTATTATGTGATTTTGCATTTGATAACTTTTTAGTTAATTGAGATTTTAATTCTTCTAAATTATCAAGTTTTCTATCATAAGGTAATGAACGTAAAAAATTAACATCAAAAGGAAGTCTACTGGAACTTTCAAAAAGAGTAATAGTACTATAAGGTCGAATAGCATGTCTAATACCTAATTCATAAAAAACATTCGCATTTAATAAACTTAAATCAGCTACAGCATATTCACATAACATAAGTCTTTCATACATAGCTTTATGTATTATTCCACCTGTTTGTTCTTCATCTGCTCGAATTGGATCTAAATCAGAATTTTCAATTGATGGTTTAATAAAATCATTATAAATTTTATCAAAATCTATAATCTTTCCTTCTTCATCTTTTTTTTTGCCAAATGGCATTAAAACAAAACATAATGGTTTCATAATTATCCTTTAAAGTAATCTTTTTAATCTATTAATAACTTGCTCTACTAAATCATCTTTATCTTTCCAAACAATATGAGGGAATTGATTTATATCAAAAGCCATATTATCTTTATCTTTTTTTTGACAAGTCCAAATAACTGGAATATTCATACCCATAGCAAAACCTGCTTCAAAGTATACACTATTTCTATGATTAGTAACGTCTGCTATTACTATTCTTGCTGCTTTTAATTTTACTATTATCTCATCATTTATATATTTATTGTGTTCCACATTATCTTGATTTACAACAACATATTCCAAACCCTCAAATTCTATAGCTTCTTTTAAATTATTATTAAATATTCTTTTTAAACGTTTATTAAAATTAAATGCTACAAATATTTTTTTTGAGTTTTTATTTGGTTCTTCTAGTTCTTCCAAGTACCGTATTCCATCAAAAGTTAATTTTTTAAAATCTATCGCCCTATAATTTCTTATAGTACAATCTATGAATTTTTCATCAGTTGCTTTTTGGAATAAACATACAAGTTCATCAAAGTCTTTTATATAACATTTAGTACGGATTGAATTAACTAATAAATATAATTCTTCATTGGTTCTTACTATTCGTGTATCAACTTCAACTGAAGAATCTTCATAAAAACTAAAAGATGTATTAATGGTATTTAAATAACTAATTAATAAATTAAATTTATCTTGTATTTTTTTATCTCTTAAAGTTAAAATTTCTTCAAATTTTTCATTTGTTAATAATGGTACATTATCATATAAATCATTTTGTTCTCTTATCCAACTAGATACTTTATAAAAATTAGATTTATAAAAATTCACATAATATTTATCAAAAAATTGTTTTAATGAATCAAGCTCATAAAACTTACCACAATACTTACAATCAAAAAATCGTTTTTTATTCACATCTAATATATTTTCTTTTATAGATGCTGTCTTCCCACAAATAATACAATCCATTTCTTTTGTACTCATAATATTTACCTTAAAATTTATTTCTAATTACTTAATATTTATAATTTTTTCCATATCTACATTCCACTTCATAATGTAGTTTCCATTTTGTTAAAGTATTACAACTATAGTCATCAAGTTTTTTTTTTAACTAAACTTATACCTTTTGTAACAATTACATTTTCTTCATATCTTTCAATTTCACCATTTTGTCTTAAAATATATATTTGTGATTTTTTAGAATATTTATCTTTATAGCTTGAATTTTTTTCTCTTTCTGAAATATTAATTTGTATTTCAATTATCATATCCATATTTAAACTTTGGAGATATTTTTTTATAAACTCTTTATTTATTTTTATTCTATAACCAGAAGATGTTATATGATAGTCATATTCTTCTCTTTCTTCATCTGCCCAATTTTCTATAATTATATCTTTTTCAGAAGTTTTATTTTTCATAATTTCTTCTGATGAAATATCTATATTTATACTTTGTTTATGTGAATATGGATCTTTGTTATTTTCTCTTCTTTCTTGAGAAACTTCTCTCAACCAACCTCTAAGTTGATATTTGCCATGATTTATTTCAAAACCATTTTCATTTAAAAAAGGTAATTTAAAATGATGAGAATCTGTATTTTGTAAAGCATTTTGTAATGATTTAGCCGTAAGTGAAGAAACTAATGCACTATTTATTACAATAGTTTCTGAATAGTCCAATGAATTTACATCATAATTTGAACACAATATAAAATTTTCTTTATTTACACCTAATAATTCATCAAATCTATTCTCATCATACTTTTTAGTAAACTTACCAAATAAAAAATCTTCCATAGGCTTAATACCTCTTTCTTCATAAAACCAATTTTCATAATCATTGAAATATCTATCTATAAATTCTTGATATTCACAAAAATCTCCATCGCTATAATGAGAAACATTTACAGGTATTTCTTTTAGAAACTCTCCCACAACTAAAAACATAACATGATATTCAATATGTCTAATTGGCTCTTCTACTATTGGTAAGCTTCCATGCCTATGGTTAGTTAAAGAATAAGTGTCATCTCTTCCCCATATATTAATACGTTCTAAATCTCTTCTAGTATTTATATTCCATTTATCAATTATCCAAGTTTCTGCCTTTTCTAAAATATCAGCCATATCAACTTTAAATACACTACATATACTTTGATACCAATATGGAATAGTGTCTATTGAATCAAAATCAAATCTATTAAATTCTCTTTCTCTGTATCCGATACTATATCTTCTATCTTCATTAAGATAACAACTTCTAGGTCCATTTAAAAACTTTACTTTTTGAAATATTTCATTTGATACTGTATTTGGAAATACTTTTTCAATATTTTCTATAATTCTTTTTGCAATATGCCTTATAATTATATGAGGAAACTCTTCATCAAGTGAAATATCAATAAATTTTTTAATATATGATTTCAAACTATTTGGAATATAAAAAGACAATCTAAAAAATAGAATCATCATAGATTCTTTTGAAGCTATAGGATAAAAAGACATATCATCAAAAAATGGAAATCCTTTGTAGTTATCAAATTGATCTAAAAATTCAGTAATAATATCTGGATTATTTATTATCATTTCTTTGCAAGTATATAAGGTTTTCCATCTGATTCTTTTATCAGAATGCCCTAATAGTTTGTATAAATAACTATAGATATTTTCTTTATTTTCAAATTCATCAATATTTTCTATCTCTAGTCGTTTCTCATACCTTAAGATTAGATCATACAAAACATTTTTTGAATCTTCTTCTCCAATTAAATACTTTATATAATTGAATAATTTTTCATAATTATTTAAATAGCCTAATTTATTTATATTATTTGCACTTTGACAAACAATGATTTTAGAAATTTCCTCTTTTGATAATATCTTTGAAAAATTATCAAAACATTTTGGATATTGATAAAAATCTAAAAAAATAGCAAAATGATTTAAAATAAAATCTTCTGATATTTCTTTACTAAGTTTTTTTATTCTTGGATCACTTTTCCACTTTAAAAGACATAAGGCAAGTGCTTCACCGTAAGAATCAATATAATAATTAGAAACATCAGGATTTGACAAAAGAATTATAATATCTTCTCTCTTTTCATAAGGAATTCTATTTATACATTCTTCAAATGTATTTTCAATATTTCTATAACTTAACTGAATAAACTCAGGTAATGCTTTTATAATATCATTATCATAAGAATTAAAGAATTCATCCCAATCTCTTTCTTTACTATCAGTTGTACCTATATGGCTACTACTCTTAGATTCAAGTTTTTCATAAAATTTACAAAATCCTTTTATTTTATTTGTCATTCTATGTGATTGATAATTTTCCTTTTCTAGCCATTGGAGTAATTCTTTTAAACAATTATTTTGTTCATCATCTTTTAAATTTTTTCTAATAAAGTCATATGATATTTCAAGAGTTTTATTAAATAAGATTTTATTACTCTTTACATTTCTTAAAATAATTAAAAATATATCAACTATCTTAGGCTCTTTAATAAGATATCTTATAGATAAAACATCTTCAATACTCATTAGATTTTCTTGTAAGATTTCTTTTAAATATATATAAATAGTATCTTCTATTTTATGTATTATCTTATTATGCCATTTTATCGAAGTAACCAATGCAATAGCAGGATTAAGTTTTGTGATAATTTTAAAACTATCATTTAAAACTAAATTTTCTGTTTCACTTACATAAGGAATTGTATTTTCTGATAATTGTATATGTTTATTTGCTAATTCAATTTTTTCATTATCATTTAATACATTTAAAGAATTATTTGTAAAGAAAAAAATTATTCTATAAAGATTGTAAATGTTTTCATCTATTCCTTTACTGGCTTCTAAAGCTAATTCAAAATATTCCCTAGATTTTTCTTTATCAAAATCTTTCATTAAAGTTGAATATGTCAAAAATAAATCAATCTTTTCTCTTGCAGGCTTTTTTTCTTTTAGTTCTTCTTCTATAGCATAATCTATTATTTCATATGCTTGATAAAAAAGATTATTATGAAGAAATACCTCAGAGATATGATTTTTTATATAAATAGATTTCGTATATTTAACAAATTCTCTAATATCATTTATTTTTGCATTTGAAATAATAAGAATTTTTACTAGAACAAGAGCTTGATAAGATTTTAAAATAGCATCACTTCTATAATATTGATAAGGTATATTTCTGTGTTTTAAATTTTCCCATTCTTCTTTTATTTGGTTAAACTCTAATTTTTTAACAATTACTTTTCCTAAAAGTTCATAATATGGATATAAAATATTTATAAGTTCAAGTTTTTTCTTTTTTTCATAATCTTTTTTATACTGTTTTTTTAAATTTTTTGGAATACTATTGAGTACCTTATCAAAATTGTATTTCTTATTTTTCAGAGCTGAATCAAGTGAAATACATAAAAAAGTGTCATCAAAATATCTTAAACTATGTGTATCATAAAGATTATTAAAATTTGAAGGACTTGATAAGCTTAAAAATTTTAATACAAATTTTTTATTTACTTTATTTTTCAAAGCTATGACAGAAAAATCAATTGAAATTTTATTTATGTCAGATCTTTCAGTATTATAATTATTATTACTAAGTTTTTTATGACTATCAGGATATTTATCTATAAATAAGTTAAAAGATTTCGCAACATCTTTTACAATATTTGTTTCAACTTTATGTCCAGCTTTTTGTAACTTTACAACTAATAATGCTCTAACAAAAGGATGTAATCTCTTTTTTAATAAGGGATATAATTCATTCTGTACTTCTAACGTAATCTCTTTTAAAAATTCCAAAGGTAGTTCATTAATTACCTTGAAAAAGAACCATAATTTCCAATTTTTTAATGTTTTTAATAATCTTCTTTTATCTTTTAAATGATATAAAGTACAAATTTTTTTTGCTATATCAATTGCATTTAGTTCATTATGTTTTCTATCTTCATCTTCCAAATATTTTTTCAACCAAATATCACCAAAACTTAAATACTCTTTTGCTTTTTCAGGATTCTTTTTTGATAACAAATATGCACAATGATAATTAAAACTTTTTAAATTTTTTCTATATTTTATTAAAAGCTCAATAGCATTTTCTTGATTTGTATATATAGACAATAAGTCTAAATACTCATCTTGCAATATATGATTTAATAATTCATTTTTTTCTAAAAGTTCTGCTGATATATAAAGTAATTTACTCAAATTTTTATAATCTTTTTTTTCATAAGAAATACGTAAAGCGGTAGATATTCTATCTTTTTTAATAGCTTCTCTTTCAATTTGATCTTTGATAACTGATAAATCTGAATTTAAAGCTAATGAAATAAGCAGTTCTGATTCTTTAGCTTTTTCAAGATGAAAAGATATAAATCTAGCTGCAAACTCATTTTTATTAACATTATTTAATAAATTCATTGAAATTCTTTTATGAGTTTCAAGGTTTTCTAATTCAGTAAGTTTTGAAACTAAAAAATTCTCAAAATCTTCATCTAAAAAACCTATACTATTATTTTCACTAAGGATAACTCCTGATAGTGTATCGATAACTTTTAAAGCATCAACTTTGGTTATCCCACTTGCTAATATGAAGTCATCTAATTTTGCTGGTCTAGATAAACAAATTAATTCCTCTAAATGATTTTTAGTGATAGGTTGAATAACAGAAAGTGCACTATTCCAAATATCCTCAAATATATGTTCTAATGAAATTTCATCTTTTCTATTTAATATATTTTCTAATTTAACTATATCACCATTACATTCTTCAATAATATAATTTTGTAATCTTGGATTTCCTTTTGTTCTATCATAAAATTTTTTACTTATTTCTTCATCTATATTAGGATAACTTTTTGCTAAAAAAAGACCTGAAGATATTTCATCAAAGCCATATAATTTTAAATCTTTCACATCACGAGATGCACATAACGACTCTTTTCTTAATCCATCTCTTGAAGACATAATTAGATAAACATTATTAGGGAGTTGAATATTCCACAATTCTTTTATAAAAGGATCTTCTTGAAAATAATTAGCAGCTTCAACATTATTATCTGCTGCATCAATTATGATAAAAATTTTTTTTTCATTTAATAATCTAGAAGCATTTTGAAGTTGCTGTTTAAATTCAAATTCTAAATCATTTAAATCAATCTCTTTATCAATATGTAAAGATAATCCAGTATTAACTGCAATTTCATTAATTAATTGTGTTAATATCGATTTTTTTAAATGTCTTTTCTCTCCAATATTTTTATAAGTTCCGGCTCCAAAACTATCATAAATTATTGTAAGATAATCTGGAAAGATCGTTTTTAGACTTGATAATGTCGATGTTTTTCCTAATCCTGCATCACCATATACATGTATTTTGCTAAATTCATTTTGAATTATTATATCTTTTAGATTTTTGATATCTATAGTTTGTATATAGGAATCAACCTTTGGTATTTTAGAACTAACAGGAAATAATCTGTCAATTGTAATTTCTAAAATATGAAGTATTTCATTTTTTGAAAGCTCTTTTTGTTCGAGTAGTTTTTCTTTAATCTTTATATATTTAGATTTTGGTTTAAAATATAAACTGTCGTATAATTCACTATATAAACTTTTAATTTTATCATTCAATATAATATGTTTTGAAAATGTTTTTTTTGTAGAATTCTCATAATATTTTGTAAATATTATCCTATATTCATTATTATTTATATACTCAATTTTTTCATATTTTAATTTTATATAATCATCATAAGGATTTAAAGAAAATAACGATTCTTTACATAAATCTAAAACATGATAATTTAGCCCAATATTTTGTGAATTAATTAAATTTTTCAAATGAAAATAAATCTCATTAAAAATCTTTGATTGAGGCCTAATATCTGATACTGCTTTCCCTTGAGGCATGGCAAGTTTTTTGTTTATTCCTTCATATTCAAATAAATCTTTTGTACTTTTTAAAACTATTGGAATTATTTTTACTTTATCTTTTTTATATTTTTTTTGAATAGTAGGAAGTTCATATCTTTGTATATAAGGAGATGTCCAAAAATTTTCACTCAATAATAGTAAAAAAATATCTGAAGTATTAATTGCTTCTTGAATTTCATCATCAAATTCATCACCAGGCTTAATCTTTCTTTCGTCAATCCAAATAGATGAAATCCCATCATCTTTAAGTTTTAATATTGATGATATAAGTCTATCTTTATATATTGTATCTTTTCGTGAATAACTTACAAATATTTTCATTAACTACAACTATCTACTTTCATTTGTGGTCTTGAATTCACTCTTTTATGAACATTAATTTTTCTATTTTTATATGCTAATTCTATATATTCCTGTAGCTTTTTACTATCAGTTGTATAATCTCTTATAATTGCATAACCTGATTTAAAATTATCTGCTAATCTATCTGGTATTTTAGAATGTGTAGTAGATCCTGTTCCATAATCATCATGTTCTGGTAATTTTAAACCTAATAATCCTGCATATGATTCACCGACTTTAAAATTTAGTGCTCCACTTATTTCCCAATCAACATGTTTTCTACATTTTGTTTTAGGACCAATAAGTATAACTAAAACTGTTGTATCATACAAATATTTTTTTTGAATAAGCTGTTTAACATATTCATCACTTACATCAGAACTTATATCACCATTTTTTACAGACTTAGATACTGTTAAATCATCCATTATATTTAAAAAAGATTCTTTATATTTTGAATCATCTTTATGATAATAGCTTACAAAACATTTTCGTTTTGTTTGAATTAAAGGTAGATTGATATCAATATTATTTATTATACTTCCATCAGTTATAAAACATTTCCCTTTGTTCCAATTCCCATCATTATTTTTAAATACACTACAAAAAACATATCCTTGATTCATCATAGATATAACATCTTGTCTAGGCATTTCAATATATGAATCTACTGAATTATTATTATTCTTATGTGCATGAATGCAATCTAATCTTTTACCATCCCATTTAACTTTAGATACCCAATAATCTATATCTTCATTTGCCATTTTATTTCTCATTTTCTTCTGAAATTATATGAATGATTTTTTTCCTTGATTCAGCTCTTTTAATAAACTTTCTTAATTCATTAGTACGAACTAACCAATTCAAAAACTCTTGTAACGCCATACTAGTACTAGTTGAATCAGAACATTTTTCAATAAATACCATTTGGATTTTTTGTATATTGTCTGCAACGTAAATTCCAAATGAATCTTTTAATATTGTAGCATCAGGAAAACCTAAAATATTTCTAGCTTGTGATTCACTAACTGTTTTATGACAACCTATAATATGTATTGGCCCTATACTATCTTTATTAATTTTCTTATAATTTCTAAAATCATCTAAAAATGGTTGACCAACTCTTTCTCTTGCATTAGCTATACTTAAAGCATCAGGAATAGAATGGACAACAACATTTACACTCTTTTTAATATTTTTTCCTTTTTCTTCATACTCAAAATCTAGATAATATTGTTTATTTTCTTCATGTCCTACATCATCAGAAGTAATTGCGTCATTTAAAGTTTTAACAATAACACTACTTCTTTTATCATAATTCATTCTCTTCCAAGATAATGTTTCTCCATTATTCCCTTTTCCTCTACTTGCTTCAATTACACCTTTTTGCATCAAGCTTAATATGGCATCTCTCATTAAAGAATCTATAGAACTAATCAATTCAACAAAATTATTTACTGGAACTGAAAATAATTCCTGTTGCTTAATAAAATCATTAAATTTTTTATCAGATTTTTTTTCCTTTTCATTACGTTTATCACTAACTATATTATTCAAAGTAATTACCCAAACTTTTGATCTAGCAACATTTATTGCCGCTAGTAATTCAGCATGACATATTCCTATAGAATCTTTTTCCCTTATCCAACCTGATTCTTTACAATTTAAGCAAATAATAATATCTGCTTTTCTTGAATGTGCTAAACATTTTTCCCAAATTGTATTATCAAAACTTTGTGTTGGTTCATCTTCATTAATCCAAACTTTAAATAATTTTTTCCAAAAAATTTCTGTTGTTTCTATTCTTCGTTTAATTTCACTTCGAATAGAAGATAATTCTTTTCCATCAAAAACAACGCTATTTCTACTTGAAATCATTACATTAATAAATTTATTTTGACTCATTTACATTCCCATCATTTTCTTAAATTCCTAGTAAATTGATACTTAGATAATGCCAATTCATCTATCAATTTTTTTGACTTACTCTTAATATCCTCTTTTATAACAAAAAATACCCAATCATTTTTATTTGCACTCTCTCCTAGTTTACTTTCCATCAATTCATATCCATTATACATAAGTGAATAAGCTTCAATTTTTGAAAATGTATCTAAATCTGTTCTCACACTTGCAATCAATTTTTGGAACTCTTCATAAGAATTATTCTCAAATTTTTGTATTACATCTGATTGTTCTATTTTATGTGCAGAAATATTTTTTTTGAGGTGTGTAAAAATAAAATTTTTAAGAATTCCTCTTTTAAATTTTTCATTCATATCTTCATATATAAGTTCTCTAGCTCTATCCATTTGAATGTCTATAGTTCGTTTGTTTGTCATAAAAATTGAAGTATGAGAAACTACCTGATTATCCATTTGTCCTGATGCATCACTACATATTATATAATTACACTCTTCACTCAAAAGTCCACTAAATCCTTGATTATCATATACTCCACCATCAGATATACTAAGTTTGTATCCTTCATATAAATCTTTCAAAACTATGGGGGTAAATAACATTGGTACTGCAGAGGAACAAGCAACTGCCTGCCCAATAGAATAATTTTTAAACTTTTTTAATAACCCTTTATCTGTGTATCTTATCCATCCAAATCTATTGTTCTTATCGATTTCCATATCACTCATATAATCAGGTTCACCCATTTTTGTTGCTTGGAACTGCCAATTGTGTCCACTATTTAAATTTGTAGCATTTATTACTATTATTGGAACTTTATTTTTTCTATTCCAGTTGTTAAATCTTGGTCTAAATGGATTTTCTTTATCTGTCCAGTCTTTAGGTGTAATTATCAAATCTTTCATATATTTTTTGTATTTTTTATAAATTCTTTCTTGATAAAGTTCACCTAATCTATTTGTACGACTATATTCCGAAAAAGGGATTATATATTTTAATGTTTTGAGAAAATTACTATATAAAACACTATTTCGTATATTTGTTTGAACAATTTCAAAAAATTCATCTATTAATTCATTTACAAGAGTAATGTAATTCTCTTGAGTTATATCAATATCTTTTTTATTTTCTAAAAGTTGTTGTAGTTTTAAATAATAATGAACGCCAATTATACTACCACCTGATACTGTCGAAATTACTTCTATATCTTTTAGTAAATCATGTTCTGCCAATTTAGCCAAAGTTCCTAAATGAAAAAAACTAGCACGAAATCCACCACCAGAAAGGGCTAAACCTTTTTTGTCTAATGAAAGATCTAAAATATGACTATTTTCTTCTCCCATAAGGGGTAATATACATTTTAAATCAGATATATTTTTGAGTTCAGATAACAATTTAAGATATTTGTATGTTGTAGATATTTCCCAATTGCTATATCCTTTTTCATTTGTATATTTAATGTTAGCTTCTTCTAAAATTTGTTTACACTTATCAGTTAAATTTAATCCTAAATAAGCTTGGGCTAATGTGTGATAAAGCCATTTATCTTTATTTTTCTTATTTTCAAATTTTTTTATTATAATTTGTCTTATTCTTATGGCTTTTTTTGTAAATATTTGAGCGTTATAATTATCATATTCTTTTAATTTATTAGATAAAATGTCAAGTAAAAAAGCACTATTAATTCCACCATAACCTTCGTCATTTTTTGTATATTTTACAAAAGCTTGAAGATAATTAGATATAGCTTTTTTTAAATCTCTTAAATCTTGTTTATGCTCCCATTTGCGTTTATATATTGCCCCTTTTAAACATAAAGTTTCTTTTGGATTATTATCAACTACAATTTTTTCTAGAAAATCTAAAGCTTTATCATAGGAATATTCTCTATGAAGTTCTAAATCTTTGTAATTACATTCTGCCAATGTTCTAAGCTCATCGGCATTTGTAGAGTTTATATCTAATAAAGCTATAACTTTTTGATAATTATATTCTGCTTTTAATTTTTTTATAGTTTTTCTAAGTTCTTCAGTCAATTTATTTTCCTGTTTTTAAATATTGAAATTTAATAATATATATAATATTTTTATTAATTATTATACTTATAAAGATAAATATCTTTATTCTTTTCACTCAATTTTGATTTAATTATATTTTCCTTTTCTAATATTAATAATATAAGCTCAATTTCTTTTCTTGACATATTATTTAAAATTTCAAAATTTGATCTTTCACCACCCCAATTTATAATTCTAGGAATACTAAACCACCATCTAGAATAAATTTCTAAAAAATTAGAAATAACTTGTTTTTTATCAATAGATTTATTTTCTTTGACACTTTTATAATTCAAATTTTTTGTATTTTTAATTTGCATACTTTTTTGTTTAGATTCAACTATATTATCAATAGCTTTTTTTAATCCCCTTGATACAGATGCCCAAGCTTCCTCTCTAATTGTCCAACTATTTACTGCTTTCCCATCTAAAGGTAAAATTTGAAATTCACTAAATTCTGTCATATCCCAAAGGCATTCTTTAATAATAATAGGCACAACATATGATTCTCCCATTTCTTTTAATTCAAAGGCAATTTTTAATTCATGATTATAGATATGATCAGAAGCTAATGAAGTAGACGAAAGTAAAAATATAATAATATCAGCTGAATATATTTTTTCTTTTATAGAATAATCCCATTTTTCCCCAACAATTAGTTCATTATCATCCCATCTTTCAACTAACTCATTTCTTTCAAATATTTTAATATATTCTTTAAATTCTTCTAAATATTCTCTATCTTTATGAGCATAAGAAAAGAAAATTTTTACTTTTTCTTTTTTAATAGATTTCCAATATTTTAAAATATCATCAAATTCTTTTGATTTATCTAATACATCTAATAATAAAAGTAATTCTTTATACAAAAATTCTTTTTTTTTATCATTAAGTTCAGACAGTCTACTCTGGCAATCATCACAAATGATTGCACTATGAATCATAGTTTCTATTTCAGTTTTATTTACTGCAAAATTATAAATACAATGTGTATAATTTTTTTCATTTATATGTCTTTCTTTATCATCAACATACAGAGCAAGAATCCAAAAAATAAAATATACAACACCTGTATTTTTTGAATACTTTGTTAAATGTTCCCATCCATATAAAGATAATAGATTAATATTTTCCACATTATGAAAGAAAAAATTATCTTTAAATTGTTTATTGCTAATAAATAATGAGAAATCGTCTTTTTCAATTTCATTTTCAATTTTTTTTGTTAAATATTTACTTTTAATTTTTGAAGAAGACAGCTTATTACTATTAATAATAAATTCTTCTTTTCCTAATCTAAATTTTGTTTTATTTGATAATTGATTTAAAAAATTAACTAAATTCTCTAAATCAACGTCAACATCTTTTTCTTTATATAATCCAATTATCATTGATGCAACTTATTTTTTAATTTTTATACAGTTAATAACTTAGTTATTATTAAGTAATAATATATTAATGTCAAACAAAGTTATAAACTGAGCAGTTAAATTTTAAAAAAGTTACTTTTCGGAACTTAAATCACTTCTACTTTTTCTACCATTTTAATTGAGGCACCTTATTTTAATATTAGCTTAATTAAAAAAAAATGGGGTCTGAAGAATTAAGTTAGCTTCGATACTATCGTTAGTTAAAAAGGATTTTCTACAGATGTCTGTAAAAAAACACTAAAATATGTCCAAAATACTTATCAAAAAAAAAAAAAATTGGTAAAAGAAATGAAATTCAACGTTATCAATGTAATAATTGTAGTAAAAAATTTCAATCAAATAGAAGACCTGAAAGATTAGAAAAATCTCTTTTCAAAGAGTATGTTTATAGACTACAAGATTTAGCTACTAAATACAATAAATCTATCCAGTGGGTTCATTATAAAATTAAAGAATATTTTCCAATTTATAAAGTACATAATCCAAGACCAGTCAACTTAATTGTGCAAGTGTGGATTCCCTTCGGTCATGTGATGCAACTTTCTATGGGAAGAGAAGAGATAAATTAGGTACTTTAGTTTTTATGGATAGTATCACTCATGAAATATTAATTTGGAAACATATACAAAAGAAAGATTAGATGATTATAAATACTTGTTAGTAGAGTTACTTGCTTTAGGATACACAATTTTATCTGCTACAGTAGATGGTAAAAGAGGTGTATTTAACGTATT
>RRZT010394477.1_pt1 | contig 14953 bp, 9 predicted proteins | sample 2165551 | NCBI WGS metagenome assembly RRZT01 (sample SAMN10456910, study PRJNA506462) | wastewater metagenome | biome: wastewater; feature: sludge; material: wastewater sludge; isolation source: wastewater sludge with Escherichia coli K12::gfp cells carrying plasmid... | place: USA: Moscow, Idaho ... | reverse complement strand
TTCCACGCCTTCCTTCCAACCCGCCTTTTTGCAGCAACCTTGAAGTCGTAGACCATGAAAGGCAGGAAGTGCCAGCAGCGCAAACGCCGGCGCAAGGCGGCAAGATAGATTCCGAGAAAACGCTTGCGGCCCTCGCGGTGCAGTTTGTTGCAAATTCTGACCAGATCGGCAAAACGCTGGCGCAACGACAAAGCGCCTTGGAAAACGCGGATCCGCCCGGTATCAATCAATGAAAAAGACAAACTACCATCCGGGCGCTTGTCGATCAGGATATTCCCGCCCGAGAGGTCGCGAAAAAAGATACCTCGCCCGTGCATTCGCAACAAGTAGTCGCTAAGTTGCCGATACGCCTCCAACTCTCCCACGCCTTCGAATTCTTCTTTACCAGTGGCAAAGGCAGCAATCAACTCGCGCGCTGTAAACTTCGCCTCGACCTCTTCACAGAGGTAGTGGTTCTGCAGCAACGAGCCATCATTGACACGCTCAAAATAGCCCAACGGTGGCGCCGCAGAAACGCCTCGACGCAATAGCTCACACGTGCCGTTCCAGCTGCGCAGCCCTTTCGAGGGCTTGAACCGGTCAAAAAGCTGCTTGTGGAAATGCATTTTGACTGGCTGCTTGACGACCAGTCGCCCCGCTGACTGCCGTGGATCGGAAATCGCCCAGATCGCATTCCTTGCATGCCGCAGGCTGTTTTCGCGGGAAGGTGCCACCAATCGTTCCGGATGAATCGACTGCAGCAGCAGATCGGCTTCACTTGCCGAACGGGCAAAGATCACCCCACGCCAACCCCTATCGCGAAAGAGATAGTGCTTACCCTCTCTACCGTGCCATGCCACAGCAAGGTTTGAGAGAAGCGATGCATCAGGCCGAAGCGCCACCTGACGGGAAGCCGACCACGAAAGATAGCGCGGCGACTCACCAATAAGTTGCCGACTCGCATCCTCGGCAGGCTCAAGCTCGCCATCGCGATTACGAAAGCACGCATCAGCCAGATCCTGCGCCTGATACAACTCATCGAGCGCCGCAGCCCGCCCGTTGATTGTCCATACCACGTGAACAAGATGCTGACCCGAGCGGAAAGCATGCACCTCGAGCCCATCCGTCTTGTTGAGACGCCCTTCGTAACGGCAGCCGGGAATCAGCGAAACAAATGCGCTGAGCGCATGAAACGACGGGCGGACGCGCAAATCGCCGAGCGCCCCTTCAACGCGGGCATAGTGAGTAATGCGCTCCATCTCGGGATAGGCTCGTGGGCCATTATCAACGAGCCCCTCCCGATGGCAAATCAACGGCCCCCACCACGCACGCTCGAGCGCGCCCGAAGCCGCGCAGAGGACGAGGTAGCGGGCCAGATAATCCGCCTGCTTTTGCTCACTGTCGGGAAGCATGCGCTCAATCCTCGGCAAGGTCCAAAAAGCCGCAAGAGACACGAGTTTCGACACTCCGGAATCCGCCCCGATCCGGGCCAGCAAACGTGCTTTCTTGATCAGGTTGAATTTGTGCCATGAAGCAAGAGTCCGCCCGAGGATCTTTTGATCAAAGCGCTCCGGTTCAGTGCAGCGCTCGGAAAACAGATTATCCGAATGCCAATCCGGAAGCTGCCCGCGCAGGCGTAAGAGTTCCAATAAACCGACATTCCAGGGCGGTTCAAAATCGGTCACATTCGGGCCGGCGAGTTTCAAACCGCGCGCCCTCACTTCTTTCCAGGCAATTTCCCACATTGCCAGAAAACCGGCGATCGAATGCCCTGCCCAGCGTTTGCGATTTACCGTCGTTCCCAGTTCGATCATTTCCACGCGGGAGCCAACGCGATCAAGTGTTTCAACAACGAACTTCCGCCATGCTTCGCCAGCTTCTTTGGACGGCATCCGTCGCGCCTCGTCGCGCGCCTGAACAAGATGCAGGGTGATCTGAAACTGCTCAGCACACAGGCGTTCGAGCAGACGCTTGGCCGGCTTGCTTTCGTCGCCGGGAGAAAAATCCAGACGCACACGAGAAATACCGGCGCTTCGCAGCAACGCGAGCGTAAAGTCATCAACCGCTGGATCGTCTGCCGCAGCAACGCCAACACCGACGAAGGCATCGCCAACGGAGTGCCCCGACGGCGGCAAATGCCCCCCACGCAAAAACCAGCGCCCACGCAGCAGGCTGGCCAGAATCGCCCGACCGAACTGCCAGTGCTCTTTGCTGGGAGCTGCCATCAAAAAGCCTCTGCAGCCCGAGACTTGCTGGCAACGATGGCGTCAAGATCAAGCCAATCGGCCTCTTCCTTGATACCGGCCATGCGGCGCATGTTACGGGCACGCGAATAACGGCTTAAAGGCCACGGATGGATGCGCAGATCGGAAAAATCGATCAGACCAAGCTTGCCTTCAGGCGTGCACACCACATTCCCGATATGCAATGAACGGAAATACACCCCGCTATCGTGCAGATCAATGACAAAACGGGTAAATGCCGCTTTCAGCGCGGCCTCGCGTGCTGGATCAAGACCGGCCTGCGCCAACTCGCGCAGCGTTGTTCCGGCTAACGGCAAATAGTGGACGGCATCGCGACCAATGCTTGGTATCCTGGCAATCCTCAGAATATGTGGCACAGGAACCCCGCGCTTGATCAGGGCTTTCGCATTGACGACAAAGCGCTTGGCGTAGGGATAGATCATTGCCGACGAAAGCCAGCGCTTGCGCCGAAAGAGCTTGAGAATCGTCCCGTCAGCCAGGCGCAAAACCTTGTCGCCACAATGATCCGCTTCGAGAACCTTCGCTCCTTCTCTTAACGCGAGATACTCTGCCTGACCGATCGTCTCCAACGCGAACCCTCGAAAAAGCGGCTAGTTTACCTTCTGCAAGCGCCTCTCGGGCGAAAATTGACTGTGTGCTACACTTCGCGCTCAAAAACATCCTCCGAGCCAGAAATGTCTGAGCACACCCAGCCCACCACGTCTTCGCTGAAAATTTACCTGCGGCTCCTCAGCTACCTGAAGCCTTTTGTCGGCGTTTTTGCAACCAGTATTCTGGGCTACATCATCTTTTCATCCGCGCAGCCGATGATGGCAGGGATTCTCAAGTATTTTGTCGACGGACTGACAGCGCCTCCCAGCACCACAACGCACCCTTTCCCGCTCATCGGCAACATGGAGCTGATCTATGGCGTGCCGCTGCTGCTCGTCCTGGTCGTCACCTGGCAGGGCCTCGGCTCATTCATCGGCAACTACTATCTCGCGCGTGTCTCCCTCGGCTTGATCGACGACCTGCGCCAAAAGCTGTTCAACAGCCTGCTCAAACTCCCTAATACCTATTTCGACAACAACAACTCCGGCCACCTCGTCTCGCGCATCACCTACAACGTAACGATGATTACCGGCGCGGCAACCGACGCGATCAAGGTCGTTATTCGCGAAGGCATGTCAGTCGTCTTCCTCTTTGGCTACCTACTGTGGATGAACTGGAAACTGACGCTGGTCATGTTTGCCATCCTGCCAATCATCGGCGTGATGGTCAGCAGCGCCAGCAAGAAATTCCGCAAGCAGAGCCGGAAAATTCAGGTAGCGATGGGCGACCTGACACATATCACCTCTGAAACGATTCACGGCTATCGCGTTGTTCGCAGTTTTGGCGGCGAAATCTATGAAACCGCACGCTTCAAGACCGCCAGCGAAGAAAACACGCGCAAGCAGCTGCGCATGGTCAAGACCGGCGCCACCTTTACCCCCGCGTTGCAATTCGTCATTTTCAGCACCATGGCCACCGTGCTGTTTTTGGTTTTACTGCTGCGCGGCAATTCGACTGCCGGCGATCTTGTGGCCTATATCACCGCAGCAGGCATGTTGCCCAAGCCCATCCGCCAATTGTCGGAAGTCAGCAGCACTATCCAGAAAGGGTTGGCCGGAGCAGAAAGCATCTTCGCGCAGCTGGACGAAGCGCCAGAACGCGACGGCGGAACCGTCGAAAAAGACCGCGTCAGCGGCCGCATCGAAGTTAAAAACCTGAGCTTCCGCTACACCAGCAGTACGCAAAACATTCTGGACGACATCAGCTTCACCATCGAACCTGGGCAAATGGTCGCACTGGTCGGCCGGTCCGGCAGCGGCAAGTCGACCCTGGCCAGCCTGATCCCGCGCTTCTACCACCATGAAACCGGGCAGATCCTGATCGACGGTGTCGATGTCGAGGACTACACCTTGCGCAACCTGCGCCAGCACATTGCCTTGGTCAATCAGCAGGTTTCTTTGTTCAACGACACCATTGCCAACAATATTGCCTACGGCGATCTGGCCGACGCACCACGCGATGACATAAAAACCGCCGCTGAAGCAGCCTACGCGCTTGAATTCATTGACCGCCTTCCGGCCGGTTTAGACACGCTGATCGGCGAAAACGGTGTACTGCTTTCCGGCGGCCAACGGCAGCGACTGGCAATCGCCCGCGCGATCCTGAAAAACGCCCCCATCCTGATCCTCGACGAAGCCACCTCGGCGCTCGATACGGAATCCGAACGGCACATCCAGGCCGCACTCGATCACGTAACAAACGACCGCACGACACTGGTCATCGCACACCGCCTATCGACCATCGAAAAAGCTGACGTAATCATGGTCATGGACCAAGGCCGCATTGTCGAACGCGGCAGCCATAGCGAACTGCTGGCACAGAACGGGCCCTATGCGCGGCTGCATGCGATGCAATTCAACGACGAAGCGCAAGGCGAAGCCGTCGTATAAACAAAAAACGCCTTATTCCCGCCCTTCAAAAAAGCGGAGGATTCGCCGGATACGGGCCTTGTCTGCCGCATCCAGCCGCGCGTTCCGGGCGTAATCGAGGTAGAAGCGCAAACGCTGTGTTCGCGTCAGCTGGTACTTGCCCACTTTATCCAGGCAAGCCAAATCCTTGACGATCCGGTATTGAAGAAACACGCCCCACCAGAAGCAGCCGCTCGGGCAATCAATCCAATAGACCGTTGGCCGTTCGCCCTTATCTACCAACAGGTTGCGCCACTTCAAATCGTTATGGGCAAAGCCGATGTCGTGCAAGGCGCGCGTTGCGAGAGCGACCTGATGCAGCACATGCGCGACCCAGCCCCGATCCTGCAAGCGTTCGTCACGGGTGCTCGCCATCTTGCCCAGATCGGTGGTGTCCGTAACCTCCTCGGTAACTAACGCACCGCGCACAAAACTGCCGTAACGACGTTCAAGCCCGTAAGCGACGACCGTTGGCGCTGGAATGCCCAAGCGGCGAAAAACCAACAGGTTCTCCCATTCCCTTTTGATGCGCTGCGGCCCGATCAGACCGCGCAAACCAAACCAGCGGCGCACACGATTCTTGCCATTGCTGAAATAGCGTTTGACGTAATAACGCTTGCCATCTGCCGTCACGCGCAACACGCAGCTGATTGGATCCTTGGTTATCCGTTCGCCCTCCAGCGTAAACACCGCCTCAATGCTAGCAAAGCGTTGCTCGGCTTCGCGCCCGCGATAATCCGGATTAAAACACCAGCTCTTCACTGTTCACTCCCAAATCAGCTATTTTTGCTATTCGCAACCAACCCAGGCCACCGCATACATGCTTGAAAACCGCCACCCTCACGATTCGCGAGCTCAAGACGAGCGCCATGCAATTCAGCGATACGATGCACAATCGTCAGCCCGAGACCGCTACCTTCCGCCTGTACCGACGCCCCACGATAAAATCGTTCGACGAGCCGTGGCAATTCTTCGGCCTCGACGCCAGGCCCATTGTCGCTGACGCCCATCACCAGGCCAGTTGCTTCACTCCGAAGAAATACCGTAACCGAACTATCTGGAGCCGAATAGCGCAACGCGTTATCCACAAGATTGCGCAGCGCAATTTCGAGCAAACCGGCATCGCCGTCGATTAGCGGCATGGTTTCATCAAGATCAAGCGTGATCGTCGTAGCCGACGAAGCATCGCGAAGCCCGGCGACCACATCACGCACAAGCCCGGCCAGATCAAGCTTCTCATGCGTAAGAAGCCGGGCCAGCGGATCCAGCCGGGCGAGGCGCAGCATTTGCTCTACCAAGCGGGTTGAACGATCAACACCGGCAAGCGCTTGCGCCAAAGCATGGTTCCGTTTTTCAAGGTCCTCGCTGAGCATGGCCACTTGTGTCTGAATCCGCACCGCGGCCAGCGGTGTGCGCAATTCATGCGCCGCATCGGCCGTAAAACAGCGTTCGTTTTCCAGCGAATTGTTGACGCGAAAAATCAGCCGGTTAAGCGCGGCCACCAAGGGTTGCACCTCGCTCGGCGTCGCCTTATCCGGCAGCAGACTCAGGTTTTCCGGAGAACGACAGAGAACCTCGTCGGCCAGTTCATCGAGCGGCTTGAGCCCGCGCCGTACTGAAAGATAAATCGCCACCAACAACAAGGGAAAGACAAGCACCAGCGGCAGCGTCGTCTTGCGCGCAATTTCAAGCGCCTCCTTGTCGCGCTTGCGGATCGACTGCGCAAGCTGAATCCGGTAAGCACCATCCGTCGTTTCAAGAATCAGGTTTCGCCACGGTTTATTTTCGTAAATAACCGTTGAGAACCCCAAGGCGTGCGCGAATGCGTCAGTAGGAATCTCTGCTGAACGGACGAGCACCTTGCCGTCAGGCTTTCCGATCTGGTACTCGAGCGTAAGCTCGCTATGAGAGGTACGAAATCCGCGCTGAGCGTCCAGCAGATCGGGCAAATTCGTCAAGTGCGTTGCGTCCTGCTGAACTTGGGCAAGCATCAGACGCCCCATCCGGGTCATTTGTCCATCCATCAATTCCTGGACTTCATGACGCGCCTGCTGGTAACTCAGGGCGGCCGCCAGACCGACGATCAAGACCGCCGCAATCGACACGAGACTCAGCAATCGCCAGCGCAAGGAAGGGGCAGGCGCACGCCAAAAAAATCGCAACATCATGGTTCCTTTCCCTCTTCCCCGAGCTGATAGCCCAAGCCGCGAATCGTTTGGATAAAAGCGGAGCCGAATTTCTTGCGCAAATGGTGAACATACACTTCGACCGTATTACTACCCGTTTCTTCACCCCAGGCGTAGAGGCTGTCTTCCAGCTGCGCGCGTGAGCGAATCTCGTTCTTGTGCCGCAGCATGTCGTGCAACAAGGCGTATTCGCGCGCTGATAACAACACCGCCTTACCCTTATGGGTCACCCGCTTGGCTGCCGGATCAAGAACCACGCCGCCATGTTCAAGCATCGGGCTGGCGCCTCCTGATGCACGACGGATGATGGCGCGCAAGCGCGCCATTAACTCAGGCAAATCAAACGGTTTGGTCAGGTAATCATCAGCGCCGGCATCCAGGCCGGAAACTTTGTCCGCACTGGTATCTCGCGCCGTCAGAATAAGGACGGGCAGCTGGCTGCCTCGCCCACGCAAATCCTTCAACACCGATAGCCCGTCGCGCTTGGGTAGGCCAAGATCAAGAATGCAAGCATCGTACGGGTGGTCAAGCAAGGCCAGACGGGCAGACTCACCGTCTTTCACCCAATCGACCGCATAATCGGCCAGGCGCAGCCCGGCATGGATACCGTCACCGAGCAGCGCGTCGTCTTCAACCAGCAGTATTCGCACCAGTTTTACATCCTTGTTCAGTTTGTCGCATTAGCCCGACATTGGCCAGTTGCAAGCGCTAACTACGGCAAGAGATGAAGGTTCATCATGCTTAATCAGCCGGGGCGTTTCTTGAAGCGCGTTAGATTTTTCATCATTTCAATCATTACCGTCTGAATAGATGACATAGCTTCGGTCGGATTAGCCAACGGTCGGTCATCACCATCAGTCATTTCATCGCGTGCCGCTCCTGCCGTATTGACCGGGAAGGCTATCTTGAAATTTTCACCAAGATAGGCAATTCGATTCCAATCGCCGGCCACAGCATAATCACGGTGATAGCCGGGATCGAGCAAATTCTGCCCGGCAGAATAATCAGAGGGTGGATTAAGCACACCAAGCAGCGGCATAACGGTAGCGGGAATATCAAGGTGGCTGGTAATACCCGTAACGACGCGCGGCTTCTGCCCGGGAACATAAACTACCGCTGGCGTACTGGTCTGGTAGCGATTGAACTCAGCGCTATGGCCCCAGCGCCCGCGCTCCATGAACTCCTCCCCGTGATCACCAAGAACAATGACCATCGTGTTTTCGAGCAGTTTTTCCCTGCGCAGGTGCGCAATAACACGACCAATCTGCTGATCAACGTGGTGGGAGGCGTTGATGTAACGATTCTTGATCTTCCCGATTTCACTCGCAAAGTCAGCCGTCAGATAATTCAGGTCTTCTAGATACGGCTCGGCAATAACCGAATCCGGTGGAAAAGTATAATTAGCATGAGTCGACTCGAAAAACATATACGACATGAATGGACGCTGTTTATCGCGTGAATCGATGAAATCAAGCATTTCCCCGATATTTATTTGATCGCGTTTCCAGGCTTCAGCGCCGCCCTGCAGTTCATGCATATCGGCCGGATTCATATTGACAAACACCGTTTTGTCGAAAGCTGGGAAGGTGAAACGCTGACTGGTATATAGGCCAAACTGATAATTCTGCTGCTGAAGAACGTCCATCAAGACCGGAGAACGACGGTTGTCGAGCATTGGAAACCAGTAAGGGCTATACAAGCCATAAAACATCGAAAAAACGCCCATCTGCGTCAAATTCCCGCCGCTATAGTGCTTTTCAAGGCGTAAGGCTTGCTCCGAAAACTGCCAGAGCTCAGGCATTATCTTTGGATCCAGCATGTCAAACCGCAGCGATTCAGCGACCAGCCAAACGATGTTTGGCAGCCGTGCTGGGGATTCGATATTGAGCGGGGCCAACGGATAATTCAACGAACTACTCTTGACATCAAATCGGCCGCCAGAACGCTCCTGCTCTTTAATGCCAAAAAACTTCGCCGCCTTACGCATGCTCAACGGCAAATAGAGTGGGTAGTTTTCGCTGGCAAATAGAATCGGTTTGTAATTTACCGCAGAGCTATACGCATAGGCCATTCGTTCACTAACAGTTGCAAGCAGCAACACGACAAGCAACCAACGCCAGCGACACTTGAACGCACCGCTACTTGAAGCAGCGGCGCGCAAGACCACGACATAGTAAAGAAACGCCTGCACACCGAACAAAGCGGCCACGATCAACGCCCCAGTAAGCTGAGTACTCAGGCTTGCGCCAAGCGAAGCAATGCCGCCAGGCGTCGTTACCAAATCGAGGACAAATCCGTTGATATGAAAGCCATACATCGTATGAATCATACGATCGGAGAACAGCAAAACATGCGTCACTCCCGTCAATCCAACGGCAGCCAACGCAACAGTCACCCCGGCAACCCGTTGATGGCGTGATTTCCCCATCAACCACCGCACAAAATACCCCCCCACCAGCGCAGGCAACAGATAGAAGAAACTGTACGTAAACGTTGTCATGAGTGTCCAGCTTGCCAAAGAGAGGCTGGAATACTGGCTGCCGGTTGTAAACGTGCTGACGTGAACGGCCACAAGCAGCCAAGTCAGCAAGTAAAAGCGATCGATTCTGCCAAGAGAAGGAAACACGAGCATAAAGAAAGAATTCCAAGCCAAAGGGCGCATTGTACTAGCCGACTTTAACCTTACCTTAACGGGAATGCCTCTTACCCGAATTGACCGGGTTCATTTGCTCGCAAGACATTGCCAAAGCCAAGCAAAAAAAATCGTGCCGTCCCAAGAGTACTTAAGCGCCGTTTAAGACTGCTCCAGCAAAATTCGGCTTGTTTTTTCAAGGAGAACGGCTGCATGTACACGCAACGAATACTGTCATCAAGGCAATCGCTCGACCAGTGGTTAGTCCGAGCTGTTCTGATTTTGCTGGCTTCGGCGACGATCATTCTACTCATCGGGCAATACACCAACCTTGACCTCGCTATCGCCGACTACTACTTTGATGCACAAAGCAAAAGCTTTCCGTGGGATAACACCTGGTTTGGAAAAAAATTCATGCACGGCTACGTCAAGGCCGCTCTCACCTGGACAGGCTACTTGATTATCTGCACAGCCCTGATCGATTTCGTCTTTCATCTTCCAATACTCTCTTCGTTGCAGCGCGCAAAACTACGAGTACTAGCGCTTTCAGCCGCACTGGAGCCGCTACTGGTCATAACACTGAAAGAGCGCTCGAACATGCATTGCCCTTGGGGCGTCGATCTCTACGGTGGCAGCAACCCATACCTCCGTCTGCTTGATGCTGTTCCCGACGGCTGGCAGGCCGGTCACTGCCTCCCGGCCGGGCACGCCAGCACCGCCATGTGGCTGTGCGCGCTCGCCGTATTGTGGTTACCTAGCAACCCAAAGCGCGCGCTCATGGGTTTTGTTGGCGGAATCAGCGTCGGCATGATTCTCGGCTGGGTACAGCAGATGCGCGGCCAGCACTTCCTGACACACACGCTATGGACAGTCTGGCTTGCCAGCGCGCTCACCGTCGCGCTCATCGCCCTGTTCTCACGCCAGCTGTGCGGCCAGCCAAAGCCAAAGACGGTTGGCGACCTGGGCCTCGGCCGGATTCCTTCTACTCACATGATTCCGGAGCGCGCCGGCGAAACTGTGTAAATGTACTTCGCGCGACGACTGCCTGAAATCGTCAAGGCAAAAGCAGCAAGAATCAAAATCCACCGCAGAGGCGCAGAGACGCAGAGGAAGCCATCCAAAATGGAATCAAGCGGCAGTGAAATGCCATTTTGGCAAAGAAAGAACAGCTTTTCTCTGTGTAATCTCTGCGCCTCTGTGCCTCTGTGGTGGGTTTCTTGACCTTCCTGCTCCCCCCGGCGAAATCGCCTCGCCAAAGCAGGGCAGGCAAGGCGTGCGCTATACTTGCCACCCCGATTTATCACCCAGGGCAGTCCCGCGTAGAGCGCTTTCCTCCCGACCAATCCGACAGTAATCGAACTTATCGCGACAAGCATTGCCTGTACCGCGTTAATGCGCCGCACCTGACAACAAGTTTTCCGCCCAACAAGGATCTTCATGACGCCATCCGGAACCTCCTGCAAAGCTGGCCTGCTCCAGGCGTGCCACAACAAACTGGCCCGCCTCGGCCCCTACGAGCCTTTCGCGATTCTGTATCTGATTGGCCTGCCCTTGCTCTCGATCTCGCGGGCGCTACTGATGCTATGGCAGTTCGACCGTGTTGCCGCGACGGGCATCTGGCCGGAGATGCTCTTGCAGGGCATGCGGGCCGACACGATCCAGCTTGGCCTGCTGAGCCTCCCCTTGCTTCTACTCCTCCCCATTGCAGGCTTTCAAGGCGGGTGGAAGCATTGGCGACGGATGGGTTATTTCTGGGTCATCTTCTGCCTGACGCTTCTCGTTTTCCTTGGAGCGGCCACGCCGGGCTTCATCGCCGAATATGACTCGCGCCCGAACCGGATTTTTGTCGAATACCTGAAGTATCCGAACGAAGTTTTCACGATGCTTTGGACAGGATTCAAGATTCACCTGTTTGCCGGCATCACCGCAACCGCACTGACGGTTTTCGGCCTTGCACGTCTTCTGCGCCCGACGCTGGCGCAAGAACGCCCGCAAAAAAGCCTTCGCTTTCTGGTCGCCTGGCCAGCCATCGTTTTCCTGTGCCTGCTTTCGATCCGTTCCAGCCTGGATCACCGCCCCGCCAATCCGGCTTTGTTTGCCCTAAGCAGCGACTCGATGGTCAACTCGCTGATCATCAACTCGACATGGTCTGTGGCGCACGCCATCTATGGTCTGCGCGCCGAGAACCGGTCGAGTGAAATTTACGGCGCGATGTCCAAAGAAGATATCGTCGAGCAATGGAAGCTCACCCGCACCATGCTGCACGACCAGCGCAGCTTGCAAAACTCAGAGGACATCCCAACGCTGGTTGAGCAAACGGCGACGATACGCCGGAAAAGACCGCTCAATCTGGTCATCATCCTCGAAGAAAGCCTCGGCGCGACCTTTGTCGAATCCTTGGGCGGCGTACCCGTTACCCCCGAACTGGAAAAACTCAAAGCACAGGGCTGGTGGTTCGAGCAACTCTATGCCACCGGCACCCGCTCGGTGCGCGGCATCGAAGCGGTTACCACCGGCTTTTTGCCGACGCCGGCGCAAGCCGTTGTCAAACTCAACCTGGCTCAAAAAGACTTTGCCGGCCTCGCTGGAGTCCTCGGCAGGCAAGGCTATGAATCGGAATTCATCTACGGCGGCGAATCGCATTTTGACAACATGCGGGGTTTCTTTCTTGCCAACGGTTTTTCGCAGGTCACCGACCAGAACGACTACAAGAATCCCGTATTCAAAGGCAGCTGGGGCGTTTCGGACGAAGATCTGTTTAACAAAACGCTTGAGCGCCTGCAGGAAAAGCACGAGGAAGGAAAACAGAGCTTCACACTGGTCTTCACCTCATCCAACCACGCCCCGTTTGAATTCCCGGACGGGCGCATTTCCCTGTACGACAAGGAAAAGGGCACTGACAACAACGCGGTCAAATACACGGACTATGCTCTCGGGCAATTCATCAAAAAAGCGCGCGAAAGTGACTACTGGAAGGACACCATTTTCCTCGTCGTCGCCGATCACGACATCCGCGTCAAAGGCGAAAGCACGATCCCGATCGAGCGCTTTCACATTCCCGGCCTGATCCTCGGCGCGGACATCAAGCCCCGCCGCATCAAGACCGTCGCCAGCCAGGTCGATCTACCCACCACCCTGCTTTCATTGCTTGGCATAGATTCACGACACCCGATGGTCGGTCGCGACCTGACGCAAGAGCCGGAAGGCCTACCGGGACGCGCCATGATGCAATACGAGCAGAACTACGGCTGGATGGAAGGGCAGAACGTAGTCATTCTCCGTTCGGGAAAACCCGCAGCGCACGGCATCTACAAGCCCGAAACCAAGCACCTGGAGATGAACGATTCGCCCGCACAAGACAGCGGGATCGAGAAGCGCGCCCTGGCGCACGTACTCCTGCCTTCCTGGCTCTACCGCGAGCAACGGTATAAACTGCCGGCCGACTGATCCAACAACCGCGATTCGCCCTGCCGCCCACCGGCAGGGTTTTTCGACCGCGAGACCGCCATGAAAATCCTGCTTACCGGCGCTGCCGGCTTTATCGGACTCCACGTCGCCCGCATTCTTCTGGAACGCGGCGACGAGCTTGTCGGCATCGACAACCTCAACGATTACTACGACCCGAAGCTGAAACTGGCGCGTCTGGAGTGCCTGAAGCCGTATGCCAACTTCCGCTTTCTGCGCATGGATGTGGCCGATTCAACGGCTTTGAACAAACTGTTCGCCGAAGAAAATTTCCAGCGCGTCGTCCATCTCGCCGCGCAAGCTGGCGTGCGTTACTCGCTGACCAACCCGAACGCCTACATCCAGAGCAATCTGGTTGGTTTTGGCAATATTCTGGAGTGCTGCCGCTACAACAAAGTCGAGCACCTGGTCTATGCCAGCAGTTCCAGCGTCTACGGTGCCAACACGCGGATGCCTTTCTCGACGCACGACGAAGTGAACCACCCGGTCAGCCTGTACGCCGCCACAAAAAAATCCAACGAATTGATGGCGCACAGTTACAGCCACCTGTTTGGCCTGCCGACCACCGGCCTGCGCTATTTCACGGTCTATGGCCCGTGGGGCCGCCCGGATATGTCGCCCTGGCTGTTTTCCAGAGCCATTCTCGAAAGCCGCCCGATCGACATCTTCAACCACGGCAAGATGCAACGCGACTTCACCTACGTTGACGACATCGCCGAAGGCACGGTGAGGGTGATGGATCGCATGGCTTCCCCCAACCCCGACTTCGACAGCAACAGCCCCGACCCCGGCAGCAGTCGTGCGCCATACCGGGTCTACAACATCGGCAACCACCAGCCGGTGGAACTGATGAGCTTCATCGAAACCCTCGAACAAGCGCTCGGCCAGAAAGCACAAAAAAACTTCCTGCCTATGCAAGCCGGCGATGTGCTGGCCACCTATGCCGACATCGAAGACCTGCGACGGGATGTGGGTTTTGCGCCGAAGACTTCTCTCACCGAAGGCCTATCGCGCTGGGCCTCTTGGTTCCGCGAATACACACAACGAGCGAAGGGTGGATTGTAAGCGCATGCGCTTACGATACAATTTGTCCGCCCGAGCGCCCAAGGCGATCGCATCAAACGTCAAAATCAACCGCAGAGGCGCAAAGGCGCAGAGGAAGCACAGAGAAACCCATAAAAAGCCAAGTCACGCAGCAATGAACTACTCCTTCGAAATTTCAAAAACCTGTTTTTCTCCGTGTAATCTCTGCGCCTCTGTACCTCTGTGGTGGCATGCCAATTTCCATGCAAGCGCCCTGCAAGCACCCAGATAACCCGCATATTTCAATATTTAGCTCACGACAATGACCATCCAGACCAGCAACACAAGCGACACTGCGGAAATCCCGCGCCTTTCCGTCATCGTTCCCGCCTATAACGAAGAAGAGAACATCGTTCCGCTGGCCGAAGAAATCATTGCTGCACTCAACAATCTGCCCGGTGGGTTCGAACTGATTCTGGTGGATGACGCCAGCACCGACGCAACGAAACGTACCATTGAGCAGTTCAAGCACGATAAGGTCCGCGCCGTATTTCATCGCATCAATTGCGGGCAAAGTGCCGCAGTCGGCAGCGGCTTTCACGCCGCACGCGGGGAATGGGTGGCCACGCTCGATGGTGACGGGCAAAACGACCCGGCCGACCTGCCAGCCATGCTTGAACTGGCCATCAAGGAAGGCGTCGATTGCGTCACCGGCGTGCGCGCCAAACGGCAGGACACCTTCATCCGCCGCTTCTCATCGAGAACCGCCAACGGCTTTCGCAACTGGATCACCGGCGATCAGGTCAGCGACAGCGGTTGCGGCATCCGCGTCGTTCGCCGTGCGGTCTTGCACGAAATTCCGGTATTCAACGGCATGCACCGCTTCCTGCCGACGCTTTTGCGCGG
>RRZT011158032.1_pt1 | contig 14954 bp, 12 predicted proteins | sample 2165551 | NCBI WGS metagenome assembly RRZT01 (sample SAMN10456910, study PRJNA506462) | wastewater metagenome | biome: wastewater; feature: sludge; material: wastewater sludge; isolation source: wastewater sludge with Escherichia coli K12::gfp cells carrying plasmid... | place: USA: Moscow, Idaho... | reverse complement strand
CAGCGTGAACGCCAGGTCGCCACGCGATTTGTTCACCATGTTGTGGATGTTCAACCCGGCACCCGCCAGTGTGGTAGAGATCTGGCCGAGCATGTTCGGAACATTGGCGTTGGCGATCGCAAGCCGGAAGCCTGATTCGCGGGGCATCGAGATGTTCGGAAAATTCACCGAATTCAGGATATTGCCGTTCTCGAGATAGTCACGCACCTGGTCGGCGACCATGATCGCGCAGTTCTCCTCGGCCTCCTCCGTCGAGGCGCCCAGATGCGGCAGGGCGACGAAGCGCGGGTGATGCCGCAGCAGGTTGCTCGGGAAGTCGCAGACGTAGGAGTGCAGCTTGCCGTCGTTAAGTCCGTCGAGCACGGCTTTTTCGTTGACGATGCCGTCGCGGGCGAAGTTGAGCAGGATGCAGCCCTTCTTCATCAGCTTGATGCGGTCGCCGTTGATCAGATCCTTGGTCGCCGGCAGCAGCGGCACGTGCAGGCTGATGAAATCGCAGCGCTTGACCAGATCGTCGATGCTGGCCGCTTTCTTGACCTGCGACGGCAGCCGCCAGGCCGCGTCGACGGTGATTTCCGGGTCGAAGCCGACGACATTCATGCCGAGTTGGATCGCCGACTCGGCGAGCATCGAGCCGATGGCGCCGAGGCCGATGATGCCGAGCGTGCTGCCGCGCAACTCATGGCCGACGTAGTGCTTCTTGCCGGCTTCGACTTGCTTGTGCAGCGATTCGTCGTCGCCGAAGAGGCCGTTGACGAAGGTCAGTGCCGGGGCGATGTTGCGCGTGCCCATCAGCATGCCGGCGATCACCAGCTCCTTGACGGCGTTGGCGTTGGCGCCGGGGGCGTTGAAGACGACCACGCCGCGTTCGCTCATGGCCTTGGTCGGGATGTTGTTGGTGCCGGCGCCGGCGCGGCCGATAGCCAGCACGCTGGCGGCGATCGGCATGTCGTGCATTACCTGCGAGCGGACCAGGACGGCGTCCGGGTCGGCGATGTCGTTGCCGACGACGTAGCTGTCCGGCAGGCGGGACAGGCCCTTCTTCGAGATCGCGTTGAGCGTCTGGATCTTGCGGGTCATTCGGGGTTCCTCGAATTGTCGGGTTTGATGGGGATCAGCCGTGCAGCTTCTCGAATGCCTTCATCCAGTCGACCAGCGCCTGGACACCCTCGACCGGCATCGCGTTGTAGATCGACGCGCGCATGCCGCCCACCGAGCGGTGACCCTTGATCTGCACCATGCCGCGCGCCTTGGCGCCCTTGATGAACTCGTCGTCGAGCGCCGCGTCCTTGAGCGTGAACGGGATGTTCATCAGCGAACGGTTGTCGACGGCGACCGGCGAGGCGTAGAAGCTGGAGGCGTCGAGCGCGTCGTAGAGCAGCTTGGCCTTGGCGCGATTGACCGCTTCCATCGCCGCGATGCCGCCCTTGGCCTTGAGCATCTTGAAGACCAGGCCGGCGATGTAGATCGCGTAGGTCGGCGGCGTGTTGTACATCGAGTCGTTGTCGGCGGCGATCTTGTAATCGAACATCGTCGGCGTGCCCTTGACCGTTTCGCCGAGCAAGTCGTCGCGCACGATGACGATGGTCAGGCCGGCCGGGCCGATGTTCTTCTGCGCGCCGGCGTAGATCAGGCCGAACCTGGAGACGTCGATCGGGCGCGACAGGATGTTCGAGGACATGTCGGCGACGAGCGGCACGTTGCCGGTTTCCGGCGTCCAGAAGATCTCCACGCCGCCGATCGTCTCGTTCGGCGTGTAATGCACGTAGGCGGCGTTCGGGTCGAGCTTCCACGCGTCCTGCGTCGGTGCGTAGGAGAAGTTCTTGTCTTCGGACGAGGCGACGACGTTGACCGCGCCGTACTTCTTGGCCTCCTTGATCGCCTTCTTCGACCATTCGCCGGTGTTCAGGTAGTCGGCCGACGCTTTGCCGCGATAGAGGTTCATCGGCACCATCGCGAACTGGCTGGAGGCGCCGCCTTGCAGGAAGAGGACCTTGTAGTTGGCGGGGATGCCCATCAGTTCGCGCAAGTCGGCTTCGGCCTCGGCCTGGATGCCCATGTACTCCTTGCCCCGGTGCGACATTTCCATCACCGACATGCCACAACCGCGCCAGTTGACGAGTTCCTCGCGTGCCTGTTCGAGCACTTCTTGCGGGAGGGCGGCGGGGCCGGCGCTGAAGTTGAAAATGCGTTCCATGGGGATGTGATCCTTTCGTGTGGAGAGATGAAAGTCAGGAAGAACGGAAGCGGAAGAATGCGGTTCGGGCGGCTGCGCCTTCGTGTCGTGCGCCTGGGCGGCGTGGTCGGTCGCTCAGGGCTTGGCTGGCAAAGAAAGGCATTCTAGCAAAATGTCTTTCGCTGGCGCTTTGCCGGGTTCGGCTCAGGGCAGGTCGATCTCCAGATTGTCGATGAGACGCGGCGTGCCGAGGCGGCTGGCGGCGAGCACGACGAGCGCCTTCTCGCCGCCGGTCGGCGGCTGGAGGTCGGCTTGCCGGCGGATGGCGACGTAGTCGGTCTGCCAGCCGGCGCCGTCGAGTTCGGCGACGGCGGCCGTTTCGAGCCTGGCGAAGTCGCGCTCGCCGGCGAGGACGGCGCTGCGGATCGATTGCAGCGTCCGGCTCAGGCGCGGCGCTTCGGCGCGCTCGGCGGGCGTCAGGTAGCCGTTGCGCGACGAGAGCGCGAGGCCGTCGTCGGCGCGCACCGTTTCGCCGCCGACGATCTCGATCGGCAGCGCGAGCTGGCGCGTCATGTTGCGCAGCACCATCAGCTGCTGATAGTCCTTCTTGCCGAAGATGGCGACTTCGGGCTGGACGATGTTGAAGAGCTTGAGCACGACGGTCGCGACACCGCGGAAGTGCCCCGGCCGAAATTCGCCTTCCAGCTGGTTCTGGATCTCGGGCGGATCGACCTGGTACTGCTGCGGTTCCGGGTAGAGATCGGCCTCGGTCGGCGCGAAGAGGACGTCGACGCCGGCTTCGCGCAGTTGCGCGCAGTCGTCGGCGAAGGTGCGCGGATACTTGTCGAAATCCTCGTTCGGGCCGAATTGCAGGCGGTTGACGAAGATGCTGGCGACGACCGTGTCACCGTGTGCGCGGGCCAGCCGCATCAACGCGATGTGGCCGGCGTGCAGGTTGCCCATGGTCGGGACGAAGACGACGCGGCCGCAGTTTCTCAAGGCGGCACGCAGATCGGGGATGGCGGCGTGGATTTGCATGGTTTCTCGAAGGGGTTTACTCGGAGTCTGTGAAAAAACTCAAAACCCACCACAGAGGCGCAGAGAAAAACACTGCTTCCAAAGGTTTTCTCTGCGAAAACTCTGCGTCTCTGTGGCTCTGTGGTGGGGGTTTCGGCATTTCCTCTCAGTAGCAGTGTTCCGGGCCGGGGAAGCTGCCGTCCTTGACGGCGGCGACGTAGGCAGCGATGGCGCCGGCAATCGAAGTTTGTCCGGCCATGAAGTTCCTGACGAAGCGCGCTTTCTTGCCGGGCGAGATGTCGAGCATGTCCTGGATGACCAGCACCTGCCCCGAGCATTCCTTGCCGGCGCCGATGCCGATCGTCGGGATGACGAGTTGCCGGGTGACTTCGGCGGCCAGCGGCGACGGGATCGCTTCCAGCACGATCAATGTCGCGCCGGCTTCCTGCTGTGCGAGCGCGTCGGCGATGAGCTTGGCCGCGCCGGTCTCGTCCTTGCCCTGCACGCGATAGCCGCCGAGCTGATGCACCGACTGCGGCGTCAGACCGACGTGCGCACAGACCGGGATGCCGCGCTGCGTCAGGAAGCGCGTCGTCTCGGCCATCTCGACGCCGCCTTCGAGCTTGACCATCTGCGCGCCAGCCTGCATCAGTTCGACGGCGTTGCGGTAGGCGAGCTGCGGGCTTTCCTGGAAGCTGCCGAACGGCATGTCGGCGACCACCAGCGGGCGCTGGCTGCCGCGCACGACGGCGCGCGTGTGGTAGGCGATGTCGGCGTTCGTCACCGGCAGGGTCGAGTCATGGCCCTGCACGACCATGCCGAGCGAGTCGCCGATCAGCAGGACGTCGATGCCGGCGTTCTCGCATTGCAGCGCGAAGCTCGCGTCATAGCAGGTAAGCATGACGATCTTCTCGCCGGCGGCACGCATCTTGGCCAGGTCGGTGTGAGCGAGTCGCCGCGTGACTGTTTGTGCGGACATGGATCAGTTCCCCAGATTGAAGTATTCGTGAAGCCAGCGCAGCGATACCGTGCGCGGGGGCGAGTGTTTGAAATTGTCGTCGTTTAGACGAGGCTGATGTGCTTCGAGTTCGTTGTCTGATCCTGATTTGGCGTGCGCCAAGGATACCGTCGGCGTCATCGTCCGTGTGTTTCCATCGCCCCCATCCGTTCGATGCGCTGCATGCGCACTGCCGGCAGCCAGGCGGCGACGCTGCCACGGCCGGGAATGCGGCAATCGGGCGCGATTTCGGCGAGCGGCGCCATGACGAAGGCGCGCAGGTGCATGCGCGGGTGCGGTAGCGCCAGCCGCGGCGTGTCGATCACGGCGTCGTCGAAGAGCAGGAGGTCGAGATCGAGCGTGCGCGGCGCCAGGTGGAAGTCGCGGCGGCGGCCGAACGAGGCTTCGATCGCCAGCTGCGCGTCGAGCAGCGCAGCGGCGTCCAGATCGGTTTCGAGTTGGGCGACGGCGTTGATGAAATCCGGCTGCCCGTGCACGCCGACCGGTGCCGTACGATAGAGCGACGAGGTGCGGGTCAGTCGCGACTGCGGCAGGTGTCGCAGTGCTTCGAACGCGGCACGTACCTGTGCGACCGGGTCGTCCAGATTGGCGCCGAGCGCCACGTAAGCGAGGTGCATCGGGAAAGCTCAGCTGTTCGCGTCCGACGCTTTGGCAGCGGCCGGCTTGCGCTTGCGGCGCCGGCGCTTCTTTGCCTCGTCCGGCTTCTGCGGCAGCAGCATGGCGGCACGGGTTTCGCCGTCGGCGTTCAGGAAGTCGGTCCACCAGCGGCCGAGTTCGGCGTCGATTTCGCCGGATTCGGCGCGCAGCAACAGGAAGTCGTAGCCCGCCTTGAAGCGCGCCTGCTCGATGAGCGCGTAGGGGCGCTTGCCCGAGCGCTGCTCGAAGCGCGGCTGCAAGAGCCAGATGTCCTTGATGTCGCCGGCGACGCGGCGCGTGATGGCGAGCTTTTCCGATTGGACGTCGAGCACGTCGTCCATCGCCGCGAAGAGCGCCGGGATCGGCCGTTCGCCGCCGGCCTTGAGCGCTTCCCACTTGGCGAGGACCTCGTGCCAGAGCAGGGTGGCGAAGAGAAAACCGGGCGAAATCGGCTTGCCTTCGCGCACGCGGCGGTCGGTTTTCTCGAGCGCCAGCATGACGAAGCGTTCGCCGAGCGGCTGGTCGAGAATCACGTCGAGCAGCGGCAGGACGCCGTGGTGCAGGCCTTCGTCGCGCAGGCGCTTGAGGCTCTTGACGGCGTCGCCCGAGGTCAGGAGCTTGAGCATTTCGTCGAACAGGCGCGACGGCGGCACGTTCTCGAGCAGGCCGGCGAGTTCGCCGATCGGTCCGCGCGTGGCCGGTTCGATGGAGAGGTCGAGTTTCGACGCCAGGCGCACGGCGCGCAGCATGCGCACCGGGTCTTCGCGATAACGCGTCGATGGATCGCCGATCATGCGCAAGGTCTTCTGCTTCAGATCGTCGATGCCGTGGTGGTAATCGACGATGGTTTCGGTCGCCGGGTCGAAGTAGAGGGCGTTGACCGTGAAGTCGCGCCGCATCGCGTCGTCCTTCTCGCTGCCGAACACGTTGTCGCGCAGTACGCGACCCTGGCTGTCGGTTTGCGCCCGGTGGCTGCTTTGCTGGTCGTGATGGCCGCGGAACGTGGTGACTTCGATCGTTTCGGCGCCCATCAGAACATGCACGATCTGGAAGCGGCGGCCGATGATGCGCGAGCGGCGGAAGCAATTGCGCACCTGTTCCGGCGTGGCGTTGGTGGCGACGTCGAAGTCCTTGGGTTTGCGCCCGGCGATCAGGTCGCGTACCGCGCCGCCGACGACGTAGGCCTTGAAGCCCTGCTGCTGCAGCGTCTCGACGGTACGCAGGCTGCCGCTGCTGACGGCGTCGCGCCGGATACCGTGCTTGTTGACGCCGATGACCGTGGCGTCGCCGGAGTTGGCCGGTGCCTTGCGTCCGAAGACGCGAGAAATGAATTTGCGAATCATCGCTGGTTTTTGCTCAGGTTCTTGTTGTCTGGATGGCCGTCGTGGCGCGGGTTTGGCTTTCAAGCGTGGATGCTCAGTATCGGCCAGCCGGCGTTCTCGGCGTACGCGCGTAGCGTGGCGTCGGGGTCTACGACGACCGGGTCGGTCACGCGCAGGAGCAGCGGCAAATCGTTGTGCGAGTCGCTGTAGAACCAGCTGCGCTGGAAGTTGTTCCACCAGAGGCCCATCGATTCGAGCCAGGCGTCGACGCGGGCGATCTTGCCTTCGCGGAACGACGGCAGGCCGCGCGGCTTGCCGGTGAAGCGCCCATTCTCCTGCGCCGGAATGGTCGCGATCAGGTGCGGAATGCCCAGCTCGCGCGCGATCGGGCCGGTGACGAAGCTGTTGGTCGCCGTCACCATCGCGCAGATGTCGCCGGCGTCGAGATGCTTCCTGACGAGCTCACGCGCCTTCTGGCTCAGGCGCGGCCGGATCTGCGTCTCCATGAAATCGGCGTGCCACGCTTCGAGATCCGCACGAGTATGGTCGGCCAGCGGCCGCAGCTGGAAGTCGAGAAACTCGTGGATGTCCATCGTGCCGGCCTTGTATTGCTCGTAGAACTCGGCATTGCGCGCCTCGTGCGTCGTGCGGTCGACAATGCCCTTGCTGACGAGGTATTGCGTCCACTCGTAGTCGCTGTCGCCGGTGAGCAGCGTGTGGTCAAGGTCGAACAGGGCGAGTTGCATCGGTTTCATTGTCCTTCAGGAAGATTGGAGTTCGGCCGGCGTCATCAGCACCTCGCGCAGCAGCGGCAGCGTGATGGCGCGTTTATGTTCGAGCGAATAACGGTCGAGCGCGCCGAGCAGGTCCATCAGGCTGCGCATGTCGCGCGGCGCGCGCGCGAACAGGTAGTCGAACGATTCGGGCGGCAGGCGCAGGCGGCGCGCGGCGGCGTAGGCGCGCAGCGCGTCGAGCATCTGGTCGTCGGTCAGCGCATGGATGCGGTAGATCAGTCCCTGGCCGAGGCGCGTGCGCAAGTCCTCGCGCAGGTCGAGCTGTACGGGCGGCAAGAACGCGGCGGTGAGCAGGCGGCCGGCGGCGGCGCGTATCCGGTTGTACAGGTTGAACAGCACGATCTGCCCGGATGCGCTGAGCGCCTCAACGTTGTCTACCGCGTGAAAACGCGGTTTGCCGGGATTGTCGGCGAGCAGTTCGGCTTCGATCGCGGCGATATCCGGATCGGCGAGCGCATCGTGGTAGGCGGCACCGCTCGCTTGCAAGAGGTGCGTCTTGCCGGCGCCGCCTTCGCCCCAGAGCAGCAGCGACGCTTCACGATTGTCCGGCGACAGCCAGTTCGTGAGACCGGCGAGCGCCTCCCCGTTGCATCCGGCAACGAAGTTGTCGAGGCTGGGCGGGGTTTCCGGCAGGAGGTCGAGGAGCAGTTGGCGCATGTAAGGGAGTCGCGCGGGCAGCGTGCCGGCGGCACTTGAGACGGCTAACTCAGGCTAATTCGGATAAAATTCCGACTTTTGCGAATGAAGCCGCGGATTTTACCACTACGGCGACTTTGCAAGCCTCGTTCGGGACCATAAACACATGACTCAGCCATCGAAAGAAGCCCTTTCCTATCGTGATTCCGGCGTCGACATCGATGCCGGCGACGAACTCGTCGAGCGCATCAAGCCGTTCGCCAAGAAGACGCTGCGCGAGGGCGTGCTGAGCGGACTTGGCGGCTTCGGCGCGCTGTTCGAGGTGCCCAAGCGCTATCGCGAGCCGGTGCTCGTTTCCGGGACCGACGGCGTCGGCACGAAATTGAAACTGGCCTTCGACCTCAAGCGCCACGACACGGTCGGCATCGACCTCGTCGCGATGAGCGTGAACGACGTGCTGGTGCAGGGCGCCGAACCGCTCTTCTTCCTCGACTACTTCGCCTGCGGCAAGCTCGACGTCGATACCGCGGCGGACGTCATCAAGGGCATCGCCAAGGGCTGCGAATACGCCGGCTGCGCGCTGATCGGCGGCGAGACGGCCGAGATGCCGGGCATGTACCCGGAGGGCGAGTACGACCTCGCGGGCTTTGCCGTCGGCGCCGTCGAGAAGTCGGCGGTGATCACCGGGCGTGACATCGTGCCGGGCGACGTGGTGCTTGGCCTCGCCTCGTCGGGCGCGCATTCGAACGGCTATTCGCTGGTGCGCAAGATCATCGCGCGTGCGCAACCCGACCTGAACGCGCCGTTCGACGGCGACAAGTCGCTGGCCGACGCGATCATGGCGCCGACGCGCATCTACGTGAAGCCGATGCTGGCGCTGATGGCCACGCTGCCGGTCAAGGGCATGGCGCACATCACCGGCGGCGGGCTGACCGAGAACGTGCCGCGCGTGCTGCCCGAGTCGGTCAAGGCGGTCATCGGGAAGTCGGCCTGGCCGCGCCCGAAGCTCTTCCAGTGGCTGCAAAGCGAAGGCAACGTCGCGGAAAGCGAAATGCATCGCGTCTTCAACTGCGGCATCGGCATGGTCGTCGTCGTGGCGCGCGAGAACGCGGCCGAAGCCTTGCGCCTGCTCAACGCGGCCGGCGAGAAAGCGCTCGAGATCGGCCGTATCGAACCTCGCCTGGACGGCGAGGCGCAGACGATCGTCGTCTGATTCTGATTGGCGTTGTGCGGGTTGCGGAAAGGCAGCCTGCGCGGCGCGGTCACACCTCGAAATCGACGGTCGTGTCGGAGACGTGCTGGCGGCGGCTACGGGTCGCGCGGGTGTCGAGAAATACCGGCAGTTTCGCCTTCCGTCGCTCGGTCTTTCGGCGTTCGCCCCAGCCTTGCGTGTCCGCGTTCCGCTTGTTCCCGGCCAGAAGCGCGCGGCGTAACGCTTCTTCGTTCGCTGCTGCTCGTCGCTCTTCCGGTGACGATTGATTCAATTGCGGACGCAGGTTGGCCAGCCGATCGACCGGCTCGGGCCGTTGCCGTTCGGCAGGGTTGTCCTTCGCTCTCGCGTCGATTCCATTCATGAACGACGGCGGGGCTTCCGCAGGAATTCGCATCGCATTTTCCGTAATTCTCATCAGAATTAATGTGTTATCGGCGTTCTCAAGTCACACTTGAGTTTTTTGGCGAACGCATGTCCGTCCGTCTCGGCGGGAAGGTGTCGTATCATTTTGCCTTCCGCTGATGCCATGAATGGACATTCCCGATGCTTGCTGCCGACCAATTCCTGAGCTTTCTCGCTGCGGCGATGCTGATCACGCTCTCGCCCGGTCCCGACAATCTGATGGTCCTCGGCGTCGGCATTTCGCGCGGGCGGGCGCAGGGCATGGCTTTCGGCCTCGGCTGCGCGCTCGGTTGCCTGAGTCACACGCTGCTTGCTGCGCTCGGAGTGAGTGCGCTGATCGCCGCGTCGCCGGTTGCTTTCACCGTGCTCAAGGTCGGCGGCGGACTTTACCTGCTCTGGCTGGGCATTCAGGCGTTGCGCAGCAACGGCCGTGTCGACGTGGCGAAAGCCAGGGCACCGGCGGATTCCTTGCTGCGCCTCTTCGGCAAAGGTTTGTTCGCCAACAGCATCAACCCGAAAGTCGTCCTCTTCTTCCTCTCTTTCCTGCCGCAATTCGTCGTCGCCGAGCGAGGGCAGGTGGCGTGGCAGACGGCGCAATTCGGGTTGATCTTCACCGCGCAGGCGGCGCTGTTGTTCGGTCTGCTCGGTTACTTTTCCGGCGCCGTCGGCCGCTGGATCAACCGCAACGAGAGCGCCGGTCGCTGGCTCGACCGCATCGCCGGGACGATCTTCGTCGCGCTCGGCCTGCGTCTGATCGTCTCGCGCTGAGGCAGTTCGGCGCTCGGCCTGGCGAGCTGATTCGGGCGCCGATTTTCTTCTGGCTTTTTCCCTCGCGAGGGTTATAGTGGAAGTGCACCGAGGTCAGCGGTAATCCCGGTGAGAAGTCGCAGTACCCGCCGCTCTCTTTGGAGACTCTATGGATCCATTTCATTACTGCTCTTTAAAGATGATCGAGTAACAAACTCAACGGCGACAAGCCGATTACTCTGGCCAAGTGTGCCGGGGTCGCAGTACCTGAAGCCCGTGCATCTCAACGCATGGGCTTTTTTGTTGCGCGTCGAACGAGGTCTCGTGCGGCTTGTGGTCTGGTTTCCACCCTGGACTGCCGATGTAGAATGAAAGCGCCCTTCTTTCCGTTTCCACCAACTCGCCTCGTCGGGAATGACTAATCAAACCACTTCCATTCCTCTGCACGACCGGATTCGCCTGATTCGTATCCAGGCGTTTTTCCGGAGCGCGACCGGGAACCCGTTCAGTCTTGTGCTTGGCGGCGGGCTGTCGGCGTTGGCGCTGACGAGCGTTGGCGTTCCTTCTTACCCCTTGCGCGTTTGGTTCGCGCTGATTCTGCTGCTGAGCGGCCTGATCTTCGCGTTCGAGCGTTTCGTCAAGCGGCGTGGCCTGACGCAGGAAAACGCGGGGTCGTTGTTTCGCCGGCGCGTTGCGCTCGGACTGGTCAATGCCGCGTTGTTCGGCGGCGTGATCGGACTCGTTCCGGAGGGCACGGCGCAGACGGCGTACCTGCTGGTGTTCGTCGTCGTGTCGGCGGTGGCGGCGCTCGGCTACATGTCTTACGCGACCGAGTTTCGCTACGGGCTGGCTGTGAGCGTGCTGACGATAGCGCCGTATGCGCTGTTCTGCTTTTATCGGTACTTCGCGCAGGGCGACGCCTTTCTCCTGCTGACGGGAATCATCGCACTGGTCTGGCAGGCAGTCGTCGTTTCCAAGGCCTTGCACGTTTCGCGCTCGGCGGTGGGGGAAATCGAGGCGGGCGAGCGCCTGCGCGATGAAATGGCCGGGCGTGAGCAGGTTGAGCGGGAACTCCGCGATAGCCAGGACGAGTCGCGGCAGTTGGCGACGATGCTGCGCATGATGTGCGACAACGTGCCGGACATGATCTGGGCCAAGGATCTTGAAGGGCGTTACATCTTCGCCAACAAGGCCTTGTGCGAGAAACTTCTCGGTACGAGCGATACGAGCGCGCCGCTCGGCAAGACCTTCGACCATTTCGCCGAACGCGAGCGGGCGGTGTATCCGGACCAGCCCGAGTGGCACACCTACGGGCAGTTTTCGCAGGACGTGGATCGGCACACGCTGAGCCGCGAGGAGCCGACGATCTATGAGGAATCGGGCAACGTGCGTGGCAGTTTTGTATTTCTCGACGTACATCAGGCTCGTTTTGTCAGCGCCCGGGGCGAAGTGATCGGCACCGTCGGTTGCGCGCGCGACATCACTGCGCGCAAGGCTTCCGAAGCCTTCGTCCATCATCTCGCGCACCATGACGCGCTGACCGATCTGCCCAACCGTGCGCTGCTCAACGAACGGTTGCGGCAGGCGCTGGCGCAGGTTCGTCGCGATCGCACGAAGCTGGCGGTGCTCTTCATCGACCTCGATCGCCTGAAACCGGTCAACGATACGCTCGGGCACGACATCGGCGACCTTCTGCTGATGGAAGTCGCGGCGCGCCTGCGCTCGGTGATGACGCGCCGGGTCGATACGGTGGCGCGACTGGGCGGCGACGAGTTCGTGATTCTCCTGCCGCGGATCAACAAGGAACAGGACGCCGAGGCGGCTGCCGAGCGTGTTCTTCTTGCGCTCAGGCAACCTTTCCGGGCCGATCAGCACACGATTCGCATTTCGGCGAGCATCGGTGTGGCGTTCGCGCCGCAGCACGGCCTCGAAGCGGAAGCGTTGCTCAAGAGCGCCGACACGGCGATGTACTGCGTAAAACGCGAGAGGGGCGACGATTTCCGGTTTTTTGACGAATCGATGCAGCCGCCCGCGGACGATCCGACTTTGCTCTAGCCGGCGAGCGCCTGCGCCACGCGGCGCTCGACCTGCGCGGCAAGGTCCGGCGCCAGGCAGTCGAACGCTTCGGGTTTGAGCGTATTGGTCATCCAGGTGATCTGGCGCTTGGCGAGCTGGCGCGTGGCGTAGATGCCGCGGTCGCGCATCTCGGCGCGCGGCGCGAGGCCGTCCTGCACTTCCCAGACCTGGCGGTAGCCGACGCAGCGCATCGACGGCAGGTCGAGCGACAGCCGATACTTCTCCCGCAGCATCGTCACTTCATCTTCCAACCCGGCCTTCAGCATGGCGTCGTAGCGCTCGGCGATGCGTGCGTGCAGGACGCTGCGCTCCGATGGCAAGAGGCCGATCGAGACGAAGTCGAACGACGGCTTCTGTTCCTGGCCTTCGGCGAGAAGTTCCGCCATCGGTCGGCCGGCGAGGCGATAGACCTCGAGCGCGCGCTGCACGCGCTGCGCGTCGGTCGGATGCAGGCGCGCGGCGGTGGCCGGATCAACCTTCGCCAGTTCGGCGTGCACCGCCGGCCAGCCGTGCGCGGCGGCCAGCGCGTCGATCTCGGCGCGCGTCGTCGCGCAGGCTTGCGGCAGTTCGGCGAGCCCTTGCAGCAGCGTCCTGAAGTAGAGCATGGTGCCGCCGACGAGCAGCGGAATCCGGCCACGCGCGACGATGTCGGCCATCACGGCGAGCGCATCGGCACGGAAACGTGCGGTCGAATACGCTTCTTCCGGGCTGATCAGGTCGATCAGGTGGTGCGGGTAGGCATTGAGCGTCTCGGCGTCGGGCTTGGCCGTGCCGATGTTCATGTCACGGAAGACCTGCGCCGAATCGACGCTGATCAGTTCGACCGGGAAGCGGTGCGTCAGCGCCATCGCGACGCCGGTCTTGCCGCTCGCGGTCGGGCCCATCAGCAGGATGGCTTTTGGTAGCGTGTTCATCCTGAAAACCTCACCGCAAAGGCGCGAAGGCGCAAAGATCGCAAAGGAAACAACGGGCTGAACGTACTTGATCACTCACCCTGTAGGGGGCTACGGAAGATGCGCGCCGTTCGCGTAGCACTTTGATTTTCTTTGCGAACCTTTGCGCCTTCGCGCCTTTGCGGTGAAGCGCTGCGGTTTTTAGGTTCATCTGCCGCGCAGGAACAACCGGTCGAGATCGCCCATCGAGAGCTGCGTCCAGGTCGGACGGCCGTGGTTGCACTGGTCGGCGCGCTCGGTCTCCTCCATCTGGCGCAGGAGCGCGTTCATCTCGGGTATTGAAAGGATGCGCCGCGCGCGCACGGCGCCGTGGCAGGCCATCGTCGCCAGCAGTTCGTTGCGGTGCGCGGCCATCAGCTGCGTCACGCCGTGTTCGCGCAGTTCGGCGAGCAGCGTACGCGCGAGCGTGGCGGGGTCGGCGGCCTGCAGCAGCGCCGGGACGCCGCGCACGGCGAGCTGCGTCGGTCCCATCGGCGCGAGGTCGAAGCCGAGGTCGTGCAGGGCGTCCGAATGCTCCTCGACGGCGGCGACTTCGAGCGCGTCGGCGGTAAAGACGGCCGAAATGAGCAGCGCCTGCGTGGCGATGCGCTTGCTGTCGAGCGCGGTCTTCAGCTTTTCGTAGAGGATGCGCTCGTGCGCCGCGTGCATGTCGACGAGCACGAGGCCGAGCGCGTTCTGCGCGAGGATATAGACGCCGTGCAGCTGGGCGAGCGCGTAGCCCATCGGCGGCGTGCTTCCGTCTGTCGGAGCCCTTGGTTCGGAAAAGGGGATCGGGGCGCGGGCAGGAGTGGGTTGCGCCTTTTCGGCGAAGGCGAAGTAGGCAGCCATCGCCGGCTCGCTGACGCGCAGCGACTCCTGGCGTTGCGGCCATGCCTGTACGCTCGTTCCTGGCGGCGCCGGGTTCGGGCGCTGTGCGGCAATGGACAGGGCTGGAGCCGTCGCTGGAGAGGCGCTTGCGGGTTCGTTGCCGGCGCCGGCCAGCGGGCTGGAGAGCGTTCGCTGCACCGCGTGGAAGACGAACTGGTGCACGGCGCGTCCGTCGCGGAAGCGCACTTCGGTCTTCGCCGGATGGACGTTAACGTCGACGTGCGCCGGGTCGATCTCGACGAAGAGGCAGTAGGCCGGGTAACGGCTGCCGTGCAGCATGTCCTGGTAGGCCTCGCGTAGCGCGTGGCTGAGCAGCTTGTCGCGCACGAAGCGGCCATTCACATACACGTACTGCGCGTCGCTGCGCGCGCGCGAATGTGCGGGTGTCGCGCAGTGGCCGAAGATGCGCAGGCCGTGACCTTGTCCGCCATCCGCGTCGCGGCGTGGCTCGCCGGTATCGATCGAGCGCGATTCGGCGAGGAAGTCGTCGCCAAGGATGGCGCCGGCGCGGCCGCGCGCATCGGTCCTCGCCAGATGCAGGCTGACGCGCCCGTTGTGCGAGAGGGTGAAGGCGACCGTCGGGTGTGCCAGGGCGACGCGCTTGACGGCGTCGGCGCAATGCGCGAACTCGGTGGCTTCCGACTTGAGGAATTTCCGCCGCGCCGGCGTGTTGTAGTAGAGGTCGCGCATCTCGACGACGGTGCCGGCGCCGAGCGCGGCCGGTTCCGGTGCGGCGCCGGGTTCGGCGTTCAGGCGCCAGGCATGGCTCGCGTTCTGCTGGCGGCTGGTCAGCGTCAGGCGCGCGACGGAGGCGACCGAAGCCAGCGCTTCGCCGCGAAAGCCAAGCGTGGCGACGCGTTCGAGGTCGTCGAGCGTGGCGATCTTCGACGTGGCGTGGCGGGTCAGCGCGAGCGCGAGTTCATCCTTGGCGATGCCGCAACCGTCGTCGCTGACGCGGATCAGCTTGACGCCGCCTTCTTCGAGCTGGATCTGGATGGCCTGACAGCCGGCGTCGAGAGCGTTCTCAAGCAACTCCTTGAGCACGGAGGATGGGCGTTCAACGACTTCGCCGGCGGCGATCTGGCTGATCAAGAGGT
>RRZT012964586.1_pt1 | contig 14956 bp, 9 predicted proteins | sample 2165551 | NCBI WGS metagenome assembly RRZT01 (sample SAMN10456910, study PRJNA506462) | wastewater metagenome | biome: wastewater; feature: sludge; material: wastewater sludge; isolation source: wastewater sludge with Escherichia coli K12::gfp cells carrying plasmid... | place: USA: Moscow, Idaho ... | reverse complement strand
TGGAGGAAGTACACCGAATGCATCAGCAGTTAAGAAGATAACTACTTTAGGGATTCCGCCAACACCAGGGATCTGTGCGTTAGAAATATAATCAACTGGGTATCCTACACGAGTATTCTCTGTAAGAGATCCATCATCAAAGTCAAATTCGCGAGTTTCGTCATCCATGATAACGTTCTCTACAAGGCTTCCGAACTTGATAGCGTTGTAGATTTCCGGTTCGTTCTCTGCGCTTAAGTTAATACATTTAGCGTAGCATCCGCCTTCGAAGTTGAAGATACCTCTGTCAGACCAGCCGTGTTCGTCATCACCGATTAATTTACGGTTAGGGTCTGCAGAAAGAGTAGTCTTACCTGTTCCAGATAAACCGAAGAATACAGCTGTCTCATGAGTTTCTGGATCCATGTTAGCGGAGCAGTGCATTGGAAGTACACCTTCTTTTGGCATTAAGAAGTTCATTACAGAGAATACAGACTTCTTAATTTCTCCTGAGTACTGGGAACCACAGATAACTACCTGTTTCTGTTCGTAGTCAACGATGATAGCTGCTTCAGAATGAGTTCCATCGATTTCTGGAATACATTTGAATCCAGGTGCAACGAAGATAGTGAAATCAGCTTCGCCATAGTTCTCTAATTCTTCTGCTGTAGGACGAATTAAGAGTTCATGAATGAAAAGGTTCTGGCTTGCTAATTCGTTAATGATACGGAACTTTCTTGTGCAGACAGGATCAGCACCAGCCATACCATCAAAGATGAAGATTTCTCTGTTCTGAAGGTAAGCGATTACTTTAGAACGAATTGCATTGAACTTCTCCTGAGTGATAGGAACGTTAACGCTTCCCCATGCAATGTCATCATGAACAGAAGGAGTATCAACGATAAATTTATCTTTAGGAGAACGTCCTGTATATTTACCTGTAGTTACAACGAGTGCACCAGTGTTAGAAAGCTTGCCCTCGCCTCTTCTTAAAGCTGCCTCTGTTAACTGTGCAGGTGTTAAATTGCGGTAAACTGCTTTAGGATTCACAATCCCAAGTTTTTCGATACCATATGTTTCCATAGTATTACCTCCTAAGTTGTATTTAAATTAAACTGTTGTACTTTTTATCGTACGTTGTCTATTGTACACTTTTTGTGTCGATTTTCCAATGAAAAAAGAATAAAAATCCCAAATAATGAAATTCCATTATTTTTTCAAACACGCTCTAGTATAACAATGCAGGATTGAAATGTCAATTATTCAAAACAAATAAAATGACCAATTATGAGTAAAAATATTAAAAATATTTAAAAAACGCGTGTATACAAGCAATATTTTTAAGGAACCTTGCTGAGAATTTCTGTTTCCTTTTCTATTTCCTGCCTTAAAATTGCAAAATTGCAAGAACCAACATTCAGAACTGCTTCATGAAAATCAGAAATTTTAAATGATTTTCCAAGAGAGGCAGCCATCTCCTTTTCTAATTTGTTTAATTCATAATATCCAATACTGTAAGAAAGATAAGTAGCCGGATTTTCAATAACGTATTGGTAAAGTTGTTTTGTAGCGGATTTATCAATTCCGTAAGTCTTTAAATAATCGGCCAGTGCATTTTCATCATAATTTTTATAATTCACATATAAATCGCTCAGAGAGGACAGGGAGAGTGAGAGCAGGTCATTATCCCGATATAGTTGGCGGAGCTGTGCCTGTGTTTTTTCATCGACATTTTTAAATTCTGTAAAATTATAGCTGTATAACTGGGCATAAGTCCCCCATCCTTCGTCATATCCGTCACAGTGAAGAAATGTACGGAGAGGGGAAGGATTCGTACTTAAAAAATAATTCGTCTGGTATAAATGTCCCGGATAGCCTTCATGGGCAAGTGTGGAAAACATTTCGTTGGACTCCACACGGTTGTTATTGATGTAAATAATATTTGCATCTTTACTGTCAATTGGAGGTACAAGATAAAATGCACAGGCGGAAGTGCCGGAAAGAGCGTTAGGAACATTTTTTAATTCATAAGAAATGTTCTTTATTTCCGGGAAATCCACAAGAGAATCGTCTTTTAACTGCTCCATGATTTCCTTTGGTTTTGAAAGTGTCGGAACCGCACTGAGATATTCTGTATACAGGTCTTTATTTTGTGTTGTCAGGGAAGAAATATCTTTTATCGTATCTTTTAACTGTGTTTCCAAAGCTGTGATACATTCTTCCGGGGACATGTCTGTTCCGACATCGGACTGGAGAAGAAAACGATAGTAGTCCTGGCCATTTTCATATTCGCAGAGTCTCTCTTTTGTGCTGTTATCAGATGTAGTATGTTTGCTGCCTGTAGAGACCTGTAAAGCAGTTTTTAAATGCTCATATGCGGGAAATACTTTATTTGTAATGAGTAATCGGTTATTTGCGGTGTAGCTTGCTTTCTGATCTTCACTTAAAGTATCAAGGGAATCCAGACGTTCCTCAAAACTTTCAACGAGAAGATTATTTTCTTCGCTTGCATTTAAAAATTGGTTAATCTGGTCGATAGTATCAGAGATTACAAAATCAGGGCTTACAATATCTGCGTTACGGCGCTCTTCCTCAAAATCAAGAACCTGCGTAAAAAGTTCTGGAATTTGATTTACAAGTGATAAATAATCTTTAATATCTTTTTCGTTGTCAAAACGATATTCGGAAAGAGTTACAGGAATATCCGAAGGTAATCCATCTGCACCGAAAGGAGAAGAATAAAGAATATATTTTTCACTCATAATAGTTTCATTTAGATAATCCTGAAAAATCTGCCAGGTAAGTTTCTGTTCTTTTGTCAGGCTGCTTGTTGGAAAAGTATAAAGTTCTTGAAGAAGTTGTTTTGAACGTTTGCAGTTTTTCTTTGCCGTATCCGAAGAAAGCTCTCCATAAGTGGGAGAGGGTTCCTTTTTAATACCGTAAGAAGACGGATCAGAGAGTTTAAAATGCAAAGTAATTGTGTTTTCGGTAGCGAATTCTTTAAAGCAGGAATCAAGAAACTGGTCAAATTTTTTCTGCTTTGAAGAATTATGTGCACTGGATTGTCCACAACCTGCTAAACTGACTCCGCAAATAAGGATAAGAAGTAGAAAAAACAAGTGGGTAAATAGTGCTTTAGACAATGGTCTGCGATGATTTTTTTTCATAGTCGCCCTCCTTTGATAGCATTTTTATATCGGAAGATAAAAAGTATTTGGTATTATACTATGAATTATACAGGAAAACTATTAGTTTTTCAGAAAAATAACCATAGACGAATATTCGGATTTATTCTATAATAATATGTACGCGCAAAATTACCCTGTAAATACAATTGCTGTATAAATCAGGGATAAAAGATTCTAAGGGTACATTAAGGAAAGTTGACGAACAGATAACAGACCTAATGACACAGGTTGCATAGGAGGTATAATAGATAAATGAGTAAGAAACCATATTACATTACAACTGCAATTGCTTACACATCCGGCAAACCTCATATTGGTAACACATATGAGATTGTTTTAGCAGATGCAATTGCAAGATTTAAGAGAAAAGAAGGCTATGATGTACGTTTCCAGACAGGAACAGATGAACATGGTCAGAAAATCGAGTTAAAGGCAGCAGAAGCTGGAATTTCTCCAAAGGAATTTGTTGATAACACAGCAGGAGAAATCAAGAGAATCTGGGATTTAATGAACACATCTTACGATAAGTTTATCCGTACAACAGATGAGGATCACGAAAAACAGGTTCAGAAGATCTTTAAGAAGCTTTACGATAAGGGTGACATTTACAAGGGACATTATGAAGGAATGTACTGTACACCATGTGAATCTTTCTTCACAGAATCTCAGTTAGTAGATGGCAAGTGTCCAGACTGTGGCCGTCCATGCCAGCCTGCAAAGGAAGAGGCTTATTTCTTCCGTATGAGCAAATACGCTGACCGTCTGATTCAGTATATTAATGATAACCCTGATTTTATTCAGCCAGAATCCCGTAAGAACGAGATGATGAACAACTTCCTTTTACCAGGACTTCAGGACTTATGTGTATCCCGTACTTCTTTCTCATGGGGTATTCCTGTAGACTTTGATCCAAAGCATGTTGTTTATGTATGGCTTGATGCATTAACAAACTATATCACAGGCCTTGGATATGACTGCGATGGTGAAAGTGGAGAATTATTTAAGAAATACTGGCCAGCAGACTTACATCTGATCGGTAAAGATATTATACGTTTCCATACAATTTACTGGCCAATCTTTTTAATGGCATTAGATCTTCCACTTCCAAAACAGGTATTTGGACATCCTTGGTTATTACAGGGTGACGGCAAGATGAGCAAATCCAAAGGTAATGTAATTTACGCAGATGACCTCGTAGATTTATTCGGTGTAGATGCTGTTCGTTACTTTGTACTTCACGAGATGCCATTTGAGAACGATGGTGTAATCACATGGGATCTCTTAGTAGAACGTATGAATTCTGACCTTGCCAATACACTTGGAAACCTTGTAAACCGTACAATTTCCATGTCTAATAAATACTTTGGCGGAGTTGTAGCTAACAGTGGAGTGACAGATGGATTTGATAAGAATCTTATGGACGTAGCATTAGATACAAAGCATAAAGTAATAAAATGTATGTCTAAGCTCAGAGTTGCAGATGCTATGACAGAAATCTTTAACTTATTTAAACGTTGTAACAAGTACATTGATGAGACAATGCCATGGGCTTTAGCAAAAGATCCTGCAAAACAGGACAGACTTGCTACAGTTCTTTACAATTTAGTAGAAAGCATTACAATCGGTGCTTCTTTACTTTCTCCATTTATGCCAGAAACAGCAGAAAGAATTTTTGCACAGCTTAATTCTTCCGAAAGAACTATGGACGAACTTGAAATGTTCGGTCTTTACGAATCTGGAAAGAAAGTAACAGACAAGCCAGAAATCCTTTTTGCAAGACTTGATGCAAAAGAAGTACAGGCAAAAGTAGACGAGATGAATGCTTCAAGACAGGCTCCAGCTGAAGAAGAGAAAAAAGATGACGAACCAGTAATCGACATCGAACCAAAAGAAGAAATCACATTTGATGATTTCGAAAAAATGCAGTTCCAGGTTGGTGAAATCATTGCCTGCGAAGAAGTAAAGAAGTCTAAAAAGCTTCTCTGCTCCCAGGTTAAGATTGGCAGCCAGGTAAAACAGATTGTTTCCGGTATTAAGAAACATTATAGCGCAGAAGAAATGGTTGGTAAGAAGGTTATGGTTCTTGTAAACTTAAAACCTGCGAAATTAGCCGGTGTACTTTCTGAAGGTATGCTCTTATGCGCAGAGGACGAAAATGGGGAATTATCCCTGATGGTACCAGAGAAGAAGATGCCAGCAGGCGCAGAGATTTGTTAATTAAATTCTGAGTTGCCGCAGGCAGGGGAGACGCTCCCGAAGAGAGGCAATACCCTATATTTGTGACTTTCGTCGCTGCAGGTTGAATGTTCGCTTAAACGCTCGCATCCAACCCTTGGTCTAAGGTCACAGCTATAGGGTATCTTCTCTCTTCGGGAGCGTCTATTTTCCCTGTGGCAAACCAGGGATTAAAGAGGTATACTATGATTTTTGATACACATTCTCATTATAATGATAAACAGTTTGATGCAGATAGAGCGGTCGTTCTCGAATCGCTAAAAGATGCTGGCGTGACACAGGTTGTCAATGTCAGTGCAAGCTGGAAAGACCTGATGGATACCTTAGAACTTATTTCGAAAGTACCTTTTATGTACGGTGCAGTCGGAATTCATCCAGACCATGTTGGTGAACTTAATGAGGAACGGATGGAGCAGCTTCGGGAATATTGTCACAGGGATAAAATCGTGGCAGTCGGAGAGATTGGTCTTGATTATCACTGGAATGTAGAGCCAAAAGAAGTACAGCAGGAGTGGCTTATCAGACAGCTTCATCTTGCAACAGAGGAAAAACTTCCTGTAATTATACATAGCAGAGACGCATCGCAGGATACATTTGACATTATGAAAAAGGAACACGCCGGAACGACAGGCGGTGTAATTCATTGCTTTTCCGGTTCTGCTGAAATGGCAAAAGAATATGTAAAAATGGGTTATTACATTGGTGTAGGAGGTGTCGTTACCTTTAAAAATTCCCGTGTGCTGAAGGAAGTTGTAAAGGCAATTCCATTAGAGTGTATTGTAGTAGAAACCGACTGCCCTTACCTTGCACCAGCACCACACAGAGGAAAGCGAAATAGCTCTGCATATCTGCCGCTGGTGATTGAAGAAATCGCAAGACTTAAGGAAATTACAGCGGAAGAAGTAGAAAATGTAACCTATGAAAATGCTCAGAGATTGTATGGGTTAATTCATTAGGAGAACAGAAGGACAGACGAACTCTGGAAGAGAAAGAATCCATATCTGTGACTTTCGTCGCGGCGTGTTGAATGTTCGCTTAGCCGCTCGCATCCAACACTTGCTCCCAGGCCACAGATATGGATTCTTTCTCTTTTACATATTGTCCCTTTCTTGATTTCGTCTCTTGAATGAGATATCCATTTCATGTATTATTATCTTATTATAGAGAAACTAAGTAAAAATTTAAGGGGAAGACTTCAACATTGATTCCCCAAATATAAAATTGCTTTCAAAATCTTATGACAGCCCAAGGAGGTCTTATGGCGAATTTAGGAAACCCGCAGGAAACGATTGCAGTTTTACAGCGGTATGGATTTAATTTTCAGAAAAAATATGGACAGAACTTTTTGATTGATACGCATGTACTCGATAAAATTATTGGTGCAGCAGAGATTGGAAAGGATGATTTTGTTTTAGAAATCGGACCGGGAATTGGAACGATGACGCAGTATCTTGCGGAGGCGGCAAGGGAAGTTGTTGCGGTAGAGATTGATACAAAGCTGATTCCAATTCTGGAGGATACTTTAAAGGAATATGATAATGTTACAGTATTGAACGAAGATATTTTAAAGGTAGATATTCGCAAGATTGCAGAAGAAAAGAATGGTGGAAAACCAATTAAAGTCGTTGCGAACCTGCCTTACTATATTACAACACCAATTATTATGGGGTTATTTGAGAGTGAAGTACCACTGGACTCTATTACAGTTATGGTGCAGAAAGAAGTCGCTGACCGTATGCAGGTAGGCCCGGGAACAAAGGATTATGGTGCTCTTTCTTTAGCAGTACAGTATTATGCAGAACCATATATCGTGGCAAATGTACCGCCAAACTGCTTTATTCCAAGACCTGCGGTTGGTTCTGCAGTTATCCGTTTAACTCGTTATCAGGAAAAACCAGTTAAGGTAAATGATTCCACATTTATGTTTAAGATTATTCGTGCTTCTTTTAATCAGAGAAGAAAAACGCTGCAGAACGGACTTTATAATTCAAGCGAACTTCGTATTCCAAAGGAAAAGACAGTAGCGGCGCTTGAAGAGATGGGGCTTACTCCGACAATTCGTGGAGAAAAGCTTTCTTTAGAGGAGTTTGCAAAGTTATCGGATATTCTTGGAAGATAAGAGCGTGTTTGAAAAATTATTCCTGCAATCTGCACGTCCCAATTTGCGGTATATTTTTACAGGATATTTGGTGGCATAAAAGTCATTCTGCAGAATACATTAGTGAAAAAAGGAGTATCATCATGGCAGATTATCAAAGGATACTTTCTTATTTGTATCGTTATGAAAAGGCAGAGAAAAAGGAATGCTTCGGGTTTGTTAAGGCAGAACAAAAGTCAGGCAGCCTTAAACTGACGATTCAGATAGACGATGAGCGTTTATTGCAGGGAATGGAGCTTAAATTATGTTTTTATGAGCGGCAGGGAGAGAGCTGGCAAGTCTGGCAGTTAGACACACTCATTACGCAAGAACATAAGGAAGAAATACATTTGACCTACCCTGCAGCTATGCTTCCGGCTGGTTTTCGGATAAAGGGACAGTCGGGAGTATTACTTTATTATCAGGATGCTTTTTATTACGGAAGTGTGTGGATTGGAGAGGAAATTCCGGCAGAAACTTTGGAGCCTCTTCGGTGGCATAAGATTGTGAATTCTGCAAAAGATAAATCTCAAATGCAGGAAAATAAATCTGGAAAAGATATTGCTGGTAAAATATCAGAAAAACAGACAGAGACAGAAAAGATTCTTCCAGATAAGATGTCAGAAAAACAAAAAGTATCAACAAGAAATATTACTGATGAAATGTTACAGTATCAACAAGAATCAGAGGAAAATATTTTAGAAGAAAAAGGTCAGATAAACACAGAGAGTTTTGAGGAAAAGGATTTTCAAAAGAGAGCTGAGAATAAGATAGAGAACATAAAATCAGAGGAAAACTTGCCTGATTCAGAAAATGATATAGCACATAGCAATAATACAAATATAGAAGAAAGTGTTAAAATAAAAGAATTTTCAGAAGATGGTATTGAATCAAAAAATAAATCTGAACTAGAACTAAAATCAGAGTTAAAGACAGATTCTGAAATAGAATCAAAATCAGAGTTGAAGACAGATTCTGAAATAGAATCAAAATCAGAGTTAAAGACTGATGCTGAAATGGAATCAAAATCAGAGTTGAAGACAGATTCTGAAATAGAATCAAAATCAGAGTTAAAGACTGATGCTGAAATGGAATCAAAATCAGAGTTGAAGATTGACTCCGAAATAGAACCCCAAATAAAAATAGAAGCAGAAACTGAGCCAGAAGCCACTTCTGTTGTTGATAATTTTGAAAAAATGTGGATAAATGCAATGAAAAAGAACCCTTCTGTGGACAATATTTTTAATACCGCTTTTTATGAAGGATGCAGGATTTCAACCGCGGATTTGGCACAGTTTGGGGAAGAAGCCAGCGTACTTAAAAGCAATCAGTTCCTTTTGAAAGGATATGGGAGATATCATCATATTCTGGCAGGAAAAGTAAGGTACGCAGGAGAAGAACGCTACTGTATCGGTGTGCCGGGAATTTATGAGAATCGGGAAAAATATATGGCAGAAATTTATCAGTTTCCAGTATTTTTATCACTTACAGAGAATCGTATGAAAACTGGAAGTTTTGGATACTGGTTGTATCTGCTGAGAGACGGAATATAAATCGACAGTTTGGCAGATTATTGCAAATGTATTTTTTGATGTGATTATGGTGATTTTATTGGGGGAAGGGAAGCTCCCATCTGTAGGCAGGAGGGTATCACAAAATATTGAAATAAGTACGTCGCTATTTTACGGGACTATGAGTTTCATAAATGGGAGAATATTTTATGAGAAAATATACAGAAGACGAAAAATTTATGAAAGAGGCAATTAAGCAGGCAAAAAAAGCAGAGGCGATTGGTGATGTGCCAATTGGCTGTGTTATTGTTCATGATGGAAAAATAATTGCCAGAGGATATAATAAGCGGAATAAGGATAAGACTGTGCTTGCACATGCAGAACTTCTTGCGATGAAAAAAGCATGTAAAAAGCTTGGAGACTGGCGATTGGAAGACTGTACGATGTACATCACTTTGGAGCCTTGCCAGATGTGTGCCGGAGCAATTGTGCAGGCGAGAGTGACGAGAGTCGTTATTGGCAGCATGAATGCGAAAGCTGGTTGTGGCGGCTCAATACTTAATCTTCTTGAAATGCAGGAATTTAATCACCAGGCAGAGGTAGAAAGAGGCGTTCTTCAAGAAGAATGCTCGGAAATGCTCTCAGCATTTTTTAGAAAATTAAGAGAAATTCAAAAAGAAAAAAAGAAAAAGCGAAAGCTGATACAGGAAGAAAATCAGACTGATAATTAGAATTAAAATGTAGCACAAAGCTGGTTGCGAGACTGGCTTTGTGCTTCTTTTATAAAATTGTAAGTTTGAAACGAATAATCAGTAAAGTACTCGGCGATTAAGTGAACGAGGATTCCTGCCTGATTTCCTAAAGAGATAATAACTAGTAACATGTAAAAGTATGCTATGCATTGTATAACACAAATCTCTCAGCAAGAATGCGGAGGCATTCTTGAATAAAAAAGCGTCATAGCAATAAAGATATATAACAATCTTCATTATTATGACGCTTTCTATTATGTGAATATAAAAATCGAATTATTAAAACCGTGCGGTCAGCTTTGTATGCTTACCAACAGACGTTACCTCTACAGTTAGCTCGAACCAGGCACCCTCACGGCACACAGGAGAGTCTCCTTAGTGCTGCTCCGTTCCCGACCTGACACGGTTCAGAGGTTCCTGTTGCGCGAGACCCAATTGTCAACACCACTTATAAAGGGCAGCTCCATCAATAAGACATCCGAGGCTGACCATCACTCCTGCTATAGCGGATTTCAGGTACAGGACGCCGCTAACTTCCCAGCTGCACGGTAAATATCAGTATAAAGGATTTTACCAGTTATGTCAATGAATATTTTGTATTTTATTTGTTGAAATGGGCATTATATCGGATGGGATGCGCATCTCGCAGCAAGAGTGCTGAAAAAATCTTAAAAATAGCAAAGTAAATAGTTAATTTATGCGTAAGTAAAAATAATTATTCAAAGTAAAATATTGACACGAATCCGAGGCTGTGTTATGCTTTTTTTGTGTTTATAAGTTGGTATGGAAATTTAGTATATCTTGTGTCTTAAGCAGAAAGGCAGGGAAACATTGCAAGGGAATGTTATAGATTCATGGGAAGAGAGACTTCGGCTCACATTAGACCATTTTCGTAATGAGAACATGGCAGATTTTCGGAAGAATTCCGAAGCGTACAGGCGTTTAGTAAGAGAGGAAGAAGAGGCGTATGCGAAGCTTGATACGCTGAATCTGACAGAAGAGCAGAGAGAGATTATAGAAGAGGCTTTTGAGGCACAGAGTGCGGCAGAGGCAGAGTATGCGACAGAAAGTTATTTTTGTGGAATAGCAGATTGCATACGATTTTTAAAATATATCGAGGGACCAAGGGGTGAATAGTACGGTTTTTCGGTGATTTTCTTATATTTTTCTTGAAAAGACGTATAGGGTTTGCTATAATGTTTTATTGACTATGGGCTGAGGCAGATGCCCGTAAAGGCCTTTATAATTGATGAAGATAGATAGCACACTGGCGCTGAAGACAGATTTCAGTACAGGAAAAGTAGGAGGAAGAAGAATGCATTGGTCTGAGAAGATTGCAAAAGATATTATTAAGAGATCTCCGGACAAGGAAGAGTACGTTTGTGCAGCGGGTATCAGCCCATCCGGATCCATTCACATCGGTAATTTCAGAGATATAGCTACAAGTTATTTTGTATATAAAGCGTTGATCAAGCAGGGAAAGAAAGCCCGCTTGTTATTTTCATGGGATGAGTTTGACCGTTTCAGAAAGGTACCTGTTAACGTTAAGGAGATAGCTCCTGAGTTAGAGAACGAGATTGGTAAGCCATATGTAGATGTAAAGGATCCTTATGGATGCTGCTCTTCTTATGCAGAACATTTTGAAAAGGAATTTGAAGCATCTCTTTCCCGTTTTGGAGTAGAGGTTGATTTCCGTAGACAGAGTGAGAATTATCGCAGCGGAAAGTATGCGAAGTATATTATCCAGGCAGTACAGAAGAGAAAAGAGATTTTTGATATTCTTGATAAGTTCCGTCAGCAGGTAGCAACAGAAGAAGAGAGAGAAGCATATTATCCGGTAAGTATTTACTGTCCGGTATGTGGTAAGGATGAAACAACAATCATATCCTCTTCTGAAGACGGAGTGACATGTGAATATACATGTAAGTGTGGACATAAGGGCACATGGGATTTCAGTAAGGACTTTAATTGTAAGCTTGCATGGAAGATTGACTGGCCTATGCGCTGGATGATCGAAGGTGTTGACTTTGAGCCGGGCGGAAAGGATCATGCCAGCCCAGGAGGAAGTTATGATACAAGTAAGATCATCGCGAAGAAGATTTTCGGAGCGCAGGCACCTATGTTTAAAGGATATGAATTCGTAGGTATCAAGGGAACAACTGGTAAGATGTCTGGTTCTACAGGTCTTAATCTTACACCGGATACATTACTTAAGATTTATCAGCCGGAGATGATTTTATGGCTTTATTCTAAGTCAGAGCCGAATAAGGCATTTGACTTCTGCTTTGATGACGAGATTTTACGTCAGTATTTTGAGTTTGATAAGATGCTTAAGGTATATCAGGCAGGTAAGGGCAAGAACTATGATTATATTGAAGGCATCATGCATAACTGTATGATCGAGGGTCGTGAGATTCATCCGGTACCAATGCAGCAGATCGTAAACTTTGGTTCTGTTGTAGATTTCAATGCAGACATGCTTGAGACGGTATTTGAAAAGATTGGTACACCATATAAGAAAGAAGAGTTTGCAGAGCGTCTTGAGCTTGCGAAGTACTGGTTAGAGAAGTGTTCACCAGAGAACATGAATACACTTCTTGGATACAGAAACTGGGATTTCTATAATACACTGAATGAGGTGGAGAAGAAGGAGATTGAGTTATTACATGACTTTATCGCTAAAGGAGAATATGATTTAGATGCTCTTAACAGCTTTATCTATACGATTCCTAGAGAAGCAGATCCAGACTTCCAGGAAGAGAATAAGAAGGCAGCACAGGCACAGTTCTTTAAGAACGCATATAATCTTATGATTGGTAAAGCAGCGGGACCAAGACTGTATTTATTCCTGTTTGCTGTAGAACCACAGAGATACCTTGGACTTCTTGATTTCTCTACTCCACAGACAGAAGAAGAGAAGGTTCTTGCAGCAGAAGCGAAGGCTGAGGCAGAGAGAAAAGCTGCGGAAGAAGAAGCCAGAAGAAAGGCTGCTGAGGAAGAAGAAGCTCGCAGGAATGCGATTGCACCGATTAAGGAAGAGATTACAATTGATGCGTTTGATAAAGTTGATATGAGAGTATGTAAAGTTATTAACTGTGAAGTTGTAAAGAATGCAAAGAAACTTTTAAAACTTACATTATTTGATGGATTAGATGAAAGAATTATTGTATCTTCTATTCGTGACGATTATACACCAGAAGAGCTGATCGGAAGAAAGATTATCGTAATTGCGAACTTAAAGCCGGTGAAGTTTGCAGGTGTGAAGAGTAACGGTATGCTTATCGCAGCCAGTGGAGATGATTTCGGATGTAAGATTATCTTTGTAGATGATTGTGTGCCAGAGGGAACAGCAATTCATTAAGCTGCTGATACCAGGGTCAAAATATTTTTGCCCTCAACATCATTTGATCATAGAATTTAATATTGAATTTAGTATTATAAGACATAAATTCATCGCCTTTCCGGGATGATTTGTTAACAAAATCGTAACAAATGTTGCAAAAGTTACAGAATTATTAAATTTGTGCTTGACTTTTGTTAATAATTATCGTAGAATATGTTACAGAAAGTTAAAAACACCGCACTGGAAAGGATTTATACATGAAGTTAACATATTTTGCAAACTGGAAATCATGTCTCCGCACGTTAGTTTTAACGATGATGGTAATTGTCGCAGTGCTTGCAGTTAAGCCAACAACTGTACAGGCAAAAGCATCTGATTATACACAGGATATAGAAGGATGGATTGATGCTTGTCAGAAAGTCGGAAGAGACTTAACAAAATACAATTTTACATACGGAAGTCATAATAAGCCAACTCTTTCAGCTAGTATCAAACATGGAAGAAAGGCAAACTGTGCATCATATGTTTCATGGTGTCTGCAGGAATTCGGGGTGCTGAAGAAGGGACAGACCTTTTACACTCGTGGAGGAAGAATCCATAAGAGATTTAAATCCTGGAGAGGCAAAGTTCAGATTATCAAAGTAAATAAAAAATTAACATCTGTTAATTTGCAGCCAGGTGATATTATTGGATGGAGAGATATCGTTCACACTAATATTTACGTTGGTAAGAATGGTGAAGGTCAGAAACTTTGGTTAGATGGAGGTTCCGCAGGAACTCGCAGAGGAAGAGTAAGACGTTATTATTCTGCAGATAAGATTAAGACTTTTAGTTATTTAAATAAACATAAGGTTTCTTTTATTATCCGTATTAAAGGATTGTAAAGATATTAAAAAGCGTATAAGTTTATGTTGAAGCTTATACGCTTTTTATTTTTTTAGAAAAGAAAAGTGAGTAGAGAAGATACTCTTCTAAAAGACTAGTGAGGAGAGAGAAAACATGATCATTCGTTTTATTATGAGTTTTCTTGCTGCGTTAGCATCAAATATACGGTTTGATATTCCACAGGATATGAATCATTTGGCTAGCGAAAGTAAGATGCTTAATATATTTTATAATTTTCAGGGAAGTCTGACCGGTACGATGGCAGCGGCAACGATGGTATTTGTCTTGTTATGTATCATAGACAGATATCTTTATAAAAATAAAGGAAAAGTACATAGGACACCGGTACTATTTCTTATATGTTTTTGCATTGCGGTCGTATGGGTAATGGGAGAAAGTTTTTACAGGGTAAATTCCCTTGCATTATTGCATATGGGAGCAGGACAGATGGTGAAAACTCTTGTCTATGTAACAGGCATCACCTGGTTTCTCTCTGAAATGTCAGCTTTGCTTGATCTGTTTTTACAGTCTGGCTGGGAGTGGCTTCCAAAGAAAAAAGTGTTTTTCTGTGATGTCTACAATAAGCATCCATTTAAAGTTCCTGTTGTAGTATTGTTTGTATGCTGGCTGCCGAATTTATTATTATCTTATCCGGCGACCATGTGTATTGATGTGTGGAATCAGATGCTGCAATCTTTTGGATTCCAGAGATTCACGACGCATCATCCGCCGGCACATACTGTTTTGGCAGGCGCTTTTGAGAGAGTAGGATTACTGCTTGGAAGTGCAAATCTGGGCTTATTTTTATATATTTTATTTCAGACGATCTTATTTGCGCTGATTTTAGGATATATGTTTTATACAATGAAGGAGCTTGCTTCACCAACATGGTTAAAAGTTACAGCATTTATTATTGCCGTTTCTTC
>RRZT010861798.1_pt1 | contig 14956 bp, 11 predicted proteins | sample 2165551 | NCBI WGS metagenome assembly RRZT01 (sample SAMN10456910, study PRJNA506462) | wastewater metagenome | biome: wastewater; feature: sludge; material: wastewater sludge; isolation source: wastewater sludge with Escherichia coli K12::gfp cells carrying plasmid... | place: USA: Moscow, Idaho... | reverse complement strand
CGGGTCGTGCCGGTTGCTCGGGTGGTGCCGGTCCAGTGTGGCAGGGTGGGTGGGCAGTGGCTGTGGTAGGTGGTGCCGGTGGGTGTGGTTGTCGTGACGGTGTGGATCTGGCCGCCGGCGGTGGTGAGGGTGTCGGTGCCGGTGGCTTGCCAGCCGGGGGCTTGTTTGGCGTAGTTGTGTCGTTCGCAGAGGCCTTGGCCGTTGCGTAGGTCGGTGAGCCCGCCGTCGGCGTGGCTGATGGCGTGGTCGAGGTGGCGGATGGGTGCGCCGCAGTAGGGCATCCGGCACCATTGGTCGCGGGCGATCAGATGCCGGCGTAGTTGTTCGGGGAACTCTCGTCGGCGGGTATCGAGGTGGGTCAGGGTGTGGCTGACCGGGTCGGTGTAGACCCGGCGTAGCCACATCCGGGCGTGGGTGGCGGCGGGGTCGGTCAGCCAGGACCGCAGCAACGGTGCCGGGATCGGTCCGTAGCCGGGCAGGTAGGCCGGCGTCATCCGCTGCCGGGTCAACCGGGCTTGTCGGGCCGCGTCGAGGTCGACCAGGTTCGCGGGGTGCCCGTCGACTACGGCCGAGTCTGACGCACGCGCGGCGTCGGGCTGTCCACCGGCGGGTCGGGCATCCGTGGTCGGAGTGTTGGGCCGAGTGTTGGTGGGTTGGGCGGGGGTGCGGTGGGCGTGGGTGGTGGCGTCGTGGGTGGTGGTGGGTTCGAACAGGGCCCGGTCGGTGATGACCACCTGGATCTCTATTGGCACCTGGGCCGGGTCGGGCAGGCCGGTGACCCGTTGCACGAGGGTGTCGGCCATCACCTGCCCCCGGCCGCGGTGCTCGCCGGGCTGTGTTCGGGCGGTGTCGGCGGCGTGGTGTAGCGCGGCATACACGGCGACTGCTTCCTTGACCGGCAGCACCGCGCTCAGGTAGGCCATCGCACCGGGTGCCGGGCGTACCGTGACCCGACGGCCCCGGGCGGCGGCTTCGGCGCGGGCGACCACCGAGCGCGGGTCCAGCTCGTAGGCCACGGCGAAGGCGGCGGCCCGTAGCTGCCGGTCGGACAATCGACCCAGCACGGGGGCCAACCGCTGGTCGACCGCGGCGCGGTGCTCGGCCGAGAGCACCGCGGTGGCCTGGGCCACCAGGATCGCCCGGTACTCCGACAACTCCCCAGACGCTAGCGCTGCCATGGTGTGTGGCATCTCGCCGATCAGCGCGTGGGCCAACCCCACGTGCAGGCTGCCCCGGGACGGGGATTCCCGCCGGGCCAGGGCGACCTGCTCGACGACCCCTCTGCCGACCGTGGCCGCGGGGACCCCGGCGGCGACCTGCGCGGCCCGTTGGGAGGCCACGAACGCGACGGTGACCCGCGCCTGCGCCGCCGCGGCGGCGGCCTTGACTGCCTCCAGGGCCCGCAGCAATTCCACCCGTTCGGGATCGTCGGTGGCTGCCCCGACCCGCGCCAACTCGGTCACCATCGCCTGCACGAGGGCCGCCCCCACCCCGCGGCCTGCACCAGCACCGGCCACCGAAGGCGGCACAGGTGTCGGGGTGGGCGGGTGTTCGGCCATGTCTCATGCTACTCGAACATCTGTCTCTCCCGCAACCTTGGGTGTTGTCAATTCTGTTGTGGGACAATTGTCTTGGCCCATACCACAGGGCACTGACAATGCTCGGGACAGACCCGCAAGCCCAGGGTCGGCACGCGACACGACCGACGCCCGATACAGCCGGCGCCCGACGCCCCGGTCGCGAGCACGCGGCATACTGGCGCGCGTGTCCACCATCTCGTCGTCCGCGGTGAGCGTCGACGTGATCGCGCTGCGTTTCGACCCGGTCAGCCGGCACGTCGTCGTCGCCACCCACCGTCGGGGATGGGCGCCCTACGCGGGACGTCTGGCGCTGCCGGGGGTGCTGTTGGGGGCCGGCGAGCGGATCCGGGACGCGTCGGTGCGGGCCCTGACCAAGGTAGGCGCCACCGGCGGAGACGTGACCGGCTCCGGGCAGCTGGTCACCTTCGACGAGCCCAACCGAGACCCGCGCGGCCCGACCCTGTCGATCGCCACCTGGGCGACGCTCACCCGGCCGCTACCCGAGCCGGCGATCTGGCACCCGGTGCGTGAGCTGCCGGCCCTCGCCTTCGACCACACCCGGATCGTCGCCGACGTGCTGCCCCGACTCGCCGGCGGGCTCTGGCGCGACCTCGAACTCACCCGCGGGCTCACCGGGGTCGAATTCACCGCCGGCGATGCGGTCGACCTGGTCCGCGAGCTCTCCGGCGCCGACCCCGACCGCGGCAACCTCAACCGCACCCTCGCCGCCGTGCCCGGTCTGCGGCGCACCGACGAGCGCCGCTCCGTGAAGGGCACCGGTCGCCCGAGCGTCGTGTGGTCCTGGGCGTGAGCCGCCCCGCGCCTCGGCACCGGACAAACCACTTGCCGCCAGGGCATCGAGCCGAGAGTCTGGCCGGATGACCTCAGCAAACCCGGCTGCCTCGCCAGACCGACCCATCATGCCCGACCCCACCGAAGACCCTCGCGCCGAATGGGCGTCCCTGACCCCGGGTGAGCGCGAGGCGCTCGACGGCTGGCTCGACTTCTACCGCGAGAGTGTCCTGGTCAAGATCGCCGGCCTGAGCGCCGAGCAGCTGGCCGTGCGCTCGGTGCCGCCGCCGGCGATGTCGCCGCTGGGGCTGGTGCGCCACCTCACCGAGGTCGAGCGCTATTGGCTCACCGATGTCGCTCTCGGGCAGAACTCCCCCGATCTCTACTCCTGCCGCGAGGAGCCGGACGGTGACTTCACCCTGGCGAGCGCGGCCACCGCGGCGGCGGACGTCGCGGCATACCGGGCCGAGATCGACACCACCCGAGCAACCCTGGCCACGCTCACCGACCTCGACGCGCCGGTCGCCGGCCTCCGGCGCGGCAAGCCGGTCAACCTGCGGTGGATCTACACCCACCTCATCGAGGAATACGCCCGCCACCTCGGGCATCTTGACCTGCTGCGCGAAGCGATCGACGGGCGCACCGGATACTGAGGCGCAGTCACCGGCGCAGACCGGCAGACCCCTCCAAGCGTCGGCCCCTGCTGGCCGGGGCCTGGTCGCGACCCGAGGTCAGGGCAGGAGAGAATCCCAACGGCCGCCGAGCAACCGGATGGTGCTGCCCCCCGGCGCGGTCTGGAAGAGCACGTGGACGACCACCGGTTGGGTCAGGTAGCGACCTTTGCCGCCGCCGTAGATCCGGTCATAGCCGGTGTCCCACCAGACCGTGCCGAAGTCGCCGGCGATGATCGTGCGCTCACACCGGTATGCCGCGCTGACCAGCCAGCGATCGGCCGACCGCACCGCACGCACGACCTCGCTCATGCCGGTCGCGTCGGGGGTCAGCGTGTAGAGGGTGCAACTAAGCCGACCGATGCCGTAGTCACGGTCCGGATGGATGATTTCCTGACGCAGCTGGTCCACCCGACCGAAGTCGATCGGCCCGCCACCGGTGCTGAGCCAATCACGCACCACCATCGCCGCGGACGTCGCGGCGCGCCGATCCGCCTCCTCGGAGAGTTGGGTCAACTCCCCGGCGGGGATGTCGGCCGACCAGGTGGGACCCAGCTGGGCCAGCAGCCACGGGGTGTCCGGGGCAGCCTGCACCAGGACGGCATACCCGATGTCGGCAGCCGTGGGGGACGTCGTGGCCGAAGCCGTCGCCGACGCTGAGGCGGTCGGCGCCGGGGCGACCCGGTGCCGCTGGAACAGGCCCATGACCCAACGTGGGTGTCGTTGCTGGGTGGCGCCGAGCTGTCGGACCGCGACGTGCGCCAACTGCACCCCCGGGACTCTGGCATCGGTGGGCGTGGGAGATGCCTTGCGGCGCTCCGCGTCGAGCCGGGTGTCGAACAGGTCGCCGGCGAGCACCCCTTCGACATCGGCGGTGGCCCACAACGACGGGTCGAGCCGGTCGGCCGCCGCGATCGCCCGGTTGTTCCGCACGTCGTAGTCGGCGAACACCTCCACGAGGATCCCGCGAGGGTCGGCGTCGGGCGTCGCGGACGGGCCGAGCCCCGCTGAGCCACTCGCCCCGCTCGTCGGTCGCTCGGCCTGTTGCGGTGAATCACTGTGCGGGAGAGTCGAGCAGGCCGCGGTTGCCAGAGTGAGCAGGCCGGAGGCCGCCATGGTGAGCAGCAGTCGGCCACGCGTGCGGGGCGACGTCGGGTGGGTCATGGGGCGACTCAAACACGGTTCGCCGGACAGCCTCGGAAGTTATCCACAGCCCTCACCCGGCCCGCCCGGGTGCGGCGACGGGGATCGACCGCGGGGCCGCCCCCCGGACACGCCAGCGGCGCGGCATACGAACGAATCCGTATGCCGCGCCGCGGCGTTCGACGCAGGCTCGGCTGCGCGGGTGGGTCAGCCCTCGGCCGGGGCCTGGGCGGCGGCGGTCTTGTCGCCGTCGCTGTCGGGCAGCACCGCGGCCAGCGACAGCTTGCCGCGCGGGTCGATCTCCTTGAGCTCGACCTGCACCTTCTGACCGGTCTTGAGCACGTCGTCGACCGAGTCGATCCGCTTGCCGCCGACCAGTTTGCGCACCTCGGAGATGTGCAGCAGACCGTCCTTGCCGGGCAGCAGCGAGATGAACGCGCCGAAGGTCGTCGTCTTGACGACGGTGCCCATGAACCGCTCACCGACCTCGGGCATCTGCGGGTTGGCGATCGCGTTGATCGCGCTGCGCGCCGCCTCGGCCGACGGGCCGTCGACCGCACCGATGTAGACGGTGCCGTCGTCCTCGATGGAGATGTCGGCGCCGGTGTCGTCTTGGATCTGGTTGATCATCTTGCCCTTCGGGCCGATGACCTCGCCGATCTTGTCGACCGGCACCTTGACCGTGATGATCCGCGGGGCGAACTCGCTCATCTCGTCGGGGGCGTCGATGGCCTCGGCCATCACCTCGAGGATGTGCAACCGGGCCTCGCGGGCCTGGGTCAACGCGCTGGCCAGCACCGACGCGGGGATGCCGTCGAGCTTGGTGTCCAGCTGGATCGCAGTGACGAACTCCTTGGTGCCGGCGACCTTGAAGTCCATGTCGCCGAAGGCGTCCTCGGCACCGAGGATGTCGGTCAGCGCGGCATACCGGGTCTCGCCGCCGACCTCGTCGGAGACCAGGCCCATGGCGATGCCCGCGACCGGGGCGCGCAGCGGCACACCGGCATTGAGCAACGACAGGGTCGAGGCGCAGACCGAGCCCATCGACGTCGAGCCGTTGGAGCCGATCGCCTCGGACACCTGGCGGATCGCGTAGGGGAACTCCTCACGCGTCGGCAGCACCGGCATGAGGGCCCGCTCGGCGAGCGCCCCGTGACCGATCTCGCGGCGCTTGGGTGAGCCGACCCGACCGGTCTCGCCGGTGGAGAACGGCGGGAAGTTGTAGTTGTGCATGTAGCGCTTGCGCGACACCGGCGACAGCGTGTCCAGCTGCTGCTCCATCTTGAGCATGTTCAGCGTGGTCACCCCCATGATCTGGGTCTCGCCGCGCTCGAAGATCGCCGAACCGTGCACCCGGGGCAGCACGTCGACCTCGGCCGACAGGGCCCGGATGTCACGCAGCCCACGGCCGTCGATGCGCACGCCGTCGGTGAGGATCCGCTGGCGGACCAGCTTCTTCTGCACGGCCCGGTATGCCGCGGACACCTCCTTCTGGCGGTTGTGGAACGGCCCGACGCGCCGCTCGCTCGTGCCGTCCGCGCCGTCCTGCCAGGGGGCGGCGTCGCCGACCAGCTCCAGGTGTAGCGCCGACTTGATCTCGTTGAGCTTGTCCTCGCGCTCCTGCTTGCCGGCGATGGTGAGCGCGGCGGCGGCCTGGTCCTTGGCGAAGGCCTCGACCGCGGCATACACGTCGTCCTGGTAGTCCAGGAAGCGGGGAAACTCGATGGTCTCCTTCGCGGCCCGGGCGGCCAGGTCGGCCTGGGCGAGGCAGAGCACGCGGATGAACTTCTTGGCGGCCTCCAGGCCCTCGGCGACGACCTCTTCGGTCGGCGCGGCCTTGCCCTGGTGGGTGACCAGATCCCAGGTGGCGTCGGTCGATTCGGCCTCGACCATCATGATCGCGACGTCGTCGCTGCCGTCACTCTTGGTGACGATCCGCCCGGCCACGACCATGTCGAAGGTCGAGCGCTCGGCGTCGCTGTAGTTGGGGAAGGCGACCCAGTGCCCGTCGATGCAGGACACCCGCACGCCGCCGATGGGGCCGCTGAAGGGCAGCCCGGAGATCTGCGTCGAGGCGCTCGCGGCGTTGATCGCGAGCACGTCGTACTGGTGGTCGGGGTTGAGCGAGTAGACCGTGATGATGATCTGCACCTCGTTGCGCAGCCCCTTGACGAAGCTCGGGCGCAGCGGCCGGTCGATGAGCCGGCAGGTGAGGATCGCCTCGGTGCTCGGGCGGCCCTCACGGCGGAAGAACGACCCGGGGATCTTGCCGATGGCATACATCCGCTCCTCGACGTCGACCGTCAAGGGGAAGAAGTCGAACTGGTCCTTCGGGGTGCGCCCGGCGGCCGTGGTCGACAAGATCATCGTGTCGTCGTCGAGATAGGCGACGACGGCGCCGTCGGCCTGCTTGGCCAACCGGCCGGTCTCGAAGCGGATCGTGCGGGTGCCGAACGTGCCGTTGTCGATGACGGCTTCGGCGAAGGTGATCTCTGGACCCTCCACGGGTCCTCCTTTTCTCTCTCATCAGCCCGCGTGCATCGTCGTTGTGCACGGGGTTCCAACGTGCCCGGCGACGCTGCGCGGCAGCGGCCGGACGCCACACCGATCGGGTCGGCGCGGTTGCCCCAGATACGCGACAAGGCGGTCGCCGCTGGTGCGGTGACCGCCTTCGTCGTCGTGGCTATCGGCGCAGACCGAGGCGCTTGATCAGCGCGCGGTATCGCTCGATGTCGGTGGCCTCGAGGTAGCGCAGCATGCGCTTGCGCCGGCCCACCAGCAGCAGCAGGCCCCGGCGGCTGTGGTGGTCGTGCTTGTGGGTGCGAGCGTGCTCGGTGAGATCCTGGATCCGCTTGGTGAGCATCGCGATCTGCACCTCGGGGGAGCCGGTGTCACCGTCCTTCGTGCCGTACTCGTCCATGATCTGCTTCTTGGTGGTGCTGTCCAGCGGCATGGGCCGACCGACTCCTTCACGGGTTGCTGCGCGGTGCGCCAGGGCAGGTCCACCTGGGCTCTCTTGATCCGCGGCCGATCTACGGCACCCGTCAGGGTATCAGCGCCGGCCGACGCCCCCTAATCGAGCGCAACTCCCGAGCCCCGCCGGCGCAGCGCCACCCAGGTGAACGGCTGAACGGCGCCGGAGGGGGTGCGGTGGTCGACGGCGCGGGAGTCGGTCGGCTCCCAGTGCGGCCCGAACTGGTCGGTCGGCTCCCAGTGCGGCCCGAACTGGGCCGCCAGCTGCGCGGCGTCGTAGCGAGCCACCGGCAGCCCGGAGCACTGGGTCGGGCCGTGCGGGGCGAAGGTGCCCACGACGGCGACGGCGCCGGGCTCGGTCGCCGCGTCCAACACCCGTCGGTATGCCGCGCGCGCCGACTCCGCGACGAGGAAGTGGAACACCGCGCGGTCGTGCCACGCGGCATACCGGCGAATCGGGCTCCAGGACAACAGGTCCTGCGGGATCCAGACGACCTCGCCCGCGCGACCGCCGAGGCGGCGCTGGGCCAGGGCGAGCGCCAGCGGTGACACGTCGAGCACGGTGAGGTCACGGAAGCCGCGACCCAACAGGTCGTCGACGAGCCGCGCGGACCCGCCGCCCACGTCGATGACCGGGTCGAGCGGGTCGACCCCGGCGCCCTCGAGCATGGCCACAGAGGTCGTGGCCTGCTCCTGGAACCAGCTGCGGTTCTCATCGCCCTGGGCGAAAGCGGCATCCCAATGCCGGCGCACGTCCTCGACCATGGGCGGATTATACCCCTAGGGGTATGCCATTCGACACCGGCCCCGGCCGACGTCGGCCGCACCGCTGGCCTGCCTATCCTCTGGGCATGACTGCTGAGGGCACGACGAGCATCCGCTGGGGCATCGCGGGGCCGGGGCGGATGGCAGCGGCGATGGTCGCGGACTTCGCGAAGGTGACCAACGGGCGGGTGGTCGCCGTCGGGTCGCGCTCGGGGCAGCGGGCCCAGGCCTTCGCCACCGAGCACGGCATCGAGCGCGCCCACGGCAGCTACGCGCAGCTGCTGGCCGACCCCGAGGTCGACGCCGTCTACATCGCGACGCCGCACCCGCAACACACCGCCATCGCCCTGGAGGCGATCGCCGCGGGCAAGGCGATCCTCGTGGAGAAGGCGTTCACGGCGACCGTCGCCGACACCGAACGAGTCGTCCGATCCGCCCGGGAGGCCGGCGTCTTCGCGATGGAGGCGATGTGGACCCGGTGCAACCCGGGGGTCGCGCGGATCCGCGAGTTGCTCGCCGACGGGGCGATCGGGCAGTTGCGCGGAGTGCACGGCGACCTCACCGCGTTCCGCGCGTTCAACGCTGTCGACCGGCTCTTCGACCCGGCCCTGGGCGGCGGCGCCGTGCTGGACCTCGGCGTCTACGTGTTGTCCTTCGCGCAACACCTGCTGGGCACGCCGCAGGTCGTCCGTGCGGTGGGCGGCCGGCTGCCGTCCGGGGTCGACGGCGAGTTCGGCATCCTGCTGGGTTACCCCGACGGGCGGTGCGCGACGTTGTCCGGGGGTTTCACGGCATACGGGCCGGGTCGGATGATGCTCGTGGGCACCCAGGGCTGGATCGACGTCCACCCGCGCTTCCACCGAGCCGCGGCGATCACCCTGTGGCGCGGCAAGGACCCCGAGACAATGGAGTTCGACTCCGGCTATCACCACGAGGTGATCCACGTCGGTGACTGCCTGGCCCAGGGCCGCACCGAGAGCCCGGTCCTGCCGTTGGACGACACGATCGCCGTGCAACGGCTCATGGCCGACGTGCTCGACCAACTCGGGCACTGACCGCCCGCGCCACTACTGCTGGGTAGGCCTAGCGCGACGGAGCAGCGAGGCTTATGGTCAGACCATGCCAGGACAGAGGGGTCCGGCCGGTGCCTAGTTACGACTTCCGGTGCGCCAGCCACGGAGTGCTCACGGTGAGCCTGCCGATGGCTGTTGTCGGCCCCACCCATCCCTGTCCGACTTGCGCCGAGCCGGCTCGCCGGCTCTTCGGGGCGCCCCGTCTGAATCTGGGCGACCCCTCAGCGCGGCGGCTGCTGGAGGCCACCGCGCGCACTGCCCACGAACCGACCGTGGTGGGTTCCCCGCCGCCGCGCCCTGTCAACCGGCGGCGATCCACCGGCACGGTCGATCCGCGGACAGCTCGACTGCCACGGCCCTAGCGGGTATCCGCCCGCAGCGCTGCTCACTGCTCGGCTCGCCGACACCCGCATGCCGGGTGCCGTCAGCCTGCCGACGGGACAACGGAGGCTTCATGGGCAATGTCGGACTGCTCTATGTCGGCGCCATCCTCTTTCTCAACGGATGCGCGCTCCTGGGGTGGGTGCGGGCCAATGGCGCCGTGCCGCTCAACATCTTCGTCGGGTTCCTGCAGGTGCTCACCCCGACCTACCTCATCTTCACCGCGGGCGGTGACCCCGATGTCATCTTCGGGGCCTCCGGTCTCTACCTGTTCGGCTTCACCTATCTCTACGTCGCGCTCAACACCATCTGGGGCTTCGACGGCACCGGCCTGGGCTACTTCTCGCTCTTCGTCGCGATCGCGGCGGTCGCGTATGCCGTCGTGTCCTTCGTCCGCGGCGACCCCGCCTTCGGGGTCATCTGGCTGCACTGGGCGTTCCTGTGGTGGTTGTTCTTCCTGCTGCTGGGCAAGGGTCGCGCGGGGCTGACCCGCTACACCGGAGCCGTCGCGGCGATCCAGGGCTGGGTGACCGGGGCGATCCCGGCGTTCCTGCTGCTCATCGGCTGGTGGGGCAAGGTCAGCAGCACCGTGCTGGCCGTCATCCTCGCCGCCATCGCGCTCGCCTATGTCGCGTTGCGCTCGCTCATCTCTCCCACACCGGCCGAGCCGGTGCTCCTTCCCGAGAAAGGCGCTGCTCATGCCTGAGGTCGTCTTCCCGCTCGACTCCACGAAGAAGTTCACCGACCAGCAGATCATCGGCCACAACCGGTGGCACCCCGAGGTGCCCGCCCAGGTGCACGTCAAGCCGGGCCAGAGTTTCCGGGTGCACTGCCGGGAATGGTTCGACGGAGCGATCCACAACGACGACAGCGCTGATGACGTGCTCAACGCGCCGCTCAAGGGTGTCCACGTCCTGTCCGGACCGATTGCCGTCGAAGGCGCCAAGCCCGGCGACCTGCTCATCGTCGACATCCTCGACGTGGGCCCGATCCCGCAGGAGGACAGCGGACCGCTGTCCGGTCAGGGCTGGGGCTACACCGGCGTCTTCGCCACCCAGAACGGCGGCGGATTCCTCACCGAGCAGTTCCCCGACGCGTACAAGGTGATCTGGGACTTCCAAGGCGGCGTCGCGACCTCACGGCACATCCCGGACGTATCGTTCGTCGGCATCGTGCACCCGGGCCTGATGGGCACCGCCCCCTCGGCGGAGCTGCTGCGCACGTGGAACGCCCGCGAGGGTGCCCTCATCGCGACCGACCCCGGGCGGGTGCCACCGTTGGCGCTGCCCCCGGAGCCGCAGGACGCCATCCTCGGGCATCTCCCCCAGAGCGAATACGCCCGGGTCGCAGCGGAAGCCGCCCGCACGGCACCGCCACGGGAGAACGGCGGCAACCAGGACATCAAGAACTTCACGAAGGGCACCCGGGTCTACTACCCGGTGTTCGTCGACGGCGCGAACCTGTCGATGGGCGACCTGCACTTCAGCCAGGGCGATGGGGAGATCACCTTCTGCGGGGCCATCGAGATGGGTGGCTTCATGGACCTGCACGTCGATCTCATCAAGGGCGGGATGCAGACCTACGGGGTCTCCGAGAACGCGATCTTCCTGCCCGGCACCACCGACCCACAGTTCAGCCAGTGGCTGGCCTTCTCGGGCACGTCGGTGACCCTGGACGGTGAGCAGCGCTACCTCGATTCGCACCTGTCCTACCAGCGGGCCTGCCTGCACGCCATCGACTACCTCACGAAGTTCGGTTACAGCGACATCCAGGCCTACATGATCCTGGGCGCCGCACCCATCGAAGGGCGCTTGTCCGGGGTCGTCGACATCCCGAACTCGTGCTCGACGGTCTACATCCCGACGGCGATCTTCGACTTCGACGTCCGTCCCTCCGCCAGCGGCCCGCACCAGGTCTCCGGCGGGCTGGCGGTGCCGCGGTCCAGCTGGGTCGGCTGACCCGAGTAGGGGGCCGGGGCGGCGCAGCCTCGATCCGGCCCCGGCTCCCTACACTCGGGTGATCAGCGCTGTTGGCGGCGATCAGCGGCGATCGGCGGCGATCGGCGGTTGGAGGAGGAAGGGTGGCGATGGCCGATTCGGCGCGGGCCGGGCGGGTGCGCGAGATCACCGGCCGGTATGCCGCGTGGCGCGGCCCGCTGCTGCCGGCGCTGCACGCCGTGCATGCCGAATTCGGTGCCCTGCAGCGTGACGACATCGTGGTCATCGCCGACGTGCTCAACGTGTCGATCGCCGACGTGCACGGGGTGGTGAGCTTCTATCACGACTTCCGCACCTCCCCGCCGCCGGCGCACACTCTGGCCGTATGCCGCGGCGAGGCCTGTCAAGCGGTCGGCGCCCAAGAGCTGTTCGACTCCGCCACAACGGAATACGGACACCGACCGGATGTCGAGGTGCACGAGGTCTTCTGCCTCGGGCTGTGTGCCCTCGGCCCGAGCGGCCTGGTCGACGGGCGGGTCCGGTCTCGACTGACACCCGAGCGGCTGTCCGCCCTCACCTCGGGGTGGGGCGGATGACGCGGGGATGGTCGGCATGACCGGGGCCGGGTGGCCGGCGGGTGGCGGCGGCATACCAACGCCGGTCTACGTGCCGGGTGACGCCGCCGCGGTCGCTGTCGGCGCCGACGAGGTCGCCGCTGCGCTCGGCGCGCACCCAGGGGTGCGCGTCGTGCGCACCGGCTCGCGGGGCCTGCTGTGGCTGGAACCGCTCGTGGAGGTCGACTCGGCGCAGGGCCGGATCGGCTACCAGGCGCTCTCCCCCGACGGTCTCCCGCTGGTCGACCCGCAGGTGCTGCTCACCGCGCACCGGGCGCACGCGGCATACGTGGGCGTGTTGGCGGAGCACCCCTGGTTGGCCCGGCAGCAGCGCCTCACCTGCGCCCGACTGGGTGTCGTCGACCCGGCCTCCGCGCAGGACTACGCCGCGCACGGCGGCTGGGCCGGGCTGCGCCGGGCCCTGTCGCTGCCCCCCGAGCAGGTGCTCGAGGAGGTCATCGCCTCGGGGTTGCGGGGCCGTGGGGGCGCCGGCTTCCCCACCGGGATCAAGTGGCGCACCGTCGCGGGCGCCGAGAGCGACGTCAAATTCGTCTGCGCGAACGCCGACGAGGGCGACTCGGGCACCTTCGCCGACCGGATGCTCATGGAGGGCGATCCCTTCGCCCTGGTCGAGGGCATGACCATCGCCGCGTACGCCGTCGGCGCCCGGGAGGGCTTCGTCTACGTCCGGTCGGAGTATCCGCATGCCATTGCCGCGCTGCAGACGGCTATCGACGCGGCCCGGGCGCTTGGCTGGCTGGGCCCGGACATCCAGGGCAGCGGCCTGCACTTCGACATGCAGGTGCGGGTCGGCGCGGGGGCCTACATCTGCGGCGAAGAGACCTCGATGTTGGAGAGCCTCGAGGGGCGCCGCGCCGAGGTGCGGGCCAAACCGCCGATCCCCGCCCTGTCCGGCCTGTTCGGCCGCCCGACGGTGGTCAACAACGTGCTGACCCTGGCCACCGTGCCGGCCATCCTCACCGACGGCGGCGACGCGTATGCCGCGCACGGCACCGGCCGCTCCCGCGGCACCCAGGTCTTCCAGCTGGCCGGCAATGTGCGCCACGGTGGCCTGGTCGAGCTCGACTTCGGGGTGACCCTGCGCGACCTCGTCGAGGGCTTCGGTGGCGGCACTCGCTCCGGTCGGCCGGTGCGCGCCGTGCAGGTCGGTGGGCCGTTGGGCGCCTACGTGCCGGCCGACCGGCTCGATGTGCCCCTGGACTACGAGGCGATGGCCGAGGCCGGCTTCATGCTCGGCCACGGCGGCGTCGTCGTCTTCGACGACACCGTCGACATGGCCAGGATGGCTCGTTTCGCGATGGAGTTCTGCGCCAAGGAGTCCTGCGGCAAGTGCACCCCCTGCCGGATCGGGTCGGTGCGCGGCGTCGAGACCATCGACCGGATCCGGGCCGGTGTCGACACGGCGGCGAATCTCGCTCTGCTGCAAGATCTCTGCCACACGATGGAACGAGGATCGTTGTGCGCCATGGGTGGCCTGACCCCCATGCCGGTGCGCAGCGCCCTCACCTGTTTCCCCGACGATTTCACCCGCAGCTCCGAGGAAGGCCGGCCATGACCGAGCCCGACGTCCTGCCCCCGCAACCGGATCTGGGCACCCCCGCGGTCGCCGGCGAGGCCACCGCTGCGGTGACCGTCGACGGCGTCACGGTGCAGGTGCCGGCCGGCACCTCGGTGCTGCGCGCGGCGGCGCTGGCCGGCATCGAGATCCCGCGGCTGTGCGCCACCGATTCGCTCAAGGCCTTCGGTTCGTGCCGGCTGTGTCTCGTCGAGGTCGACGGCGTCAAGGGCACCCCCGCGTCGTGCACGACGACCTGCACCGACGGCATGACCGTGTCGACCCGCACCGACACCCTCGACCGGCTCCGGCACGGGGTCATGGAGCTCTATCTCTCCGACCACCCGAGCGACTGCCCCGGCTGCGCCCGCGGCAATTGCGACATGCAGCGCTTAGCCGGGCAGGTCGGCGTGGCGCAGGTCCGCTATGGCCTGACCGGCCGGTCCCACCTGGCCGAGACCCGCGACGAGAGCAACCCGTACTTCGCCTACGATCCGTCGGCGTGCATCGTCTGCTCCCGTTGCGTGCGCGCCTGCGGCGAGGTGCAGGGCACCTTCGCGCTCACTGTGGCGGGCCGCGGTTTCGACTCACGCATCACTGCCGGTGGCACCGATTTCCTTGCCTCCGAATGCGTCTCGTGCGGTGCCTGCGTGCAGGCCTGCCCCACGTCGGCATTGGAGGAGAAGTCGGTCGTCGAGCTGGGGATGCCGACCCGGGCCGTGGTCACCACCTGCGCCTACTGCGGGGTGGGCTGCTCCTTCCGGGCCGAGGTGCAGGGCCATGGGGCCGACACCCGGGTGGTGCGGATGATGCCGTGGAAGGACGGCCGCGCCAACGAGGGGCACTCGTGCGTCAAGGGCCGCTTCGCCTACGGGTATGCCGCGCACCGCGACCGGCAGCTGCATCCGATGGTGCGCGAGAGCATCGACGAACCGTGGCGCCAGGTCTCCTGGGCGGAGGCCGTCGACCGGATCGCGCGCGGCTTCCGCGACATCCAGCAGCGCCACGGCGTCGGCTCGATCGGGGGCATCTCCTCCTCGCGGTGCACCAACGAGGAGGTCTACGTCGTCCAGAAGATGGTGCGAGCCGCCTTCGGCAACAACAACATCGACACCTGCGCCCGGGTCTGCCACTCCCCCACCGGTTACGGCCTCAACCAGGCCTTCGGCACTTCAGCCGGCACGCAGGACTTCGAGTCGGCCGACCACGCCGACGTCGTGCTCGTCATCGGGGCCAACCCGACCGACGCCCACCCGGTCTTCGCCTCCCGGCTCAAGCGCCGGCTCCGGGCCGGCGCCACTCTCATCGTCGCCGACCCACGGCGCATCGGGTTGGTCCGCTCACCGCATGTCGAGGCGGCATACCATCTGCCGGTCCGGCCCGGCACCAACGTCGCCTTCGTCAACGCACTGGCCCACGTCGTGGTCACCGAGGGGCTGCTGGACCGCGAT
>RRZT010222741.1_pt1 | contig 14956 bp, 12 predicted proteins | sample 2165551 | NCBI WGS metagenome assembly RRZT01 (sample SAMN10456910, study PRJNA506462) | wastewater metagenome | biome: wastewater; feature: sludge; material: wastewater sludge; isolation source: wastewater sludge with Escherichia coli K12::gfp cells carrying plasmid... | place: USA: Moscow, Idaho... | reverse complement strand
CGGTTTACCCCGCTCTATGGGGTGGCAACCTTGGCCCGCTGGCCACAGACCGAAGGCTTCATCATTCCGATTGAGGGCGTGGGGCCGGACTACGTGCCCGAGTTCGAGTCTTTGGGGCCGGTGATCATCAACATCGTGGTGTGGACCCTCATCTTCATGGGGGTGTGTGTGCTGGCGAGTCGCCGCCGGACGCAGCGGTAGGGCTCGGCAGGGCGGTTCGCCGAATTATATGGCGGTGAGAGCGGGCTATGTGCCTATATAGGCATATAGACTCGCCTCACCGCCAACCAGGAATGACGCGGGACAGGGAGACAGGCATGACGAGGGAGACGCCAGACTCAGCGCGGGAACGCCCAGAGTTGCGTGAAACTCGGCGGGCTCAGCAGGGTCGGAAAGCTCAGGAAGCTCAGGAGGCTCGGGCACAACCGCGAAGGACATCAGGTCTCCAACGGGGCTATAACCCACCTGATGTGTATTCGCGGGAACTCAAGCGTGAAACGCTATTCTATGGCGGGTTCTGGCTTATCTTTTTGGCCTGGCCGGTGGCGTCTATCCTTGCAGATGACAGCTCTTGGCCGCTCAAGATTCTTGGGCTAATGAGCGTGCTGGGGTTCATTGTTGTTTACATCTATGCCTTGACTCACCCTCGAATTGTTTTTAGTGTGTCGCGCTGGGTAAATACTCTCGGCTACACCGCGGTGCTGGTGCTGCTGATGGCTCTGGTGGGAATCACAGGTGGTCCGGGAACTGTCACGATGGCTTCTTATTTGCTCGCACTTTGGCTGTTTTCGCATCCGTGGCGGGTGGGGCTTCTCGGTGCCTGTGGTGTTGCGACCGTTATTCTCACCGTGGGATTCATCGTCTTTCCGACGGAAGTCACCTTATACATGCTCATCCCTGTCGTTTCGACGCTCGCCATCCTGTTCATCGTGCGATTTATGGTGGAGAAGGATGAGAAGGATCGGGAGAAAGACCGGCAGTTGGCCCTATCTCAGCAGCGCGAGGAGCTGGCGCGCACGGTCCATGACGTGCTGGGGCATTCGCTGACGGCCATCACTGTGAGTGCGCAGTTGGCCCGGCGCCTCGTAGAGCGTGACCCGCAGGCAGCCGCCGTGCAGCTGGACAATATTCTGGCGACGGCCCGGACAGCCCTCTCGGAAGTTCGCACCACCGTGGTGGAGCTACGCCAACCGGATCTGACCGAGCAGCTCCAGGTGACCCGCACCCTGCTCGACGCCGCGGGAATCATGGCGGAGCTTCCCAAGGGACGCTCCTTCGAATCGGTGAGTGATCGGCTGGATGCGCAGACGCGCGAACTCTTTGCGTGGTGCCTGCGTGAAGGAATCACCAACGTAGTACGCCATTCCGCAGCTTCTCGTTGTTCGGTTGAGATTGGCGAGAAACATCTTCGGATTGACGACGACGGAGTCGGGGCGAGTGGTCCCGAAGGGAATGGACTGATGGGGTTGCGTCAGCGTGTAGAACATGCTGGCGGTACGTTGAACGTTGGGCCGCTGCCTGGTGAGGGAAGCCGTGTTATGTCCGGACGTAAGAATCCCGGAACGCGATTGGAGGTTGTGCTGTGAGTGCTGCGGAGATGACGGGCAGAACCGGGGCCGATAGAAGTGTTGGCGACGGCGGTAGCGATGCAAGGGGCACGGGCGACGGCATGGGCAGGACCGGTGGAGACCCGGGCAATACGAACAGCAACCCGGGCAATACGAACAGCAACCCGGGCAATACGAACAGCAACCCGGGCAATACGAACAGCAGCGCGATCCGCGTGCTTGTTGCCGACGATCAGGAACTGGTTCGCGCCGGACTTGCCGCCTTACTCAACTTGGAGGACGACATCGACGTTGTTGTCCAAATGGCAAGCGGAACCGGATGCGCCGAGGCTGTGCGCGAGCATGCCGTGGATGTGGCGATGCTGGATATTGAGATGCCGGGAATGGATGGGATTGCCGCCACCGAGGCGATCATGCAGCTGGGCACGTGCAAGGTACTGATCGTGACGACGTTCGGGCGCACCGGCTACCTGCAGCGGGCGCTCGCGGCCGGGGCCTCGGGGTTTATGGTTAAGGATGCACCCTCTGAGCAACTAGCCGCAGCAATCCGTACCGTGTATGCGGGTGGGCGTGTAGTAGACCCAGCGTTGGCGACGGAAGCTCTGGTGGCGGGCGCGAACCCGCTGACCGAACGGGAGCGGGATGTACTGCGGGCCTCCCTCGGTGGGTCATCGGTCAAGGACATCGCGGCTGAGCTGTATCTGTCGCCGGGGACTGTGCGCAATCATCTCTCCTCAGCCATTGGCAAGACCTGCGCCAGCAACCGCGCCGAAGCCGCTGTAATCGCCCAGAGCCGCGGCTGGTTGTAGGAGCGGTGACGCCGTAGCCTTGGCCACTGCGCGGCAGGCATCCCTACCTCGCTTTCAAGATCTTCACGTGTGTGGTTCCTGGACGGCCTTGAGAGTGACATTCCATGCCTTATCCGGCACGGCATGTCACTCTCAAGGCCACAAAGAAATGTGATGCGTTGCCCGACTACTCCGTGGCCAGCGCTTCTACCGGGGATGTTCGGGCCGCGCGGCGGCCCGGCAGCCACGACGCCACGATCGCGGAGAGGATCGCCACGGCCATCACGCCAAGGATTTGCAGCCAGGGGATGATAACGATGACGCGCTCAACGTCCACCGGCAGGGCGAGCACGCCCGCCCAACCGAAGAACACGCCGAGCACCACACCCACGATGGCGCTGGTCAGAGCCACATAGATTGCTTCTAGGGCGAGCATGCGCTGCATCTGGCGGCGGCTCAACCCCAAAGCTCGTAGCAGTCCGTTTTCACGGGTCCGCTCGATCACCGAGAGTGACAGGGTATTCGTGACGCCCACCAGGGCGACCAGCACGGACACCGCTAGCAGTCCGACGATCACGAGCAACACCATGTTAATCATTGAGGTGTACATAGCGCGCTCGGCGGCGGCACCACCGACTTCGAGGTCGTCGGCGAGGGAAGTAATGGCATTCTGGACGCTAGTGGCGTCTTCGACATTGCTGAGCCGCAGATAAATCTGACGAAGTTCGGCGTCTGGTGCGAGCTTGTCCAGCGTATTCGCGGAGATGAGGAGCGAGCCAGTCTCGATTTTTTCCGAAAGTGTGACCTCCAAGTCCGCGCATTCTCCCGTTGCGGCGCACAGGCGTAGGTAGCCGTTCGAGATGTTGAGGCCCCAGATGTCTGGCGTCCCTACACCCATTTCGACCGTGTCATCTGAACGGATGGGAACCGTGGAGTGCGCGACGGGGTTGAGGTCCGGCTGCCCGTATACCGTGACCGGGTCGACCGTGGTACTTGGGTCACTGGTGGGGTTCACCAGTGAGTCCGCGGCTTGGATCGTCAGCGAACCGTCGCTGGCCGGGAGGGCCTCGACTCCCTTCACTGGGACGACGGCGTCCACACCGTCGAGTGCTCCCACACGATCCAGCATCTCGGGCGCGAGAGCACCGTTCCGACTGGTAACGGCGAGGTCGAAGGGGCGCCGCGTATCCACTTCTGTGTTCAGCGTTTCACGAAGGGAGCCCGCCGCAACGGCCATGGTGGCGATGAGGGTCACACCTATAACGATGGCGGTGCCGGTGGAGGAGGTGCGATCCGGGTTTCGTAGCGTGTTAGTGCGCGCCATGTGGGCGACGACGCCGCGGCCCGGCTTGCCGAGCGCATACGTGAGTTGCGGCAATACGACTGACACCACGAGAAGAGCGCCGATGAGGCACACCACCCCGGAGAAGAAAGCAATGAGGAATCCTGTGTTGCTGGCCGTCTTAACCCCGTAGAAGAGACCGGCTCCGGCCACCACCACGATGATCAGGCCCGCGATGAGCCGCACGCGGTGCGACTTGCGTGCCGCTACTCCGCTCTGATCGACCGGAGCAAGTGCTGCGATGGGTGGAATTCGGGTGACGCCGAGTGCCGGCCGGGTCCCTGCGGCGAGTGTCATGAGAGCTCCCAGGAACCACACAATGACAATCTGAACCGGCTTCTGCATGGCAAGAGCCTCGCCAAAAGAATCCGCGATGTTCATGATGAGTAGTCCGGCGGCGCTTGCTAACACGCCCGCCATCACACCAACGAAGGACGCGACGGCACCCACGATGGCTGTCTCCTGAAGTACCAGGCGCCGCACCTGCTTGGCGCTTGCACCGAGGGTGCGGAGGAGGGCGAGCTCGCGGCGCCGTTGGTGCAGCACGATCTGGAAGGTGGTAGAGACGACGATCGCCGCTACCACCAGCGCAATCACGGGGAACACCAGCATGACAGCGGTGAGCGCCCCCTGCCCCATTTGCATTTGTTCAAAGGTTTCGGAGACGGTGGAGTCGGCGGTTTGTACCTCAACGGCGTCGCCGAACTGTGCGGAGATCTTGTCAGCTAGCGCTTGCTGCTGCTCGACGCTTGGCTCGTAGTCGGCAACGGCGACGAGCAACGAGGTGGGGTCACTGCTGGTGAGAGCCTCCGTGGTGGTGTAGGTATTGGCAGCAAACGGACCCGCCCCGCTGCCCGAGTCTGCAACAATCCCCGAGACGGTGAACTGCTGGGCGGATTCCTCAGTCCACAGGTCACGCACCGCGAGCGTGTCACCGGCGGCGAGACCAAGTTCCTTGGCCTGGGAGGAGCTCAGAGCCACCTCGGTGGTGCCGGACGGCAGCTTTCCTGAGAGGAGCTCCGGCTGGGAGAACGGCAGAGGGTTAAGGGCATTAACCGAGGTAGAAATGCGTGCCTTGTCCGAGCGCAGCTCCCAATAGTTGTAACCTTCCTGGCCCACGGCTACCACATCCGTCATCGCTTTCAGCTGCGGAATGTACTTGGCGAGGGACGGGGGATCTTCGGAGTCCTGATTAAGAGGGGAGTCTTGGTTGAGGACGACGACGGCGGCCACGCCCGCGTAGTGTTCGCGCACCGATTTGGTGAGGGAGGCGTTCATACCCGCGGAGAAAGCAAGGGCGATGACCACAAACGCCATGGAAATGGCTACCGCAAGGCCGGTGGCCGTATAGCGGCGTGCGTGGGACTTGACATTAGAGCGGAGAAGTTCGTTCATCGGCCAACGCTCCGCAGATCCTCCACCGAGGGATGGTCGAGGCGGGCTACTACTTGGCCGTCGCGCACCACGAGGACGCGATCGGCGGTTAGCGCAGAGTCGAGATCGTGGGTGACCATGATGACGCTCTGGCCGAGATTGTCGACAGCCTGGCGCAGTAGGGTAAGCACCTCTTGGGATGACTGTGTATCGAGATTGCCCGTGGGTTCGTCAGCCACGATGACGGCTGGACGCATGACAAGTGCGCGAGCTACGGCCACGCGCTGCTGCTGGCCACCTGAGAGCTCGGACGGACGGTGGGTGAGGCGTGACTCCAGGCCGAGCGACTCCACGACCTGCCGGAACCACGCGAGATCGACCTTGCGGCCAGCGAGCTTGAGCGGAAGCAGAATATTGGCGCGGGCATCCAACGTGGGAACAAGGTTAAAACTCTGGAAAACAAAACCGATGCGGTCACGACGGATCTTGGTCAGTTCGTCGTCGTTCAAACCGGTGATCTCGGTTCCCTCGATGGTGATGGAGCCGGCGGTGGGCGTATCCAAACCGGCTAGCATGTGCAGCATGGTGGACTTTCCGGAGCCGGACGGGCCCATGATGGCGGTGAAGCGGCCCTGCTCGAAGTCGACGTCGACGTCGCCGAGTGCGATCACCTGGGTGTCGCCGCTGCCGTAAATCTTGGAGACACCGCGGAGGGCAACGATGGCCGGCGCGGGTGAGGAGAGTTCAGTCATGTGACTATTTCACCTGCTGGTGGGCCGGAAACCCATGGGGTTACCTATCGAGAAAAGGTAGAGCTGGCTCTACTATTCGAGGCTGCGAGTGAGTATTTGGGGCTCTGGGGCAAGGATGCGGGAATCCTGTGGACTAGGATGATTGGGATTGCTGATGCGGGACAACAGGCGCGAGAGCGAGAAATCCGAGCGCACCGACGAGCGAGATACCCAGCACGGAAACAGAGACACCTAGCACGGAAACAGAGACAAGGCGGGAGGCGCACATGCGCGACGACAGGTGGGACGAAGCCCCACGCTCCCACGATCTTGAACCGCGCGAGCGGGCGAGTGTACGTCAGATGTATCGGCCCCTCTTGTGGCTGCTTGGCCTTGGAATACTATTTTCCTCCACGTTCTTCATGTGGTTCATGGGGTGGTACAACACCCTTAACTACCTGTATTTTCTTCTTGTCCTGGCTGCGCTGGCGGTTTACGCGCCTATTCTTGTGCTGCGTTCTGTGCGCAAGGCGGCTCGTCGGATTAGGCGTCTGTATGTTCCGCAGGGTATGGCGTTGCGTGATCCGGCGTCGGTGGCGGAGTTGACCGAGTCGCGTCGGGAGATTGTTGCCGCCTTCGAGATTGAGCGGCGTCGAATTGAACGCGACCTGCATGATGGAGCGCAGCAATATCTTGTGATGGCGTCGATGGATGTCGGCGAGGCGGATCTGCTGCTTGATTCCGCGGTGGTGGATGGCAAAGTGGTCCCCGAGAAGATGCGCGAGGTGCGGGCGCTTCTCGCTAAAGCCCAGAATGACGCCGACGCTGCTCTGCGCGCCCTGCGCCACACCGTTGCCGGAATCCATCCGAAGGTTCTCTCGGACCTGGGGTTGGAAGCTGCCGTGCGCAACCTTGCCGCAGAAAGTCCACTGGAAGTGACCGTGCGTGTCCCGAACCCGCTGCCGCCGATTCCCGAGGGCGTCATCGCCGCCGGATATTTCCTGGTGGCCGAGGCGTTGACCAATGCCGCCAAGTACGCACCCGGCGCGCACGTTTCGGTGCTCCTTGCCGCCGACGATGACCTGCTACTTTCCGTTGTGGATAACGGGCCGGGCGGCGCCGTGGTGCATCCGGATCACGGACTGGCTGGGATGCGTGAGCGATTGGCGGCTTTCGGTGGTACTTTCACGGTGCTTAGTCCGCCTGGCGGGCCGACGAGCGTCAGCGGCCGAATCCCGCTGCTGTTGCGCAGCGGTGAGTTCGGTGTTGTGGTGGGTAAGTAGTGCGGGTTTGTGAAGAATGTGTAGCAGGCGAGTCGATGGATGTCGGGATTGAGGAGAGACTGTGAAGCTGATTGTCGCGGATGATTCCGCGCTGTTCCGCGAGGGACTGGTGGGACTGTTGGAGCGCCAGGGACATGAGATTCTTGCGCAGGCGTCGAGTGCTCCGGAACTCCTGACCATGGCTGGAACGCATCGTGCCGACGTCATCATCACCGATGTTCGCATGCCTCCCTCCATGACTGACGATGGCCTTCGCGCCGCCGTCCAGCTCCGTGAGAGCCAGCCCGAAACTGGAATTATGGTGTTGTCCCAGTACGTCGCGCCGGCCTACGCAACTCAGCTCTTCGAGCCTTCTGCCCCGACCGAGGGCGTGGGTGGCCTCGGGCATCTTCTTAAGGATCGGGTGGCCCGCGTTGCCGACTTCATCAGGTCGCTTCAGGTGGTGGCCGCGGGTGGTGTTGTGGTTGATCCGGAGGTCGCGGCATCTCTTGTACATGGTCGCCCCAGCCGCCTTGATGCTCTCACTCCGCGTGAGGTGGAGGTGCTAGAACTCATGGCTCAAGGCCTTTCCAACCAGCAAATTTGCGACAAGTTGTACCTCTCCGCGGCGGCGGTTTCGAAGCATGTGGCCGCGGTGTTCTCCAAGCTTGGGATGTCTCCGGGGGAGGAGAATCGGCGGGTGCGCGCGGTGCTCGCTTACCTTACTGAAGTTCAGGGGCGATGAGGTTCTCTTCGTAATAGGATTGGCTGTTCCCGGCTGTTCCCGGCTGTTCCCGGCTGTTCCCGGCTGTTCCCGGCTGTTCTGGCTATACGCTGGATTTTCATCGTCTTTATCTTCGCCACAAGACCCTATCTGTGTCATGGGTACAGTGAGGGTCTGCTGACAGAGATGAAATCTTCGCTGGGTGAGCTGGTTTCACGTGAATAAGGTTCCCGTCCCGCTGTTTTGTGGACAGGCTGTCCCTGGGCGCCGCGGCCGATAAAATGGACCTCGATGCGCTACATACTCTTTGATCTGTACGGCCTGTTCTATAACCTCAAGCCTCTCTCGGGATGGGAGGAGTTCGCGACCCGACTCGGCACAACTGCTGACGTGCTACGGCCAGCGTTCTCCCGTTACCGCCCCGACTACGACGCCAACTTCCTAGACATCGACCAGTACTGGCGGCTCGTGGGAGCAGAGCTGGGTATCGAGATCGATTGGCGGGAGGCTCTTGCCGCCGACCTCGCTGCCACCGGCGGCATCAATGAGGAGATGGTCGCCTTCTTGCGCGAGTTGCACGATGCGGGCGTACCCGTGGGGTTGCTGTCTAATGAGCCGAAGGAACGCACCGAGATCACTCGCACCCACGAGTTCGTCTCATTCTTCAACCCCGCGCTTTTCTCCTGCGAATTAGGTATGGCCAAGCCGGATCCCGCAATTTTCGAGGTGGCCTTGGAACGGATTCGTGAGGTTGTGGGCGAGGATCTGCATCCGAGCGAGGTGCTCTTCACCGACGACACCCAGGTCAACCTCGACACCGCCCGAGAGCTGGGTTTCACCACGCACTTCTTTGATGGTGTGGAGGGGCTGCGCACTGTAGTTTCTGAGGTTTTCGACAAGCGGGACGTAGGACGGTAAGTAGCGCGGGAGTCAGCGTAGTTTCCGCCGGATCCTTCGGAACCTCCGGAGCTTTTTCGTCTCGCTACTTATTGTCGACGACGACGGCGCGGCATCAGCACGCATGTAAGAGATTCCGCCGATAGGCTGTGGCCTACTGTGGCCTACTACGGATGTCGCGGAATCTTGCCTGGCAGCGTGAGGACTTCGCCCTCTTAACAACTTCCTCATTCTGGGGCAAGCCTCGCACCATCCTCGTGTCGGTCGAACCTATCGGCGCAATCTCTAACTTATGATCAGCGGGTAGGTGACGTGAGGCGCCGTCGTCGTTAATCGGGGAGTTCCGATACCCTGGAAGGCGATGCGCTACATACTTTTTGACCTGTACGGCCTGTTTCATCATGTCCAGACCTCGCAGCAGTTCGCGGGGATTGCGGAGCTGATCGGCACCGACGCCGATTCGTTGCGGCCGCTTTATCTGGGGAAATTTCGTCACGACTATGACGCCGGGCTGATTGATGCCGAGCAGTACTGGCGGCTCATTGGCGATGGGCTGGGCATCGAGATTGATTGGCGAGTGGCTCTCAAAGCGGACAACGATTCGTGGGAGGGCGTTCATGAGGACATGGTGGAGTTGGCCCGCGAGCTGCATGCCGCCGGTGTGCCGATTGCGCTGCTTTCGAATGAGCCGAGGGAGTTGACGGCGCTGACACGGGCCCGCCGCGAGTGGATCGCGTTGTTCGATCCGGTTGTCTTTTCCGGCGAGGTGGGGCTGGCCAAGCCGGACCCGGCGATCTTCGATCTGGCCCTAGATCGGATGCGAGCTGTGGTTGGTGGTGATCTGCAGGCGGCAGATGTCCTGTTCACCGATGACTCGCTGGTGAATATCGAGACGGCCCGTGAGCTCGGGTTTGGGACTCATTTGTTTGAGGGCATCCATGGATTGCGGGATGTTGTGGCGCAGGAGTTTGGTGGTGCTGCGGGGACAGATGATGTTGTCGCGCTAGGTGATGCCGTGGGGACAGGCGGAGCCGTGGAGACAACTACTAGTGCCGCAAGGATAGATGGTTTTGCTGAGCCAACTGGTGTCGTGAAGTTAGACGATGCCGTGGAGACAATTGGTGCCGTGACGCCAGATGGTGCTACGAGAACAGGTGGTGTCATGACGACAGATGGTGCTACGACGACAGAATCGACCGTAGGCCCTTTGGAGACTAATGATGCTGGGAATAGCGATACCGGGACCAGTGATTTTGTGACTAGGGATGCTACGGCAGTTGATGAACGGGACACGGCGTCTGAGGTTTCATCGTACGAGTCGTCGAAGGAATCGATAGGCGGGTTGCCTGCTGATTTAACTGGTGGATTGGTAGGCCGATGACGTCGCCTCAGGAGGGGGCCACCCCAGGAATTTCCGCGCTGCATAACCTTCTTGCGCATCCGCCGGGGCTTCCAGTGGCCAAGCAGCTCAGCGAGGTGGCTAGGGCATTGTCGGGCGGTGCTGTGGTGATTCAGGCACCTCCGGGTACAGGAAAGACGACCCTCATTCCGCCGCTTGTCGCCCAGTTCCTCGCGGGAGAGCTGCCAGAATTCCTGAGGACGACTCCTCGAGGCACTGTAGGCGAAGTTCCGCCAGTCCAGGCTACAACTGATGTTCCACGTGAAACATTACGGGGCGCCTCTGATCCCGGTGCTGGATTAACAGCCGGAAGCTCGTCAGGATCGCGAGCGGTGCGGGACGGCGACTTGCCACCATCCCGAGTAATCGTTACCCAGCCGCGCAGGGTGGCGGCGCGCGCTGCCGCGCGCCGCATCGCCACACTCCTTGGCGAGGACGTGGGCCAGACGGTGGGATTTTCGGTGCGCGGGGAGAGCCGGGTTGGTAAGAACACTCGCATCGAGATGGTGACGCCCGGCGTGCTGGTCCGCCGCCTGCAGCGTGATCCGGAACTGCCGGGCGTGGGCGCCATCATCCTGGATGAGGTCCACGAGCGACATCTTGATTCGGACCTTGCGCTAGCTCTTGCCATCGATGTGCGTGATGCGCTGCGCGAAGACCTCATTCTTATTGCAATGTCCGCGACCGTCGCCGCGGAACAGACGGCGGACCTGGTGGGTGGCACCGTCGTCGATATTCCGGGAGAAATCTATCCGCTCGATATCCGGTGGGCCCCGCCTGCGCGTGGTTTTGAGGCCCTCGGAGTGGTGGGGCAGGGAACCGGTGTACGCCGCGAGTTTCTCTCCCATGTGAGTGCGACGGTGCGGCGGGCACTTGTAGAAATTCCGGAGGGCGATGTTCTGGTCTTCGCACCGGGTGTGCGGGAAGTGGAAACGATTGCCGCGCAGTTGCAGGGCTGCGGTGCGGAGGTCGCGCGGCTCTATGGCGCGCTGCCGGCTCGCGAGCAGGATCGGGTGTTGAGTGGGCTGAGTTTTTCCGGCGACGACGGCGTCCGCGGAGGGTCCGGTGCGCGGCGTGTCATTGTGGCGACGGCGGTAGCGGAATCGTCGCTGACGGTCCCTGGCGTAAGGATTGTTGTTGATAGCGGTCTGTCCCGCGAGCCGCGCACCGACTATGCCCGCGGGATCGGTGGACTTGTTACGGTGTATGCGTCGCAAGCTGCGGGTACACAGCGTGCCGGGCGTGCTGGGCGCCTTGGTCCGGGTGCTGTTTACCGTTGCATGGATGAGACTTCATGGGCTCGGCGGGCTCCCCAATCGGAGCCGGAGATCCGAACGGCTGATGTTACCGGATTTGTGCTGGAGGCGGCGTGCTGGGGTGCCACTCACGCCCAGGGTTTGGCTTTGTTGGATGAACCAATTCCTGCAGCGGTCGAGGCAGCGGAGCGACTCTTGTTCTCGCTCGGCGCTCTTGATGCGGAGGGGCGGCCGACCTCTCTGGGCCGCCAATTAGCACAACTGCCGTTGTCGCCGCGCCTGGGGGCCGCACTATTGTCGGTCCGTATGCGCCAGGCAGTGGAGATTTGTGCGTTGCTTGAGGAGGACCTGCGCCTGCCGGGCGCTGATCTTGCGGCGGGCTGGCGCAAGGCGGGTGCTGCTTCGCCCACGTGGAAGCAGCAGGTGAAGCGGTTGGAGAGCATTCTGCGAGGGCTTGGTGGCGAACCTCATGGGCGTGAACGCACCACAGGTGTGGGTGAGGAGCATGATTCAACGTCGGATATCTCCCATAGGGTGCGTGCCCCCGGGCGTCAAAGTAGTCAACGTACTGGTGGTCGCGGTGTCAGTAACAAACAGGGTTCGAAGGATGTCCAGATTCCTCAGGTGATTACGGATTCAGATCGTCAGGGTCGAGGACGGAATGCGGATGACGCGAAGGTTGCCGCCATCGTTGCGAGGGCTTACCCGGAACGCATTGCGCGCGTGAAATCCGGAACTGGCAGATATCTTTTGGCTAGTGGAACGGGTGCGGTGTTGCCCGAACACTCGGCGTTGCAGGGAGAGAAGTGGCTGGCGATTGCCCAGCTGGACCGCGCGCAGGAGCGCGCGGATGCTGTGATTCGTGCGGCCGCGGCTCTTGATGAGCCGTTGGCAATGGAGTTCGGTGCGCGGCAGATGACTGAGCGGTGTGAGATCGTCATGCGTGGTGGGCGGTTGTACCAGCGGTCGACTCGTCTACTTGGTGCTATTGAACTCTCTGCCCGAGATGAAGCCTGCACAGATTCTGAACTGGCAACCCGGTGGGTTGCGACGGAGATGGCGGCAGGTCGACTGACGCTGACATGGTCCGAGGGTGCACGATTGTTGCGCGAGCGTATGGCCTTCTTGCACGACGTTGTAGGTGATCCGTGGCCAGATGTCTCAGACGAGGCGCTGGCCTCCCGGTTGGACGAATGGGCAGGGTTGGAGATTGCGCGATTTGTGGGAGGTGGCAAGTTAGCTGATGTGACGGCCAGTCAGTTGGAGCGGCTCTTCCCATGGCCCGATGCACTAAGACTTGAGGAGTTGGCGCCTGAACGCATCGAGGTGCCCACCGGCCAGATGGCGCGAGTTGACTACTCTAGTGGGCGTCCTGTTGTTCGGCTGCGCGTCCAGGAGGCATTTGGTTGGGCTGAGACCCCACGGCTCGCCGTGACTCCAGAGCAGAGGGTTCCTGGGGTACCGGTGACACTGGAGTTGTTGTCTCCAGCGCAGCGCCCTGTGGCCGTTACAGATGACCTGCAGAGCTTCTGGGCCGGGCCATACGCCCAGGTACGTGCTGAGATGCGAGGTCGCTACCCGCGTCACCCATGGCCCGAGGATCCTGCGAATGCCGTCCCGACGCGGCGTGCGAAGCCGCGGAAATAATAGAAATAGGGGAGGTGAGTACGGCGCGCACCCTCGACTATGACCATGTAGGTCATCCCTACGGCTCTTCACTCACAACATCATGTATCCGATGAAGAGGGATTTAGGGGGACGCTTTGATGGCATCGCACAAGAAGTATGGGAACGCACGAAAAATTCTCTTTTCTCGTGCGTTCCCATATTTTTCGTGCGTTTTCACGCTAGTGGTCGTAAGTACTACTTGTGGACCGCTAGAACGAAATATGCAACGTATTGACGGAAGACGTACTGGCCCACGAAAGCACGCGAGGTACTGGTTGATGAGGTGTTGGCCGACAAGATACTGGTTGATGAGGTATTGGTCAAAGAATGAAAGCTTGGAGAAGTATTAGTTCCAGGCTGACGATCCTGTCACCCCAGCGCCTGGATTTTGGCTGCGCTCGAATTTTTCGACGAAGTCCTTCGCCTCTTTGAGTCCAAATCCGTATTCCTCACGTACCAGCTTGATCGCCTCGATCTTTTTTCCTGCGGCGAGTGCTTGCTGTGCTCGCGGTGGGAGAGTTGTGGGTAGGTTGCCATACATGCTCGGTTCATTGTTGGACGGAAGTCCGGCCCCCGATGGCATTTCGACACCTGTCTGACGGATGATCTCGTTGATGACAACCTGCTGGCGAGCCACTTCCTGTTCGAGTGCAGCGATGCGTTTGGTCAGTTCTGGGTTTCCAAACATAGGATGATTCCCTTCCGTCTACTTAAACTTTCGTGTTCGAGATGAACGTTTGAGATGAACGGTTATAACGGCGACTTGATGCGCTAAAGCTTAAGCGGGCTAGGTGGCTGTTTTAAGCTTTAGCGCATTCAGTTTTCTCACTCTCCCGACGTCGTACCCGTCCAGGCCTCGTACCTCGCTACTCAGTACTCGGACGTGACGTTGGTATCGGAATCTGCCGCGCCGTCGTCGTTCCGAAGAATTGTGGCGATCTCGTCCGCATTAGCAGCAATCTGATGGATCTCAGAACTGATGACGGAAAAAGGCATGTCCTCAAAGGGCAGTGTGGCGCGTAATGCGAGCGACTCGTGATCGATCACAATGCCGCCGTCGAGAAACTGAACTGATTCTTCCATGGAGCGGCGCACATACTCGGCGCTAATATCTGATCCGAATGGTGCCGTGATGTAGGCGATCTGGCCGATCTCGGGGGCCACCGCGTAAGCAATCGTGACGTCTTGCGAGCGTCCCTCAGCCTTCCACTCGACCTTGACCTGCATGGCGCCGGTGCCGGTCTCTTCCGCGTCGAAGTTGCCGATAAGGGCATCTTGGAGAGAGGCCCAGTCGGAGATGATGCGTTCACGTTTTTTGCGACCAAACATCAGGCCTCCTGCGAGAGTGTGAGGGCCTCAGCCACGATGAGCCTGATACTCGCTGCGAGGCGTGTGGTTTCCAGATGGGTGAGAGGGAGTGCCTGATGGATGTGGACCGTGTCCGACATGATGCGCAGTGCCCCCAAGGGAAACTCGTCCGCTTGGCGCGCGAGATGTGCGAGATCCCCAACCTCCACGGGGCAGATCGGTGAAGCGATATGCACAACTTCGTTTGACGAATATGCCGTCGATTTCCCCTGCCACACCATCGCAGGATGCGTGGTACCGCGAACATCCAGCCTCAGGCGTGCATGGATATCGCTTGAATCATCCGATGTGAAGGTGTCCTTGACGAAGGCGAGGCACTCCTCCCACGTCATAGCTGATCCGCTAGCTGACCCGGCTTGTGGCATCCGACATCCTCCCGTGCTCGTGTGGCACCAGCCTAGACTGTCGGCAGACAAAAGAAAAAACTCCGTGCCGGGAGCGAATCACCGACGCGGAGCCTTCAGCGCGCTCAAAGGGACTCGAACCCCCAACCTTCTGATCCGTAGTCAGATGCTCTATCCATTGAGCTATGAGCGCATGTCCCGTTGTTTGGGACGTCCATAAGCTTACAGCGGTTTT
>RRZT010471505.1_pt1 | contig 14957 bp, 14 predicted proteins | sample 2165551 | NCBI WGS metagenome assembly RRZT01 (sample SAMN10456910, study PRJNA506462) | wastewater metagenome | biome: wastewater; feature: sludge; material: wastewater sludge; isolation source: wastewater sludge with Escherichia coli K12::gfp cells carrying plasmid... | place: USA: Moscow, Idaho... | reverse complement strand
GGGTCATCCTCGAGGACCGTATCGACGCCAAGCGTCGCGCCGACAAGGTCATCTACAAGTTCTTCAACACGATGGGCGGCTACGCCCCGACGATCGGCATCGTCGGCACCGTCGTCTCCCTCGTGCACGTGCTGTCCAACCGCGCCAGCCCGGACGAGCTCGGGCACATGATCGCCGCAGCCTTCGTCGCGACCCTGTGGGGCCTCGCGAGCGCCAACCTCATGTGGTTGCCGATCGGCGGTCGTCTCGCCCGCATCTCCGAGCTCGAGTGCGCTCAGATGGAGATCGTCCTCGAGGGACTGCTCTCCGTGCAGTCGGGCGCGAACCCGAGGCTCGTCGGTGAGCGCCTGCGCAGCCTCCTGCCGCCCGGCCAGCAGGTCAAGGACGCAGCATGAGCAGGCGCCGCAAGCGGGTCGAAGAGGAAGAGCACGAGAACCACGAGCGGTGGGCCGTCTCCTACTCCGACATGATGACCGTGCTCATGGCGCTGTTCCTCGTCATGTACGCGATCAGCACCGTCGACCAGACGAAGTACGAGGAGCTCGCCCGGTCGCTCTCGGACGGGTTCGGCGCGGGGGACTCGGTCGTCCTCGTCGACAAGGCCGGGCTGATGAACGAGCACGGCGAGGTCATGAACGTCAAGGACATCAACGACATCGCGCCGAGCATCTCGTCGGGCGTCGTCGCTGGGTCGTTCGACGGCTCCGAGGGTGAGTTCTCCGCCGAGGAATATGCCGAGGCTGAGGCCGAGTACGACCACCTCGAGGAGATCCGCGACCACATCGAGGAGAACATCGCGCGCGTCAAGCTGTCGGAAGCCGTGACGTTCCGCATCACCGAGCGCGGGCTCGTCGTCGGCATGATCACGACCGACGTCTTCTTCGACACCGCGTCGAACGAGCTGACCCGGACGTCGCGCAAGGTGATCGACGCCGTCGGCAAGCCGCTGCGGACGATCGACAACGAGATCGCGATCGAGGGGCACGCGGACATCGTCCCGACCGGCTCGACCGCGAAGACCAACTGGGAGCTGTCGTCTGCACGCGCGACGACGGTCCTGCGTCGCATGGTCGAGAAGTCGCGTCTGGAGCCCGCGCGGATGTCCGCCGTCGGCTTCGGCGACGCCCGCCCGCTCGTGGACAAGACCGACACGAAGTCGCTCGCGGCCAACCGCCGCGCCGACGTCGTCGTGCTCAGCGACAAGCCCGAACGCATCCGTGAGCTGCTCACGACCGTTGATGAGAACCGCAAGAACAAGAGCTCGGCCGTGCAGGACGACGAGGCCACGGCCGCAGTCCCCGCGAGCCAGCAGGAGAAGGAGTAGCCATGGCCGTCGTCGAGCAGCGCGTGATGGGCGCCAAGCCCAAGATCGGCGCGAACAAGATCCAGCCGCGCGAGCGCACGGAGACCGCTGCGCCCGAGCCCGAGTCCACCGAGAAGGCGAAGGGGCGCGGCAAGCTGCCGTGGATCGTCGTCGGCGTCCTCGTCGTCGCGGTCCTCGCGGGAGCCGCCTACTTCTTCCTCGTCGCGGGCAAGGACGACGGCGCCGCGAAGGAGCCGCCCGCCCCCGTGGCAGGCGAGATGGTGACGCTCGAGTCGATGAACATCAACCTCGACGGCAACCACTACCTCCGCATCGGCCTGGGCCTCCAGCTCACCGAGGAAGCTCACGAGATCGACCTCGTCAAGGCCCAGGACGCGACGATCGCGCTCTTCTCCGGCCGGCCGGTCACCGAGATCAAGAGCGCCGAAGGGCGCGCCGCGCTCAAGAACGAGCTGACCGCCTCCCTCCAGGAGATCTACGGAGCGGACCAGGTGATGGGCGTGTACTACACGGACTTCGTCGCCCAGTAGCCGTGCGCGGCGGCAGGCGCGCGGTTCCGCGCGTGCCGCCGCGACCGGCCCGTGCGCGGCGGGGCGATCGACGCCCGCACGCCGTCGCGCTCTGCGCGTGGCGCCGCAGTACTTCTCATTTCGGACGTTCCCGTGCCGATCCGGGTTGTCGTGACGGAACAACGCAACCTTCGGCCGGCTCCGACGGTGGAGACCTACGACTTCCGCCGACCCATGACCCTGGCGCGCGAGCACTCGCGTGCGATCGAGGTCGCGGGTGAGACGTTCGCCCGGCAGTGGGGCACCCAGCTGACCTCACGGCTGCGCGTCGTCTGCGGCGTCGGTCTCGAGAGCGTCCAGATGATCTCGTACGACGAGTACATCGCGACGCTCGCCGACCAGACGCTCATGGCGGTCGGCTCGGTCGAGAACGGCCGGTCGACCGCCGTCCTCCAGACGCCCGTCGAGCTCGCCCTCCTGTGGATCGACTACCTCCTCGGCGGGCCCGGCCTGCGCGGGGTCGTCCCCGCCCGTGAGCTCACCGAGATCGAGACGGCGCTCCTGACGGACCTCGTGCAGGCCCACCTGCACGACCTGCGCTACGCGTTCGCCGCCGTCGCGCCGCTCGACATCAAGCTCGGCGGGTTCCAGTACAACCCGCAGTTCGCGCAGCTCGTGCCCGCGTCGGAGCCGGTCATCGTCCTGACGTACACGATCGCGATCGGCGACGACCGTGACTCCGCGACGCTCATGGTCCCGGCCGAGCACCTGCTCGACGCGCTGCGCGCCGGTGAGGCTGCGAGCAAGAGCCGTGCCGCCGACGCCGAGGTCGAGGCGGCCCGCGCCAAGATGTACGCCGGCATGCGTGAGGTCCCCGTCGACCTCACGGTGCAGCTGCGCCCCCTGACCGTCCACCCGCGCGAGATCCTCGCGATGCAGGTGGGGGACCTGATCATGCTCCACCACTCCGCATCACGTCCGTTGGACGTGGTCGTCGACGACAAGGTCCTGGCCCATGCGGTGGCCGGGGCGAACGGCCGTCAGCTTGCCTGCCAGGTCGTGGATTTTGAGGAGAACGAACGATGAAGAAGACCCAGGCGGCCCTGGCCGTGGAGTCCGAGCTCGCGCTCAAGGCGGCACTCGCGCTCGTCGAGCTGATCCCGTCGGACGTGCCCCTGGCCGTCCGCAGCGTCGAGGCTGACGACCTCGCGCCGACCGGCGCCGGGGTCGTCGCGAACGTGGTCGGTGCTGTGAGCGCCGAGCTCGTCGTCGTCGTCGGCGAGACGGTGGACCGTGCGCTCGGCGGTGCGGGCGGCGCGTCCGTGTCGCTCGCCGACGCGCTGCGCCCGTCCCTGCAGGCGGCGTCCGACTCGTTCGGCGAGGGTGTCCTCTCCGACGTGCGCATCGCGCCCGACGCGTCCGACCTGCTCGTCGTGCCGGGCACGCACCTGTTCGCCCTCACCGTCGCCGACGAGGTCCAGGGCTGGTTCGCCGTGCGGATCAAGCAGGCGCCCGCGCCTGCGGCCCCGGCTCCCGAGGCCAAGCCCGCCGAGGAGAAGAACATCCTCCCGATGGACCTGACGAACATGTCCACGATGCGCCTGCTCTACGACGTCGAGATGACGCTGACCGCCGAGATCGGCCGCGCCAAGCTCCCGGTCCGCCAGGTCCTCGAGCTCGTCCCCGGCGCCGTGATCGAGCTGGACCGCGTTGCGGGCAGCCCTGCCGACCTCATGGTCAACGGGCGCCTCATCGCGCGCGGCGAGGTCGTCGTCGTCGACGAGGACTACGGCCTGCGCGTCACCGAGATCGTCGACCTGGGGCAAGCAGGTCTGTGATGGGTGACACCGTCGTCGTGCTGCTGCGCGCCCTGGTCTCCCTGGGCGTGGTTCTGGGCCTGATCTGGTGGGCAGGCCGACGCCTGAGCTCCGGCAAGGGTCCGGTCGGCGGCTCGGCGACGGGTTCGCGCGCCGGCCGCGCCACGGGCGTGCTCGGTCGCGGTCTCGGACGAGTGCGCGACGCGCTGCGCGGCGGCGGCACGGCGCAGGCCCCCGCGATCGTCGTGCTCGGCAAGCAGGCGCTCACCCCGAAGGCGGGGCTCGCGCTCGTCGAGGTCGGTGGCCGGCGCCTGCTGCTGGGCGTGGGGGAGCAGGGCGTGACCGTGCTCGACACGCAGGACGCGCCTGCCGCGCAGCCCGCGGCCGTCGCCGTCCCTGACGGCGACCTCGTGCACGAGGCCACCCCGGTTGCCGCGGTGAGCGAGAGCGGGGCGGTCTTCGCAGCCGAGCTCGACCACGCGGTCACGGAGGTCCCGGTCGACACGGACGAGCCGGCCGAGCCGGCGGTTCGCGTCGCCGCGGACGACGGCGACGCGCAGGTCCTCAGCCTCACGTCGCGCGGCAGCACCCTCGACGGCTCGATCCTCTCGCCCACGACGTGGCGTCGCGCCGCGACGGCCCTCCAGCAGGGACGGCGATGACCTCCACCTTCACCACGGCGCGCGTGCGCTCGAGCCGCGGACCTGCGCCGCGCGAGGTCGCCATGCTCCTCGGCCTCGTCCTGCTCACGATGCTCGCGATCGTGCTCGCCGGCGTCGTCACCGCGCCCACCGCGCAGGCCGCGCCCGCGACCGCGGTCGCCGCGCAGGTCGCGCACGTCCTGCCCGCCGCCCCCGGCGACCCCGTGGCACCGACCCCGCCCACCTCGCCCACCGACCCTGCCGGCGACCAGGGCACCCTGTCCGTCTACGTCGACGGCGACCGCGCGAAGCCGTCGAGCTCCGTCGTCGTGCTCCTGGGCATGACGGTCCTGTCGGTCGCGCCCGCGCTGCTGCTCATGATGACCAGCTTCACGAAGATCTTCGTGGTGCTCGGCCTCACGAGGAACGCGCTCGGACTGACGAACGTCCCGCCGAACCAGGTGCTCGCCGGGCTCGCCCTGTTCCTGTCCCTGTTCATCATGCAGCCGGTCCTGAGCCAGGTGAACGACCTCGCGCTGCAGCCCTACCTCGACGGCTCGATCGACTTCACGACCGCGGTCGAGGTCGCCACCGGGCCGCTGCGCGACTTCATGCTCGCGCACACCCGCGAGGACGACATCGCGCTGATGACCCGCATCTCCGACAGCCCGAACCCCGAGACTGCCGCGAGCACCCCGATCCTCACGGTCATCCCCGCGTTCATGCTCTCCGAGCTGCGCGCCGCGTTCATCATCGGGTTCGTCATCTTCGTGCCGTTCCTCGTCATCGACCTCGTCGTGTCCTCGGCTCTCATGAGCATGGGCATGATGATGCTCCCGCCCGTGATGATCTCCCTGCCGTTCAAGCTGCTGCTGTTCGTCCTCGTGGACGGGTGGGCGCTGATCATCACCCAGCTCGTAGGGACGTACACCTGATGGACACCTCAGCCGTCCTGGACATCGCAGCCGAGGCGCTCACGATCGCGGCCAAGCTCGCCGCGCCGATCCTCATCACCTCCCTCGTCGTGGGCTTCGCGATCTCGCTCGTCCAGTCGATCACGCAGATCCAGGAGGTCACGCTCAGCTTCGTGCCGAAGGCGATCGCGGTCGCGGTCGCACTCCTGGTGACCGGGCACTGGATGATCGAGGAGATGGTGGCGTTCACCAACGAGCTCTTCAGCCGCATCCCTGGGCTCCTCGGCGGCGGCTGACATGACGGTCACGCTCGCGCTGACCACCATCGAGGCGATCGCGCTCGCCAGCGTGCGGATCGCCGCGTTCCTCGTGATCGCCCCGCCCTTCAACCATCGCGGGCTCTCGGGGCAGGTCAAGGCCATGCTCGCGTTCGGACTCGCGCTCGCGGCCGCGCCGCGCGTCGGGACGACGGGCGGCATGTCGTCGGCCGAGTTCGTCACCGCGCTGACCGTGAACGTCGTCATCGGTGCCGGCATGGGCTTCCTCGTGGCGCTCATCTTCTCCGGGATCACGGCCGCCGGGTCCTTCATCGACTTCTTCGGCGGCTTTCAGATCGCGCAGGCCTACGACCCGGGTTCTCAGGTCAACGGCGCACAGTTCACGCGCCTGTTCCAGATGACCGCGATCGTGCTGCTGTTCGCGACGGGCGCCTACCAGGTCATGCTCCTCGGTGTCGCGACGAGCTTCGAGGTCGTGCCGGTCGGCGCGGGCCTCGACCTGTCCTTCCTCGGTGCCAAGCTCACCGAGACGATCACGACGATGTTCGTCAGCGCGCTGCAGATCGCAGGCCCGCTCATCCTCGTGCTGTTCCTCGCCGACGCCGGTCTCGGGCTGGTCACGCGCGTCGCCCCCGCGCTCAACGCGTTCGTCCTCGGGTTCCCCCTGAAGATCTTGCTCTCGCTCACCTTCGGGGTGTTCGTGCTGCTCGGCCTCCCTGAGATGGTGTCCTCGCTCACGGGCAAGGTCCTCATGTCGTTCGCCGACATGATGGGGGTGGGCTGACATGGCGGGTGAGCCGGCCGGGGAGAAGACCGAGAAGGCCACACCGCAGCGGATGAAGAAGCTGCGTAAGGAAGGCGCCCTGCAGAGGTCGCAGGACGTCTCCGCGTGGCTCGGCGTCGGGGCCGCGGCAGTCATGATTCCCGCGGCGATCGGCAACGCGAAGCGTGTGGGGGAGGAGCAGTTCCGCAGTCTCGGCGACATCGTCGCCGACCCGACCGCGGACCGGGCGGTCCGGTTCTTGTCCGACGGGCTCGGCTCGGTCCTCGTGTCGCTCGCCCCCGTGCTCGCGGTCGTGGTCGTGGCCGCGATCGTCGCGAACGTCGCCCAGGGCGGCCTGCACATCGCGACGAAGAAGCTCAAGCCGACGTTCAAGCAGTTCAACCTCGTCCAGGGCATCAAGAAGACGTTCGGCGCGCAGGCGCTGTGGCAGGGCCTCAAGGCGCTGCTCAAGACGGTCGTCATCGGCGTCGTGCTGTACACCGCGATCCAGGGGCTCGTGCCCGTCCTCATGACGGCCGGCGGCCTGTCGCTCTCGACGATCATCGGGGTCGGCAGCGGCGGCGTGCAGAAGCTCGTCGTGTGGGCGGTGGCTGCGGGCCTCGTCCTGGCGGCCGTGGACCTCTTCGTCATCATGAAGCGCAACCGCAAGCAGACGCGCATGACGAAGAAGGAGATCAGCGACGAGAACAAGCAGTCCGAGGGCGACCCGCACATCAAGGGTCAGCGCCGTGCGCGCCAGATGGCGATGAGCCGCAACCGCATGATCGCGAACGTCGCCGACGCCGACGTCGTCGTGGTCAACCCGACGCACGTCGCGGTCGCGCTGCGGTACACCCCCGGCCAGGGGGCCCCGAAGGTCGTCGCGACGGGCAAGGGGGCGGTGGCGACCCGCCTCCGTGAGATGGCGACCGAGCATCGTGTCCCGATGGTCCAGGACATCCCGTTGGCCCGGGCTATTCATGCACTGTGCCGAGTGGACGATGAGATCCCCGAGGAGCTGTTCACCGCGGTCGCGCAGGTGCTCGCGTTCGTCATGGCGCTCAAGCGTCGCGGCGCCTCGGCAGGCCAGCACACGATGGCCACGCCGACGCCCGTGCCGCCCACGCCGACGGCTGCCGAGCGCGCCAGACGGCGGCGCGCGGCCCGGGTGGCGAGCCGCGCGAGCGCGCGGCCGCCGGGCCACGAGGACAGCACGAGCGGGACACAGGCAGGATCGACGGGACGGGAGACTCGATGAAGAAGGCTGGGCTCAGCAAGCTGGCGGTGCCGATCGGCGTCGTCGGTGTCGTCCTGCTGCTCGTCGTGCCGCTGCCCGCGGCCATGCTCGACGTGCTCATCGTCGTCAACATCACGTTCTCCCTCGTGATCCTGCTCACCGCGATGTACGTCAAGCGCCCGCTCGACTTCTCCGTGTTCCCGTCGATCATCCTGATCGCGACGCTGTTCCGGCTCGGGCTCAACGTCGCGTCCACGCGTCTCGTGCTGCGCGACGCGTCCGCCGGCGAGGTGATCCACGCGTTCGGCGGCTTCGTCGTCGGCGGCTCCCTCGTCATCGGGCTCGTGATCTTCATGATCCTCGTCGTCATCCAGTTCGTCGTGATCACGAACGGTGCCGGCCGCGTCGCCGAGGTGGGCGCACGCTTCACCCTCGACGCGATGCCCGGCAAGCAGATGGCGATCGACGCCGACCTCAACGCCGGCATCCTCACCGAGGAAGAGGCCCGCAAGCGTCGCGCCGAGGTCACCGCCGAGGCCGACTTCTACGGCGCCATGGACGGTGGCTCCAAGTTCGTCAAGGGCGACGCGATCGCCGGCATCGTCATCACGATCATCAACCTCGTCGGTGGCTTCATCATCGGCATGATGCAGCGCGGCATGTCCGCGGGCGAGGCGCTCGAGACGTACTCGCTCCTCACGGTCGGTGACGGTCTCGTCACGCAGATCCCCGCTCTGCTGCTGTCCGTCGCGACCGGCCTCATCTGTACCCGTGCGAGCGCCGAGGACGACCTCGGCACCGCAGCGTCGGGCCAGCTCCTGCAGTCACGCTCGGCGCTGAGCATCGCTGGCGGCGGCGCGATCGTCCTCGGTCTGATCCCGGGCATGCCCAAGCTGCCGTTCTTCGTCGTCGGCATCTTCCTGCTCATCGCGTCGCAGCGGCTCAAGGCGAACGAGGCGAAGGCGGCCCGCGAGGCCGAGCAGGCTGCCGCGACCCAGCTCCCCGGTGCTCCGGCGAAGGACACGAACGAGCAGCTCATCGAGGAGATGCGCGTCCACGCGCTCGAGATCCACCTGTCTCCGGACCTCGTGGACCTCGTGCGTCCCGGAGCGTCTGACGACCTGCTGGGCCGGATCCGCTCGCTGCGCCGCAAGATCGCGCTCGACCTCGGCATCGTCGTGCCGCCCGTGCGCACACGCGACTCGGTCGAGCTCGCGCACGCGACGTACGCGGTGCGCGTGGCCGGTGTCGAGGTCGCGCGCGGGTTCCTGCCGCCGGGCCGCGTGCTCGCGCTCGGCGACGACCTGTCCTCCCTGCCCGGCGATCAGGTCCGCGAGCCCGTGTTCGGGCTCGACGGCAAGTGGGTCCCGGCCGAGCTGCGGTTCGCGGCGGAGATGTCGGGTGCGACGGTCGTCGACCGCGTGTCCGTGCTCATCACGCACCTGTCGAACGTCGTCACGCAGAACGCCGACCGTCTCCTGTCCCGCGAGGACGTCCGCGTCCTCACCGAGGGCGTCAAGCAGGTCAACCCGTCCGTCGTCGAAGAGCTGATCCCCGGGATCATGTCGCTCGGCGAGGTGCAGCGTGTCCTGCAGGGCCTGCTCTCGGAGGGCGTCGCGATCCGCGACCTGTCGCGCATCTACGAGGCGCTCACGCTGCGCGCGAAGGTCTCTGCGGACCCCGAGGGGCTCGTCGAGGCGGCGCGCCGCGAGCTCGGCCCGTCGATCACCGCGAGCCACGCCCGCAACAACGTCCTGCGCGTCATCACGCTCGACCCTGTGCTCGAGCACTCCCTCCTCGAGGGGCTGCGCCCGGGGGAGGGCGGCACGCAGCTGTCGATCGACGTGCCGCGTGCCGAGGCGATGCTCGTCTCGTACCAGCAGGTCCGCGCGCAGTCCGAGGGCCGCGGCGAGCACCCGGTGCTCGTGTGCGCGCCGGCGATCCGCCCCGCGCTGCACCGCCTGGTCGCAGGCCAGGTCGGCCCCGCGACCGTGCTGTCGTACACCGAGGTGACGGGCTCCGGCATCCAGATCGAGACGGTGGGGGTGGTCCGCGATGTCGCGGCAGTTGCTGCTTGACGGGCCTGACCTCGAGAGCCTCATGGCGCGTGTGCGCCGTGAGCACGGCCCGACGGCGCGCATCGTCAAGGCCGAGCGCGTCCGCTCGGGCGGCATCGGCGGCTTCTTCGCCCGCGAGTACTTCGAGGTCACGGTCGACGTACCGGACCTGAACGGCGTGCACGCTCGCACGACGGCGCGTGCGCCCGAGGTTCCGCGGCCGCGCGTGCGCGGCCTCGCCGACCTGCTCGACGCGGCCGACGCCGCGGAGCAGGGTGCTCTCGAGCGGTCGACGACCGCCCAGGCGCACGCCCCTGTCGAGGGTCCGGCGCTCTCCACGACGGGCGACACGTTCGCGTCCGTCCTCGACTCCGTGCGCAACCTCGCGGTCGGCACGGGGGTCGTGAGCGAGCCCGAGGGGTTCGTCGCGGCCCGGCCCCGCAGCGTGAGCCGGGACGACGTCGTGCTGGGCCGCCTGCCGGACGACCAGCCTGCGCGCGCCGCCGGCGACGGGCATGACGTGCGCACGGACGTGCGCCACGAGGCGTCCCGTCTCGACCCGAGCGCGCCGGAGGTTGTCCCGTCCGCGGTCGTGGGCACCGCGCGGGCGTCCGTCGTCACACGCAGCAGCGGCTCGACCGTGAGCGAGCTGCTCGACGTCGGCGTGCCGATCGAGCTGCTGCGCGACGTCGCAGGCCACGTCGACGCGGCCCCGGGCCTGCGGCTGCCGCTCTCTGAGATCTTCATGCACGTGCCGCGCGCCCCACGGCCCCTGCGCGCGCCCGGCGCGGTCGTCGTCGTCGCGGGTGCGGGCCAGCTCGCGGTCGACGCCGCACGCGTCATCGCGCGTCGGCTCGGCATCTCTGACGCCGACGTCGCCCTCGCGGGGGACTTCACCGTCGAGAGCGGCGCGGGCCGCTGGGTCATCAGCGCCGCAGCCGCTCGCAAGCTCGCGACGGAGGCGGGACGCGCTGGTCTGCCGCTCGTCGTCGCGCTCTGCGTGAGCTCTGAGCGCTACGCGCGCGCCGAGGCTGCCGACTTCCTCGAAGACCTCGACGCCGACCAGCTGTGGGCCGCCGTCGAGGCGGACCGTTCCGCGAAGGACACGACACGCTGGCTGGGGGCGGTGGGCCGTGACCTGGAGTTCGACGCGCTCGCCGTGTCGAAGGTCGCCGAGTCGACGGCGCCCGCGCAGGTGCTCTCCTACGGCGTCCCGGTCGGCTTCCTCGACGGTCTGCCCGCGTCCGCGCCCGTCTGGGCCGCGACCCTCGCGGAGCACCTCGAGGACGCGGTCTGGGACTGAGACGCCGAGCGGACGGTAGGATCCAAGAATGCTGGTGCTGAGCAGGAAGGTCGGGGAGAGGTTGCTCATCGGCGACGACATCGTCGTCACGATCCTCGACTCCCGGGGTGACGGGGTGCGTATCGGCATCGATGCACCCCGCTCCCTCAAGGTGCACCGCGCCGAGGTCATCGAGGCCGTCACGGCCGCCAACAAGGAGGCGCTCGCCGCCCCGGCGGTCAGCGAGGACCAGGTCCTCGACCTGCTGCCGCCCGCGCCTCGCCCGGCGACGTCGCCGCAGGACTGACCGCTCGCGGGTCGTCGCCCGCGTCGCCCAGATCACCGCACTTGCCGCAGGTTCGCGGCTCATCTTTCTCACGTGCCGTCCGATAGGTCGGCTGTCGGGCACCAAGCCCGCCACGACGTGAGAAGGAGTGCCATGGACGGCGTCGACGAGATCGTGCGCGAGTTCCTCATCGAGAGCTACGAGAACCTGGACCAGCTCGACCAGGACCTCATCGCCCTCGAGTCGAACCCTGGCTCACGCGAGCTGCTCAGCTCGATCTTCCGCACGATCCACACGATCAAGGGCACGAGCGGGTTCCTCGCGTTCCACAAGCTCGAGTCGGTGACGCACGTCGGTGAGGGCCTCCTCGTCGAGCTGCGCGACGGCAAGCGCGAGATGGACCAGCCGACGACCGACGTGCTCCTGCTCATGGTGGACACGGTCCGCGCGATCCTCGCGCAGATCGACGCGGACGGCTCCGAGACGGGCGTCGAGACCGACGCCGTCGTCGCGCGGATCCAGGGCATGCTCGACGCCGGTCCCGGCGCGAAGGCCGCCGCCGCGGCCCCCGCGGAGGAGCCGGTCGCCGAGGAGCCCGCGCCCGCCGAGGCGTCGGCGCAGGACACGGACGACGACGAGGACGACGAGCCCGAGGCGGTCGCGGAGCCCTTCGAGGTCCCTGCGCCCGTCGAGGATCCCGCGCCGAAGCCGGCCGTCGGCGCCCGCAAGGTCGTCCCCCGCGGTGCACGCGCTGCGACCGCGACCGCCACGGAGGCCCCCGTCACGGGAGCGCCCGTGACCCCTGCCGGCAACAAGCAGGTCGGGCGCACGAGCGAGAGCGCACCTCAGCGCGGTTCGACCGCCGAGACCTCCATCCGCGTCGACGTCGACCTGCTCGACGAGCTGATGCGTCAGGTCGGCGAGCTCGTCCTCGTGCGCAACCAGATCGCCCAGATCACCGGTCTCGACGCGAACCCTGAGCTGACGCGCTCCTCGCAGCGCCTCTCGCTCATCGCCACGGAGCTGCAGGAGGGCGTCATGAAGACGCGCATGCAGCCCATCGACCACGTGTGGAACAAGATGCCGCGCGTCGTCCGTGACCTCGCGGCGGCGCTCAAGAAGAGCGTCGACCTCGAGATGATCGGCGGAGAGACCGAGCTCGACCGCTCGCTCCTCGAGTCCGTCAAGGACCCGCTGACGCACCTCGTGCGCAACGCCGTCGACCACGGCATCGAGGACCCTGCCGGCCGCGCGGCCGCGGGCAAGCCCGAGAACGGCGTCCTGACGCTGCGCGCGTACCACGCGGGCGGCCAGGTCATCGTCGAGGTGCGAGACGACGGCAAGGGCATCAACCCCGAGACCGTCGCCGCCAAGGCGCTCGAGCGTGGTCTCAAGACCGTCGAGCAGCTCGACGCGATGAGCATCAACGAGATCCAGTCGCTCGTCTTCCTCCCCGGGTTCTCGACGGCGTCCGCCGTCACGAACGTGTCGGGTCGTGGCGTCGGCATGGACGTCGTGCGCTCGAACATCGAGGCGATCGGTGGCCAGGTCGAGGTCGAGTCCGAGGTCGGGGCGGGCACCGTGTGGCGCCTGCGGATCCCGCTCACGCTCGCCATCATGCCCGCGCTCACCGTCGCGTCGGGCACCGAGATCTACGCGATCCCGCAGGTCAACCTGCTCGAGCTCGTCGCGCTCGACACCGAGCGCACCGCCGAGGCGATCGAGCACGTCGGCAACTCGGAGGTCTACCGCCTGCGCGGCGACCTGCTCCCGCTCGTGCGCCTGACCGACGTGCTCCGCTCGCCGTCGAAGGCGGACGGCTCGATGGTCATCGCCGTCCTGCGCGCCGACAACCAGCGCTTCGGCCTCGTCGTCGACCGCGTCATGAACAACGAGGAGATCGTCGTCAAGCCGCTCGCCTCGCAGCTCAAGACCGTCGGCACGTACGCCGGCGCGACCCTCATGGGTGACGGCCGTGTGGCCCTCATCCTCGACGTCCAGGCGATCGCGCGCCGCAGCCTCGCAGGCGACTCCGCCGAGATCGCGGTCGCTCGCGACCGCGTCGAGGCGGTCTCCGCCGGCGCCGACGGCCAGGACCTCCTCATCGTCGCGATCGACGACGCCCGCCGGGCAGCGGTCCCGCTCTCCGCGGTCACGCGGCTCGAGCAGATCGACGCGACGCGCATCGAGCAGCTCGGCAACCGCGAGGTGCTGCAGTACCGCGGCGAGATCCTTCCGGTCGTCCGGCTCGACTCGATCCTGGGCGGCTCCGGCATCTCGCGCGAGGGGCTCCTCGACGTGGTCGTGTTCAGCCGCGGCCAGCGCTCGGTCGCCCTCGTGGTCGGCGAGATCCTCGAGATCGTCAACGACCGTGATGCGGAGCGCCGTCCTGCGGACTCGTACGGGCTCGAGCAGCTTGTCGTGCTCGCGGGCAAGGTCACCGAGCTCGTGGACCTGCCGCTCGTCCTGCAGACGGGCGACCCCGAGTACTTCAACGACGTCGTCGTCGAGCCTGACGGCGCGTCCCTCCTCGAGGCACGGACGGTGAACGCCTGATGGCTACCCAGCACGTCACTTTCATGATCGACGGCGCCACGTACGGCGTCCCCGTCATGCACGTCCAGGAGACCCTGGGCCACCAGGCGCACACGCACGTGCCGCTCGCCCCGAAGGGCGTCGCGGGTCTCGTGAACCTCCGCGGCCAGGTGGTCCTCACGGTCGACCTGCGCCCGCTCCTCCGGCTCGACCCCCTGCCTGAGGGCAGCGAGCCGATGATGGTCGTCGTCGAGGTGGACGGGGAGGCCGTGGCGCTCCTCGTCGACACCGTCGGGGAGGTGCTCGAGGTGGACGACGCCCAGTTCGAGCCGGTGCCCGACACGCTCGACCCCGCCGTCCGCGACCTCGTGGTCGGCGTCTACAAGCTCGAGCGCACCCTGCTGCTCGCCCTGGACATCAGGGCTGCGGCGACGCTCAAGGAACAGAAGTCCTGAGGAGAAGAGTCAGCATGAGCACTGGCTCGCACACCACCGCCACCAGGCCGACGGTCGCCCGGACGTCGTCCCCCGCCGCCCACGGCAACGCGGCGCGCAGCGACGTCGCTGCTGCTCCGGTCAAGCTGAGCAGCATCCGTAAGCAGTTCGTCGCCATGTTCGCCGCCTCGATGGTCCTCGCGGCCCTCGTCCCGGGCGTGAGCGTCTTCTACCTGGTCCAGGCCGACAGCCAGACCGGCATCATCGTCGTCGTCGCGGTCGCCGTCGTCTGCGCCCTCGTCCAGTGGGTCCAGGCGACGCGCACGGCGAGCGGGCTGCGCCGGTCGGTCGCTGCCCTTCGCGGGGCGCTCGGCGCGGTCGCGCAGGGGGACTTCACGGTGCCGGCTCCTGTCTACCGGCTCGACGAGCTGGGCCAGGCGGCCCAGGACCTCAACACAGCGCGCGAGTCGCTCGCGCGGCTGATCGCGAACGTCGAGGCGCAGACCGAGACGCTCGACGGGTCCGTGTCCTCCCTGACGGTGCGCGCCACCGCGGTCACGTCGGGCGTCCAGGAGACGTCCGCGCAGGCCGGCGTCGTCGCCGCTGCGGCCGAGCAGGTCTCGCGCAACGTCGAGGCTGCTGCCGCCGGGGCTGAGGAGATGGGCGCGTCGATCCGTGAGATCGCGCAGAACGCCTCCGAGGCCGCGCGGGTCGCGCAGCAGGCGACGACCGTCGCGGCCACGACGACCGAGACCGTGTCCCGCCTGGGCGAGTCGAGCCAGGAGATCGGTGCGGTCGTCCGCGCGATCACGGGCGTCGCCGAGCAGACGAACCTCCTCGCGCTCAACGCGACGATCGAGGCCGCCCGCGCCGGCGAGGC
>RRZT012565933.1_pt1 | contig 14958 bp, 11 predicted proteins | sample 2165551 | NCBI WGS metagenome assembly RRZT01 (sample SAMN10456910, study PRJNA506462) | wastewater metagenome | biome: wastewater; feature: sludge; material: wastewater sludge; isolation source: wastewater sludge with Escherichia coli K12::gfp cells carrying plasmid... | place: USA: Moscow, Idaho... | reverse complement strand
GGCCCGGGTGTGAGAGGGGCGCTGCACAGTCATGCTGATCTCCATTCCTAGGTTGGTTAGGAACATTGCAGCGGTTGTGCGAGCGGCGAACCTCGGTAGCGGATACCCATCTTCGCCACGGTGACTACCGAGTTGTGCCAACATGGCGCGGTGCAGCAGCCGTCCTCCTATCAGCTCGCTCCGGCCATGCTCGTGGATCTGCGGGACACCCTCGCCGGACATGCCTACACCGTCGATGCGGTGCTGGCGGCGATCGGGTCGACCGCGCACGCCGCCCTTGGCCGTAACAGCACCGTGCCCGCGGTCGAAGCGCTGGCCGGTCGGGACGATCCGCTGGCCACCTTGATCCGGTTGTGGCCGTTGCAGCGGGCCGTGGACCGGTCAGCCGTCGAGCGGGCACTGCCGGGACTGGTCGAGCCGTTGGTCGATACCGGCGTGCTGGTCGTGGAATCCGGTGGCGTTGACTCCCCAGGCCCCCCAGGCGCTGACTCGCGAGCCGGCGAGATGGTACGGGCGGAGGTGGACCTGCGTCCGTACGCCGCCGACGACCGCGATCTGCTGGTGTTCTCCGATCTCACTCCTGGCCTGGACACCCAGGTCGCGCCGATGCGGCCCGATTTCGTGCTCGGGGTGTCGTCGGCCTCCAGCACCTTGGCCCAGCTCACCATCCGGCGGCCGGTGAGCGCCGCGCTGGACCTGGGCACCGGCTGCGGCGTACAGACCCTGCATCTCGCCGGCCACGCCGCGGCGGTCACCGCGACCGACGTCAATCCTCGGACGTTGGAGCTGGCCGCGCTCACGCTGGCTCTCAACGGGGTGTCGGCCGAGCTGCTCGATGGCTCGCTGTATGAGCCGGTTGCCGGCCGCCGGTTCGATCTGATCACCAGCAACCCGCCGTACGTGATGTCGCCGCCGCGTGCCGGGGAGGAACGGCTGGCCTACCGGGAGACCGGCTACCGCGGCGACGCCATGATGGAACACCTGGTCCGGCGCGCCGTCGACCACCTCAACCCGCACGGCACCTGCCAGATCCTCGGCAACTGGGCACACGTCGGCGGGCAGCCATGGCAGGAGCGGCTGGGCGGTTGGGTCGCCGGGACCGGTCTGGACGCCCACATCGTGCAGCGGGAGGTGCTGGACGTGCCGGCGTACGTCGAGCTCTGGCTGGCCGATGCCGGGCTGGCCGGGTCAGCCGACTACCGGCAGCGGTATGCCGAATGGCTCGACTATTTCGCCGGACTGGGCATCGAGGCGGTCGGGATGGGCTGGCTGCTGCTCACCAGGGCCGGCCGGGAAGACCCGTGGCTGCGGATCGAGGACTGGCCGTACGCGGTCGAGCAGCCGATCGCCCCCGCGTTCGCCGCCGAGTCGGACTGGATCACAGCTTCCCGCCGATCCGATGACGAGCTGCTGGCGCAGGCGTGGTCGCTCACCGATGACGTGATCGAGGAGACCACCGGGCAGCCCGGCGCCGCCGATCCCCAGCACATCGTGCTCCGCCAGCAGCGAGGCTTTCGCCGGGCTATCGACGCCGATACCGCCCTCGCAGCCGTACTCGGAGCCTGCGACGGCGACCTTCCGCTGGGCATCGTGATCGATGCCGTCGCCGGCCTGCTGGAGGTTGATCCCCGCCAGCTTCGTGCCGACCTGCTGCCCCGCTTCCGTATCCTGATCGCCGACGGCTGGTTCGCCTGATGGAGCCCGCCGCAGCCGCCTCACCCCCCACCCCTCCTCACCGGCCCGCCCACCCCTCGCCCTCCTCCCTGCCCATCCCTTTCCCGACTTCGCACCATTTGATGCGACTGCGCACCAGGTAGACGTGGTGCGCGGTGGACCTAAATAGTGCGAAGTCGGAGTTGGGCCACACGAACTGGTGCGGAGTGGGGTCGGTCGGGCGAGCGTCGGCGGAGTGGGAAGGGCGGTGAGTGGGTGGGGCCATGTATCTTCCGTCCGTGGTCGTTCAAGCTGCCGTACTGATGAGTACGGGGGTCGTAGAGTGGCCGCGGCTCGGCCGATGGGCGGCGCACAGCGTGATCACAGGCAGAGTTCAGCAGCACTGAGTTCAGCAGTACAGAGCACGAGGCAGTAGAAGAGGACAGCGTGGCAACCACTACCGGTCGACGACTGGTGATCGTCGAGTCGCCGAAGAAGGCGACCCAGATCGCCAGCTTCCTGGGCGATGGATACATCGTCCAGTCCAGTCGTGGGCACATCCGGGACCTGCCGACCGGTGCTGCGGAGGTGCCTGCCAAGTACAAGGGTGAGAAGTGGGCGCGCACCGGCGTCAACGTCGACCATGACTTCGAGCCGCTGTACGTGGTCGCACCGGACAAGCGGCCCACCCTGCGCTCCCTCAAGGACGCACTCAGCAACGCCGACGAACTCCTGCTGGCGACCGACGGTGACCGCGAGGGCGAGGCGATCGCTTGGCATCTGTTGCAGGAGTTGAAGCCGAAGGTGCCGGCCAAGCGGATGGTGTTCCACGAGATCACCCCGCACGCCATCGCCGAGGCCGTCGCCAATCCTCGCGACCTCGATGTCGACCTGGTCGATGCGCAGGAGACCCGGCGCATCCTCGACCGGCTGTATGGCTACGAGGTCTCCCCGGTGCTGTGGAAGAAGGTCATGCCGCGGCTGTCGGCGGGCCGGGTGCAGTCCGTGGCGACCCGACTGGTCGTCGATCGGGAGCGGGAGCGGATCGCCTTCCGCAGCGCCTCCTACTGGGACATCGACGCGATCCTGGACGCCGGCGCCGAGGCGGAACCGCCGCTGTTCGCCTCGCGGCTGGTCACCGTCGGCGAACAACGGGTCGCTCAGGGACGCGACTTCAACTCTCGCGGCGCCCTGCAGAGCAAGGGCAACGAGCAACTCGTCCATCTGGACGAGAAAGCCGCCACCACGCTGGCCGAGGCGCTGCGGCAGGCCGACTTCACGGTCCGCAGCATCGAGTCCAAGAAGATCACCCGCCGTCCTTCGGCGCCGTTCCGAACCACGACCATGCAGCAGGAGGCCGGCCGCAAGCTCGGCTTCACCGCGCAGCGGGCGATGTCGGTGGCGCAGTCGCTGTACGAGAACGGCCACATCACCTATATGCGTACCGATTCGGTGCAGCTGTCCGGCACCGCGATCTCGGCCGCCCGACATCAGGTACGCCAACTGTTCGGCCCGCAGTATCTGCCGGAGAAGCCGCGCGTCTACTCCTCGAAGGTCAAGAACGCCCAGGAGGCGCACGAGGCGATCCGACCGGCCGGCGAGGTGTTCCGTACGCCGGCGCAGACCGGCCTGACCGGCGATGAGTTCCGGCTGTACGAGCTGATCTGGATGCGGACCATCGCCTCCCAGATGCGCGACGCCGAGGGCGAGCAGGTGACGATCAAGATCGACGCCCGACCCCGCCCCGAGTCCGGTCAGCCTCAGTGCGGGTTCACCTCCACCGGCACCACGATCACCTTCCCGGGCTTCATGAAGGCGTACGTGGAGTCGACCGACGACGCCAGCAGCGACGACGAGTCAACCCGGCGGATCCCGCAACTGCACGAGGGCCAGTCGCTGCGCCCGGAGGAGATCACAGCCGCCGGGCACGAGACGAGACCGCCGGCCCGTTACACCGAGCCGTCCCTGGTGGCGAAGCTGGAGGAGCTGGAGATCGGCCGGCCGTCGACGTACGCGTCGATCATCCGGACCATCACCAGCCGGGACTACGTGTTCAAGAAGGGATCTGCGCTGGTTCCGACCTGGCTCGCCTTCGCCGTCACCAGACTGCTGGAGGAGCACTTCCCGAAGCTGGTGGACTATGCGTTCACCGCCGAGATGGAAGACGTGCTCGACGAGATCGCCGGCGGCCGGGCGCAACGGCTCGCGGTGCTGACCGACTTCTACTTTGGCTCGAAGGCCGGTGCCGCGGACGATCGCGAAGGGCTGCAGCGGCTGGTCTCCGAGCTCGGCGACATCGACGCGCGGAAGCTGTCGACGTTCCCGATCGGTGACTTGGAGTCCGACCCTGGAGCCGGTGGGATCGTCGTGCGGGTGGGCAGATACGGCACCTATGTCGAGGACGGCGAGGGCCGACGTGCCAACGTCGCCGATGACCTGCCGCCTGATGAGCTGACGGTTGAGCTGGCTCGAGAACTGCTGTCCAAGCCGATGGGCGAGGAGCGGGAGCTTGGCCTCGATCCGGAGAGCCACCACCAGATCGTTGCGCGGAACGGCCGTTACGGTCCGTACGTCACCGAGGTGCTGCCCGAGGACGCGCCGAAGAGCCAGAAGCCGCGGACCGGCAGTCTTTTCCGCTCGATGACCATCGAGGGCGTGACCCTGGAGCAGGCGCTGCGACTGATGAGCCTGCCGCGGGTGGTCGGGGTCGACAACGACGGTGCCGAGATCACCTCGCAGAACGGTCGCTATGGCCCGTACCTGAAGAAGGGCACGGACTCGCGCTCGCTGGAGACCGAGGATCAGATCTTCGACATCACCCTGGACGAGGCGAAGGCGATCTTCGCCCAGCCCAAGCAGCGGGGCCGGGCTGCGGCCAAGCCGCCGCTCAAGGAGCTCGGCAACGACCCGGTCAGCGGCAAGCCGATGGTGATCAAGGACGGCCGGTTCGGCCCGTACGTGACCGACGGGGAGTTCAACGCGACTCTGCGGCGCGGGGATGAGATCGAGACGATCACCCCGGAGCGGGCCGCTGAGCTGCTCGCCGAGAAACGGGCCAAGGGTCCGGCGCCGAAGAAGCGTGCCGCGGCGAAGAAGGCGCCGGCCAAGAAGGCGGCTACCACGCGGACCGGCACGGCGGCCGCTGCGAAGAAGACGACGACTGCCAGGAAGACCAGCACAACTGCCAAGAAGGCCACGAGCGCGAGGAAGGCTCCGGCGAAGAGGGCCGGCTCGACGAGTTCGTCCTGATCAGGGCCGGTGGTGACCAGGGTGTCGATCAGGGTGCGGGCCGGCCGACGGCCATCATCGAGCGGCGAGAGAATGTCTCGGTGAGCAAGTCCAAGGCACGGCACCACAAGCCCGACTCGGCGCAGCGGCCAGTACGTCCGCCGGCTCGGCAGGCGGGCCAGCGGCTGTTCGACATGCCGTACAGCGCGCAGGTGCCGAGCCCGGTCAAACAGGAGATCGGGCTGGCATCGCTGATCGCCCGGGTAGGTCACAACGCCGCCTATGACATCGACGTGACCCTGCTCGATGCCGCCGATCACCGACTGATCCGCACCGGTGTGCTGTTGGCGCACCGGGTCCTCGACGGGCGTGGTGAGTGGTATCTCGGCGCGCCCGACTGGGTGCCGTTGTTGCCGAAGGAGCTGATCCTGCCGATGGGGCAGGCCGAGCTACCTGAGGGTTTAGCCGAGCTCATCCGGCCGTTCCGGCGTGGCGCACCGCTTTCCCCGGTGGCGGCCCTGCGCTGCGAGCGGCGCGAGTTCGCCCTTCGCAACGCCGACAACGTGACGGTGGCGCTGCTGCGCGACGACAAAGTGACGGTACGCCGCAACGGGCTGATCACCGCGCGTTACCGCGAGGTGATGATGACGCCGGTCGGCCCCGGAATCGACGCGGCGCAGCACAACTGGCTGCGGGAGTGCCTGACCAGCGCCGGCGCGACCGAGCTGGATCGCTTCCCACGGTTGGTGCGGCGGCTCGGTGCACCGGCGACCGGCCCGTCCGACCTGCCGGTGCCGGCGGATCTGACCGGAGGCACGTTCGGGCAGTTCCTGACCCAGGTGCTCGGGGCAAGCGCTCGAGAGCTGATCTCCGCCGACCTGGCTCTGACCGGCGATGGCCGCGACATCCGCGGTGCCGAGAAGCAGCTGCGGGAGACGGTCGGCGTACTGCGTAGTCGACTGCTCGGCCTGCCCGAGGTGCTTGGCGCGGACTGGGTCGCTGAGGCGGTGGAGGACCTGGACTGGATCATCGCCCCGGCGGACTCGGCGCCCGGCGCCGACCCCAACTGGCTCGGCGGCTCGCATCCATCGGATGATCTTGCCGCCTTGGGCGGGCCGGGCGCCGATGTCGGCAGCATGGACGCCGAGCGTGCGCCCACCGGCTATCGGTCCCGGCTGCGCAGCCTGCGCTATCTCAACCTGCTGGAGAGGCTGGTCGCCGCCGCGCGTGCACCCCGGGTAGGGGCGCCCGCTGCGGTGCCGGCCATCGAGGGCGTCAACGCCCTGTACGACGGCGCGCGGTCCCGGTTCCTCCGTGCGGCTGACCGGCTGGCCGTCGGCGGCACGCCACAGACCTGGGCGACAGCCCGATCGGCTGCCCGGGATCTGACGCGGGTCGCGGTGATCCGGGCCCTGGTTGCTCCCGATGAGACGGCCAAGGAGCGAGACCGACTAGCACCTGCGCTGGACCTGTTGGAGCAGGCGGTACAGGTCGACGAGGACAGCGCCGCTGCTACCGCGGGCATCGACGGGCTCACTCCGGCCGAGGCGTTCGAGGCCGGTCGCCGGTTCGAGCGGGATCGGGAACGGTCGAGCGACGTACGATCGGCGTTCGTGTCCAGCTGGCCCAAGCTCCGCCGGAAGCTCGGCTAGGTGCCGGGCGTGGTCGAGCATGTTGGTAGGCAGTCTGGGACGGGTCTGTTCATCGTCTTCGAGGGCGGCGACGCGGTCGGAAAGTCGACCCAGGTCCGGGCCTTGACGCAGTGGCTGCGTGATGAGGGCGTACCGGTCGTGCAGACCTTCGAGCCAGGCGACACCGCGGTCGGTCGGACGATCCGGCAGGCTGTGCTGGACCCGGCCACCGGGGATCTGTCGCCGCGCACCGAGGCTCTGCTCTATGCGGCTGACAAGGCGCAACACGTCGCCGAAGTGATCGCGCCGGCGTTGTCGGCCGGACAGGTCGTGGTCTGCGATCGGTATCTGGACTCGATGCTCGCCTATCAAGGGGCGGGCCGGGTGCTGGTCATCGACGAGGTCGCGATGGTGGCACGCTGGGCGACTCAGGATCTGAGACCGCAGCTGACCGTGCTGCTCGATCTCGATCCGGGCGAGGCGGTCTCGACCAAGACCGACAAGGATCGGCTGGAGTCCGCCGGCGAGGACCTGCACCACCGCGTCCGGCACCATTTCCTGGCGTTGGCCGAGGCTGACCCTGAGCACTATCTGGTCCTGCCGGCTCGGCTACCGATCGCCGAGATCGCCGCACGGGTCCGCGACCGGGTCCGACCGCTGCTGGCTGATCTGCCGTAGGCGCCGACCTGCAGTAGCCGCTGGGCTTCATCCGACGGCAGGTCGCCTTCGCCGCAGGTCCCGTCAGCGGGTCACCATGTGGAGCGGACTCCGCGCCCTGTCGCTCCGCGCCCTCTTGGTCGGCGCCCTGTCGCTCAGCGCTTGACCCCTCTTGCTCCGACCCCTCTTGGACGGCGCCCTTTGGATCCGTCTTCGCACCGGGGCTCTATCAACTCCGCACCATTTCGTGCAGCCCGATTCCCCACTTCGCACCAACTGGATCATCTGCGCATCAGGTAGACCGGGTGCGCAGTCGCAGCAGCTGGTGCGAAGTGGGGGTTGGGTGGCTGTCGGCAAGGCGAAACTGGCCGGAGCATGGTTTGCGACTGCGGGCCACGAACGACCACCCGTGCCATACCGTGCCCGTACGTCTTGCGCCCGCGGGCCAGAGACGATCGGTGGTCACGCGTGGCTGGAGTACGGCTTGTGCCCGGGGGCCACAGACGACCACGGGCTGGGCGCCGTGCCCGTACATCTTGCGCCTGGGGGCCAGAGACGATCGGTGGTCAGGCGTGGCCGGAGTACGTATCGCGCCACTGGGCCAAAGAAGACCAAGACCAACAGGGCGACGGGCGGCCCTGGCCGCTCACCGGTTCTGTGACCCACCCGCCGACCTGACGCAGTCGGCGTGCGCCCTGAGTTGGGCGGTTGTCGGTGGTGGCGGGCAGACTAGGGCACATGCCGACGAGTCCGACCCTGCCTGCAGGCGTGTGGTCTGACCTGATCGGCCAGGAGCGATCAGTTGCCGTGTTGCAGCGCGCCGTCTCCGGGCGAGGGCATGCGATGTCGCATGCCTGGCTGGTCACCGGCCCGCCTGGCTCGGGGCGCTCCAATGCAGCCCGGGCCTTTGCCGCCGCATTGCAGTGCTCGCGTGGTGGCTGCGGGGACTGCACTGACTGCCGTACGGCTTTGTCCGGGGCCCATCCCGACGTCACCTTGGTCCGCACCGAGCTGTTGTCCATCGGTGTCGACGAGGTACGCGAGCTGGTCCGCAGAGCCTCCATGAGTCCGACCCTCGGGGGCCATCAGGTGCTGGTGATCGAAGACGCCGACCGGGTCACCGAGCGAGGCGCGGACGCGCTGTTGAAGTCGATCGAAGAGCCGGCGCCGCGCACCGTCTGGATCCTGTGCGCGCCGACCGCCGATGATGTGGTGGCGACCATCCGATCTCGCTGCCGGTCGCTCACCCTGCAGACCCCGACCATCGATGCGGTTGCCCGGCTGCTGGAGACTCGCGATGGCATCGAGCCTGAGCTTGCCGCCTATGCCGCCCGGGCATCCCAAGGGCACGTCGGTCGGGCACGAGCGCTGGCGCGTCACGAGGATGCCCGCGATCGGCGGGCCGCGATCCTGCAGATTCCCTTCCAGCTCAAGGATCTCTCGGCCTGCCTGAATGCCGCGGCGACCCTGGTCAAGACGGCATCCGAGGAGGCCGGCGCTGCCACCGCCGATCTCGACGCGAAGGAGCGTCGGGAGCTGGAGGAGGCATTGGGCTTCGGCACCAAGGGTGCCCGGCCGCGCCAGGCCTCCGCGGCGATCAAGGACCTGGAGGATCAGCAGAAGGCGCGGGTCAAGCGGTTGCAGCGCGACGCCATCGACCGCGCGCTGACCGAGCTGACCAGCTTCTATCGCGACCTGCTCGCAGTTCAGACCAATGCTGGGGCGCCGTTGATCAACGAGGATCTCGCGCCGAAGATCGCCGTACTCGCTCGCAAGTCCACCCCAGAGACGACCCTTCGTAAGATCGACGCCTTACTCGGCTGTCGGGAAGCCTTGGAGGGCAACGTGGCACCCCTGCTGGCGGTGGAATCGACCCTGATCAGTCTCGCCCGATCCTGATCAGTCTCGCCCGATCCTGATCAAGGGCCAGAGGGGACAGACCTAGTCGGCGAGGCGCTGGAAGAGCAGATGATCCTGCCATTCCCCGGCAATCCGCAGATAGCCTGGCGCCCGACCGATCAGCGAGAATCCGTTGCGCTCCAGGACCCGCTGCGATCCGTGGTTGTGCAGCAGGGTCGCGGCCTGGAGCCGGTGGAGACCGTACTCGCCGAAAGCCAAGTCCATGGTGGCCGCCACAGCGGCGGTCGCGACTCCCTGACCGTTGTGACTCTCGCTCACCCAGTAGCCCAGGTGAGCCGAATGGAAAGAGCCACGAATGATGTCGTTCACCGTGATCCGGCCGACGATGCGCTCCTCGACCAGGATCACCAACGGCACCATCTCACCGCGGTCATGTCGGGCGATCGCATCGGCGATCAGTCGCCGCTGGGCCGCCTCCGTGGCGAAATCCGGCGCGCGTTGTGGATCCCAGGGAGCGAGGAAGTCGAGATTGGTCGCGACCAGCGCCGTGAGCTCGACGACGTCGTGCGCCGAGACCAGGCGGACGGTGACACTCATGAGACCGGCTTGGCCAGATAGGCAGTCTTGGCGTCAGGCTCGAGGAACTGCATCACTGCGTCGAGGTCTCCGGGCCTGGCATCCCTGATCACAGCAGGAACACTACGTGGGCCTGTGACAAACCCGTGGCTCAATCGAGGTAGGCGGGGCGACACGCCGTGGTGAGGGGTTTGAGGCGCTGTTTTGTCACCGGTTGCGACGCTCACCAACGTGGCAACGAAGTCCTAGGGTGAGCGAGTGAGTTTCGAGGGCATCCCTGTTGCGGCGCTGGACTTCTATGACGATCTGGAGCAGGACAACTCGAAGACCTTCTGGCAGGCGCACAAGTCGGTCTATGACGAGGCTGTGCAGCGGCCGATGAGTGACCTGATGGATCAGGTGGCTGCCGACTTCGGTGAGCCGAAGCTGTTCCGGCCCTATCGTGACGTCCGGTTCTCCAAAGACAAGACGCCGTACAAGACGCATCAAGGCGTGTTCGTGGCCGCCTTTCCCGGCGGTGGTTGGTACGTGCACGTCGACGCGGCCGGCGTGTTGGTGGGTGCAGGCTGGTACGCCGCAGATGCGAAAGCGCTGGCCGCCATCCGACACCACGTGGACCTTGATGGTGAACGACTGCGGGGACTGATCGCGGAGTTGGAACGCGACGGCTGGGAGATATCCGGCGATCGGCTCCGGACCACACCTCGTGGTTGGTCCGCCGACCATCCGCATCTGGATCTGCTGCGGCACAAGACGATGTTCGCGAGCCGGCGCTATGACAACGACCCGGTCGTGCACACCGCTGAGTTCGCTGACCGGCTGCGTACGGACTGGACCGCTGCCCGTCCGCTCGTCGAATGGGTCGCCGCCGCGGTAGCCGACGGGTAACCGAGTCAGCAGTCGACCGCGCGATTTGCCCGGAGGCTCCGAAGTCCCCTACCGTGGCCCGAGCTTCGTGTCCGTTTCGTTATCAAACACGCAGTCCACTTCCCTTCGCGGCTGCCGTCGTTATGAACCGGTGACCGAAGTGCCAGGGCCGGCGCTGACCAGCGTGGGTGAAAGCGAGCGAAGGGAACGGCATGACGACCCCAGACGTGACGATCACAGGCAGCTCCGCGTCAAGACCCACATCGGAACCGGCCGGACCAGAACCGATCGCGTCAGTACCGTCGACCTCCGGTCGAACCGCAGCGTGGGTACCCATCGTGCTGCGTCGGCTGATCGGCGTCGTCGCAGCAGTCGCCCTGGTCGTCGGCATGTCGTTCGGCGCGGCCAAGCCGGCCGAGGCCAAGGGCAACGTCTGGAACCGCGTCGCCAAGTGCGAGAGCGGCGGTCGCTGGAAGATCAACACCGGCAACGGCTACTACGGCGGATTGCAGTTCTCGGCCAGCACCTGGCGCGCGTACGGCGGCAAGAAGTACGGCAAGCAGGCGCACAAGGCGAGCAAAGCCGAGCAGATCGCCATCGCCCGTCGGGTGCTCGCTGGCCAGGGACCTGGTGCCTGGGGCGGTTGCGCTCGCAAGGCGGGGCTGACCAAGAAGACCGGCAAGGCCAAGCGGCACGCGAAACCGGCGTTGACCAAGGCACAGAAGAAGGCCAAAGCCGCCAAGATCAAGAAGCTGAAGGCCACCAAGGTCGCCACCGTCACCAAGAAGACCCATTCGCTGAAGAAGCTCGCGAAGCGTTATTACGTCAAGGGCGGGTGGCAGGCGGTCTACCGGCTCAACGTCGGCAAGGTCGTCAAGCGGCCCAAGGCGCACATCAAGCACGGCACCAAGATCCGGCTGCGCTAGCCGATCGTTCGTGGCCCGGCGGCGCGAGACGTCCTTGTGCTCGCCGTGGGCGGTTCGGCATGGGCGGTGGGCGTTGTTGGCCCGGCGGCGCGAAGCGCTCCGCGCGCAGCTTGGCGACAAGTTGGCGTCAAGGTGACGGCAGGGTGACCAGTCCGTTACGAACCTGATGGCGCTCAGCACCGCTCAACGGGCTTAGCCTTGGCCCATGGCTCGGGTGATGGCCGTCTCGTTCACGAGATATGGCCGCCTCTACTACCTCGACGCCGGCGATGAGGCCTATACCGTCGGCGAGAAGGTGCTGGTGCCCACCGAGTCCGGTCCGGAGGTGGCCGAGTGCGTCTGGGCCCCGGAATACGTCTCCGATGTGGACTTCGGTGAACTGCCGCGCTGTGCAGGACGTGCCGAGCAGGCACAGCTCGACCGGGACGCGGCGAACCGCCAGCGCCGGGCTGAGGCGAAGGTCGTCGCCAAGCGGCTGATCAAGCGGCACGACTTGCCGATGAAGGTGATGGGCGTCGACTACCTCGACCACGGGAAAGACTTCGACGAGTTGATCGTCATCTACTTCACGGCTCCGCATCGGGTCGACTTCCGCGGCCTGGTCAGCGACCTGGCTCGGGCACTGCGAGCGCGGATCGACCTGCGCCAGATCGGCTCCCGCGACGGGGCAAAGCTGGTCGGCGGGCTCGGCTCGTGTGGTCGGGAGCTGTGCTGCGCCACGTTCCTCACCGGGTTCGAGCCGGTCAGCCTGCGGATGGCGAAACTGCAGGACCTGCCCGCCAACCCGCTGCGCATCTCTGGCGCCTGCGGCCGGCTGATGTGCTGCCTGAAGTTCGAGCACCCGCTCTATCTGGACTTCGCCCAGTCGGCCCCCGCGGTGGGCAGCCAGGTCAGCACGCCGGCCGGCGACGGCACGGTGATCGCCCACCAAGTGCCGGCGGATGCCGTTGTCGTACGGGTGAAGGGCGCCGGCGTGCAGGTCTGCGCCAAGGCGGATGTGTGCCCCTCACGCGCTGCGTACAACCAACGCAGTCCGCGCAATGCACAAGCTGCTGGCTGAGCACCCGACATCGGTGACGAGCCAGCAGCCGACTCGCGGTCAGCCCACCTATAGTCAGAGGAATGCCGCCCCGAAGTCGCCGACAACGTGTCGTTGTCGTGGTGGCGCTGGTGTCCGTCCTGGCGGTGATCCTGGGCTCGGCGCTCCTCCCGTACGTCAGCAGAACCGCTGCGCCTGACCCAGCGCAGACCGAGGCGCCCATCGAGTCGTCGACGGCATCGGCGATCCGACCGGGGGCTTCGCGGTCCGAGGCAGGGCGCCCGATCCTGCCGATCACCGACGTACAGCCGCGCGGCTTCACCAACCCACCGCCCGGGCATGGCAAGCAGCGCTATCTCGATCAGCGGATCGCCTGGTCGGACTGCGGCGACAAGGGCCTGCAATGCGCGGTGGTGAAGGCGCCGCTGGACTACGCCGAACCGGACGGGCAGGCCATCACGCTGGCGCTGGCCAAGCGGGCGGCCAGTGAGCAGCCTCGGGTCGGTACGTTGTTCCTCAATCCGGGTGGCCCGGGGGCGTCGGGGGTCGACTTGGTGGCCCGGTTCGACGCGAAAGGGCTGGAGCGCTACGACCTCATCGGTTGGGATCCGCGCGGCACCGGTGCGTCGACACCGGTCGTCTGTGCCAATGGCAAGGCGATGGACGCGTATACCTCCATCGACATCTCGCCCGACGACGCCGCCGAGGAGGCCGGGCTGGAGCAATCCCAGCTCGACTTCGGTCGCGGCTGCCTCGATCGGTCGGGTGCCTTGCTGGCCCACATCTCCACCGTCGAGACGGTGCATGATCTCGATCTGCTGCGACAGCTGACGGGCGAGGATCGGCTGAACTATCTCGGCTTCTCCTACGGCACCAAGATAGGCGCCTACTATGCCGAGCTCTATCCGCAGCAGGTAGGCCGAGTGGCCCTGGACGGCGCCGTCAATCTCACTGATGACAAGCGCATCAGCCAGCTGGATGGTTTCGAGCGGGCGCTCAACAGCTTCGCCGCCTGGTGTGCAGAACACGAGTGCAAGCTCGGCGATACCAAGGCGGCGGTGCTCGATTCGATCCGAGACTTGCTGCGCGGCCTGGACGACAAGCCGATCGACGGTGGTCGGGCTGAGCTCACCCAGCAACTGGGGCTGACCGGGATCTTGGCTGTGCTGTACGAGAACGAGGAGGGCTGGCGCTATCTGGAGCGAGCCCTGGAGATGGCCATCGATGATCGTGATGGCCGCTATCTGCTGTATTTCGCCGACGTCTACAACGAGCGTGGCAAGAACGGTCAGTACGGCCAGCTGCAGTTCTCCTTCGAGGCCATCCGCTGCCTCGACTCCCCGGAGGACAGCGTGGCGAAGGCCTGGCGAGAGGCGGACGCCAAAGCGAAGCGCGCGCCGGTCCTGGGGCCGTTCGCCGGTGCGGATCTGAGCTGTCCGTTGTGGCCGGTTGCGTCGGCGCCCAAGCTGTCGAGGATCACCGGTGAGGGAACTGCGCCGGTCCTGGTCATCGGCACGACCGGGGACCCGGCGACGCCGTACGAGTACGCCGAGCGGATGGCTGACCAGCTCGAGTCCGGTCAGCTGCTGACCCTAAGAGGTGAGGGGCATCTTGCCTACAGCCAGAGTCCCTGCATCCGTCGTTATGTCCAGGCCTACCTGCTGACTGGCGCGATGCCGACCGCGGGAACTCGCTGCTGACCAGGTGTGATGCAACCGCTCGGGAGCGGGCTGGGCCATTGGGGTGAACCGAGAGCCCGGGGAACAAGCCGCCCGGGCCCTCAGTTCTGGGTGGAACACCTTGGCTGTCGGGCGAGCACTCCGGCTGTCGGGAGAGGGAGGGTGCTGAGCCCGAATCAGAATGCGTTGAGTCTCGTCTTTGAAGCTGTGATCCACCTGAGGACCGGCGGTGAACTTGGTGAGGATGCAGGCGGTCGGGTCGGCGCTCCCATGAGGCGACGAGTCCGAGTGTCATCATGCAGGTCGCCCGTCTCGCCGTGTCGCGGTGGCGCAAGGTTGCTCGCTATAGTTGGCGCTCGCGTGTCCGCTGCGGCGTACGCGCTTGCCGCCTTAGCTCAGTGGTAGAGCAACGCACTCGTAATGCGTAGGTCTGGGGTTCAAATCCCCAAGGCGGCTCCAGCCTTGCTCCTGCGCGGCGGATGTATCTGGCTCAACTGTCGGGTGACTGATCTGTGTGGACCTCGACCTGCTCCGATTCCTGGGCATCACCGTGGTGGTGATGGCTGTGCCAGGGCCGTCGGTGCTGTTCGCCATCACCCAGCGGGTTCAGCACGGCCGAGCGGCCGGCATCGTTGCGGTGCTCGGGCTGGAGACCGGGCTACTGGCCCATGTGCTCGCTGCCTGCCTGGGGGTCTCGGCTGTCATCGCCGCGTCGCCGGCTCTGCTGACCGTGCTGCGACTCGGTGGGGCGGGTTATCTGGCGTTCCTCGGGCTGCGGCAGCTGGGGATCAGGCTGCCCCTGGATTCCGGGGTCCTGAGCCCCGGGGTGCACCATCCAGCTC
>RRZT012488989.1_pt1 | contig 14959 bp, 13 predicted proteins | sample 2165551 | NCBI WGS metagenome assembly RRZT01 (sample SAMN10456910, study PRJNA506462) | wastewater metagenome | biome: wastewater; feature: sludge; material: wastewater sludge; isolation source: wastewater sludge with Escherichia coli K12::gfp cells carrying plasmid... | place: USA: Moscow, Idaho... | reverse complement strand
TGCCGGAAGAGAACGTGCTCGGCGGCGAGGGCAACGGCGCGAAGGTGCTGATGTCGGGCCTGGACTACGAGCGCATCGTGCTGTCCGGCGGGCCGCTCGGGATCATGGCGGCGTGCCTGGACGTGGTCGTGCCCTTCGTGCACGAGCGCAAGCAGTTCGGCCAGTCGATCGGCGAGTTCCAGCTGATGCAGGGCAAGCTGGCCGACATGTATTCGACCTTCCAGGCCTGCCGCGCCTACGGCTACGCGGTGGCGCAGGCCTGCGACCGCGGCGACCACAGCCGCACCCTGCGCAAGGACGCCGCCGGCGTGATCCTCTACACCGCCGAGAAGGCGACCTGGATGGCCGGCGAGGCGATCCAGGCGCTGGGCGGCGTCGGCTACACCAACGAATACCCGACCGGCCGCCTGTGGCGCGATGCCAAGCTCTACGAGATCGGCGCCGGCACCTCCGAGATCCGTCGCATGCTGATCGGCCGCGAGCTGTTCAGCGAGACCTGCTGAGGACGCCGCCATGCAGGTGCTGCAGAGCAAGATCAATCCGCGCTCGGAGGACTTCCGGGCCAATGCCGCGCAGATGCGCGCGCTGGTCGAGGACCTGCGCGCGAAGGCGGCGCAGGTGGCGCTCGGCGGCGGCGAGGCCGCGCGCGCGAAGCACGTGGCCCGCGGCAAGCTGCTGCCGCGCGAGCGCATCGACCACCTGCTCGACCCGGGCACGCCCTTCCTGGAGATCGGCCAGATGGCCGCCTTCGGGATGTACGGCGACGAGGCGCCCTCGGCCGGCATGATCGCTGGCGTCGGCCGGGTCGAGGGCGTGGAGTGCCTGATCGTCGCCAACGACGCCACCGTCAAGGGCGGCACCTACTATCCCGTGACGGTCAAGAAGCACCTGCGCGCCCAGGAGATCGCGCTGCAGAACCATCTGCCATGCATCTATCTGGTCGACTCCGGCGGCGCCTTCCTGCCGCTGCAGGACGAGGTCTTCCCGGACCGCGACCACTTCGGCCGCATCTTCTACAACCAGGCGACGATGTCGGCGATGGGCATCCCGCAGATCGCGGTGGTGATGGGCTCGTGCACCGCCGGCGGCGCCTACGTGCCGGCGATGAGCGACGAGACCATCATCGTGCGCGAGCAGGGCACCATCTTCCTGGGCGGCCCGCCGCTGGTGAAGGCCGCCACCGGCGAGGTGGTCTCGGCCGAGGACCTGGGCGGCGGCGACGTGCACACCCGCCTCTCGGGCGTGGCCGACCATCTGGCCGAGAACGACAGCCATGCGCTGTTCCTGTGCCGGCGCATCGTCGCGAACCTGAACCGCAGGAAGCCCGATCCGCTCCGGCTCGCTGCTGTGGAGGCGCCGCTCTACGATCCCGAGGAGATCCACGGCATCGTGCCGCTGGACACCCGCAAGCCCTGGGATGTGCGCGAGGTGATCGCGCGTGTCGTCGACGGCTCGCGCTTCGACGAGTTCAAGGCGCGCTACGGCGCGACGCTGGTGACCGGCTTCGCGCATCTGCACGGCATGCCGGTGGGCCTGATCGCCAACAACGGCATCCTGTTCGGCGAGTCGGCGCAGAAAGGCGCGCATTTCATCGAGCTGTGTGCGCAGCGCGGCATTCCGCTCGTCTTCCTGCAGAACATCACCGGCTTCATGGTCGGCCAGAAATACGAGAGCGGCGGCATCGCCAAGGACGGCGCCAAGATGGTGACGGCGGTGGCCACCGCGCAGGTGCCCAAGGTGACGATGCTGATCGGCGGCAGCTTCGGCGCCGGCAACTACGGCATGTGCGGCCGCGCCTACAGCCCGCGCTTCCTGTGGATGTGGCCGAACTCGCGCATCAGCGTGATGGGCGGCGAGCAGGCCGCCAGCGTGCTGGCCACCGTGCGGCGCGACGGCATCGAGGCCCGGGGCGGTGCCTGGTCGGCCGACGACGAGGCGGCGTTCAAGGCGCCGATCCGTGCGCAGTACGAGGCCCAGGGCCACCCGTACTACGCCACCGCGCGACTCTGGGACGACGGGCTGGTCGATCCGGCGCAGACCCGCCGGGTGCTGGCGCTGTCGCTGTCGGCGGCGCTGAACGCGCCGGTGGCGCCGACGAAGTTCGGCGTGTTCCGCATGTGAGGGGGACGGACCGATGACGATCTCCACGACGACGTCCCTGGCGACGCTGCGCATCGAGCGCCGCGGCCCGGCGGCCTGGATCTGGATGGCCCGGCCTGCGGTGCACAACGCCTTCGACGAGACGCTGATCGCCGAGCTGACCGACACGCTGCGCCAGCTCGACGCCGACCCGGCGGTGCGCGCCATCGTGCTGGCCGGCGAGGGCCGCAGCTTCTCGGCCGGCGCCGACCTGAACTGGATGCGCCGCCAGGGCGAGGCCTCGGTCGAGGACAACCTCGCCGACGCGCGCCGGCTCGCCGGGCTGTTCCGCACGCTGTCGACCTGCGTGACGCCGACGCTCGCCCGGGTGCAGGGCGCCGCGCTCGGCGGCGGCATGGGGCTGGCGGCCGCCTGCGACCTCTGCGTCGCCGCCGAGCGGGCGGTGTTCGCGACCTCCGAGGTGCGCTTCGGCATCATTCCGTCGGCGATCAGCCCCTATGTGATCCGCGCGATCGGCGAGCGCCAGGCGTACCGCTATTTCCAGACCGCCGAGCGCATCCCGGCCGCGCGGGCCCGCGAGCTGGGGCTGGTGCATGAGGTGACGACCGACGACGGGCTCGACACCCAGGTCGAGGCGCTGATCGAGGCGCTGCTGACCGGCGGCCCGCAGGCGCAGGCCGCGGCGACCGACCTGATCCGCGCCGTCGCCAGCCGGCCGATCACCGACGCGCTGGTCGAGGACACCGCGCGGCGCATCGCCACGCTGCGCGCCACCGATGAGGCCCGCGAAGGGCTGGCCGCCTTCCTGGACAAGCGGCCGGCGGCCTGGACGCTGCCGTCATCCCCCGATTCCGGAGCCTGAGCCATGTTCACGAAGATCCTGATCGCCAACCGCGGCGAGATCGCCTGCCGGGTCATCCGCACCGCGCGGCGTCTGGGCATCGCCACGGTGGCGGTGCATTCCGAGGCTGACGCGAACGCGCGCCATGTGCGGCTGGCCGACGAGGCGGTCTGCATCGGCGCGGCCGCCGCGCGCGAGAGCTATCTGCGCGGCGACCGCATCCTGGAGGCGGCCCGCGCCACCGGCGCGCAGGCGATCCACCCCGGCTACGGCTTCCTGTCCGAGAACGAGGACTTCGCCGAGGCCTGCGCCGCCGCCGGCGTGGTCTTCATCGGCCCGCCGGCCGGCGCGATCCGCGCGATGGGCAGCAAGTCCGCCGCCAAGGCGCTGATGGCCGAGGCTGGCGTGCCGCTGACGCCCGGCTACCACGGCGATCGGCAGGAGCCGGACTTCCTGGCCGAGCGCGCCGCCGAGATCGGCTATCCGGTGCTGATCAAGGCCAGCGCCGGCGGCGGCGGCAAGGGCATGCGCCGGGTCGACCGCCCGGAGGACTTCGCCGCCGCGCTGGCCTCCTGCCAGCGCGAGGCGCTGAACGCCTTCGGCGATCCGCATGTGCTGGTCGAGAAGTATGTGCTGCGCCCGCGCCACATCGAGATCCAGGTCTTCGGCGACACCCTGGGCGGCTGCGTGTTTCTCTTCGAGCGCGACTGCTCGGTGCAGCGCCGCCACCAGAAGGTGCTGGAAGAGGCACCCGCGCCCGGCATGACGCCGGAGCGCCGGGCCGCGATGGGCCGCACGGCGGTGGATGCCGCGCGGGCGGTCGGCTATGTCGGCGCCGGCACGGTGGAATTCATCGTCCAGCCCGACGGCGCCTTCTACTTCATGGAGATGAACACCCGGCTGCAGGTCGAGCACCCGGTCACCGAGATGATCACCGGCCTCGATCTGGTCGAGTGGCAGCTGCGGGTGGCCGCCGGCGAGCCGCTGCCGCTGACGCAGGAGGCGCTGGCGATCGACGGCCACGCGATCGAGGCCCGTGTCTATGCCGAGGATGCGGACAAGGGCTTCCTGCCATCGACCGGGCGGCTGCTGCACCTGGCGCCGCCGTTGGAGGGCCCGCATGTGCGCGTCGACACCGGGGTGGAGCAGGGCGACGAGATCACTCCGCACTACGACCCGATGATCGCCAAGCTGATCGTGCACGACCGCGACCGCCCGCGGGCGCTGGCGCGCCTGCGCGCGGCCCTGGCGCAGTACCGCATCGCCGGCGTGACCAGCAATGTCGAGTTCCTGCAGCGCCTGGTGGCCACGCCCGCCTTCGCGCAGGCCGATCTCGACACCGCGCTGATCGAGCGCGAGCAGGCGCTGCTGTTCCCGGCGCCGCAGCCGGTGCCCGACGAGGTCTGGGCGCTGGCGGCGCTGGCCGAGCTGCAGCGCGAGGCGGCCGAGGCCGCGGCCGGCGACGCTGCCTCGCCGTGGAGCGTGGCCGACGGCTGGCGGCTCAACCTCGCGCCCGAGCGCCGCCTCGCGCTGCGCTGCGGCGAGCAGGCGCTGACGGTCGGCGCGCAGCCCGATGCGGCCGGCGGCTGGTGGCTGTCGATCGGCGACACGCGGCTGCAGGCCAGCGGCCGGCTCGGCCCCGACGGCACGCTGGCCGCGCGGCTGGGCGAGCGCCGGGTGCAGGCGGCGGTGGTGGTCAGCGCCGAGCGCCGCCAGGTCTTTCTCGACGGCCGCACCTGGCCGGTGGTGCGGGTGGCGCGGCTGCAGGCCGGCGGGCGCGGCGACGAGCACGGCGGCGGCCTGAAGGCGCCGATGCCGGGCAAGGTCATCGCGCTGCTGGCCACGCCGGGCACGGTGGTCGAGGCCGGCACGCCGCTGCTGGTGATGGAGGCGATGAAGATGGAGCACACGCTGACCGCGCCGGCACGCGGCCGGCTGCAGGCCTTCCGCTTCGCCGTCGGCGATCAGGTGAGCGACGGCGCCGAGCTGGTGGACTTCGCCGCGGAGGCGGCCGAGGCCGCGGGCACGGGCGCTGCGGCATGATGGGCGCCATGAGCATGTCTTCCCGCCCTCCTGCGCCCCCTGCATCTCCCGCGGCCCCGACGGTGCGCCTGGTCGAGGTGGGCCCGCGCGACGGCCTGCAGAACGAGCGCCAGGCCATCTCCACCGCCACCAAGCTGGCGCTGATCCGCCGCCTTGCCGCCGCCGGCCTGAAGGACATCGAGGCCACCGCCTTCGTCTCGCCGAAATGGGTGCCGCAGATGGCCGACCATGCCGAGGTGATGGCCGGTCTGCCGTCGGCGGCCGAGTTTCCCGGCGTGAACTACCCCGTGCTGACGCCCAACCTCAAGGGCTTCGAGGCGGCGCTGGCGGCCGGCGCCCGCGAGGTCGCGGTCTTCGCCGCGGCTTCCGAGGCCTTCTCGCAGAAGAACATCAACTGCACGGTGGCCGAGTCGATCGCGCGCTTCGAGCCGATCCTGGCGGCGGCGCAGACCGCCGGCGTGCGGGTGCGCGGCTACATCTCCTGCGTGCTCGGCTGCCCCTACCAGGGCGAGGTCGCGCCCGAGGCGGTGGCCACGATCGCGCGCGAGCTGCTGCAGATGGGCTGCTTCGAGGTCTCGCTGGGCGACACCATCGGCATCGGCACGCCGGCGGGCGTGCAGCGCCTGATCGGCACGGTGGGCGAACAGGTGCCGGTGGCGCGTCTGGCCGGCCATTTCCACGACACCTGGGGCATGGGCGTGGCCAACGTGGCCGAGGCCTGGCGCCAGGGCGTGCGGGTGTTCGACAGCTCGGTGGCCGGCTTAGGGGGCTGCCCCTACGCGAAGGGCGCCACCGGCAATGTGGCGACCGAGGACCTGGTCTGGCTGCTGCACGGCCTGGGCGCACGCACCGGCGTGGACCTGGAGGCGCTGGCCGCCTGCGGCGAATGGATCTGCGCCGAGCTGGGCCGGCCGAACGGCTCGCGCGCCGGGCGGGCGCTGCGGGCCCGCTGCGCTTCTTGATCCGACCTCAGTTGCTGCCGCGCTTGGGGCTGCCGTCCTTGTCGGCCGTGCCTGGCGGCACGATGTGCAGCGCCACGTCGACGATGCCGCGCTGGATCATCTTGAGCTTCTCGGCCGCTGCCCGCGACAGGTCGGCGACTCGGCCGCCGGAGTAGGGGCCGCGGTCGTTGACCCGCACCACCACGCTGGTGTTGTTGGCCAGATTGGTCACCTTCACCAGCGTGCCCAGCGGCAGCGTGCGGTGCGCCATCGTCAGCTCGCCGTTGTCGAAGGTCTCGCCGCTGGCGGTCTTGCGGCCGTGGAACTTGTCGGCGTAGTAGGAGGCCGCGCCGGTCTGGTGAGGCTGGCCGGTGACCCGGGCGGTGGTGGTGGCTGCGGCGCTGCGGATGCGCTGCACCGGCTCGGCGATGGCCGTGGTGACGGCGCTGACCGCACTGACCGCGGCGCTGACCGGTGCGGAGGCCGCCTCGGCCACGGCGGCGACCGCTGCGGTGGTGGTGCTGGTCAGCGTGGAGACCGACAGCAGCGCAGGACGATCCCCTTCATCGCTCGCGGCCGGTTCCGGGGCCGCCATCGTCAGGCCTGCACCGCTCATCAGCAGCGTGCAGAGCGTCGTGTGAAGAGCGACAGAGCGGACAGTCCGTGCATTCATCTGGGGGGTCTCCTTGCCTGAGTTGCGTGGGCTTCCGATCGGGTGATCGAAAAGTGGGCGCAGTCTAGCGAGCACGCCAGCTGCTGTGAATCGGGTACCCCCGATGGGGTCGTGTCCTGATTTTTCAGATGTGGCCGGTACTGGACCGACCTTCAGGCTCACGCGACGAGCCTGCGAGTAGCCCGATTCTTCGACTGCCGACAAGCCCGAGCATAGCGAGGATTGCCGTCAATTCTGTCGACAATTCACATCATCGCCTTGAATCTCGGATGTGAAGCCCGATGAAAGGCGGGGCTTTTCCGTCAGATCGCAACAGGAAAACAGGCTGCAGCAGCTTGATTCATGTCACAAATGAAAGAACAGGGCACGTCAGCACCATGATGCTTTCACGGGTGCGGCCCCCGATTCGCGTGGAACGCAATGGTATCAGGCGGTGAACAGCTTCTTCCAGCCGGCGTGACCGAGCCGCTGCAGCGTCTCGATGTTGCGCTCGTAGATGTCGGCGGCGTCGGGGAAGGCCTCGACCGCCGCGTCGATGCTGGCCTCGCGGATCAGGTGCAGCGTCGGCCAGGGCGAGCGGTTGCTGAAGTTCTCGATGTCGTCGGCGTGCGTCTCGTCGAACTGGTAGTCGGGGTGGAAGCTGGCGACCTGCAGGATGCCGTCGAGCTGCAGCGCCTCCACCGCCGCGTCGGCGACCTCGAGAAAGTCGTTGAAGTCCATGAAGTCGGTCAGGGCCTGCGGATGGATCAGCAGCGTCGTCTCGATCTTCTCCGGCGAGGTCTCGGCCAGCAGCTCCAGCTCGCTCACCAGCTCCTGCAGCAGGCCCTCGGCGTCGGTGGCGTGGCTGACCTGGTAGCGGATCTGCTGCTTGACATGCACCGCCTTGGCGAAGGGGCACAGGTTCAGGCCGATGACGGCCTTCTCCAGCCACTCGACGGTGTCGGCGACGGCCTGGGCGTCGGACGGGACGGTCTTCGGGGTGTTCATGCGTCGATCTCCACGCCGCGCTCGCGCAGCAGCGCCTTCAGCGCCGGCAGCATGCTGCCCAGCCGCTCGTCGACCGCCGCGCGCACGGTGTCGACCATCACCTGGGTCTGGCGCTCGATCTCGATGTTGAGCGCGTCGCCGGGCCGCTTGTCGCCGAAGGTGGTCTGGCGCAGCGTCTCCGGGATCAGCCAGACCTCGAAGCAGCCGGCCGTGCGGTCGACCTCGGCGATGGTCAGGCTGGCGCCGTTGATGGCGATGTAGCCCTTCGGGAAGATGTAGCGCATCCACTGCGGCGGCACCTGGATGCGCAGCACATGGTTGTTCTCGGGGTGGCGAACCTCGACCAGCGTGGCCTGGAAGTCGATGTGGCCGGAGAGCGGGTGGCCGCCGATCTCGACGCCGTCGCGTGCGGCGCGTTCGACGTTGAGGCGGCTGCCGACCTGCAGCGTGCCCAGCGTCGTGAGCGCCAGGCTCTGCTGCATCACGTCGAAGTCGGCGCGGTCGCCGTCATGATGCCGGACGACGGTCAGGCAGGTGCCGTCGCAGGCGACGCTGGCGCCGATCTCCTGGCCGGCGAGAAAGCCGGGCGGGAACTGCAGCGTGAAGCTGCGCAGACCGGGGCGGTCGGAGAGGGCCGCCACGGTGGCGACGGCCTGGACGATGCCGGTGAACATGATGGAATGCGGTCTCTGGAAACGAACGACGGTGCCGAGCCTATCAGCCTCGGCACCGTCGCGGGACCGCTCAGTTCGATTCCTTGATCATGCGGCCGCTGGCCTGCTGGATCGGGCGCGCGTTCATCGGATAGAGCTTGGCGAACACCGCCAGCTGTTCGGCCGACAGCTGCGCCGGCTGCTTGAGCACCAGCCACAGCACGCCCTCGCTGCACGGCGGCGTGGTCAGCGAGCCCATGTAGGTGTAGTAGCGGCGGTCCTCCGGCAGCATCAGGTTCATGTCGATCGGCACCGGCGACATCGTCTCTTCCTTCTTCTCCAGCGGCAGGCTGTTCCAGACCAGCTGGACCATCGGATGCTGCTTGCCCTGGTCCATCAGCACCGCCACCACCGCCAGGCGGCCTTCCGGATCCTTGTGCACCAGGTGGGCGACCATCTCGAACTGGCGGCCGTTGATGCGCTCCTCCGACGGGCGATGGAAGTGGAACTGCACCAGCTCGTAGCGCCTGCCACCGACCTCGATGGTGTTGCCGCTGCCGAGATTGGCCTGCACCGTGTGGCCGTTGTCGATCACGTTGAAGCCGGTGGGCCGGTAGTCGAAGCGGATCGGTTCGAGATCGACCTTGACGCCACTGCGGATGTCGATCGGGCTCTGGCGCTTGCCGCTGCTGCACAGCGAGAACTCGGACTGCAGCTTGCCCCACTCGGCCGGGCCGCCGTCGCCGCCATAGGACCAGTGCGGTGCGGCATGGCCGTCTCCGTGGCCTGCGGCGGCATGGGCGGCCACCGCCGTGGCACCGAGTGCGGCGGCCGGCGCGGCGACCTTGCGCACATGCGCCGGCTTGCGCGCAGCCGGCTTGTGCTCGGCCTGGGCGGCACGGACCGCGGCGATGCGGGCCTCCAGCCGCTGGCGCAGCTCCTCGTCGCTGACACGCGCCGGCGCGGCTGTGGCCGCCGCCGGGGCTTCCTTGGCGGGTGCAGCCTCAGGCTTGGCTGCTTCCTTGTGGGGGGCGGCCTGCGCGGCGGCCTTGGCTGCCGCCTTGGCGGGCGAGACCGGTGCGGGCGCGGAGGCCGCTTCACCTGCCTGAGCGGCGCCACTGATCAGCAAGGCGCCCAGCAGCACAGGCAGCAGGCGCGGCAGCACGGGATTCGATCGGGTCATGGTGTGTTCTCCGGCCCAAGGGCGGTCAATCGACATGACTGCCGATTTCGGCGCTTTCAGGGCGGGACTTGACCCGATCTGGTGTTTCCGGCTGCGCTGGAGTGGCTCAGTTCACTGCAGCGTCATGATCGAACCGCAGCGTTGCGTGTTGCTAAAGCCATAGGCGCTGATGGCGATCTGGTTGCCGGCCTGAACGGCGCTGACGACGTTACCGGTGCCCAGGCACACCCAGTTCCACCATTGTGCGTAGAGCGCTTTGCCCCAGGCGTACTGGGCGTAGCCGGTGATGTCGCCGATCTTCGCGGCGGTCAGGTCGGTCTGGTAGGGATGACCTGCAATCAGTCCTGTCGCCAGACTCATGGTCAACGAGTCATTGCTGGTGGTCGGATTGTTGCAGCTGATGTTGAGCTGCTGGCGGCCACCGCTCAGCACGGCGGTCGTGACCTGACAGATGCGACCTTCTGGTGTCTTGTATTTGCCAGCGATGAACTTCGTTCCCTGAGTGGTCGGCGAAACCGCCGTAGTGAACTTCGAGAAGCTCGGCACGCCGGCAGTGCTGACGCCCAGCACGAAGGACATGTCGTAGTACTTGACCGCGCCGGTGCTGCTGACCACCGGCACGCGGTAGGCGGTGACGACATTGCCGCCGGCGAGCACCTGCGATTTCTCGAGCTGGGCTGCGGGCGTGGTCTGGGCTGCGGCGCCCAGGGTGGTGGTGGCCAGTGCCAGCGCAAGGGCCTGGCGTGCGAAGGATGGACGGTTCATCTGACTCTCCCGAAAAAGACATGCCGGCCGCGCGACAGACTGCGACCTTGGCGAGGCACGAGGCCCTGCCGGGAGAGTAGATTTGTTTTCAGATCGGGATGTGGTGAGCGGGTAACGACATGACCAAAGTCATGTTCGATGCGCCAACCGGGGGCTGAGCCGCTCAGATCACCAGAATCGCCCGGAAATCGTTCACGTTCGTGCGGGTCGGGCCGGTGACGAGCGACTGGCCGAGTGCCTGGAAGAAGCCGTGGCCGTCGTTGTCGTCGAGGTGCGCGCGGGGCTTCAGGCCGGCGGCCGCGGCGCGCGCGATCGTGCCCGGCGTCCACAGCGCGCCGGCGATCTCCTCGCGGCCGTCGACGCCGTCGGTGTCGGCCATCAGCGCGTGAACGCGCGGGTGCTCGCCCAGCGCCACGCCGAAGCCGAGCAGGCATTCCACATTGCGCCCGCCGCGGCCCGGGCCGCGCACCGTCACCGTGGTCTCGCCGCCCGACAGCAGCACGCACGGCGCCGCGAAGGGCTGGCCGCGCCCGGCGACCTGCCGCGCCAGCCCGGCCAGCACCCGGCCGACCTCGCGCGCCTCGCCCTCGATCGCGTCGCCGAGGATGTGCGCCGGCAGGCCGGCGGCCTCGGCCACGCGGGCTGCGGCCTCCAGCGCCATCTGTGGCGCCGCGATCATGCGCACCTCGTTGGCCGCCAGGCGCGGGTCGCCCGGCTTGACCGATTCGCCCGTGCCTGATTCAAGCAGCCGCCGCGCCGCCTCGGGCAGCGCGATGCGGTGGCGGGCGACGATCTCGAGCGCGTCGGCGCAGGTGGTCGGGTCGGCCACCGTCGGGCCGGAGGCGATGTCGACGGGATCGTCGCCGGGCACGTCCGACAGCAGCAGCGTGAGCATGCGCGCCGGATGGAAGGCCGCGGCCAGCCGTCCGCCCTTGATCGCCGACAGGTGCCGGCGCACGGTGTTCATCTCCGAGATGGTCGCGCCCGAGGCCAGCAGCGCGCGGTTGATCGCCTGCTTGTCCTCCAGCGTGAGCGCGCCCGCCGGCAGCGGCAGCAGCGCCGAGCCGCCGCCCGAGATCAGGCACAGCACCAGATCGTCGGCGGTGATGGCCAGCGTCTCGGGCAGCGCGAGCAGCCGCTGCGCCGCGGCCAGGCCGGCGGCGTCGGGCACCGGATGCGCGGCCTCGACGATCTCGATGCGCTCGCAGGGTGCGCCGTAGCCGTAGCGGGTGACGACCAGCCCGGCCAGCGGCCCCGGCCAGTGTTTTTCCACCGCCTGCGCCATCGCCGCCGAGGCCTTGCCGGCACCGATGACGATCAGCCGGCCGCGCACGAGGGCCGGATCGGGCAGGTGCGGCGGCACGCACAGCGCGGGCTGCGCGCTGGCCACGGCGGCATCGAAGAGCTGGCGCAGCAGCGCGGCGGGGTCGGCGAAGGTCATGGCGTCTCGGGGCATTCGGTGGCGGGGACGAGGCTGGCATTGGACATCGTCTCCAGCGCACGCGCTCGACATGGGCTTGGCACCCCATGTTGTCCATGGGGCGCCTTCAACCGAATTCGGCGGCCAGACGACGCACGACGAGCTGGCGCAGCTCTTCGTCGTTCTCGAACTTCAGATCGTGCATGCCGAGCAGCAGCGTGCCGCCGGCGCGCAGCAGCGGTCGCTGAACGACGCCGCCGCACAGGCTCACCAGGTCGTGGAGGGCCTGCCGGTCGGGCGCGCCGTCGCCCTGGTGCGCGATGCGGGCGTACAGGGCGCGCTTGCGCAGGCTGTCGACGGTGCGGGGAAAGCGCTGCGAGACCTTCTCGCGCACGCTGTCGGCGTCGACGCTGCGCCCGAGCACCGAGACGATCTGGCTGACGAAGCGCACCGCCTCGACCTCCCGCGCCAGCAGCAGCTGCTCCGCATAGGCGAGCACGGCTTCGTCGGTGCCGAAGTGGCGGCCGAGAAACTCGATGCGCAGACGATCGGCGATCGCTGCCGCGTCGGCGTACTGCTGGCGCTGGAGCAGGTGCCGCTGGAACTCGTCGGCCAGGTGCGCCGACAGCCGTTCCAGCCGGGCATGGTGCCGGCCGATCTCCGGGAAGAAGTTCGAGGCGATCTTCCAGCGTTCGGCGATCGTGTCGGCGCCGTCGTCCGTGTCCGCCGCGGGCGGGGGCGTCACGTCGGCCAGCGTGGCGTCATAGGCGAGCCGGCGGGCCGGATCCGAGAGCACATCGTGGGCGATGTTGATGCGCTGGATCCGCTCGATCGCGTCCGGGGCCGGGTTGCGGTCCGGGTGGTAGAGCGACACCAGCGCCCGGTAGGCCGCCTTGATGACGACGGCTTCGGCGTGGCGTGCCAGGCCCAGGGTCTGGTAGTGGTCAGGCACGGCGGTTCACGGCGCCGAGGGCGCGCCTGCCTCGAACCAGCGCCTGATCAGCACGCGCTCGTCTTCGGTGATCTGGGTGGCGTTGTTCATCGGCATCAGCTTCAGCACCGAGGTCTGCTGGTAGACCGCCTGCGCGTGCTGCTGGATCAGCTCCGGCGTGTGCAGCGCGACGTTCTTGCTCTGCACCTGCGCGTTGTGGCACATCGTGCAGCGCTGGTCGATGACCGCCTTGACCTCGGCGAAGGTGACCGGCTTGGCGGCAGCGGCCTGCGCGGCGGCACTCGGCGGCGGCGGAGCCAGCCAGATCGCCAGGCCCAGCAGCACCAGCGTGCCGGCGACCGCGTGTTCCCAGGGCGTGCGCTTGCCTAGCACATGCGCCTTGTGGCGCGCGACGAAGCTGTGGCGGATCAGCGCGCCGGCCAGCATCAGCAGCACCAGCACCAGCCAGTTGTCCGGACCCTGGTAGAGCCAGCCGTAGTGGTTGGAGATCATCGCGATCAGCACCGGCAGCGTGAAATACGTGTTGTGCACGCTGCGCTGCTTGCCCCGCTTGCCGTGGACCGGGTCGGGTGTCTGGCCGGCGCGCAGCGAGGCCACCACCTTGCGCTGACCCGGAATGATCCAGAAGAAGACGTTGGCGCTCATCGCGGTGGCCAGCATCGCGCCGACCAGCAGGAAGGCCGCCCGCCCCGCGAAGAGCTGGCAGGCCAGCCAGGACGCGAACACCACGAAGACGAAGACGCAGATACCGACGACGATGTCGCCGTTCTTGCGCTGGCCGAGCGTGCGGCAGATGCCGTCGTAGATCAGCCAGAACGCCGCCAGGAAGCCCAGCGCTGCGCCGATCGCTGCGCCCGGGGTCCAGTCGAACACCGTCTTGTCCACCAGGAAGGTGCCGGCGTTGTAGAGATAGAGCGTCGTGAACAGCCCGAAGCCGGTCAGCCAGGTGGAATAGCTCTCCCAGTAGGACCAGTGCAGGTTCTGCGGCAGCGGCAGCCAGCGCGGCGCCACCATGTACTTGTTCGAGTGGTAGAAGCCGCCGCCGTGCACCGCCCACATCTCGCCGTCGACGCCCTTCCTCTTCAGGTCGTCATGGGTGGGCGGCGAGAGGCTGTTGTCCAGCATCACGAAGTAGAACGACGCGCCGATCCAGGCGACGGCGGTGATGACATGGGCCCAGCGCAGCAGCAGGTTGAGCCAGTCGAAGAGATAGGCGATGTCCATCGCTCAGGAGCCTCGGTAGGTCGAGTAGGCCCAAGGGCTGACCAGCAGCGGCACATGGTAATGGCCCTCGGGCTCGGCGATGCCGAACTCGATCGGCACCTCGTCGAGAAAGGCCGGCTCGGGCAGCACGACGCCGCGGGCACGGAAATAGCTGGCGACCGAGAAGGTCAGCCGGTAGCGGCCCGTCGGCAGTGGGCCGGGGCCCAGCAGCGGGCCGTCCGGGTTGCGGCCGTCGTCGTTGAGCACGATCGATTGCACCAGTTCGGTGCCCTGGTCGCCGATGCGTTCCAGGCGTACCGCCATGCCGGCCGCCGGGCTGCCGTGCATCGTGTCGAGCACATGGGTGCTGAGGCGTCCCATGGAGGTCCTTTCGTCGTCGAGGGGGAGGGGGCTGCGCAGGAATTGCAGGATGAGGGAAAGTGTATACACTTCGAGATACACGTCAATCTTCTCTCCTTGCCGCGAGCCGATGCCATGACCGATCCGCAGCCTGTCCGCTATCCCCGCGACCTGAGAGGCCACGGCCGCAATCCGCCCCAGGCGCAGTGGCCGGGGCAGGCGCGGGTGGCGGTGCAGTTCGTGCTGAACTTCGAGGAGGGCGGCGAGAACTCGGTGCTGCACGGCGATGCCGGCAGCGAGCAGTTCCTGTCCGAGATGTTCAACCCGGCCAGCTACCCGGCGCGGCATCTGTCGATGGAGGGCATCTACGAATACGGCAGCCGGGTCGGCGTCTGGCGCATCCTGCGCGAGTTCGAGCGGCGCGGCCTGCCGCTGACCATCTTCGGCGTGTCGACGGCGCTCGAGCGCTCGCCCGAGGTGACGGCCGCCTTCCGCGAGCTGGGCCACGAGATCGCCTGCCACGGCCTGAAGTGGATCCACTACCAGAACGTCGACGAGGCCACCGAGCGCGCCCACCTGGCGGAGGCGATGGCGATCATCGAGCGGCTGACCGGCGAGCGTGCGCTCGGCTGGTACACCGGCCGCGACAGCCCCAACACGCGCCGCCTCGTCGCCGACCACGGCGGTTTCGCCTACGACAGCGACTACTACGGCGACGACCTGCCGTTCTGGCTGCAGGTGAAGAAGACCGACGGCGCGCTTGCGCCCCACCTGGTCGTGCCCTACACGCTGGACTGCAACGACATGCGCTTCGCGCTGCCGCAGGGCTACAGCCACG
>RRZT011514988.1_pt1 | contig 14959 bp, 9 predicted proteins | sample 2165551 | NCBI WGS metagenome assembly RRZT01 (sample SAMN10456910, study PRJNA506462) | wastewater metagenome | biome: wastewater; feature: sludge; material: wastewater sludge; isolation source: wastewater sludge with Escherichia coli K12::gfp cells carrying plasmid... | place: USA: Moscow, Idaho ... | reverse complement strand
CGTTATCAGCACGCACGGCGAACTGCGATCCCGCCAGAGCCTGCTTCCCAGCCACGCCGAAGCCGTACTTCTGAATCATCATCATGGCGGACACTTTCTGTCGGCTCACGCACTGCGGTTGCAGTTCGTCCTGCGGCACGCTCAACGTACAGTGAGCAGGCACAAGATCAGTGAATCCATTGCCTGACGCCGCCGTCTTAGCAAGACCACGCACAGCACTATCCAAGGGCAGACTGTGGGCACCGCTGGCTTTCACCCGCACCCGATAGCTCAGTGTCAGAATCGAATTCGGCGCGAGTCCCATGCCAACAGCCTCGCCTCCCGAGGCCGGGAACGTCACGTTCACCAACGTCCCACCTGCGAGCATCGTGGAGAGCAAGCCGTAGTCATGGCTCGCTGGCAGCGGCGACGCCGAAGCACCACCCGCGGGCGTATAAGTCACGTGGACATTACCAACAGGATCCGCCGCCTCCAGTACAGTCTGGAGTTCGTCATGAACCTGTGGCGTGAACACCTGTCCACCCCACGTTTTCATACTCACACGATATTCGACGACGTCGCCCGGCTGGATCGTCGCGTCATCCTCTAGCGGCGAGGCCGGCACCGTTCCCCCGGTTCCCGAGGCACCGGGATTCGTCACCAGGAAGGCCTGCTTTGACTGGATCTCCCACCATGGTGGGAGCCCTGTCAGAGCGCTGTCACACAACTCCATCTCCACCGTTGCACCCGGATTCGCCGGATCAGGCACCGTCTTCGTCTTCGGATCACCCAAGGCGTCCAGCAGACAAACAGAGTTTGCCAGACGGTGATTTCCCGACGCCGGCGCCACAGTCTCGTGCGGCACCACCCAGAACGTGATCGTCACCGACTCACCCGGCCTCAAGGCACCATCCCACGTCAGTTTCGCAGGGCTCGACTCGTCCCCGGTGGTGAACACTGGCAGAGCGCTGGGTGTTGGTGGTGGCGCGGCAACGCCAGAGCGCTGCGCCGTCGGGGCGGTCATAGCCACTCCCGCCACTGTCTGAGCGGAGGTGACCATATCGGCATCATCCAGCACACCAGCGAGCGAGTCACTCACCTTGATTGCATCGTCCGTCTCTCCGCCGTCGTTCTTCACCGTGATGGTATATCGCACCGGTTTGCCAAAATCGGAGTAGAGCGTGTCCACCTCTTTGTCGATTGAGAGAATCGGCTTGGCCTTGGCGCACCCGGTCACGGTGTCGCTCAAGCCCCATCCGCTTAATGCGTTGCTCGCCAGCTGCACTCCTTGCCTGGTGTAGCCCACGTTGGCAACATCCGGCGCATCAGGGTTCGAGATCGCAGGAACCCAGCGTCCACCGTTGTAGTTGGCAACGTAAATCTTGCCATCGGGACCACGCCTCATCTCACCAAACGCCGCCGCACTGTTCAGTTCGGTCGCTACCTTTTCGATGGTGGGATTTGTGTAGGCTCCATCCAGCCGATACCGATAGATCGAGCTCTCAGTGCTGCCGTGATGATGAGCAACATACAGGTACGTGCCATCCGGTGAGAATTCCGCTCCGTAGTTGAACCGATCTACCGCCGAAGTACCGGGCACGCGAGGCAGATTTCCTTCGAACATCAGCGCACCCGTCGCGGCATTGAAACGGAACAGTCGCACTCCACCGCCACCTGCGGGCGTGAGTTCGCCATCCCGTCCCCGTGAAACCTGCGCGATTCGGGTGCCATCAGGGCTGATCGCCAAACGCGACGCGCGACCGAGATTGGCAGGCATCGAACTCGGCAGCGTTGTCACTTTGACCGGCCCCGGCCCTGCGGCAGTGAACTCGTAAGCGAGATAGTCTCGGGAGTCCTTTGTGAAGGTAATGGCCCAGAATCCATCACCCGAAGCATTGGGAATCGACTCCACCACGTCAGCGGCACTTCCCGGTGGACTGAGTTCCTGATTCTTCAGCGTCACGGCACCCTTACCGCCATTGGCTCCCATATCAATAATCGAGTAGAACAGCTGCCCTTTCCGGGTCGCAGCAGCGGTGTCCTGGATGGCGGTGCTCGTCACAAGATAGTACTTCGCGCCGGTCTCATCACCGGGGACGGGGAACGCGGTATCCGATCCGATACTCACGGAACTGTTAATGCCGGTGCCGTCCAGAAGTGGCTGGCCGTCCGCACCCGTCACCGTTGTTCCCTGCAGCACGAACTGCAATCTGCCTGCGGAATCCGTGACCGTCAAAGACTCCTTGGTCCGTGAATTGATGGCGGCCGCTGGCTGACTCCCCGCCGCCGGAGCAGTCAACGTATTTCCGCTAGCCCCGAAATCGATGGCACCCTTGCTGCCAAAGTACCACCACCGCTTCGTCGCGCGCGTCTCCTCAGCCGTACAGACATTCGCGGGCGGCGGCGGTTCCGGCATCTCGATACAATCCGGCAGAGTGAGCGGCAGGTTCCACGCGGAGCCATTGGACAGCTCTAGCGAGTTGGTCACCAGGCCGATATCAGCCGCCGTCGGATTCGCTACCGCCGCATCCGGGTTGTTGATGACGTGCAGCCTGGAGTTGTTCGGTGTAGTGGTGCCTGCGGCAATGTACATCTTGCCATCCGGCCCACGCTGCACTCCTCCATTCTGCGTCACGAAGACTCCGGGAATGGTGGTGCGTTCAGTCAACCCGGTCGCCGTCACCTTGTAACGGCGCAGCTTCCCGATCTGACCATCATAGTTGTTGATATCGGTTGTATAGAGGTAGTCCCCGCTCGGCGAGAACGCCGCGCTAAAGCCACGTAGCTTGTCCGTCGAACCCGCACCGTCCGATCCATCGTAGCGGTCAGGTTCACCAATGAGGCTGAAGTGGCCGCTGCGCGCATCAAAACTCATCAGACGCAGATTGTTCTCCTCGGACGTGAGGCGATAACGCCCCTGCATCCAGGCCGCCGTCGTCATATCCGGGCTGAAAGCAAGCGCCGCATACCCACTTGAGGGCACACCCGAACCGGTGCCGGTGAGTGATTCCACGGAGCGTGACGGTCCCGCGTTGAAGGGCGCTACCGCGGTACTTGGGTCCACGTTGGGGAACAGGAAACTGCGGATCGTATCGCCACTGCGGTCAGGCAGTACAACCCACCATCCGGTGCCGTCATGGTTCGGCACCACATTCGGGCCATAACTCGACACCCCGGGATCCGGACCAAAACTGATCGGCCCCGCAACAACCCCACCCTGGCCGTTGTTCAAAGCCGTGTCGATGAGTGTCCACCTCAGCCCAGCGCTGTTGCTACTGACCACATAGAATTTTCCGCTCGTTCGCCCAGCCGGAACGGCCACCAGATCCTGGGTACCACGATTACCCACGGTGCTCCCGAGCCTGACGATCTCTCCGCCGGTGGCGTTATGCACCGCACCATTGTTGGGAATCATCTGCAATACGAGCCTGCCATGCTGGTCATTGACATTGAAGCTTCCCTGGTTGCCACCGTTGGGCACCACACCCGTGACCGGCTGAGCCGTACCACTGCGCCAGTCGATACCTGACCCAAATGCCCAGCGCCACTGGCCGGTTTGCTTCGCAGGGTTATCGGTGGTGAGTGTTCCGGGCTTGTAAGGATTTGGCGCCGCGCATACAAGATGCGGAGGCTCAGGATTATCACAGAACGATGCCCCCGCCCGTGACACAATCATGATGCCAGCTGGCCCAGCGGTGTTATGCACCTTGATGACGATGTTGTTCTCGCCAATCGTCAGGCCATGTTCCTCCCCGTTCAGGGTAATCTTCGCCGCTGCATTCGTACCAAAAGAGTGGCTATTCTTCGGCAGGCCGGGAATAGTCTGCGGCTCGCCGTTAACGCTGACTTCAGAAACGTAGTTGTCGCCATACACATCAAGTGGCAGCTTGAACTTCGTGAGGTTAGTGCCCGGCTTGATGGTGAACTCTAGCTTGGCAAACACGTTGCTTGCAGGGGCCGTTGACGAGACGACCTTACGTAAGGTCAGCCAGTTGGCGTTCGACGGCGCCGTGGTCCAACCAGAGTTAGCCCGGAAAACGAACGGTACCTGCCAACGGGCATCATCGGCCTTGGGAGTTGAGGCCGACGTATCAGAATCCTCAATCAGCCTCCATCGCGGATCACGGCTCACTGCCGTGTAGGCAATCTTGCTGCGTGCCACAGTATCGTAGCCGGTGGCGAGTACTGCCGTATCCGCAGAGCAACTGAGCTGCGTGGGCGGATTGGTGGTAAAGGTCAGTGCATGATCCTCGACCTCGCCGCTCGTGGTGAGCCCGGTTGGTTGCTGCACGTCCTCCGCAGTAGCAGCAGTCCGCAATCGCACGAAGCTGTCAGCAGCATTCACCACATCGTTCGGAATCGTCCATCGAAGCTGTGCGATACCGGACGTACAAGGAACCACGGTCGATCGCTCGGTGGCGTTATCAAATCGACCGTTACCATTCCAGTCGATCCAGCCCGCCACGTGCCCTGGTCCAACACAGGTGGGCGCAAGTTCGAATGTCTCACCCCGACGCACCGTATAAGAGCGTTCAAGCGTCAAGGAGTCCTCGTCGTTTGGCCCTCCCTCCACATTGTTCGAATGTGAATCGTCTCCCCTGGCGTCAGCGGAATGCTGCGAGCCACCCTCGACGTCGATCAGGCTTCCCAAACGTGGTACCGGTAAGGTTGGTGTTCCCCATGGTGACACGTCGCGGACCAGGGTGTGCTCGGAGGTGAGTTCGCCGCCGGACCATCCCGGGGAGAACAACGCGCCCGCGCCGCCGTAGCTTTCCGGTGCATCGCCGAAATCGGTGTCGAGCATCAGACCAAGCGCGAACTTGTTGGTCACCACGCTCGTTGCCGTGTGTGCCACGTCCACGCTGGCTGCGCCGTCGAGGAACAAGATCCCCGTCTCCCCCGACACACGCCACGGAGCGAAGCCGCACCCCGCACCGCCTCCGCTGCCGGTGCGCGTTTGGGTAATCTTCACGCCGCCATTGACGCCCGGCACATAGGAGTAGCGGTAAGGACATGCTGGGGAGAAACGATGGTCGATCAGACGCGTCGGCGTTGCCACACCTGCTGGATCACGCCCCACCACATCAAAAGCATTGCCGGTGTTCAGCTCCTCAACCTCGGCAAACACCAGGCCGCGCACGGGCACATCCTTGCCGTCATAGGTCACCTTGCAGCTCATCGTGAAGCTGATGGTGCCCACCGATTGCGGACCACCAACATTGATTTCCGCGAACACATCCGTATTGCGATAGAGCTCCCGAATCCCGGAATACTGCCAGCTGTTGTAACCGAGCGCACCTGTGTACGCGTTCGTATAAGGATTCCCATCGCCACCGACAAGGTTGCTCGCCGTACACGTTCGCACCAGCGGCTTACCGTCAATCATGCTGGTTGAAACGCTCTGTGATCCCTCGGAAAGATAGTACCCAGCAGCATTCGACCACGAGACCCAGTCAATCTTGTCCTTGTAGAGGCCATTGCCCTCATTCGCATAACCGGGCCCCACTTCCACGGCGGCAGACAACAACGACACCCCCGGGCCGGATGCTTGGGCCGCCGAGGATTCGTCGGGATCGTTGGGTTTGTTGGCTACCGTGAGTTCGTTGGGTTCGTTGGGTTCGTTGGTATTGGGATCGCCGGGTTCGTTGGCTACCGTGGGATCGCCGGAAGTATGGCCGACGACGACGTCACCACCGGAAATTTCTCCATCGGTCGAGTTGGCTGCCAACTCGGCCGAATCGTCAGCCGAAGCGTCAGAACTTCCCGTGGCCGCGCCGTCGTCGTCGCTATGTGGAGTACTTGCGGCGTCCTTGATCGCTTGTGACTCGCGGCCACCGGGAGTGACTGCTTCACGATTCTCATCGCTGTTCGTGTACATGACCTGGGTATTATCCGCGATATCGGCTCGCGGCTGAGCGAACGTCGCATCGCCCAGCAAGCCACTAAGGCTCACCACCAGGAACGTCACAACAACACGGTATATGGGTAACGACTTCCCTCTACGCGCGCGTGAACACGAGGCAGAGGATCGGCTGGGAAGACGACGGAACAAGGTTGTTATGCCCCCTGCCGCAGGCGGCGTGACCTGCGCACCGAATACACGAAGCTCGCCGCGATCAGCAGCACCCCGATGCCAATCATGACGCCGGAACCAGCACCGCCGGTCAGCGGAAGCTGGAATCCAGCATTCAGCTTCACGTTCTTCACTTCGAGTACCGTACTGCCCGCGACACTATCCACCGAAAACTCGAGAGGCTCAGCCAACAACTCATAGCCGGTCGGTGCCTTCACCTCGGCCAGCCAATACTTCTGCTCACCGGCGCCCCCTGCCGTAACCGCGACGCCATCCATGAAGTTACTGAAACGCAAGCCTGCAATGACCACGTCGCCGTCCTGATTCGAGACGAAACGAGTGGTGCCGTTGATGGAAATCGGGTTCGTGTTGGAATCGGCATCAGCCTCGCTGCGGAAGACGCTAAACTCGGCTCCTTGCAGCCCCTCAGTGGTATCTTCAGCCTTGACCTTCTTGACGAGGTAGGTACCGAACTTTGTCTGAGCCGGAGTGCTATCGGTGGTGGCAGAGGCTCCACCATTCGGGAAGAAATCAGCCTGGTTGGTGATTTCGCCAAGCTCCTTGACAGTGGTCACGATGTCGATCGCTACCTTACAGCCGCGCGCCGCTTCAAGCTTGAGGTTGCCCGCGGCGGTGAACTCCACCGAGACGATTCCTGCAGCACCGGCAGTAGGCTCGGTGAGAGTAAAATCGGCGGGCGACGCGAGCGACGACGCCGTCGTCCCATTTGGACACTCGTCCACCGACACGGCGGTGCTCACGTAGCCAAGCTTTGCATCCAGATTGTCCTCGACGCGGAAACCCGCAATCGGGTTGGCGCCGGCGGGCACGTCGGCCTTAATCGTCCACGTGACATTCTCCCCCAGCGCGACACTGGTTCCTTCCGCAACACTCTTCGTTGCGGCAGCAGCCGGGTTCTTCGGGTAGACGTGCACGTCATACAGCCACGTATCAAGATTGGTTGGGTGGGACATCGGCACGGTGACCACGAACGGCTGAACAGGGGTGAGACCCGATCCGGCTGGTACGGCGGTCTCCTTGACGAGGTATGCACCCACCGCCAAATCTGAGAACGTTGCGAGGCCAGCGGCATCCGTACTCAAAGTTATGGCCGTGCCGAGATTGGCCGTACCCAGGCCATAGCCGTCAGAATTATCCCGCGGGGTGAATGCGGCGTTCTTCTGCTCCAACGCGTCCCATCCCGCATTCGTCGCCAGATTCACATCGGTGATCCGCTGTACCGAGAACATCACTCCCTCAATCGGAGGGTGTGCACCTGGGTCAATTGCGCTATTGGGAAGCCCGTTGTCCCGATCCGTGCCCACCGGAGCGTTCTTAAGCTTGTGAATAACAATCGAGCCCTTTGCGGCGCCGTCGATCGTAGGAGCTGCCGATGCAGCCGAGGTAGTGCCGATAAGGGTGAGCAGCACTACCGCAATGACGGTGATGACCGACCGCAAGTGCTCTCTAAATGTATTCATGATTACCGGTACCCCTCCACGGAGAATATGACAACTTAGGTCGAAAGTTAGTTTCAGATTCGCGGCAAATTCATCATTAATGCTTTAACAAACTGAACCCCAGGGGGTATATCCCACACTTTGAGAGCACGGCAAGCCCCTCACATTTGTCACGGGTCTGGATGTCGCTCGCGGCAACGTCAAAGAAGTAACGATTTCGGCAACGTGCGCCCAGTTTTCCCTGGAAAAATGCGTCACACGTTCGAGCTTGGTCGCCTCGTCGTTGTTCCCAACCGTCAAGGCATGGGCCTTGGCACTCGGCTGCTCAAAGAAGCCAAAGCCGCGTTCTCCAATATTCGGGAAATGCGCCTGTTCACCGGCGAGAACAGCATCTCGAATATTCGCTTGTACAAGCGGTGCAGGTACACAGAAACCGAACGGACACCTGCCGGGAGCTACCGGCTTGTACACTTTGTCAAACCTCTGGTGCAGCATTCGCGCCGATAGCTGGGAGACAGAAAAGATGGTTCAGGCATTTCGAGATCGGGAGCTGCTACGGGTACAGCGCTCCGGACTGGTCAAGAATCCGCGCGTCCGCGCACTTATCGCCGATGCGGGCCTGCCCTCGCCCGTCGAGTACATCAGTGAGTCACTCACCTCCGAACAATGGGAGTACGCCGAGCACGCTGTAGTGCTGTTGTCGGAAAAGTTCGCCGGTTACAGATTCGCGGATACCGTGGAATATGGGCTTCTACCTGTGCCGTTGTCGAGCCAACTGGATACGCGCGGGCCGATCCCCGCCGACGTGCGCGCCGCCCAACATCCCGGTCTCGGCCAAGACTTCCTCGATCCTGTTCTCCCCGAGGGTATCGACCTCACCACACCGCCCCACGCATGGACCGTGTTCGTCTCCGTTATCGGTCGCTACGGATTCTCAGCAGGAAGCTACGAGCAGGTCACCTCCGCCCCCGTAGAGCAGTTCACCATTGATGGTATCGACACTCGCACCGGCATGACTCGGCAACTGTGGGGCGCACGGCTCTTGCAGGCACCCGCTGGTGTCATCCCGGACAGCGACTACAACAAGACTTGGACATTCACACTATTTCCTGGCGAACCACTGGCCAATAGTCAGGCTGTCTCAGGCACAGTCCTCAAGGGTCGTGTCAGATTCAGGATCGGCAAGACCAATCGAGGCATCGGCAGTGCTCGCGTCGCACCGGCGCTCCCCATCATTTGACGTCGCGGCTATGCCGCGAAATGAAGACACCGAGAAGCCACGGTTACGGCAACAATCCACGGTTGCGGCGATAGTCCACAGATATGACATGGGCGTAAGTGTGGTTTATCGCGCGAACCCGTGATTCTCTGTTCTGGCCTACGGATTTCTTCGTTGTGTACCTTCGTAGAGAGTTTGAGAACCCCTGCCGGCACCTGAAAACCCAGTCTTTGCGCAGGTCGCACGGGATCGACAAGCGGGATCGACACCAGCTTAGCCCTTCCCTGGTGGACTCCAGGGGCCGGATCGTGCGATCACTCGGGATAGCTCAAAACCTATCTAGGCACCGAATGCGGCTCACGTCCCCCATGTGAAGACGTGAGCCGCACTCGGTCGCTTACCGTTCGTTTAGGACTACGAGAAGCTCCTATTTTTTGATGGTGTACGAGTCGAAGACCTCCATGGTGTCTGTCTGATACGAGGTCAACGATAGAGTGTCCGATCCAAAATGAATCGTTGAGAAGGTCGGAACATACTTCTGTTGCCTGAATGCCAGGTAGTCGTACTCCTCGTCCACGAAGTCGTAATACTTGCTACCACTGGCCGAACTGTTGGTCACATAAAGTGTCCCTGCCGGGCTCAAAGCGACCGTCTGTTCCTCATCCTCGAACACAACATCGTCGACCTGCTCGAAGTTATACATCTGGTGAGACCTCGCGTATGTGTGGTCGTGTCCCATCAGGACCAGGTCAACTCCCATTTTATCAAAAACGGGGACCAGGGCTTCTCGCCTAGGAGGAACATCCTCGCTCAACGACTGCTTACCGGCAGCGTAGATTGACTGATGGAACATCACCACCCGCCACTCGAAGTCCTGATCGGCTGTGGCGGCTGCTGTTTCCTCTAAGAACTGGACGTGCTCCTCATTGTTCAAGTTGTTCGCGTTGAGGACCATGTAAAGAATGTTTCCGTACGTGAAGTAGTAATCGCTCCCCGCCTCATCCTTTCCATACTCGGACAGATTTGGCTCGTTGAAGTGATTTCGGTAGTTCACGGCCACGTCGTGGTTTCCAACGGCAGTGACGGTGGGGTACGAAGCAAGAATTTCTGGCTCGAAATAGGCGTCGTACTCACTTTCCTTATCTGGTGAATCAACAAAGTCTCCGGCGTTCAAGATGAAGCTCGTCTCCGGGTAGAGCGCGAAGGCCTCATTCAGCGTGTTCGTCCAGCCGTAAACGTCCGTTGGGATGGTTCCGGTACCGATCTGCGGGTCAGCCACGAACAGAACGTCGTAGCCCTCCGAGATGTCCTGGGTGCTCAGCGGGTAGACCGAGGAGTAGCCATCATCATTTCCTACGCGGTACAAATAGTCCCGACCCCGTTCGACCTCGAATGTGGCTTTGTTGAAGTAGTAGTCCGTTGAGGTGAACTTCGTGTAAGCGTGTTCAACTGAATCGGCCTCGTAGATGACGGCATCTGATGGGTCAAAGGCTGCGGGGTCATCACCCTCAACGACCTCAACCCGACCAATCTCTGACGACAGCGAGTTCCATGTCAGGTTGATAACGCTCTCGTCAACACCTACGTTGACGGCTACATTCTTGACTTCCTCACTCGCGGCAGCGAGTTCCGACTCGTCAGGGTTGATGATGAACGAGACAAGCTCGAAGCTCGCTTCGGTATCCTGAGGGTCAGAAGAGTGGAGTTCCACCGCAAGAGTGATGTCAACATAAGAGTTCCCATCAGCATCGGTCCAGGGCTTGACCAGCTCATGCTGCACGCGGCCGTCTTCGTCTTCTTCGACGGTATATTCACCTGGAATGTAACCGTTCGTAAGGCTGGCCACATCGTCAACAACGAACGTCTCCTCAATGAACTCCCCATCAGGAACGGCTTCCTGAGCGCCATAGTCCATATTGTCGGAGTAGTTGCTGGTTGGGATGTTGTGGAAGTCGCCAACGGGGCTGCCGTTCACATAGAACGTCATCGCGTCGTTGTATCGGACTGTGATCTCAAGGGCGTAAGCACTCTCGGCCTGCTCCTGAGTCAGGGTGAAGGTGTGACGCAAGAAGTAAGTGCTCTTAACCGTTCCGTCATCGTTCTTGGCCAGAACCTGACCCGATGAGTCATCTGCTGTACTGAAGGCTGTGCCTTCATAAGTGGGCCAATCCACTTCGGTGAACTCCATGGGAATGGTGCCCCAGTCCAACCAGCCCTCGGGGTATGCCCACCCGTTGCGCTTGTTCCATCCCTCGTACCACGTTCCTTCGTTGGGGTCCTGATCCTTGTCGTGGTAACGCCACTCCATGTCTGGACGGACCAGCTCGACTTGATCCAGGCTGGAAATGCTCGGATCAAAGACCGATACCCGCTCGGCCCCCTCGACGGCCCCCGATTCCCCAGTGTCGGATACCGGCGAATTAGTGCAGGCCGCCAATCCCAACACCGTAACGGCCCCAATGGCCGCTAGCGCACGTTTGCGCGCATTATATTTTCCCATTGCTCAACCTCTTTTCCTTCTTCATCACGGTCAGTCCGAAATCCAGTGTTTGCTCTGAACGCTGGATGTTTAGAGATCGACTGTTTAGCCGTGGCCCCGTTCTTGGGATTCATGTGAATTCCCCTCATTGGTGAACGATCCGACGTTGGACCGCTTTCTCACATCCTTGAGAATACATGATCAGTGCAGCAAGCATCGTCGATTTGGCTCAGGAGCGCTACTTCCCTCTGAAGGGAGCGTGCATCAACCGGCCATTCAAGATGCTGCTCGAGTCACAGGTCAACGCCAACACTCTCGCCTGGACCGCAAACGGGAACAAGGCCCGCCCAAACCTCCACCAACATTGTTGTTGGCTAGGATTCGAACCTTGTGCACGACGTGGAGCTAAGGGGATTCGAACCCCTGACCTCTTCCATGCCATGGAAGCGCGCTACCAACTGCGCCATAGCCCCTTGAGCCTCGACAACTGTACATCATCGATCCACGCTCCGCCAATTCAGCCGAGGTGTCACGAAAGTTGGCGGACTCGCCGCCGTCCATTCGCGGGCTCGCCATCGGACTGAAGAATCTACCGTTGCCGCGGCAACCACATTCACCAACTTGCCACGCGCAGCCGAAGTACCACGCGCGTTCCCTGCCCGGGTTCGGAGCGGATAAAGGCGACGCCGCCGTGACGCTCCGTCACCACCCGCACGATCGATAAGCCCAGCCCGGATCCTTCGGCTCCACGCGTGTTGGTACCGCGTGCTAGTTCGTCCCATACTCCGGCGAGTTCGTCGGCGGCAATTCCCCATCCGGTGTCCGAGATTTCGAGGGTTACCCATCCTTCGTTTTCTGCCGCGCGTACTTCTATATGGGCTCCCGGATCCGAGTATTTGGCAGCGTTCGCGACCACGTTGTAGAGCGCCACCAACAGCAAGTCCGAGTCTCCCCACACGGCGGGAACCGGCCACGGAACGCTCGGAAACTCCACGGTCATCCGACGATCGGGGTACGTCGAAGCGACGACGTCCACGGCCTCCTTCGCCAACTCCTCCAGATCCACCGGGCGCAGGTCGAGAACCCGGGTTTCCAGGTCGGCGAGTTTCGCCAGCTCTGTCACCAGGCGCGATAGCCGTGCCGCCTGCGTATTGGCGATCTTGTAGGCCTCGTCCTCGCTGGGCATCGTGGCGAGGGCGGTCCGGATTGCCGGCACCGGATTTTTCATCTCGTGGTCGAGTCGGCGAAGAAATCGCCGCCGCTGCTCGCGTTCCTCTTCGCGTACCTGGCCCACTCTCCACTCCGTCTGACGACGACGGCGCCGCGCCACCACATCTCGCACCACCAGGATGAGGGCCACCACAAGTCCGAGGGTAAGGACCACAGTTGCAAGTGGGACACGGATCCAGAACCACGGATTGAGGCCGCTCAAATACAAGATTCCGGCAATGAGCGCCGCTCCCCCGGCAATCCCGAGCGAAACAGCCACCGTTTTTTGATTCACGATGGCGTCCCTGCGCTCGGCCTCAGCCTCTGCTTCTGGACGCTCTTCGTCAGCACGATTCCTCGTCACGATCCTCGTACCTGCCCAATAAAACGGTAGCCGGCACTTTGCACCGTCTCAATGTAACGCGGATTCTGCGCATCCTCACCGAGAGCCCGTCGCAGTTCGGCAATGCGGTGGTCAATGGCGCGGGTTGTCACCGCAAATTCGTAACCCCACAGTGTCGAGAGCAATCGCTCTCGCGTATGCAGCTCGTCGGCGTGGCTCATGAGGTATTCCAGCAGCATGAGCGCGCGCGGAGTCAGGGAGATCTCCCTACCCGCGAGCTTGACCCTTCGTGCCGTTCGGTCAAACTCCAGCTCTCCGCTGACGAGCCGTCCGGCAACAGCTAGAGTCCGTTGCCCGGGTGTTGTACGGCGCAAAACGGCCCGGATCCGCGAGACAAGCTCCGGCGGGTCAAAGGGTTTACCAATGTAATCATCAGCGCCCTCGTCGAGGGCCGCGGAGCGTTCGAAGGACTCATCAACCTTGGTTAAGAGGATGACGGGAGTCCAGTCTTCTCGTGCCCTCAGCTCGCGCACGAGTGAGCGCCCATCCCGCCGCGGCATAAGCACGTCGCTGACGACGATATCGACAGCACGCCCGCGCAATACGTCGAGTGCCTCCTCGCCGTCGCCCGCAACGACCACCACGAATCCGTTTCGCTCCAGATAGGGGGTCAATGTGGCCGTGATGGGCGCTTCGTCGTCGACCAAAAGAATCGTGGGCGAGGAGGCAGCATCGCTCACTACGCATTCACCGCCCACCAGATACCCGTCGAGATCACGACGATCGCGATGGTGTAGCCGATTAACTCCAGATAACCGAGGACCAGGCCAACAACCGCGAGCGCCGAGCCATCCTCCCCGGTCCGCTTGATCTGACCGAGGGAGATGTGGCCGCAGATGATCGGGATGATCGCCATCCCGACGAGGGCAGTCACCAAGGTGACCACGGCGAGAACGTTCGTGCCGCGCTTGGCGTACGAGTAGGGTGGAGGAGCGTAGGCGGGCGGCCCACTCGGCGCCGCATATCCAGCGTAGCCCGTGCTCTGATCAGGAAACGTGCTCATGGCAGGCGGCTTTCAGATACCACGACGGACGCGGTGGAGAGATCGTTGACGGCGGGGTTTCCGCTCTCCCAGACGACCGTGTTGATTGAACTCTGCTCGGTCAGGTTCACCACCTCGACGGTGCTCATGACAACCGTTGATCCGTTGCCGTCCAGATTGAGCGTTCCGACCGACTGGGCGAGGATCGTGGAGATGTCGCCGGTGACGTTGACGGTTTCGCAGTCGTCTACAATCTCGACGGACAGGGCTGTGCCGTCGATGTTGAGAGTTCCATCCGGGCAGGTGAGTTCCGTGGTGACCGCTGGCGAGAGGTCAGCCCGAAGCGTGCCGCCTTGAACCGCGGCACCAGAATTCGACTCACTTCCCGAGCCCGAGCCATTCCCCGCGGTTTCAGAGCTGGTCGCCTTCGTACTGGGCGACTGAGTCGACTGGGCCGGTTGAGTGGAGGACTGGGTGGGCTCCGTGGTGACCGCGGATGGTGTGGAAGCAACCACGGGCGACGACGACGCGTCGTCCGCACCACCGTTGGTCTCAACACCCGCCGAGCAGGCGCTAAGCCCCAGAACCAGAGCGAGGCTTGCAGTTACCAGGTACTTCTTCGTCATATGTGCGTTCATGACTCCATATTATTGGTTAGGCATAAAGGCCTAGGTGGCAGACACTTCGCAGGCTTGTCGCAAGTTTGCGACACGTCAGACTACGTCAACGAGGCGCCCCCACCGACAAAATGCTCCACCAACGAAGCGCTACACCAAGTCAGCGCTGTCAGTAGCCAGACATCGCCAGACCAGCCAGAATCCACAGAAGAAGATATCCGAGACAGGCAACAACCCACAGGATGCTGATGGCAATACCCGCCTTGGCATACCCTCGACCACCCTCACCCGTCCGCTTGATCTGCTTCAGGGCGATCATTCCGAGGAATGGCGAGATAAAGAACCACCCTATGATGGATGTCACCAGCGTGATGATGGCAAGCACGTTCGTCTTCTGCGGGTACATCTGTGGCATCTGACGGACGTACGGGCTGGGTTGCTGAGGAGGAGGCGGTGGATAGTAACCTCCATGCTGTACGGAATCCGCGCCGTGCATCCCACCGTTGACGAAGGCCGATGGCTGGGCCTCGGGCCTCTG
>RRZT011619290.1_pt1 | contig 14961 bp, 13 predicted proteins | sample 2165551 | NCBI WGS metagenome assembly RRZT01 (sample SAMN10456910, study PRJNA506462) | wastewater metagenome | biome: wastewater; feature: sludge; material: wastewater sludge; isolation source: wastewater sludge with Escherichia coli K12::gfp cells carrying plasmid... | place: USA: Moscow, Idaho... | reverse complement strand
TCAGTATAAACTTCAAAATCAAGATTTAATTTATTTACTGAAGTTTTTGCAGCTTCAAATTTTTTCTCGAAATAATCTTTCCTTTTTTCTATTTCATTTGTATACTTAACTTCTACGATACTATCTTTTTTTAATGAGGTTTTAGCTCTTTTGATATAACAATCTGCACTATAAATTTTATCTTTACCATTGATAGATATTTCTACTTGAGGCTGTTCTTGATATGAGATTACTTCATTATCAAATTCTAGAGATAAAAAATGAGCTTTTTCAAGTTTTGATTCAAAACCTATTGAAGTGTTATTTTTAATACTTGGAAAATGTCCAGTTATTGAGCGATAATTTTTTTTGATTTTACGCTGAGAAAATTTTATAACCGAATCTTTCATAGTTATTTACCAAATAGTTTAATTATTTTTATTATATATAAATTAACTTAGTATATTATGAAATTTTTCTTCGTATTATTAATTTATATATTTAATAATTAATTGTAAATAATAGTTTATATTATGATAGAATTAAGTAAATTTTTTTATAAGGTAAATTTAAAAATGGATAATAGAGTTTATTATGGGGAATATTCATTGAAACATTGGATTGATTTAGTTTTAAAAAAGAACATTGTTTTACCTGAATATCAAAGATATTTTGTTTGGAAAGAACACAAAGTAAGAACTTTGATAGAAACTTTTAAGAATAAAAAGTTTGTACCTCCAGTAACGATTGGAGTATATAAAATAAATGGAAATAGTGTTAATTTAATTCTTGATGGTCAGCAACGAATCACAAGTATATTATTAGCATATTTAGGATTGTATCCTGATGCAAAGAAATTCAAATCAAAAATAGAAAAGTTTGTACCAGAAGATGATAATGACGAATCAGAAGAAATTGAAAATATACTCGAATGGAATTTAAATCAGTTAACACAAACAGGGAATACAAAAGATGCAATTCTTAAGAAACTTGAAGATATTGCTTATAAAAAAATTCATTTAGATATAGATGAAAATTTCTTTGAGACAAATTTTTTAGGATTTTCATATCTTGTTCCTCATACTGACGATGTAAAAAGTCAACAAAAATATTACTCATCTGTATTTAGAAATATAAATATTCAAGGAGAAGCTTTATTAGCTCAAGAGAGTAGAGAATCTTTATATTTTTTAGATCGAGATTTAAAAGATTTTTTTTCCCCTAAGTTTAGTAGATCTTTTAGTGTAAAAATTCTAAATAGCACAAAAAAAATAGATTTTGTTAGATATTTATCTCTTTTATCTCAATATAATAATACACAATGTATAGAAAAATTAGCTAGTGGTTATGGATCAAAAATGGAAAAATTTTATGAAGAATATATTTATTCTGTTGTTAGTGGTGATAATTCATATATATATGGAAAATTTATGAATATTTTTCCAAATAAAAGCTTTAGTACTGAATTGTCTAAATTATCAAATACAATAAATGAATTAAATTTATCAAAAGAATACACTTCGATTATAGATTTAGACATATACTTTTTTGGATTAATTTATCAAATAGTTTTTAAGAAAAAATCTATTAATAATTTGCATAAAAAAGAATTAATAATAGATATAAAAAATGTAATTTCTACTTTAAAAAGTGATGATACTTATTCTAGAAATCCAAATAATTTAACTAATTTAAGAAATCGTATTAAATCTTCACTAGAAATTTATGAGAAATATATAACATGAATCATAATAATTTTATATTATCTCCAGTTAGTGAGATTCTCAAAGATATGGTGTCAGCAAGTTCAGGGATTGGTAATGGGATAGAATCTTTTCCTTTATTTGAGTATATAATGCAATCTACATTTCTAAAAATAACTGGTGCACAAGAACAAAAAATGAAATGTATTGTATGGGAATTAGCAACGCATGATTATGAGTATAGATATATGAGATTTACGAAGAATCAATTAGGTGAATGTTCAAACTATTCTGAAAAACAAAAAATTTATAAAGATATAATAGAACAAATAAAAAAGCATGGAAGAAAAGATTTTGATATAAATTCTATTGGTAAAAATAAAATTTTGAAACAAACTACACAATTTGTAGAACAAACCTTTGTAAATACAAACATAGCGATATCTTCAAAAAGAAGTTTTGATGAATATATTTTTATTTGGAAAGATATTAAAGATAATTATTTTGCTACAAAAGATAATTTATTTGTACATACAGCAGCTATTAATGACAAACCAGAAGATACTCTTTTAAAAATGTATGAGTATTTATATTCACACAGAAATAGAATTGCACATAATACTTTATCTTATCAACAAAATTTATCATCACTAAATGTTTTAATAAAGGAAGAATACAAATTAAATAATTACTTTATATATTTTTCTTTATTAATATTAATAGATAATGTTATGATAAATTTATATAAGCAATATCTTAATACTATTGAAAATAATTAAAAGCAAGATAATGAATTTATAATTGTTAAAATTTAAATTAAGATTAAATAAATATATTAAAAAACTTGGGTATAATTTAAAAAAAATAAAAAGTAGCTTAAAAAATGTTTAAAATAAAAAAACTAAAAAACTTTGGTGTTATAGAATCGTTAGAAGATGTTTTAGAATTGAAAGATTTTACAATATTTATGGGAGATAATTCTGCAGGTAAAAGTTATTTAGCTATGCTTATTAATTCATTTGTTACAATGAGTAGAGGATATTATGAATTAGATTTATTTAAAGCTATAACTTCTAAGTTTAAAGATACACTACTAATAAATAATTTAAAAAAAGCTGTAGAATCTATACTAAATAAAAGTAATAATAATTTAGTGTTGTCTTTTACAAGCGAAGAATTATTAGAATTAAAAGAGATAATTTACTTTTCACTTAATGATTTTCTCTTAAGAAAGTATTTATGTCAGACGCTATTTGAAGCTCAAAATATTGATGAAATTGAAATAGAGCTAAGTAATTTAGATAAATTTTTACCTAAAGAGTTATTTATTATAAACAGTGGGAATAGTTATGAAGATATTATAGAATTCCAAATAGATAACACAAATAAAAGCAGAACATCTTTTCAAGGTCAAAAAACTCCAAAACAAAAATTAAATTATTTACTTAGAGGGTTAATAGGAAGATTACTTGAGATTACAACTAAACATACTTTACCTATCAATAGTGTTTATTTACCAGCTTCAAGAACTGGTTATTTGCAAACATACAGAAAGCTTTCTAGCAATGCAATAATAAATACTTATTCAGTTGATGAGAATAAAGATACTCTTAGTGTAATAATTAGATTTTTTATTGCTCAGTTAAATACAGCAACAAATTTTGAAAAAAATAAATTTGCCGAATTTATTGAAAATTATATAATAAATGGAAAAGTAGACATTTATACAGATAAAAGTGAGATAGAGTTTAGGCTCAATGATGGTAGCCATATAAATTTAAATTATTTGTCTTCAACTGTTTCTGAGCTTATACCTTTGGTTGTTTTTTTAAAACGAGGAATCATTAAAAAAGACGGTTTGCTCGTTATTGAAGAGCCAGAAGCTCATTTAAGTTTTAAAAATCAAGGACTGATTTCAAAATTAATTGCTATGTTATTGCAGAATAAAATAAAAGTTCTAATTACTACCCACAGTGATTTTTTAATATATTCTATTAATAATTTAATCCTAAAAAATATGATACTAAAAAATAAAGATAAAATTCAAAAAATAGACTTTGATGATGATATATCTATAGACTACAAAAAAGTGGCTTTATACAATTTTATTTTGAATTCTAATAATAAGTCTTCTATTTCAAAAATTAAAATTATAGAAGATGGTATTAAAAGCGATTATATTTTTAATAGTATATATGAAGTAACTAAAACTAAAAATAATTTATTAGATATGTTGGATTCTATTAATGCCAATAATTAGGACTAAAGATGGATTTTTAGAAGAGTTAAAAAAGTATATCAATTTTAATAGTAAATCAAATATTTGTTCAGAATTTGAATCAAAAATAAAAGTTGAAGAAAGAACTGAAGATGGAAAGGGTGAAATATATTTAGATATTTCTGATAGGGATAAAGACGTTTTTTTTGTAAAAATAAATCATTGTCAGAACCATACTATAGGAACAGAAAATAATCATAACGATGGCATAGTTTTAAAAGTTAATTTAAATACTAATGAAATAGTAGTGTATTTTTTTGAATTAAAAAAGAATTTGAGATTTAATAAATTAGAAACAGCTTCTAAGCAACTTGCAAATGCTTATAAGTTAATTAGCTATTTACAATTAGAAAAGTGTTTTAATTTAAGTTATACTTTTTGTATAGCTTATGATGAAGATAATCTTAAAATTGATACAGATGCTTTAAAAACTAGCAGTAGATACAATATCGAATTATTTACCAGTGTATATGAAAATAAAAATACAATACCTATAATGATGGCTTTTTGTAAATATTATGAATTTAATTTTATAAAAATTAAATTTGGCAAAACAATAAAAATTTAAATCTTTGGATTATTAGTTTTATAAATTCATATTTAATTATAAAATGTTTTTAATAAAGTTAGAAATTATGTCACTCAACCCAAGGTGTTAACTTAATAAAAAAGTGTCTACTAACTTGGGGTCATTCCATATTTTAATTTAGAACAACTATCTAAGAATAAATATATTTTAAAACATGATTTTACAAAAGATATTATAGAAAATGCAGTTAATTTTATGACTCATATCAAACAAATATAGAATAATATATGAGATTATTTTTTTGTATATTATTTATTGATTGTATTAAAAAGGTGATAGTTGTAGTTTTAGTGACTTTTAAAACCTAGTAAAAATATTTATTGATATAAGTATTATGGTATAATCATAAAAAATAAGGAAAATATTATGGGAATTGAATTACCGTATACAATAAAATATACAATTGATGATGAAGAATATGAATCTGAAGAAGTGCAAATAGTAAAGCAAGAACTTTATCAGGAGCCAGGTGGTTATAAAGAACCAGATGATGTTGTTGAAGTAGTATATTTTAAAGCTAAAACTGAGCACGGTGATATAACTGGACTAGTTACGGCAAGAAGGGAAGGGTTTAAGCCACATTTTGAAATTGAAAATGTAGAAATTAATTATAAGAATGATAAGTTAGAGATTGTTAAGTTTAATCCCATTATTGTAGAAGATGAAGATTAATTAAAAAATGGGGTCTGAAATTAGCTTCGATACTATTGTTAGTTAAAAAAGATTTTCTATAGATGTCTGTAAAAATACTAGAATATGTACAAAACACTTATAAAAAACACAAAAAAATTGGTAAAAAAATGAAATTCAACGTTATCAATGTGATAATTGTAGTAAAAAATTAAAATAGACAATCATAAGATAAAATCAAATAATTAAAATTTGTAGTGTGGATAATTATGTTTTAAATATGACTGTTAAAACTAATACGGATATTACTCAGCATAATGGTATGAGATTAGAAAGTTGTCAAAGTAATAAAACAGTTTATATATAAAGTGATCTTTTTTTATGTTACTGATCAATAGATTAGTTAAATTACATCAAAAATAATATACAGTTTTTGATTAAGTGAATACTTTTGTTTTAATAATACTAAGTCATCTCTTTTTAATTTTAATTAAGGTTTTAATGAAATTAAAAGATGAATATTATTTATGGTTATTCAAAATTAACATTTATTGGATATGTATTTTGAATAAGTTATATAAAGATAGATTGTATGAACTTAATCCACGGTCAGAAAATTTGAATTTAAATGGGAAGTTCATAATTTTGATCTAGTTCAAAGAGTGAGTATCATATCTCAATAAACATCAAAATTTTAAAGTATGTTTTTAGATTTTGCTTAATTAAAAATTATCTTTCCTAGCTATCCATTGTGTGTGTTCTCTTGAAAAAGCATTTTCGGCATCTTGTACAAAATTAGCGAGTTCCTCTTCGGTATCAATAGAATCAATGTTTGCTTCTAAAATACTTATTTCGTGAGCTGTAAATGAATATGCAGCAGCTAATTCTCGATATTTTTTCATTTGTATCCAAGTAAGAATTCCCCCAGCCATTACAGACAGCACCTCAGGTGGCCAATATTTAAAATCAGGAACTGCCACACGACAAATTACTGTAGCCACTGCAATAATTTGAACTAAAATCATAATAGAAAACCAAAATCTATATTTTGATTGATTATATTTAGTTTTATTAGAATACCAATTCCTTTGTTCCTTCACTCTATTCATTCGATACATATCAATTTTATTATTAATACTATCCTCAAATATTGTTAGCATTGTTTCTGTTATTGCCTCCTTCGTGTGATATGAAGGATCAAATTTTTCTAAAATTTCTTTGTCTTGTTCTTTTAAAATAGCTTTTTGCATTTTTAAAAATTTTTCACGGGCATCTTTTAAAGATAAACTTCTAAAAGGATCCGTTTTCATGATAAAACGCCATGATATGGTTTTTATAGATTCTGCAATAGATCTAGCACGGTACCATGTATTAGGAAAGTTTTTAATCATAAGAACTACATTTATAATTATTGTTATGACAAAGACAAATGCAGCTGGAACAGCCCAAGTTTTTGAATTTATTCCAATAAATGAAAAGAGTGCCGCAGTAATTAATAACCAAATATTTAGTTTCATTAATAAAAGATATGTATTTTGTGTATCATTGGATACAGTATCAGATGCTTGGTATAATGCAGGATAATCTTTATACTCAAATTTTTTCATATCATCTACTCTTTGCAGCTTGTTCAATTGCTGTACTTAATTCTTTATGAGACCATTTTACAGACTTTATTTTATTGTCTGTTATAAAACTAGGCATTTTAGGTGCTATATCGCCTTGATATACTGCTACAACTCCTTTTCCCATTGATAAACTTTTTTCAACTTCCCACTTTACCCATTCGCTTTTTGCAGTTTTATCTGAGATATAAACCATTGTAACGGAAGCTCTCTCTATTTTTTCAGTAATTTTTCTTTTTATGTAATCAGCATTTTCACTATTAAAAGGCTCTTTTACTGAATGATCTGCAAACTCTAAGTCATTTTGATCATTTTTTGCCTGCCCACGAAGTAAATTTACATTGTCAATATCTTCATATGCAAAGCTAATAAATACATTTCGTTTTACACTTGATAACTCTTTTTTAGCCTTCTCTTCCAAGCTTTTTAAATCACTTCCCAATGTAAATCCACTACCTAAGCTACCACCCATTGTCTGCTCCTATATTTAAAAATTATACTCTTCACATGCAATACATTTTCCACATGGCATATCTGAACCAGAATGACATGAATATGTATCAAAAATCTTTTTCTCTTTTGCTAACGCTACGACATCTTGTTTATAAAAATTTCTCAAAGGAGTCAAGATTTTAATGTCAAACCCCATCGCAAACCTTAAGGTGTCTTGTGCTTTTATTAGAAATGCATCTGTTTGATCATTAAAAATTGCTGTTTCTTCCTTTAAGAAGCCAAGAGAAACGGCATCCGCACCATTTTGATAAGCATAAGCTGCTCCCATAGTAAGAAAAACTAAATTCCTACCAGCTAAAAAAGCTTCGTTTTTTAAATGTTTTGATGTGGATGTTAAACCAGATAATATAGTTTCACCATATCCTGAAATATTCATCATATGTGGCTTTGGTAAATTAAAAGTTTTATGAATTGTTAGACATGCTTTCCATTCTTGTTCAAAGCCTAATTGTCCATAATTTATAAATAATGGAAATTGTTTATTGCCATTCTCATTGGCAAGAACAGCCATTAAAGATGAATCAAGGCCTCCAGATACAAGTGTGACTATTGCCATTTTGAAAACTCCCTTTTATACACTCTCATTACAACCCAGATTGCTTGATCAATTAAGCCTATTGGATAAGATAAATATTTTAAAAAATTCTTCAAGAGATTTTCAATTTTTTCATACATGTTTAAACTACTTATTGTTCTTATTGATTCATCTATCAAACCTTGTATTTGCATGTATCTTAGAACATGTACATCCAGAATTGCAATGTTATTACTAAATCCTATATTTCTTAAAAAATGACTAGCTTGTTTTGGTCCAATACCTTTGATATTTTTTACAAAGAACTTTCGCACTTCCAAATATGAAGTTTCACTTTCAAGAAAGTATTTCATTCCATTTATGCTATTTATAAACCATAAATTATAAGCAATATATTCTGCTCTGCTTTTTGGAAATCTATATCGTATAGACTTATCTTCAACACATACACTTGAAATTAAAATGTTTTCAATTTTATTTTGAACTTTTTTCATCTCAAATTCAGTATTTATCAGCTTGAGCAGATTATGTTTTTGAATTTCCTCTGTAAATTTTAGAGCTACTTCATATTTATTTTGACTACCTAAAATAGATAATACTAATTCAAATAAAATATCTTCTTCTTTTAAATCAACATAGGTTTTATCAGAAAATTCATTTTCTATATCTACACAAAGTGATACTATGGCATTGTTAATTCGTTGCTGCATGATACTCTCCATATAATTGAAGGATTATGTTACTAATTGATTTTGGTAAGTAAAACTTTAACATTTCATCCATACTATCATTTTGGATTTCTAAATTAATGTTTTTCATCCAATCAATATAAAACTCTAAGTTATGGGCAAATAGTCTTGTGATGTAACTTACCTCTTTTAATTCACCAAATTTACTTTGATGTGCAAAAAAGTCCAATTGTAAAGAATGATACAAAGTTGCACTTTCAAAATCAACTACTGTTTGACACCAATCTAAGCCATCAAATGAGTCAATCCCAAAAGCAGAATAAATAAGAATTGACAAAGGATTTCCCGTACCTAAAATATGTATTTTTTTATATTTATCAAGTTGTAATAACTTTTGCTTTATTTTAGATACAGTTTGAATACCTTCTAATATTCCATTTCCTAGTTCTCTTTCAGGTATTGCAATAACATCTACAGTATCAAGTTTTGCTATTTGATAACAAAGTTCTGGTAAATCAGTACTATTTTTAGTATGCAAAATTGGTGCTAAATTCTTTATATCTTTTTGATTGATAGATTTGATGATTTCATCTGTTGGCAAATATTTTGGATTAATATACTCATCAAAGTTAAATACAAAGTTATATGATAAATTTTTAACGACATTTTTGTATTGTTCATAACTCCATGAATCATTCTGAGACCATACTTTTTCATACATACCTGAATCAATTATAAGATTAACTTGTTTACTCTCAAATGTCTTTAAAATAGCTTGTAATTTTTCTTTTTCTATAGTATTTAAATGAAAAATATCAAATGCTGATATTAATAAAGATGGATATTTTAATGCAGATAATATCTCAATATGCTCTAATACAGTTAGCCTATTTTTTGCAACACTTGAAACAGAAGGATAAAATATTGGATAGTTTTTTATCATTTCAAACTCTTCCTTCAATAACTTCTTTCAATAATGCTTTTAATTTTGTTTTAAATTCAGGTAAATTACTCGAATTGTATTGCATTCTACTTTGAGTATTAACATCAAAATGTATTTTATCTTCCGAAATTGTTTCATCGTGTAATAAGATTAAAGGTTTTTGGAGAGCTTCAGCTAATCCCATCTCATAATAAACATTTTGTTTTTGATAACTTAAATCAACGATAACTAATTGACTATTAGCAATACCATCTTTTATAGCAAAAATAATATCTTTAGATACATCCAAACCTTTGTCAACACGATTTGGTATATATTTAGCACTATCAATTTTTGTCATATCTAATTGCAAACCATCTTGTCGTATTAATTCATCATAAACTGTACTGATAGCATCCCAAACATTATTACAATTAGCTTCACTAAATGCCATTGCCACAAATATATTTTTAATTTTTGATTTTGCTATTTTGTCATAAATGTCTATGATTGCTTGAGGTTCAATATCTGTTAGTGTATATATATGATTTTTTAATACCCAATTTGTAAAGCCCTCTAATTGTTTCTCATCACTTAATTTGTAGTACACAAAAGTAGAGAACAAAGCACCACTTCTTGAGTTTTTTAAATTATCATTACTATAAATACTATTTATATCTGTTAATACTCTATTTACAGTATTTATAGCTTGTTCATTTTGTTCTAATAAACCTTTATCAATCAATGTTTTAAAAAGCTTCAAAAATATAGTTCTAAACTGTCCGTTAAAAATATCTTTGATATTAGTAAAATGTGTATTTATAGTAGATTGTTGAATTTTTCTTGAAAAATAATATTCCCATCCAAAAGAGCTACTTGTCTTTAATTCTTCATCTGGAAAAAGTTCTGAATTGTCAAGAATCAATCTTAAACTATCTTCCATCCCCAATGGTATAGATTTATAGTTGATATTATGAAAAATAATTCGACTATATTTATCTTCCTCTTCTTGATTTCTAAAAAATACTATACAAAAAGGTACATTTAAATTTTTAATGTTTTCATTATTCGTATTTCCTGCACTTATCCTATGATTTCCATCAATCCTTTTGAATGGTTTTTGACTTTGTGCTAAAGTCCGATGTTTTGTTAAAAAATTCAATATAACAGCTCGAAAATAGCCTTTGCTTCTTAACTCTTCACCTGATTGAAACTCAATGCTTGTCTGTAGTTCAATTTTCATTTTATTAAAATCATATTTACTGCTAGATGGATTTTGTGCAGATGTATAAAATTGCCCAAGTTTCTCTAGTTCATAGTCATCTGCTAGTTTACAACCAAGTATAACTTCTGGGAAAAATAAGTTTTTACCACTTGTTAAGAAATCATTTATTTCTTGAGCATGAGTTTGAATCAAATCCCGTTGATAGGCTGAATCTGGCTCTGATAACTTTTCAATATCTCCAAGCTTCGCAAACCCTCTAAATGTCAAATAACCACCAAGGGATGTATCTATTATTCCTCTAAAATTCATCTGTCTCTCCTAAAAGCATTGCCTCAACTTCTTTTTTTGATTTTTCAAACTCATCAATTGCTTGTTGTTTAAGTGATTTTGCTTGTTGTCTAATGTTTGCAATATGGTTAGTTATTTTGTTTTGTTGTTTAATTCTAGGTCTTGGTATTTTAATAAGTTTTGCTCCATTAGAACCTATAAAAGGAACTCCACCTCCACCTATTAATTGCTCAATTTGCCATCTAACAAAACCTGAATTTAGAACTTCACTTACATAACAATTATTAATTTTTTTAGAATTAATTCTGATTACACCAGTATTATTATCAACTGTATATTTATCTTCTTCATCATTAAAAAGAGCAAATTTAAATTGTTTAATTGCTTCTCCAATAAAAGGACTTATTATGTCACCTTTGGAAAGAAGTTTATTTTTAGGAACAGAATTAACAAATTCAATATCTTCAAAATCAATTGTAGAATCTTTTAGAATATTTTTTACTTTTAATAGTGTATATTGTGGATTATCTGTTTCGGATTTACCTACACCTTGAAAAATAACTGCAATATCTTTTAAAGTAACCATTCTACAATTTGTTTTTTTCAAAACATTATTTTTTTCAAAGTATTTTGGCGAATAATAATCGGGATCAAATCTATCTCCACTAATTTCACTCCATTTTCGTAAAAAAACTCTTTTTGGAATATCTGTCTCGTCAATCTTGGGTAAATCTAACCCCAACTCATTTAAAAGATACTCATCTATACTATCAAGAAGTTTTTTTGCTTCATCTTCTTTTTGTTGTTTTTGCTTATATCCATTTTGTATTTTATTAACAATTTTTTCTTGAATTTGTTTAGGAGGTATTGGTATAGGAAGTGATTTGTATTCTTCTGCATTGATGTTTGGTTGCCCAGCAGCTCTTTGAATAGATAAAACCCATTTTTTATAGATATCTAGTTGTGTATATAAAAACACATAATAAGGATTAATTTTATTGTTATCGACAATAAACCGTATCATATATCCTGCAAAGAAGCACTCGTAATCTTTTTTTCTATGAATATAAGCTTTACCAACAGTCGCACCACTTCGTGCAAATAATAAATCATTTTCATTTAAAAAATATTTATCTTCAATAACTTGGGCTGTTACACCTAGACCATCTTTCAAATTTCCAAATTCATCAATATCTGTAATTCTTATATATCTTGGTTCATTTTCATCTGTTCTTTCAACTCCTGCTTCATTTGCTCCATACATAGGATTCGATATCAGTAAATCTTTAAAAGAAACTGTATCATATTTAAACGCTTGTGTTGTTTTTTTATACAACACCATAAGTGGGTCAAATCTATCTCCACTTATTTCACTCAATTTAGTCAAAAAAATATTTGAACTCATCTTTTTGACTCTTGCTCGATTTCAAATATAAATTTATTTAATTCATTTCCTATGTATTCGAGTTCGTTTTTACCAGTTTGCTTACCTGTTGCATCATAACCGATATCTTCCGCTATAGCCATAAATATATCATAGTCTATCTCTTGGAGTTTTTTTGCTTTTTCTTCTTGATATTTTTCAAAGGCTTCATTTTTAAGATTATCTATAAAAGTATTGTATTTTTTTGATATGTCATCTCTAGCACTTAGGTACACTTCACTTTTTTTATCTTTGTGAAGTTTTCCAAGCTCTTTAATTTGCTCTTTTTTTTCACTCTCAAAAGCTTTGATTTGTTTTTCAAAATCTAGCTCTTGAAGTATTTTGGATTGTAATGATGTTTTATATGCTTTTATTTTATTTGTTTGTTTTGCACTATGTTTTCTTAAGAACATTACAGAACTCTTTACCCCTGCACCCGTTGCACTAAAGGCAGTTTGAGGTATAGATATAACAGCAACAATACGGTATGTTTCTTCTATACTATCTCGCACATATTGAAGCGATGAATTAGTAAGTATCCCATCAGGAATAACAATAGCCAAATACCCACCTTCTTTTAAAAATCTATTAGCTTGTTCTATAAAAAGTACCTCGGTACTTTGGCTCTCTCTTTTTTTATCTTCATTTGATTTTATATTGAGCCAATTTGACTCTTTCATACCAAAACCATATTGATGCAGATAGGCTTTTTCTGTTTGTTTGATAGTAGAGCCAAAAGGTGGATTTGTTATAATAAAATCAAAATGGTTAGGTTTGAAGCCTCTATTACCACATTTTACTTGTATGGTATTTTTGTTAAATTGTTCTCTTTCTTCTCTTTCTTCTTCTGTTTCATTTGTTTTTTCTTTTTTTGGTTCGATATTAAGAAGCCCATCACATGAAATGACATTAGTATGTCCATCATCATGGATGATCATATTCATTTTAGCGACTCTTGCTATTTGTTCATTTATCTCTATACCATAAAGATTTTTTTCTGCAAAATCATGCCAGTATTTAAAATGATCGTTAATATCTTCTTTATCAATCTCTCCATTCTCATCCATAAAAGCACCATCAGCTTGTTTTCTTACTTTATCAAGTGCATGAAGCAAAAAACCACCACTTCCACAAGAAGTATCAAGAACAAAACTATCTTTTTTTATAGGTAAGACGTCTACAATAAATTTTACAATTGGTCTAGGAGTAAAGTATTGCCCAAAATCACCTCTAAAAAATGAACCCATAAAAGTTTCAAATGCTCTACCTTTACTATCTAAGTCAGTTTTGTTTAAATTAATTTTCTCTAAATATCCCACAACTGTTCGCACCTTGGAATCATTTAGTCTAATATTATCTTTAAAAACTTCAGGATCTTTTTCTCTTCCTTTTTCATAAAGCCCTTTCACTCTTTCTAAAAGCTTTTGATTAATAACTTCTATTTTTGCAGGTTTGCCTTTATCATCTTTTATAGTAATTACTTGAAATTGGTATGGTTCACCTCTTTTTGTATTTCGTTCATCCCAAATCTTACAAAATATCAATTTATCAAGCTCATCAAATGCTTCACTGGGATTTAGTTCACCACCAGCCCAAAGTGCATTATGTGCTTGTTTGAAAACTTTTGTAAGGTCATCTTCTGAAACAGTTTCAATATCAAAAAAGTTTTTTCCATCTTTTTTCCCACCTCTTACATACTTATATTCAAGTATCTCTTGAGAGCCGTAAAATGGAATATCTGGGATACTGATTCTTTCCCTTGGCCTTACTAGCGGTACTTCATAGTATTCATCTTTTATACCAGATGTTGTCCAAACATACTTTGCTAATTCTGTAGTTGCATAACTAAATGCCTGATCAACTGCTACTTTAAATTCCAACTCAGAAATCTCTTGTTTTTTACATTCAACGATGATATAAGGAGTTTTTTGACTACTATCCGTAAAAATTATAATATCTGCTTCTCTTGTTTCTGAGCCTGTCTGAACGGAAACAAACTGTTTAATATGTTCAACTGGATACCCATAGGTTAAGACAAGTTTTAAAAAAGTTTGAGCTTGTACTTTTTCTTCTGGATTTCTATAATTCCTAGGTTTATTTTGATGCACGTAAGTTATAATTTTTTGTTCTTCATCAAATTTTATGAGATTATTTTTTATACCTAATTCAATTAGATAGGAGCTTTGCATTATTTAGTTTCCTTAATAAATTTATTAATTTTATTTTTTAAATATAATCAAACATTTTACCTTTTTATAATTAAGATAATATTGAATATCATAATTTTAAATTTAGCCTGTGGAATGAACACCAAAAAGTAGATAAAAATTAATTCTTTTATGATTCATTTCGATTTTTAATATTATCAATTTTTATTGTACACATATAAAATTGGTTTTAATAAAAAATATTATAAAATCATTTAAAAAATGGACTTATAGTATGAAAAATCTATTATCAAATTATTCTGAATCTCACATGTTTAATCAAAAACATTAAAAAATGAGAATGGATATTAAAATTTGATAATAAGATATTATCTAAATATTTTGCTTTAATATA
>RRZT011452710.1_pt1 | contig 14963 bp, 13 predicted proteins | sample 2165551 | NCBI WGS metagenome assembly RRZT01 (sample SAMN10456910, study PRJNA506462) | wastewater metagenome | biome: wastewater; feature: sludge; material: wastewater sludge; isolation source: wastewater sludge with Escherichia coli K12::gfp cells carrying plasmid... | place: USA: Moscow, Idaho... | reverse complement strand
GTCACGGACGTGACCGAGTGGATCGAAGCGCAGCGCGACCCGACACCCGGTGCCCCGCCTGCGCTGCCGCAACCCCCTCTGCGGTGACGCCATGAGTCGCCCGCGCCTGACGATCGGCACCTACGGCGAGATCACCACCCGTCGTCGCTCGAGCGGCCGCATCGAGGCGCGTGCCCGGTACCGCGACTGGGACGGCGCCACCCGGCTCGTGCAGGCAAGCGGCGACACCGCGGCCGCTGCAACCCACGCGCTCAAGGCCAAGTGCGTCGACCGCAATCTGATTGCGCCGCGTGCGGGATCGCTCACAGCAGACAGCCCATTCCCTGAGCTGGTGGCGTACTGGCTTGAAGACATTGACCTGGAAGATCGGCTCGCGACCGCCACCCGGCAACTCTATGAGCGCGACATGCGCACTCTCGTGCTGCCCGCGTTCAAAGACTTGACGCTGCGCGAGATCGGTGTCGCCCGATGTGACCAGTTCTTGAAGCGGCTTGCGAAGGATTCGTACTCGAAAGCGAAGCATGCGCGCGTCGTGCTGCGGCTTGCGCTCGCACTGGCGGTGCGGCACGAGGTGCTACTGCGAAACCCCGTCGAACATGTTGCGCAGTTGCATCGCGACGTGCGGGTGCCGGATGCATTCACGTGCGCGGAGATCACTGCGATCCGCGCGGCGATCGCATATTGGGAAGCCGGGCGCGATGTATCGGGGCCGAAACCAGACGGGCAGCTCGGCGCAATCGTCGAGGTCATGTTGGGCACCTCCGCGCGTATCGGTGAGGTGCTCGCGATCCGTCGACGCGATATCGACCTGGGCGTGCCATCCGTGCGGATTGCCGGAACGATCATCAGCCCCAAAGGCGAACCGACGAGTCGGCAGGATCATCCGAAGACCGCACGGTCCCGGCGCACGATTCAACTTCCGGGGTTCGCCGCAACAGCCGTGCAATATCGACTGAAGCAACGCGACACGATTGACCCCGACGCGCTGCTGTTCTGCTCCCGCGATGGCACCCCATTGACGACGAACAACGTTCGCCGCCAACTCCGCCACGTCATGGATCTCGCCGGGATTGAGGGGGTGACCCCGCACAAGTTCCGTCGCACCGTTGCGACCACGATCAACGAAAGCGCGGGCATCGAACTGGCATCGCAGCTGCTCGGTCACACCGACCCTGCGATCACGATCAAGCACTACATTCGCCGCAACGAGACCGTCGACTCGACAACCGCGGGGCTGCTGGAGCAGGCGTTCGGGTGATGATGAGTATCTTGACGGGAGATCTACCTCGCGAAATGAAACGTGCTCAGATAACATTATCTGTATACGAAACATGTCATGAGGTGATGATGTTGAAGACTTTGACGCCAAAAGCTGCCGCCGAGAAGCGGAGCGCCCTGTACCGGGGGCATGCTGAGGGACGGTGGGAACGCATCGGCCGAGGCATCTACTTGCCTGCTGATGCACCCGCGATCGACTGGGATCAGCTTGAAGCGGCAACCCGACGACCGGAAGCGACAATATGTTTGCTTTCTGCGCTCGCGCACTACGACCTCACAGATGCAATTCCCGATGCCCTGGACGTCGCGATCCCGCGCGGGATGCGTGCGCCAGTGGCTGAGGGGGCGATTCGCTGGCATCGCTTCGACGCCGCGACCTTCGATCTCGGGCGAGATGAGACGCTAATTCCCGGTAGCTCTCAACACATTGGTCTGTACAGTGCGGAGCGAACGATTGTCGACTGCTTCCGCCTTCGAGCGACTGTCGGGTACGAAGTCGCTCGCGACGCGACCAAAGAATGGCTCCGCCGTGGCGGCAAACCTGCCGAACTTATGCGTTTTGCTTTGCAACTCCCGCGGGCCAAAGCTCCGCTCATGCAAGCCTTGGAGGTGCTCACGTGACTGGTAACGATGTGTATCGTCAGCTTCAATCCGCGGCCCGATCAGTCGCAGCAAAACGAGGTGTCCCCGCGCCAACGGAGGAGTATCTGATTCGACACGCACTCGAATCATTTCTTGATCGGCTAAATCGCACACCTCATGCGCGTGACTTCGTGCTGAAAGGCGGGATTCTGCTCGGTGCGTACGGCGTGCGTCGCCCGACGAAAGATGCTGATTCGAATGCCGTCGGCGCGGAAGTCTCGCCTGAACATCTGGCGGCTGTTGTTCGAGATGCCGCAGCGATCGAATCTGATGACGGAGTTGAGTTTGACCTCGATACACTCACGGTTCAGGAGATCCGTGACGGTGCCGAATACCCAGGTGTTCGTCTTCGCGTGAAGGTCGCGATCAGTAGCTGGCAGGGAACGGTGGCATGGGACGTGTCAACTGGTGACCCGATCGTGCCAGCACCGCGCGAGGTGATGCTCGACAGGATCCTCGGAGGGCCCATCACCCTCATCGGGTACGCGCCCGAATCGACAGTCGCCGAGAAGGGTGTGACTATTCTCGAACGCGGGATCACGAGCACTCGATGGAGGGATTACGTCGACATCGTGGCACTCGGAGGCGCCGGACTCGACCCTGAGGCACTGCTGGCAGCTGTCCGCGCAGTGTCTGACTATCGGGGTATCGAGCTGAAACCGATCACACCGCTCCTTGAAGGCTACGGAGCAGTGGGGCAGTCGAAATGGGCTGCCTGGCGTCGCAAGGAAAAGCTCGAAGCAGTCTGCGACGAAGACCTCGACGAGCAGATCATCCGAGTGGCAGCAATTCTTGATCCGGTGTTCAGTCAGGGCGCGGGAATATAGGCTGACCTAATTCTGAGGTTGACTGTTTTGTAACTCGGCGTATCGTTGGAATCCAATAGTTTGAGATTTTCGGGCCCCTAGGAAGGTGCCGCAAATTTTGCGGCACCGTGTCCACCACCGCCGTCGACAACCGCAGAATTGGCAGAATGAACGGTGCCGTCGAATCGGCGGGACCGTTGCCCGGAGAAGAATCTTGTAGGTCTCCCGCGATCATCGGTCGCGCTCGTCACTGCTCGTGACATACGAAAGCTCAGTATGGCCATGAGTCACCTCCTTCCAATGTCGAACGGTTCTTCTGGTGAAGAGGTGCACACCGCTAACCAAAGCCGTGATGCTTCTGGCAGGTCAGAGTTCGCCTGACCAAGACTGAGCCCTCCAGCGTTACATGGGGCGCAGATCCAGATTCCACATCCACGATCTGCCAGACGCGTGAGAACTCAGGTGGTCGCAGCCGTCGGGGAAGCCATGATCTTGCCAAGCATCTACCGTGAACTCAATATCAATGATCTACCCGGGTCTGCTCTGCTCACCCTGAAGCTCGCCGCACTTCAAACTGAGCGTACTTGCATCGTACTAATGGATGCCACGCGTCTTGCAGATTGGGTTTAGCCCCGAATCAATTCTGAGTTGCCACTCCAGAATGGTGCGGGCGTGCGAATGCTTCACGGGACAGTCGGCAGGTAAAACTGTCACTTAAACGTGAGGCAGGCCCTCAAGACAACTTCGATACTTACCAATGTTGGGTGGGTGCCACTAACACCGCTAGGACATGCGGGAATGCCCCGGGTTTGAGGCCGCGGCATTCTTAAACACTGGTGTCCCATCAAACTCCCAGTCAGAGAAAACATCTGCCTTCATGCTGGTCAGTTCTGGCTCTGGAAGTTTGTCTGGGACGAAGGCTTCATCGTCGGGATGGAAGTAGATGTACTCGCGCGCATTGTAAATCGTGTTGTGGTTGAAGAATCGCTCTAGCACTGCTGAGCCTGCTTGAATACGATCAGCTTTACCTTTAATTATTCCTTGTCGTATATGGTCGATCTGCCCTTCGTTGAAATCGCTGATCATCGGAATGGGATCTGACATTAAGAGTCCGCAACGACGCGAGAGCGGGAAGGTAATTCCCCACGCGGTCTGGAACCCTGCTCCCATCCAGAGCTCGTCGTCTTCATGAGGTACTAGCGTTACGGGGGCGTCGCATGTGAGAAGAGCTCGCCTCTTGAATTGAACGATTGACCATGGACGTCTAACGATGTACGGCGTGACTTTCTGCGCGGCGTTCACCATGTGCTCGATCTGCCGTCTGTTCGAAAGCTTGATCGGTGGGCCTCCTGGCTGGGTGGCTTCCTCCCAGATGTGTTCTGCTTGTTCCTTGGTTGGCTCGAAACCCAGACGTTTCTTCACCCATCTTGGTACGTTCTCTTTCCCGCCCATTCCAACTTCGGCGCGCACGATGTGAGCCTGTAGCTGGTCAACAGTTCGTCTAGTCTCAGGTCCACGTACAGACTGCAGCGCAATGAAATGCGACAGCGCATAACGGTCTTCTTCGGAAATCGGAAGCTCGCCATTGGTTAAACGCCGGATGACGCCGATTGCTTGTGCTTCAAGTTTGCTAAGGCTTTTTTCGAACCCGTCTGGCTCGAGTGCATCGTCCAGTGTATGGAAGTGTGATTGCGCGGCGATGTTCCTGGTGCCTGACATGAACGGTTTGCGGTCTTGGTCAAGCGGCCGCACGCTGACTTGATTCTGATCAGTTGCAAACCCACGAAGGTATCCTTGCGGAACGTAATGATGCCGCTTCGCAGTGTTGCCCTTTGCCATACTGTAGATCATCCCAGACACGTCCGATGTTGAGCTCCCAAGTTCTGGTGACATCCACTTGAAAAGCCTTAACGTTTCGGTTCGGTGGCTAGTCGTTTAGCACCGATGACGGGGCCGAGCTTGACCGCACATAGGCCATATCGCGGTGGCTGCTAGCTGCTCGACATAAGATCGGGGTATGAACGGGGAACTTGCAAAGCACGAGTGGCGTGCCATCGCTGACTACGTGGAAGGCCAGTCAAACAAGCACATTGTCGAGGAGGCTGAGCTGACTGAGGTAATGCTCGTGCAGTGTGTGCGAAGCTACCGCGTGCTTGGCATTGACTACGAGGTCTTCGACGTGCATACGAATCAAGACGAACGGTTCTGGGTGATCACTAACCCCACCAATCTTTATTTGCAAGGCAGGTTTCCAAGCTACGACGAGACCTTTTCGTTTCACATTGGAATTGGTCTGAGGATGATGGACCGCGAACGTGTGGAAACTGACGACGATCGAAGAGATCAGATCGGCAGCGCGTGGAGAAGATTTGAGGACGCGGTTAGCTCACTCAATACTGCGCGTGAAGCAGAAGACTTCCAAGGAATCGGTATCAAATGTCGTGACGCGTTAATCGCGTTTGGAAAGGAGCACCAGTCAGACGAGTGGCTGATTGATGCCGGGGAACTTCCTAAGTTGAATGATTTCAAGCAGTGGTCAGATCTTTATGCGAAGAGTCTCGCATCGGGGCGCATGCGTCGATATTTGAAGGAGATTGCTCACAAGACATGGGACATTTCCGTCGAGCTGCAACATGATAGTAATGCGACTGGTTGGGATGCTGAACTTGTGCTCGACGCTACCAATAATGTCTTTGGCGCCTTCTCCAGCGCAATGGTTAAAGCGGTTCGCAGTGATCCGAGCCGCTGTCCAAAGTGTGACTCATACCGCTTTAATCAAGCAGGGTATGTGGAGAATCGGCACGGTGTCGAAGGATGGGTGACATTCGAAGCTTGTAGTGCATGTACGTATCGCGGGAGAGAGGCATTCGATCCTTGGGACGAGTAAACGCTCTCACCTCCATGCAGAAATTGATTCATGTTGTGGTCAAGGGCAATCTCTGGCGGCTGAGACCTCATTGTAGATCACCAGTACATGTGCGATCTTGGCGATCCCTTCGCGCCTGATTCCAGGCCTCCATACATAGTTTCTGTGCAGCGTCAAATGCTGTAGAAGCATTGACTGGTCTGGTTCTAGTGTTCAGGGCAATAGGTACGGGGCCCTCGACGCCATCAAATACCCATCTCAATCACCCGTGACGGACCGCCAGCGACCGGGTAGACTAGCCCCAGGAGAATCGCTCGATTCCCCATACGACCAGGGAAAACAAGAGATTTTCGCAAGCTTTCGGTGAGGCCAAAAAACCTCCAAGGGGTCGCAGGTTCAAATCCTGTCAGCCCGACCAGAAACACCCCTCTAACCTATGAGTACACTGGTTAGAGGGGCTTTTCTCTGTCTGCATGCTGACTGGATGCATACTTGGAACCGTGAACACACGCCTATCTTTGACACTTCCTTTTGCCGTTGCACTGCTACTGACCGCGTGCACGTCGCCAGATGCCGCGCCCGATGCCGGTGGAGCGGGGGACACCGCAAACGTGGCACAGTCGGCCCACGAGCAAGAAGAGATGGATGAGCCACCGACGCCGCAACAGTTGGCCGCAGCAGAAGCAGAAGAGCTGTGGCAGTCATGGGACACGCGTGCTCAAGCGGCATCGTTGCTTGTTCTTCACTATCCAGGATCCGATGCCCAGGCGACGCAGAGCTTCCTCGAAACAGTGGCTCCTGCGGGGTTGATCTTGATGGGCGACAACGTTCCTGATCCGGAAGACGCCCTCGAAGAGCAGACAAGACGGTGGCAGGAGTCGGCAGAATCCGCACGCTTGCCGCCGCTGGTGATTTCTATCGATCAGGAGGGTGGCCTCGTCAAGAGGCTCCGGGGGGACACCAATGTCGGGGCCGGAGACCTGCGTGATGGCGACCCGGAAGCGGTTGCCGAGGCATTCAGGGAACGCGGTGGCTATTTGTCGCGGCTGGGAGTGAACGTCAACTTTGGGATCGTCGCAGATTATACGGACGACCCCGGATCTTTCATCTATGACAGGGTCCTCGGTACCACCTCGTCGTCGGCGGCGGCAGCTGTGCAAGCGGCTGTCGAGGGGGAACGGGAGGGTGGAAGCGGAGCGGTTCACTCAACGGTCAAGCATTTCCCAGGACATGGCCTGACCCCTGGGGATTCCCACCAGATAATCCCTGACTGTGGGGACATCACCCAGGAAGAGTGGGCTGAGACGGCTGCGGTGCCCTTTGAGGCGGGGATCAGTTCTGGCACTTCATTGGTGATGATGAGCCACATTTCCTGTCCTCGGATTGCGCAGGGTCCGGCCAGCCTGCAGGCAAAATGGTATGAAGTCTTGCGCGACGACCTCGGATTTGACGGGGTCATCGTCACCGACGACATGTCGATGCTCACCAACTCCGGGGAAGAGCCATTCGCCGATCCCGGTGCCAACGCAGTCGGTGCGATCAAGGCAGGGGCTACCTTGGTTTTATCCATTGGGGGCGAGGACGGGGCGGCTGCCACCATATATGCGCAGGGGCTCGTCGACGCAGTGGTCGCAGCAGTTGAGTCTGGTGAGATCCCCGCAGAAGTGTTTCACGATGCTGGGATCCGGGCTTTGATCTTTCGCCAGGGTCTGAGCCCACAATTCTGAGCGCTTCAATACCACCCGGTATTCCAAGACGACTGGGGCCATGAGCGATTGCGACCTGTAGAGTCGTGGCATGGACGAGATTCTGCTGGTTGCTTCCGACCTCGATCGAACCCTTCTGTTGGAGGGCGGGAAGATGCCGCCGGGTCTCCAAGACTACGTTCAGCGGTTGAATGAACAGGGGATCGTCTTCGTTCCCGCAAGTGGGCGCCCGCTCGCAACTCTGAAGGAGATGTTCGACTGGCCCGGCATGGACTTGGCGTTCATCAGTGACAACGGCGCCGTTGTGGAAGTGGGTGGGGAGATTCTGCATCGTAGCGTGATTTCGCCCGAGCAATATCTATCAATGGTTGACGGCACCCTCGCATCAACCGACGGGCACCCAATGCTCTGTGGAATGGATGCAGCATACCTACCCGTGGCAGCCCGTCCTCTGGCGGATGCTTTTCGCGTCTATTACAAGAACCTTGTCTTCGTGACGGACTTCGGCGGTATCGAAGAGGAGATCGTCAAATACTCGGCATACTTTCCGCACGAGGACGCGCGAGGTGCGCTTGACACCTACTTCCAGCCAACGTTCGGAGATAGTTTCACGGTGACGCTGGGAGGACCTCCGTGGGTGGACATCATGAACACCGGGGTGTCGAAGGGCAGCGCCATCGGGGTACTTTCAGAGCATCTCGGCCTTGCTCGCCGCCAGCTTATGGCTTTCGGTGACACCCTCAACGACCTCGAAATGCTTGCTGCCGTCGAGCACAGTTACGCAGTGGCCAATGCAGACCAAGAAATTAAGGACCAAGCCCAGTTCCTCACCGCGTCGAATGAGGAACTGGGCGTGTATCAGGTACTAGATCGCCTCTTGGATAGCCGGGACTAGAAACCTCCCGTCACGAGCGGTGCTAAGCCGAAACCGAGCACAACTGCAACAGCGACTGTGACCACACCCGGGATGAAGAAGGGGTGGTTGAACACGAACTTGCCAATCCTGGTTGAGCCAGTGTCGTCCATTTCCACCGCGGCAACCACCGTCGGGTAGGTGGGAAGAACGAATAGGCCTGTCACCGCTGGGAATGATGCCACCATTACAGCAGGCGCAACGCCAATGGCCGAAGCGACAGGCATCATGGCTGCTGTCGTCGCACCCTGCGAATACAGCAATGCAGAGGCGAAGAAGAGCACAACTGCCAACAGCCATGGCGCCGACTCAATGACGCTGCCGCCAACGGCTGCAATCTCTTCCAAGTGACCGTTGACGAAGGTGTTCCCGAGCCATGCCACACCAAGAACACAAATCGCGGCGCTCATGCCGCCTTTGAATGTGGACTGGGATGACACTTCATCAACGCTGATCTTGCAGGTGAGCCCGATCAGCATTGCCACAGCAAGCATGATAATCATGATCGCTGCGTTGCGGGGAACCGTTGGGTTCTCAATCAGAGCAATGGAATCAGAAACTGCCATGGCGTAAGCCATAACCACCAGTACCCCAATGCCAAAGATCCACAGGGCGCGGGTGGCGTGAGGCTTGATCTCAATCTCTTTGAGGTCGCGCCGTTGAATCAGCCCCTGGGCCAAACGCTCCTGGTAGACCGGATCGTCGACAAGTTCCTTGCCCATCTTTGATGCCACAAACGCTCCGACCAGCACCCCGACAAACGTTACGGGGATCATGACCGCAAGAATCTGCATGTACTCGACACCGAACTGTTCCATCTCAGTTGCCATCAAGACCACGGCAGCTGAAATTGGGGAAGCCACGATGGCTACCTGCGAGGCCACAACTGCAATTGACAAGGGACGGGACGGCCTCGTGTTCGATTCTTTTGCGACCTCGACAATAACCGGGATGGCCGAGTACGTGACGTGACCGGTTCCCGTAAACACCGTCATAAAGAAGGTGACGATTGGCGCGTAGTAGGTGATGCGCTTCGGATTACTGCGCAGAACCTTCTCTGTGACCTTGACCAAGTAGTCCAGACCACCTGCAACCTGCATCGCGGCGATGGCTGAAATAACGGACATGATGATACCGATGACATCCCAGGGGATCCCCGTCATCGGATCCACTTCCAAACCGAGCAGGCCGAGGACGATTACGCCCGCGCCACCCGCGAAACCAATCCCAATGCTCCCCATCCTGGCACCCAGGAAGATGAAGATTAGAACCACTGCAAACTGTACCCAGATCATCGTTGATCCTTTCGAGTTTCGTTAGATCGTTAGTCGTCGCCGTGAAAGTATTCGCCGAAATACTGCGGCTTCAAGAGGTTATCGATAGACAGCACTTCGTCGAGCTCCTCAGGCGTCATGAGTCCGCGTTCGAGGACAACCTCGCGTACCGTCTTCCCGGTGAGGGCGCACTCTCTACCGATCTCATCGCCATTGTGATGGCCAATGATGTCGTTGAGGTAAGTAACAATGCCGATTGAGTTGTCTACGTAACTCTTGCAAACCTCTTCGTTGGCAGTGATCCCATCGATGCACTTGGTGCGAAGTACGGCGGATCCTGTCTGCAGCAACTCAGTCGACTCGAACAGACACTGAGCAATGACCGGTTCCATCACATTCAGCTCCAACTGCCCGGCCTCTGATGCAAAGGTTACTGCAACGTCGTTTCCGAAAACCTTGAAGCAGATCTGGTTCATGACCTCGGGAATCACCGGATTAACCTTTGCGGGCATGATAGATGACCCTGCCTGCATTTCAGGAAGATTGATCTCATTGAGACCGGCCCTAGGACCCGAAGAGAGAAGGCGAAGATCGTTGCAAACCATGGAGATCTTGCTTGCCGTCCTCTTCAAGGCAGAGTGGACTGAGACATAATCTCCGGTATCTGATGTGGCTGCGATTAAGTTGGTGGAACCTTTGATCGGCAACCCTGTCACCTCTGCGAGCTTGTCGACCACTATGCTCTGGAACTCTGGCGGCGTGTTGACGCCGGTACCAATGGCCGTCGCTCCTAGATTAACCGTCAGCATTAGTTCGGCCTGGCTGGTCAGGTAGTCGGTCTCTGCCCTAATGGTGGCAGCAAAACCGTGGAACTCCTGGCCAAGAGACATTGGCACAGCATCTTGAAGCTGCGTTCGCCCCATTTTGATGACCCGAGCGAACTCATCGCCCTTGCGATCCAGGGCGTCAGAGAGCTCTCCTAACTCGATACTTAGATCGTGAACCATATGGTAGATAGCCAGCCGAAGTCCTGTTGGATATGCATCATTGGTCGACTGAGACTTGTTGACGTGGTCATTGGGATTGATTACGTCGTAGCTGCCTTTCGGTAGGCCCAAGGTCTCTAGTGCCAGGTTGGCTATCACCTCATTTGCATTCATGTTGACAGAGGTTCCGGCGCCACCTTGGAACAGGTCAACTGGGAACTGATCCCTAGCGACCTGCTCATACATGATCATGTCGCAGGCCGCGGTGATTGCTTTAGCAACCTTCTTGGGGATGACACGAGCCTCCCTGTTGGCCAGAGCTTCAGCCTTCTTGACTTCGGCCATGCCCTTCATGAAACCCGGGTAGTCACCTACCACGCGCCCGCTGATGGGGAAATTTTCCACAGCGCGTTGCGTGTGCACACCCCAGTATGCATTCTCGGGTACTTCTTTTGGACCAAGTAGGTCCACTTCTATACGTGTGTTCGCCATTGAACCCGTCTCCCTTATTATCTATTACGGAATTATTCTCACTTCTTACTAACCCAACACTTCACAAACCACCCCCGTGCCTACGCGGTGACAAACCCCCGTAGCCAACTCAGCAGCTCCTCGGCTTTCACCCGGGTATCCGCTTCTACAAACAGGCGCAACACCGGTTCCGTACCAGAGAACCGGAGCAGAGCCCAGTTGTCGTTTTCCAAGAGAATCTTCGTTCCATCGGTGTGGACAATATCCACAATCTTGTATTCACCGATGTGAGTCAGTGGTTCAGACTCAAGCCGACGAGGAACCTCTAGACGCATCTCAGGCGTTGCTGGGATGCTCTCTTCCATCGAGTAAAGGCGCCCCGTGATCCCATAGATCATCTCAAGTAATTCCGACATGCTCTTGCCGGTGCGCGCCAGAATTTCGGCGACCAATGCACAAGCGAAAATGCCGTCCTTGCCGAGGATCCAGCCCCGCACGGTGAGGCCGCCTGAGGACTCACCGCCCAAAACAGCGTCGATTTCTTGCATACCAGCAGTGACGTGCTTGAACCCGACCTTGCATTCCCGGTGTTCTTCTCCGAAGTGGTCGGCTAGGCGGTCCAGTAGGTGCGTGGTTGCTACGTTGCGGACAACCCCGCCTTTCTCACCCTTGTACTCGTGCAGGTACCAGTAGATCAGAAGCAACAGCTCATTTGAGGTGACGTACTCGCCATTCTCATCAACGATGCCAATCCTGTCGGAGTCCCCATCGGTAGCCATACCGAGGTCGTACTTTCCACCCCCGGACCTGATCATCTTCTTCAGGGTATCGAGACGTTCGGAATCAGGGGCCGGTGCTATACCGCCGAAGAGAGGGTTGTGGGCCGCGTGAATGAACTCTGCCTGGACGCGCATATCGGAAAGAATGGTCCCCAGAGTCAATTGGCTGGTGCCGTACATTGGATCAACTGCAACCCGAAGGTCTGATCCACGCACCAGCTCCCAGTCAATGATCTGCTCGATTGCGTCAATATAGGGGTCGGTCAGAGGGGTCTCATCGATAACTCCCGCGGCTCTCGCAAGGTCGAGGTCGAGCGTGACAACATCCTCAACGCGTAACGAGTTCGCCTCATCCTGGTAGCGGTCGGTCTCGGCATCCAATGGAAGCGAACCATCAGCGCGGAAAACTTTCACTCCGTTCCAGTTCGGCGGGTTGTGCGAGGACGTGATGATCACGCCGTAAGCGGACTCAGTGTATGGCGCTGCGAAGGTTACCAGCGGGGTTGGTACGTCGTCTGGCAGCAGTCGAACCGGGATATTGTTGCCGGCGAAAACCTCTGCCGCGGCTTCGGCTGACGCCCGAGAGAGGAACCTGCGGTCCCCGCCGATAACGACACCCATGTGGTCAATACCCTGGCGCGTGGCTTCATTAGCTATGGCCTGACACAATCTGCGCAGGTTGCCAAGCGTGTATCCCTCACCAATGATGGCTCGCCATCCACCAGTGCCAAACTTGATGGTGGTATCCGTGTCCTTCTTGGGCACAAAAAGGCGTTTGAGGACAATATCTGCGGCCTGCGCCAAACCTTCCTCGGTGTTGATGCCCTGTACTTCGTCGGTGTCATAGATGCGGTACGAAACGACCCCGTGGTCTGAACCCAGGAAGCTACGCGCAACTTCGGTGAGGCGATGCTCCCCACGGCTGGCTAGGTCGTCAATCTTCTCAAGGAGTACATCCGGCGCTGCTACGTATGACCCGACATTGACCTCCGCAATTCCCGCGTCTTTTGACGTCAAGTCCTCTGGTTCAACAATGGCAGTGATTCTGCCGTCGGAGTCACGCTCAATGCGGCCGTAGGGGAGAGGCTGATCCATTCGTGCTGTTAGCAGTGAGAAACCTGCTTTTTTCAGGTTGTGCCGGTTGAGAAGCCCCCGCAGGGATGCGGGACGAAGAAGTGGAGTGTCCGCGTAGGTAACTAGGAGCTGCTCGGTGTCGTCAGGAATCACGCCCCGCGCGGCTGCGACTGCGTTGCCTGTTCCCAAAGGTTCTTCTTGGACCACATAGGTAAGGTCTTCTCCAAGGGCCTCGCGAATCCTCTGATCTTCGGGAGCGATGACAACAATGATTCTCTCAGCGGGGAGAACTTGGCGAAGATTCTGCACAGCCAGAGCGGCCACCGTCGAGTCAGAGAGCTCCGCATGGAGCAACTCCCGTGATTCGTCGTCACCCCCGGCTGCAAGAATGATTGCGGTTGTTACAGGGCGATCTGAACCGATCTTCGAAGCCGTGGCCATCAAGTTCCTTCTTCTACTCCGTGCGGATGCGGTCTGCAACCAATCCTAATGACCAAACGTGAGGGTGGTTGAATCTATTGGTAGATGCCGCCCTCTTTACCGAGCAGAACATCACCTTCAACAGTGGACCCGGGCACAAAGTACCAGTCGCCCTCGACCCTCAAAGAAGTTGCGCGGCGCATTGACGGAGATTTCGGAATGCGACTCTCGTACTGGTCAAGATGTGCGTAGTAGGTGGCTTCCAAATCGACTCGTGGCGTGGTTTCCGTAGTCAATTCAAGACCGCAGTCGTCCCCCATCTCATAGAGGTTCGAACGGAGCAGAAGGAGCTCATTGGTTGTCTTGACTGGGAGGAAGCGGCTGCGGGGAACAAGAATTGCTTGCGCGTCCTCGAACACTTCTATTGCTGAGCCCATCGCTGTTTCAAGCTGTACCACCGTCAGCGTTTCATCCTCGCCCTGGTCAACGTTCTTGATGTTTCTTATCAGGGGGAGACCGAGGATCGAGTCGCGACTGGTGAGGGCATCCCGGAGGCGGGGCAGATTGAGCCACAGGGTGTTCGTGTTGAAATATGGGTGCAGGTCGATATCTTCGAACGCCGCCCGATCTCCGTCGGCGGTCTGAGCGGACTCGCGGAGGATAAGTGCGCCGTCTCCCCGCCGTCGCGCTAGATGACCGCCCTTGCGATCATTGGACGTCCTCGTGCACACCTCCATCGCGAATGTCGCCGCCGAGGACGCGAACCACGCCGCAATGCTGCCATCCGCGGTCGCACCAAGGTTATCGCCGTTTGATACCTGTGCGAACTCGAACCCGTGGTCGATCAGGAGGTCAAGGATGCCAGAGGATTCCAACGAAACATAGAGGTCACCATGGCCCGGAGGACACCACTCATCTTCGGGACTCTTCGGTACGGCGATGGGTTCCAAACTCTCGGCATCGAGGCGGGGCTCCTTGCTCTGGAGAAAACTGAGTGGCAAACCTTCCACCGGGAGATCTTTGAACTGGGACAGGCATTCCAAGGTGTCCGTATTTGTTCTGTAGGAGTTCATGAAGATAAGCGGTAGCGTCGCCGAGTACCTACGTCTTGCGTGCCGGGTCTGGCAGACAATGATCTCCAAGAAGTTCTTACCATCACGGACAGGTATCAGAGTTTTGGCTCGCTCTAGGCCCATTGAGGTTCCCAGACCCCCATTGAGACGTATCAACGCGGTCTTACGCATGGCATCGCGCTTAACGTCCGCGGTGAAATCTAGGGTGTTTGCCAAGACCGGGTTGAGAAAAGGCTCAATATCCACTTCGCTGATCATCCCCAGGTAACCGGATTGCAGCAGCTGGAAGTAGTGGGAAAACACTCGGACCGCTCCCGGTGCTACGCCTGCTTCAACCATCTTGTCCTGGGCGTGTGTTAGTGCAAGGTCTGTCATGTCGGCTCCCTTCGTAAGCTCCAGGGTAGTTCACTCACTGGACGGTCCCGAGGGCGTCGGCGATGGGACCCTTATGATCGCTAAGTTGTTCCGCGTCTTTGTAGCCGCTAGGGCCGCAGCCAAGTTCGATTCAGGTGACCTGGAGGTAGGATTTTGAAAAAGCTCTCTTCGCTGGCGGTCTTAGGCATCGCAGGCGTGCTCGCATTGGGTGCGTGTAGTACCAACTCAACCGCGCCCGAATCCGGTGAATCTACTAGTGGGGCCGGGACCGAGGCGGCAGACGATACGACGTATGTGATC
>RRZT010841338.1_pt1 | contig 14963 bp, 16 predicted proteins | sample 2165551 | NCBI WGS metagenome assembly RRZT01 (sample SAMN10456910, study PRJNA506462) | wastewater metagenome | biome: wastewater; feature: sludge; material: wastewater sludge; isolation source: wastewater sludge with Escherichia coli K12::gfp cells carrying plasmid... | place: USA: Moscow, Idaho... | reverse complement strand
TGGTGCGCCGGTACCGCCGCAGGGGGCCGAGGCCGTTCGCGCGCGGGGTGGGGGGCGAGTGTCGAGCGCGGTGGGGGGCGGACCAGTGCGAAGGCACGACGGGCGATTCAGGCGAGCGGGACGCGGCCTCCGACACCGGTCTGGGCCGGATCCACGGCGGCAGGGTGACCCTGACGACGACCGGGCCCGACGGGCCCGGGGAGCTGCAGGTCGACGAGGTGCTGGTGGCGACGGGGCGGCGTCCGAACATCGAGGAGGTCGGCGTGGCCGCGTTCGGCGACGCCCGGCCGGCCTGGCTGCACGTCGTCGGCGACGCGTCGGGTGAGGCGCCGTTGACCCACTGGGGCAAGTACCGCGCCCGCCTGATCGGCGAGCGCATCAAGGCCGCAGCCACCGGCTCGGCCGAGCCGGCGTGGGTGGCGGACGCGGCGTCCGGCCTTGCCGCGCCGGTACCGCAGGTGGTGTTCACCGACCCGCAGGTGGCCTCCGTCGGGCCGACCGCCGACCAGGCAGGACGCGGTGGGCGCCGCGTCCGGACCCTCGACGTCGACCTCTCGTCGACCGCCGGCGCCGGCATGCTTCGCGACACCCTCGTCGGCCGGGCGCGGCTCGTGGTCGACGACAACGACGTGCTCCTCGGGGCCACGTTCGTCGGACCGGACGTCGCCGAACTGCTGCACTCGGCGACGGTCGCCGTCACCGGACGCCTGACGCTCGCCCAGTTGTGGCATGCGGTGCCGAGCTACCCGACGTTGAGCGAAGTCTGGCTGCGGCTGCTCGAATCCGACAGGATGACGGCATGAAGACCCAGCTCCTCGGCCCCACCGACCTGACCGTGTCGTCGGTCATCCTCGGCATGATGCGCATCGCCGACAAGTCCGCCCCCGAGATCCGTTCGCTGGTGTCCGGCGCCCTCGACGCGGGCGTGACCGTGTTCGACCACGCCGACATCTACGGGACGCCGCGGCACGGCTGCGAGCAGCGCTTCGGCGAGGCGGTGACCTTCACCCCCGAGCAGCGCGAGAAGGTCGTCGTGCAGAGCAAGGTGGGTATCCGCGACGGCTACTTCGACTTCTCGGCCGAGCACATCCTGAGCAGTGTCGACGAGTCGCTGGCCGCCCTTCAGCTCGACCACCTCGACGTGCTGCTGCTGCACCGACCCGACACTCTCGTCGAGCCCGACGAGGTGGCGTCAGCGTTCGACACGCTGCATGCGGCCGGCAAGGTGCGCCACTTCGGCGTCTCGAACCACACGCCGGGCCAGATCGAGCTGCTGCGGGCGTCGCTGAACCAGCCGCTCGTCATCAACCAGGTGCAGCTCAGCATCACCCACGCCAACGTGATCACCGCCGGGCTGGCCGCCAACATGGGCCACCTCGACCAGTCGGTCGACCGCGACAACGGCCTGCTCGACCACGCCCGGCTCACCGACCTGACGCTGCAGGCGTGGTCGCCGTTCCAGAAGGGCTGGTTCGACGGGGTGTTCCTGGGCGACCGCGAGAACTACGCCGCCCTCAACGAGGCGCTCGACGAGCTGGCCAAGGCCCACGGCGTCACGCCGACCGGCATCGCGACGGCCTGGATCACCCGGCACCCGGCGAACATCCAGGTTGTGCTCGGCACGACCAGCGCCGCCCGGGTGGCCGAGGCAGCCGCCGGTTCCGACGTGGTGCTGAGCCGGCCCGAGTGGTACCGGCTGCTCACCGCCGCCGGCCACACGCTGCCCTGATCGGTTGCGCCGTCAGCGGCGCAGGCACCCGCCGGTGTCGACCGGCGTCGTGTACGACGCCGCCCGGTCGAGCACGGTGTCGGACGCCGCGTCGGTGAGCACGTAGCCGACGTTGGCGTCCACCAGGGACGCCGCGAAGACCGTGCCCGCGACGCGCCCGTCGCGCGTCAGCAGCGGCCCGCCGGAGTTGCCCGGCCGGACGGTGGCGTTGATGGAGTACACCTCGCGGACGACCCGCGTCCGGCCGTAGATGTCCTCGCCGGGGGCGCTCACGACGCCGCGGATGCGGGCCGGGCTGACCTTGTAGGGGCCGCCGAGCGGGAATCCGGCGGCCACGGCGTCCCCCTTGGCAGGTTGGACGCCGGCGCGGCGCAGCGGCGCGGCGTCCAGGCCCGGCACCGAGAGGATCGCGAGGTCGAGTTTCGGGTCGAACGCCACCACCTTCGCGCTGCGCCGCGGTCCTCCGGCGGCGCTGCGGACGGCCACCGAGTCCGCGCCGGCCACGACGTGCGCGTTGGTGACGACGCGTCCCTTCGCCACGGCCCAGCCCGATCCGACCGCGTCACCGGCGCAGGATGCCCCGCCCGCGAACACCTGGAACACGCTCGGCGCCGCAGCCTTGACCCCGGCCGTCTGCGCGGCCCCCACGTCGGGTGCCGGCGCCGGTAGGAACGGCTCAGGCGTGAGGCCGCCGAAGACGCGCGGCAGCCCGACGCTCAGGGCGTCGGTGAGCTGCGAGGGCCAGGTGTTGAGCGAGTCGGGCACGGCCGCGTCGATGCCGCCCAGCACGCGGGACTGGTTGGCGACCTTGCCCCACGACGCCGGCAGCAGCGGCCGCACTGCCGCGCCGACGAACCAGATCACCAGCGACACGACCACCGCCGACGCGACCGCGCCGAGGGCGGCGTCCAGACCGCGGGTCGCGTCGTGACGTGACAGGCCCGAGCGGACGCGGCGTCCGACCATGCCGAAGACCATCTCGCCGGCCGCGACACCGATCAGCGCGGCGAACAGCAGCACCAGGGTTCGCGGCAGCGGGCCGGCGTCGAGCGCTGGAACCAGGTCGACCAGGCGCGGCCCCAACCACAACCCGCCCAGGCCGCCGAGCACCATGCCCGCCAGCCGGAACAGGCTCAGCGCCGCGCCGGCATGCCACCCGGCTGCCGCCCGGCCGAGGATGACCAGCACCAGCACGATGTCGAGGATCAGGCTCGGGTTCACAGGCACCTCCGGTCAGTCTGTGCCCTCAAGGGTGCCTCGTGAACCTGTGGGCGCAAGAGTCAGGCGTGCTCGGCGAGCACGAACGTGCCGCCGCCGGTCTCGGACGCCGTCGCGAAGCCCTGCAGCACCTCGCGGGCGCGGGCCACCTCGGCGCCGGACGGGGTGAACGCCTCCCGGATCACCGGCAGTTGGGCGGGGTGGATGGCGGCGCGTCCCACGAAGCCGGACGCCCGGCCGGCCTCGCACGAGGCGCGCAGCCCCTCGAGGTCGCGCACGTCGGCGTAGACCGACATGGCCGGCGGTTCCAGGCCGGCGGCGGCCGCGGCGTTGACGATGCGGGCCCGCTGCCAGCCGAGGTGCTCGGCCGTCGCGACGCCGAGCGCCGAGCGCAGGTCAGCCTCCCCCAGCCCGATGCCCGCCGACGCGATCTCGAAGGCGCTCTCCACGCCGAGCGGCGACTCGATCAGGGCGTGCAGGGCATGCCCCGGCAGCCGGGACGCCAACCGCGCCACCGTGTCCGCCGACTCCACCTTCGGCACCTGGCGAGAACGGCGCCGGCGGCCAGCGGTCCGAGCGCGACCTTGCCCTCACCGCCGATGAACATCTTCAGGGCGATCGGCAGGGTGTAGTTCTCAGTGGTCTGCATGAGCACGAGGGCGAAGAAGAACTCGTTCCACGCCGACACGAACGAGAACATGGCGGTGGCGGCGATGCCGGGCACGAGCAGCGGGAAGACGACGCTGAGCAGCGTCCGCCAGCGCGAGGCACCGTCGACGGACGCCGCCTCTTGGAGTTCGATCGGAATGGCAGCCGCGAAGCCCTGCAGCATCCACAACGCGAACGGCATCGTGTAGGTCGTGTAGACCAGAATCAGACCCGGGAGCGTGTTGACCAGGTTGATGTCGCGCAGGATCAGGAACAGCGGAATGATGATCAGGATCACCGGGAACACCTGCGACACGAGGATCCACACGGTACCGGCGGCCCGCAGCGCCCCACGGAAGCGGGAGAACGCGTAGGCGGCCGGGAGCGACAGCACGATCACCAGCACGGTCGTGCCGACCGCGACGATGGTGGAGTTCCACGCCGACAGCACGAGTCCCTGCTGCTGCCAGGCGTCGGAGTAGTTGGCGAAGTGCCACTTCTTCGGCAGCAGGGTGATGTCGAGGTTCATCAGCTCGCGCGACGACTTGAACGACGCCGACACGAGCCACACCAGGGGGAACGCCAGGAAGATCAGGTAGAAGGCGAGCGGCAGGTACTGCGCGGTGCGGGCGACGGGCGTCGCCAGGCTCCGGCGCCGTCGATGGCGGCCACTTCGAGGTGCTCGTCGGAGATCTGCTGGAGCGCCGCCAGCAGCGTGATCGTCGTCTGCGGCATGCCGACCCAGATGCCCACCACGATGACCGCCGGGAGGGCGGTCTCGAAGGTGCCGAGCCAGTTGGTGGTGACCGGGGTGCCGGTGATCGACAGCACCGCGTTGAGCGGGCCGTTGGTGGCGTAGATGAGCTGCCACATGATGGCGACGACGACCGGCGGCATCGCCCACGGGATGGGCGCCAGCACCCGGGTCAGGCCGGTGAGCGGCAGCTTCGCGTTGAGCAGCAGGGCCAGACCGAGACCCAGCAGCAACTGCAGCAACGTCACCGAGACGCCTCAGATCATGCCGATCCGGAACGAGTCCCAGAACATGCCGTCGCTGAGCAGGTCGACGAAGTTCTTCAGTCCGATGAAGTCGGCGGTGTCGTTGCGGCGCAGGGTGGCGTCGGTGAACGCCATCCAGATGCCGCTGAGCAGCGGCAGCACGCTGAAGACGACGAATGGGGATGGTGGCTGGCACCACCAGCGCGAGGGCCTCGTTGCGGCGGGCCCGCCGTTGCGGGTTCACCTTCCGGGGCGCCGCCGTGCTCAGCGACGTCGTTGTCATGCCGTGGCTCCTTCCAGCAGGCTGCCGGTCGACTCGCGCACGACGAGTTCCGGCCCGAGAGTGATGCGGCGGGGTTGGCGTCCCGGATGCTCGATGCGGTCGAGGACGAGTTCGGTCGCCTCCTCGGCGCGGAGACCGGCCATCAGCGACACCGAGGTCAGCGACGGCTGGACGAGGTCGGCCAGCGTGGTGTTGTCCATGCCGACGAGTGCCAGGTCGTCGCCGATGGTGCGGCCCAGAAACGCCGCCGCTTTCATGGCGCCGATGGCGAGCAGGTCGTTGGACGCCGTGATCGCGTCGACGTCGGCGATCCTGGACGCCTCTGCGCGCATCGCGCGCAGGCCCGCTTCGGTGGTGAACTCGTCGGCGATGATGACGGTCGTCGACAGGCCCGCCGCGGCCATCGCAGCCCCGTAGCCGGCCAGCCGCGCAGCGCCCGGTGTGGTCTCGGAGGGCCCGTTGAGCAGCCCGATGCGGCGGCGTCCGGTCGCCACCAAGTGCTCGACCGCCAGGCGGATGCCTGCGGCAGAGTCGGTCTGCACGGCGTCCAGATTCACACCGTCGGGAAGGCGACCGATCACGGCCACGGGAACCTGCACCTGTTCGAGCGCGTGGGCGAGCTGCGCGGTGACGCGCAACGGAATCAGGATGAGGCCGTCCGCGAAGCCGCGATCGAGGCTCAGCACGAGGTCGGCGACCTCGTCGGGGTCTGACCCGACCGACACCAGCGACAGTCGGTAGCCGGCCCGCCGGGTGACCTGCTCCATGGCTTTGACCATCTCGACGTACACAGGATTGGCGATGTCGGGCACGGCGCAGGCGATGGCCGGCGCATGGCACAGCTTGAGCAGCCGGGCCGTGGCGTCAGGCACGTAACCGAGCTCGTTGACGGCCGCCCGAACCCGCTCGACGGTGTTTCGGCTCGCCGACTTGCCGTTCAACGCCCGCGACACCGACGCGACCGAGACGCCAGCGTGGCGGGCCACCTGGGCCAAGGTCGGGCGCGAGGTCGGCTGGCCGGAGTGAGGTGTGCGCGCGGGGGGCGAGGCAGGACTCGGCGGCGTAGGCATCGGCATGTCGACCCCCTCGTCGCCGTGCGTGGAAACGTTTCCACGTGCTGGTTCCATGCCACACCGGCCACGGGCGGGGGTCAAGATTCGGTGGTTGCAAACATTCCAACACCCCTCGTCACCGAGGGGTCTAGGGTGAGGAGCGGCCGGCCGGACACCGACATCGGAGGCACGCATGGACATCACCGAGATCATCCTCAACCAGCACGACCAGCAGCGACGCATGTTCGCCCAACTGGAGGAGTACCCGCGCGACGACCACGAGGGTCTCGAGGCGCTGTGGGCCCGGCTGGAGATCCTGCTCGAGACCCACGCCGAGGCCGAGGAGCTGTACTTCTACCCCGAGCTGCTGAAGCTGGGCACCGGCGCCGCTGACGCCGATTCGGTCCAGGAGGAGGTCGAGGACGCCATCCACGACCACAACGAGATCCGCGAGGCGATCAGGGCTGTGGCGCGTTGCAAGGCCGGGTCGGACGCCTGGTGGCGGCACCTCACCGAGGCGAACGTCGCCAACTCCGATCACATGGGTGAGGAGGAGCGTCAGGATCTCGCCGACTTCCGTCGCCACGCCAGCCTGGAGCTGCGCCACGACATCGCCGTGAAGTTTCTGCGCTATGAGGCTCTCAAGGCCGCCAAAGGGGTCGCGTCGATCGACAAGGACCCCGCGTTGTACGTCGAGGATCCCGACAAGGCGATGCACGACGTCGAGGGCTGAGCGACACCCACCGCCTACGCTGGTGCGCGAGCAGGCTCACCGAGCCGGCAGCGTCCCCAGGAGGTCCCCATGTCCCGCAAGCCCCGCGCCCTCTTCGTCCTGACGAGCCACGACGACCTGGGCGGCGTCCGCAAGACCGGATACTTCGTCGATGAGGCCGCCCACCCGTGGAAGGTGCTGACCGACGCCGGCGTCGAGGTCGACTTCGCGTCGATCGAGGGCGGCGAGCCGCCGATCGACGGACGCGACGAGTCGAACGCCGAGCAGAACGCGTTCCTTTCCGACCCCGATGTGGCGCCCAAGCTGGCCGACACCCCGGCTCTGGAGGACGTCGACCCGGCCGACTATGACGCGGTGCTGTTCGTCGGTGGCCACGGCACGGTGTGGGACTTCCCCCACGACGAGGCGGTGGGTCGTGTCGGACGCGGTGTCTGGGAGGACGGCGGCGTGGTCGCCGCCGTCTGTCACGGACCGTCGGCGCTGATCGGGCTCACCCTGTCGGACGGCACCGCGCTCATCGAGGGCAAGCGGGTCGCCGGCTTCAGCAACGCCGAGGAGGAGGCGGTCGGGCTCACCCAGGTGGTGCCCTACCTGCTCGCCGACGCGCTCAAGGCCCAGGGTGCGACCCACACCGAGGGCGACGTGTTCACCGAGCACGTCGAGGTCGACGGACGCCTCGTCACCGGCCAGAACCCGCAGTCGGCCACCAAGGTGGGCGAAGAGATGGCGCGCCTGCTGACGTCCAGCTGACGCGCCACCTCGCGTCGGTCACGCCTTCGACGGTCCCGCCCACAGGTTGATGCCGCCCTCGACGGCGTGGGTGTCGATGGCGGCGAGCTCGTCGTCGCTGAACTGCAGGTTCTGCACGGCCTTGACGCTGTCCTCAAGCTGCTGGACGCTCGACGCCCCGATCAGCGCCGAGGTGACCCGCTCGTCGCGCAGTACCCAGGCGATCGCCATCTGGGCGAGCGTCTGGCCGCGTCCCTTCGCGATCTCGTTGAGCGCCCGCACGTGGTCGAGATTCTCGTCGCTCAGCAGGTTGCGGCCCAGCGACTTCGACTGGGCGGCGCGCGACCCCTCGGGGACGCCGTTGAGGTACCGGTCGGTCAACATGCCCTGAGCCAACGCCGAGAACGCGATGCAGCCCACGCCCTCGTCGGCGAGGACGTCGAGCAGGCCCTCCTCGATCCAGCGGTTCAGCATCGAGTACGACGGCTGGTGGATGAGCAGGGGCGTCCCGAGGTCGCGCAACAGCGCGACGGCCTCGCGCGTCCGCTCGCCCGAATACGACGAGATGCCGACGTAACGGGCCTTGCCGGAGCGGACAGCGGCGTCGAGAGCGCCCATGGTCTCTTCGAGCGGGGTGTCGGGGTCGAACCGGTGGTGATAGAAAATGTCGACATTGTCGAGGCCCATGCGCTTCAGCGACTGGTCAAGTGAGCCGAGCAGGTACTTGCGGGAGCCGAAGTCGCCGTACGGGCCGGGCCACATGCCCCAGCCCGCCTTGGTCGAGATGACGAGCTCGTCGCGGTACGGGGCGAAGTCCTCGCGCAGATGGCGGCCGAAGTTGGTCTCGGCCGCGCCTGCATCGGGCCCGTAGTTGTTGGCCAGGTCGAAGTGCGTCACGCCCAGCTCGAACGCGCGCCGCAGCGTGGCCCGCTGGGTTGCGAAGGGCACGTCGTCGCCGAAGTTGTGCCACAGGCCGAGCGAGACGGCGGGCAGCAGCAGGCCGCTGCGTCCGGTGCGCCGGTACGGCATGCGCCCGTCGTAGCGGTCGGGATCGGGCATGTAGCTGGGAAGCAGGGGCACGGGGTTCTCCTTGAGGTGGTGTGTGAGTCAGAGTGATTCGGTGACGACGGCGCGCAGCTCGTCGGTGGTCAGGTCGAGCGGATTGCCCTTCATGCTGCTCGCCGCCCGCCCCTTCTCGCAGGCCTCGTCGACGCGCGACTCGTCGAGCCCGAGCGCGGCCAGTCCGCGAATGCCGAGCAGTTGGTTGGTCTCGACGAGCCAGGCCAACAGCGACTCGACGCCCGGCGTCCCGGTGAGCAGTTCCCCGGCCTCGGCGTACCGGGCCAGCGCCGGGTTCTGCCGGTCGCGGGCGGTGAGTGCGGCCACGTTGACCCGGCAGGTCGCAGGCAGCAGCGCGGCACAGATGGCGCCGTGCGCGGCGTCGATCATGCCGCCGAGCGGCCCGGCGAAGCCATGCACCGCCCCCAGCTTCGCGTTGGCCAGCGCCAGTCCCGACAGCGAGGCGCACAGCGACATGTCGGCGCGGGCGTCCACGTCGGAGCCGTCGGCGTAGGCCCGCCGCAGGCTCGCGCCGGCGCGGGCCAACCCCTCGCGGCACAGCCCGTCGACGAGCGGGTTCGCGAACCGGGTGACATACGCCTCGAGGCACTGGGTGAGCGCGTCGAGCCCGCTGGAGGCCGTGACCGCCGGCGGGCAGTCGAGCGTCAGCAGCGGGTCGACCAGCGCCACCGCCGCGAGCATGTCGGTCGAGCGCAGGCTGACCTTCACGCCGTGCTCTGGCGAGGCGACGACGGCGTTGGCGCTCATCTCCGACCCGGTGCCAGCCGTGGTGGGCACGGCGACCAGCGGCAGCGCCGTGGCGGGGATCGGGACGCCGCGTCCGATCACCTCAGCGTGGTCGAGCGGGTCGCCGCCCTCGACCGCGAGCGCCGCGACGGCCTTGGCCGTGTCGACCACCGACCCGCCGCCGAGCCCGACCACGACGTCGGCCCGGTGGGCGCGCGCGGCGTCCACCCCGTCGCGGACGGTCTGCAGGGTCGGCTCGTGGGTGACGGCGTAGGTCGCGGCATCGGGGAGCGAGCCGATCAGGTCGGCGTGCCGCTCGGGGCGCGACCCGGTGACGACCAGCGGACGCCGCCCGAGACCGGCGACGATGTCGGTCAACTCGGACGCGCGTCCGGCACCGAAAACGAACCGCCCCGGGGCGGTGAACGTGAACCCTGCGATGGTCATGGGCGCTCCTCTGCGACGACGGTTCCACCATAGGACGCCGGCCCGACACTTTGCCGGGACAGCGGCGTCCTGCCAGACTGGTCCCGCTGCATTCCCGACGTGAGGACCTGTTGTGACAGATCGCGCCAGCCGCTGACCACGCGCTGACTCGCCGCCCGCTTCCGGGCCAGCGTCAGCGTTCCCCGCTGACGATCGGTTACCATTCATGTTTCACCCTGTTTCGTTCCATCACGTCCGCCTCACCTGGCCGGACGGCACCGTGCTGCTCGACGACGTCACGGCGTCCTTCTCTGACGGCCGCACCGGCATCGTCGGCGACAACGGGTCGGGCAAGACCTCGCTGGCCCGCCTGATCACCGGCGACCTGCGCCCGACGTCGGGCTCGGTCGGGGTCGTCGGGCCCGTCGGTTACCTGCCACAGCACGTCACCACCACAGCGGACGCCGCGCTGGCCGACCTGCTCGGCGTCCGGATCACGCTCGACGCGTTGGCCGCGATTGAGGCGGGGTCGGTCGACGTCGCCCACTTCGACGCGGTCGGCGACGACTGGGATCTCGCCGAACGCACGCGGGCCGAACTCGACGCGGTGGGTCTCGACATCGAGCTCGACCGGCCCGTGCTGGCCATGTCGGGAGGCGAAGTCGTGCTTGCCGCACTCGTCGGCCTTCGCTTGGCGCGGACGCCCGTCGTGGTGCTCGACGAGCCGACCAACAACCTCGACCGGCCCACCCGGGAGTCGCTGTACTCCCTTGTCAACCGCTGGTCGGGCACGTTGCTCGTGATCTCACACGACCCGGCGCTTCTGAGCCGCATGGACGCCATCGCCGAGGTCCGGCCTGGCGCCGTGACCCTGTACGGCGGCGGCTGGGACTCCTTCGTCGCGCAGGTGGAGGCCGAGCAGTCGGCAGCCGAGCGGGCGGTTCGGTCCGCCGAGGGCGCGCTGCGCGTCGAGAAGCGTCAGATCGCCCAGGCCGAGCAGCGGATCGCCCGCAACGAGCGCATCGGACGCGGCCGCCGCGCCGAGGGGCAGGGCAAGGCCGCCGCCGACTTCTACCGCAACCGCGCAGAGAAGAAGTCGGGACGGCTGCGCAACGAGGCGTCCGACAAGGTCGCAGCCGCCCGTGAGGCGGTGGACGCCGCCGAGGCGCGCGTGCGCGACGACGAGGCGGTGCGCATCGATCTGCCCGACCCCGGCGTCGGTGCCGGACGCCGGCTGGCCGAGTTCGAGTCCGGCGACACGACCCACGTCATCGCCGGGCCGGAGCGGGTGGCGCTCGTCGGCCGCAACGGCGCCGGCAAGACCCTGCTCCTGGAACGGCTGCTGGGGCGGTTGCGGCCGGACGCCGTGGCCGGCGATGCGGGCGCGGTGCGCCCGCGCCTGCTCACCGACCGGGCCGGCTACCTGCCGCAGCGTCCGGGTTTGGACGCCGCGGCGTCCGCCCTCGACCACGTCGCGGCCGGGGCGCCGGCCGTCACGCCCGGGGAGCTCCGGAACCGCCTCGCCCGGTTCAATCTGCGCGGCGACAACGTGTTTCGTCCGATCGGGACGCTGTCGGGTGGCGAGCAGTTCCGGGTCGCGTTGGCGGCGCTCCTGCTGGCGGACCCACCCGCTCAGTTGCTGGTGCTCGACGAGCCGACCAACAACCTCGACCTGAGCACGGTCGCGGTGCTGGTGGATGCGTTGGCGTCCTACCGGGGCGGGCTGCTGGTGGTGAGCCACGACGACGACTTCCATGAGCGGCTGCGCATCACCCGCCGGCTGGTGTTGGACGGCGGGACGCTGCGGGAGGAGACCGGCTGACCCCGCGTCTCGGCAGGCACCCGCGTTGCTCGGCGCCGACGGCGGGCACAGTTCGCACAACTCTTGTGCAATCTATGAGTGACAGCGCCGCCGATACTCGCCTCGACGCGACCTCGGTCAAGGTCCTGGCCCACCACTCCGGTCCCGACTCGTCGGAGCCCTGCGACTGCACGGGCCATCCACGGCGACCGAGCTGGCAGCCGTCCTCGCGACGAACTCCGGGGCCACGAGCTACCACCTGCGCAAGCTCGCCGAGGTCAACCTGGTCGTCGACACCGGAGAAGGCGACGGCAAACGGCGGGTGTGGGCGGCCAGCGCCGCATTCACCCAGTTCGTACCCAGTGACTTCGACGACGACGAAGACGCCGAGACAGCGCTGGGCTGGCTCACACGGGACTGGTTGCGCCGCTTCACGCAGGCATTCGGGCGCTGGCTGGACGTGGCCCCGAGCTGGCCTCCGCGCTGGCGGGACGCGGCCGGGATGAACGACACATTCGTTGTCGTCACCGCAGCACAGTTGCAGGAGATGACGGCCGAGATCGATGCCGTCGTCCACCGCTACGCGCGCGTCGGGCAGGGAGATCCCGAAGCCGTCCGGGTCGCGGTCTGTGCCACCTTCTACCCGGTCGACATGGACCAGGCGCCGCGACGATGACGAGGCGGCTGACGCGGGAGCAGGCGTACCGCGTCTTCGTGCTGCTCAGCGTCACCCGCTGGCTCCCGGTCGGGTTGGTCGTCGGCATCGTCATCCTCCTCCAGACCGACCGCGGGCTCTCCATCGCCGAGGCGCTCACCGCGGCCGCCATCTCCGGCTACGTCTGCTTCACGCTCGAGCTGCCGACGAGCGGCTTCGCCGACGCCTTCGGCCGGCGGCCGTCTATCTCGCGGCGGCGAGGCTCAACGTGGTCGTCGGCTTCGCGTACCTCTTCGCCCACTCGTTCTGGCAGTTCGCGGCGGCGGCCGCCCTGATGGGCGCCTTCCGCGGTCTGGACTCCGGGCCCCTCGAGGCGTGGTTCGTTGACGTCGTCCACGAGGAGTCGCCCGGCGCCGACGTCGACCAGGAGCTGTCGCGGGCGGGCACGGTGATGGCGGCCGCGATGGCCGCCGGGGCGCTGCTCTCGGGCGCCCTCATCTGGTGGTATCCGGTCAGGGCCTTCCCCGCCATCGACCTTTCAGTGGCCACCTTCGCGGTGCTGAACATCGTCCACCTCGCGGCGACGCTGACCTTCCTCAAGGAAGGCCCTCGTCGGCTCGCCGAGAACGAGCGTGGACGCCGGGTGCGCGAGTCGATCGTCCTCGCTCCCCGGGTCATCGGGAGTGGGCTGCGGATGCTCACGCGCAACAGGGTCCTTCTCGGGCTCATCGTCGCCGAGATCGCCTGGTCGACGGGCATGGTCGCCTTCGAGTCGCTCATGCCGTTGCGGCTCGAGGAACTGCTGGGCGGGTCCGCACAGGCGGCCGGCGCGCTCATCGGTCCGGTCGCCGCGCTCGGCTGGGGCATGTTCGCGCTCGGCACCTGGCTCGCCGACAAGGCCTCAAAGCGGTGGGGCGTGGCAAGGGCCGCGATGCTGGGGCGATTCCTCAACGCCCTCGGGGTCCTCCTCATGTCGATCGCGCTCTCCCCCGCCGGTCTGCTCGCCGCCTACCTCTTCACCTACACGTGGCACGGCCTCAACCGCGTACCGCACGCTGCGCTGCTGCACCGTGAGGCCGACGCGAGCAACCGCTCGACCATCCTGTCGATCAACTCGATGTTCGCCTTTCTCGCCTTCGGCGTCGCCGGGCCGCTCGCCGGACTCCTCGCGGACAGCACCACGATCGCCACCGCCATGCTCGCGGTCGGCGTCGTCTCGATGCTCGGCGTCGCGGCCTACGTCCCCGCCAGGCGAGCCGAGCTGGGCCGTCCGACGGGACGCTGACCTGTGTCGACCCTGCGGGGCGCTGACCCTCACGGTGGGCCGCGCCGGCGCGGCCGGCCGCTCACCGCGTCCGACCTCTCACAGCGTGCGGCACTGCCCTTCCTTGGTGCCCTTCACCTTGTTGCCCGCTCCCTGCGGGGCGGCAGTGTTGCCCTGGCACTGCAGGTTGCCGTCGACGGTGTTCGCCGAGATCTGCGCCGCCGGACCGGTGTTGCGGTTGACCTGGACATCGCCGTCGACCGTGACGCCCTTCACCATCACCTGGCCGCCCTTGGTGAGCTGGATGTTGCCCTCGACGCGCCCGCCCAGCACGCTGACCGACTGGAAACCTTCGCCCTGGATGTTGCCCTCGACCACGACGTTGGTGGCCAGCAGCGAGGCTCCCTGACTGATGGTCAGGTTGCCCTTGATGGTGGTGTTGGCCAGTTGGCAGCCGCTGTCGGGCGCGACGACCACGTCATCTCCGGACGCCCCACGGCACGGCCCCTTGCCTGCCGTGGCCGTGGGTGCGGGGGTAGCGGGTGAGGCGGACGGGGACGCCGGGCCCTGGGTCTCAGCCGCGGTCACGCTTGGGGGCGCGATCGGCGAGCTGGCACCTGACCCGGGGTTTCCGGAGCATCCGGTGAGGCCCAAGGCCAGTGCAGAGATCAGGATCGACAGCGCGGCAAGGGGTTTCTTCATGGCTCCACCCTGCCTCATCCGTGCGTCCGGGTCAGCGAGGTGCACAGACAGGCTCGGTTGCCGTCGGCGTCGGCGAGCACCACGAATCGGGGTGTCTGGGAGTCGTCGACCACCACGCCACCCGCCGCCACCGCGGCGTCGATGCGCTGCTGCAGGATCTCGGGCGGGATCCACAGGTCGATGTGGAACCGCTGCCGGGGCGTCTCGTGCGGATCGGTCTGCTGGAACCACAGCGCCGGCACCTGCCCAGCCGGGTCGCGGACCTCGTCGCCGTCGTAGGCGTCGGCGGTGCCGGTGAGGAGTGCGGCCCAGAACGGGCCGACGGCAGAGGCGTCCGCAGTGTCGAGGCTCAGCTCTAACTCCGCCGTCACCGTGAGCTTGGACGCGATGCCCTGTTCACGCGCGATGTCGCTGATGGAGCGGGCGAGGTCGACGTCGGCCTGCGTCACCCCGCCCTCGGAATGGGTGACCAGCACGATGTCGACCGTGGGCCAGGTCAGCGTGATGTCGGGATGGTGGTCGGCAGTTTCGGCCGCCGCGCCGATCGCGTTCACGAAGTCGAGGCCGTTGGTGAAGCCGTCCGTCGCGAACCGGGCGTGAAGGCCATGGGCGAGCTTGCGCCAGTCGGTCAGGTCGGCGTCCTGGATCTGCTGCATCGTCAGTCTCTGCATGTCTGCCAGTCTCGCCGGGGCGTCCGACAGTTTCCAGAGTCGGCGCGTCCAAATCCAGTGACGACGGGCTGCTCGGCCGGGTCCCCTCGCCGGGCGCGCTGAAGTGGCTGACGTGGCGCACTGAAGTTTCGTCTTGGCGCGTTGAACCGGACGTGGCGGGCGGTGTACCGCTCGCCACGTCGCCTTGGGTGCGCCATGTGAGATCCGAGCGCGCCACGTCGACGGTTTCGGTGCGCCACGTCGCGTT
>RRZT012641739.1_pt1 | contig 14966 bp, 10 predicted proteins | sample 2165551 | NCBI WGS metagenome assembly RRZT01 (sample SAMN10456910, study PRJNA506462) | wastewater metagenome | biome: wastewater; feature: sludge; material: wastewater sludge; isolation source: wastewater sludge with Escherichia coli K12::gfp cells carrying plasmid... | place: USA: Moscow, Idaho... | reverse complement strand
TCTAAATTTCAATAATGAAAGAAAAAATAAAAATGAAACAGGAAAAAAAATAGCCGTTTTTGAAGGTTTTATGGATGCTTTGTCTTTTGTTGAGATGAAACCATTTTTTAGAGGCGGTGTATTGGTGATGAATTCCATTTCATTGTTGAATAAAACCAAAAACCATTTGCAAAACTATCCCGAAATCCATTTGTTTTTAGACAATGACAAAGCAGGAGAAAATTGTAAAAATTCAATTTTGAAATCATTTCCCGAAGCAAAAGACCACTCCGAAATTTATTTTCCGCATAAGGATTTGAATGAATATTTGCTTTCCAAAATTAAAACAAAAATCGAAATTCAACAACAAGACGACTTAAAGTTAAATCAAAAAGAACAAGAAAGCGAAACCGCTCAAGCTCATCAATTTTACAAAAGAAAACGCTGATAATGTGTGCGCATATTTTTTACCAACTACACGCAGAAGTTAGGAGCTCATTCGCAACTTTGATGGTCAATACTCTCCCAACAAAGTTTCTTCTTCGCTCTGCGAGGCTTTAAGCTGTAAAAAATAGTACAAGGTTCAATCTTCTTAACCTGTATAAAATAATGCAGGGTCATTGTAAAAGCTACATAAAATAGATACAGGTTGCTAGGTAACCTGAGTAAAAAAGATACAGGTTTAATCATCATCAAATTTAAGAAAAATGAAGACATCAATCAATTTCAAAGCAGTAAAATTCGATTCCGAGATTCATAATTTCAGAAAGAAATCCTTTGATTATATCCGCAAAGATTTAACTCATAAAAATGAATATTGGATGGAGCAAAAAATTGCAGACCGACTGTTAAAAATAGAAAACTATTGTAAAGAGAAATCAGGCAGAAAATTACAGAAAAATGCAATGCCAATTCGAGAAGCTGTAGTTGTCATTAAAGAAAATACCACAATGCAGGATTTGCACAACCTTTCAAAAAGACTTGAGGAAGAATTAAAAATCCGAATTTTCCAAATTACCATACATAAAGATGAAGGACATTATGATAAAGATACCAAAGAATGGAAACCAAATTATCATGCTCATCTCGTTGCCGATTGGCAGGATTTACAAACTGGAAAAACCTTAAAGCATCAATCTTTTCATTATTCTAAAATGCAGGATTTGGCAGCAGAATGTTTGGAAATGGAAAGAGGTGTTTCGGGTTCTTTGGCAAGATTAGAAGCAGTTGAATTTAAAATCAAAAAAATAGAAGAAGAAATAACGGTTTTGGAAGAAATTAAACGTGAACTCCATTCCGAAATTGACTCCAAAAAAGAAGAGGAATTTATCGTTAAAGAATCAGACTTTGTTGGTTTTCAGAAAATAAAAACGGATAAAACCATTGAAAATTACAAAAAGGCTATTAAATCCAACAACCTCCAACTTCTTAAAAGCAAAACCGAACTAGAATCAAAAGAGAAACAGATTGTAGAGCTGAAAAAAAAAATTGAAAGTCTGAAAAAAGAAGTTTTCTTTTTCAAAAGCAAAAACTCCGCCCTACTGACCAGTGAAGCTGTTTTTGCTGTTGAAAAGAAAAAATATTTGGAATCGGTTGTAAATGTGATTGAGAAAACCATCAAAAATGAACGCTTGAAAGTTCCTTTTCATGAACGCTTAAAATCTAAGGACTTTAAAATTTCTGATGAAATTGAAAGGATTTGCAAAAATGTATCTCAGGATAACAATATCCCTTTCTCAGCTTTTGAAGAGATTTTTAAGAACCCTAATAATACGGCTCACTTTTTTACGCTGTTACATTTCGGAGATTATGAGAAAAATAAAACGAATGAGAAAAATAAGGAGGAATCAATGAAAGATGCTTCACAAAAATCAAATAACCCACCTGAAAAAGAGGAGCCTGAAAAAAGAAAAGGATTGAGGATGTGATTATGAAAATCGTATGACTTAAATGACTAGATTATTTATTCAAAAAATTAGAAGTTTAAGAGTCATTTCCGTAATTTTTATTTTTCAATGCTATTTTTAGAAAAGAATTTTAATAAAATTTCTCTTTTATTTAACTAATCTAACTGCTAATTCATAAAAAACTACAGTTAATTTAAAAATTTATATTTTATAAAAATATGATTGTCAGTAATTTATATTCAAATATGACAAAAATCATCAAGATATATATATTTTCTTTCAAAGATTTTTTTACATTTATAAAACAAGTTAAGGGGAAGTCAGATAATTTGTAATCTAAAACTGTAAAGTAACGTGATATGGGCACCCAATCCCGTCTTCCCCTTTTTATTTTTTCTTTCACATAATAATTGTTTTATATGCTTACAAGAAAAAAATTTTTAGCTATAACATCTTTAGGTGTACTTTCTACATTATTTCCTAATTATTTATTTTCATCTAGTCTCAATCTAAAATCTCTTGATGGCTTAAATGTTTTATTGAAACGAGCGGCTGATTACAGAAGAGCTGGGAAATATTTTAAAGCTAGAACCATTTATGACCAAATTATTAGTACAATTCCGCAAGAAATTCGTGCTTATGATGGAATAAGAAAAATAATGTTGGTGAAAGGGAAACAAGAATTTGAAGTTATTAAGGTTTACAAAAATGCCCTACAACTCAATCCGGGAAATATAAGAATAAAAGAGAGGCTATTTAAAGAATATTTTAAAGTTGCAATAGGAAATAAAAAAATTTCAACTACTGTAAATCTAGGTAAAAGAACATTATTAGATGTAAAAGAAAAATATGAAAATTTCTTACTTAATCATCCAAATAAAAAAAATATAGCCAAACAACTAGAGAGAATTAATAGAATGATTGATTCTAATATTGACACCAATCTAGACGCAAGAAGAAACAGTAAATTAAAAACATTTAAAAAGCAACATAGAAAATTATATAAGAGACGTTTTGATTCTTTGAGTACAGATAAAGTAAATGAAAAATTAGGCAAATTACTTTCAAAACCAGTTTCTGTTGATAGAAAAAGACACATAAGAGAATTAAATAAAATATATATTCAGAGATTAAGAAAAGAAAAAAACTATGTTTTAGCATTAGATAAGGCGGTAGCTTTTTATCAGTTAGATAAAAATGATTCGCTATCACTTAAAATGACAAGAGATTTGGCAAAATATACTAGAAACTACAATTTGCTAGTGAGTATTGAGAGAGAAAATCATTCCTTAAAAAATAATTTTTGGTCTGCATGCGCATTATTTGACTCATTAACGAGAAAAAATGAACATCAAAAAACAACTTTACCTACTGAAGCCGAAACTCTTTTATCTTTTTTATTTAATCAAATCAATGAACCTAGTCATACTTTTGAAGCAATGACCAGAAAAGCAAAACTTCTTATTATTAGAGATGATTTAGAAAATGCTAAAGTAACTTTGTTGGAATTAATTAGAAGTAAGTGGGGAATATCATCTGCTCATGTGATAGATAGAGTGAATATCTTGGCGGCAAAATACTATAAGAAAATAAATGATGTAGAAAAAATGAATAAAGTTTTAGGAATTGCAATGAATCCCAATCTTTTTAAAGATGAGACAGATGATTTATTAAGCAGTGTAGTAAGAATGAATATTAATAGGTCAAATAAGAAACCAATACACATAGAGAATCTTCAAAAAATCTTTAACAAATTAAATTAACATATTATGAGATTAAAAATTTATCTTTTTTTACTGTTTTTCACATTTTTCTCACGTGTTAATTCTCAAATAGCAATTACTGAAATTTATTATAATACACCTTATAATGAGTCGTTAAAATACACTTCACTTAATCCTAATCCCAATCCTAATATAACAAAAAGAACGGCTGAACATCATAGAGGAGAATTTATAGAGCTATATAATTATTCTGATACTGATATTAATCTTTCTGGTTGGTATTTACGTGATTTAGTTGGTACCTATTGGTTGCCAAATAGGGTTTTGAAGTCTGGCGAATTCTTAGTGGTTGCTTATGGAAAACAACCTCAAGAAGATTATTTTCCCACTTTTTTTAACACCACCCAAGGCAAAGAGAATCAAATCATTTATCAAAACGCTATATTGTTAAGAAATAAGGCAGAGTTAGTTGTAGTAGGAACTGATGCATATAATGGGCAAATGCCTATAAAATCTGATTTCATGTATTGGAATAATTATAGTAATCCGTCAACAAATTTTATTCCTAATTCTTGGGAAAATTCTAATAATTTTTATGGTGTGAACTCATTTCAATGGGTTGGGGTTGAAAATTATACCGAAGCTACTCCTAATCCATTAGATGCTACTACTAAGCCTCCTATTACAAGTTTAAAAGATATTTTAAGCCCTTACTATTATGAAAACTATTCTAGTTTGAATTGGTCAGAAAATGTCTTAAACATAACTAATAATACTTGTCCAACAACCATCGCAAAAGAAGAGCAAATACCAAGCGGAACATATGAAAGTGGAAACAAGTGTTTTTCTTATGATTTAGCAGGAAATATTGTTGACATTCTAGACTGTACAACTTCAACCCCAAATACTCCGCCAAGCAACAGTCTTACAGATGATGAACTAGAAAATATTAGAGCTAGTATAACAGTTGCACCGAATCCAACAAGCAGTAATGTAAATATTTATTGGAATGGAGTTGTATTAAATAAAGTTTACAATTTACAAGTATATTCATCTTCAGGTGTAAGTGTATTTAATTTTTCACCATCTGCAGGTGTTAATTCCGCAAGTTTTTCTTTGCAAGGTCAATGGCCCGGAACCTATATTGCAAAATTTACTTTAAATACAGGTCAAGTAGTGACAAAAAATATTCTAAAATGGTAATTTAATGCCATAAAATACTAATTAATAAGCTATGAAACTCAAAGTCAATATTTTATCATTTTTTATTATTGTTTTTTCTATAATTATCCCTGCACAACAAACGACATATATTCCATTAAAATATGATGTTTCTGGTTATGCAGAAAATAATAATCAAATAAAAAGCCAAAGAATTTCTTTAACAGACAATACTCTTACTCCAACTGTGAACGCAGAGATGAATGCTAGTGAATCTGGAGCATTAAATTATATGCTTCCTATTGAGATATTGAAAGGGGTAAATAATTTTCAGCCAAATTTTGCTGTTGCTTATAATAGTCAGAATGGTAATGGACAAGTTGGTTGGGGTTGGAATATTGTGGGATTATCAACAATAGCAAAAGGTGGTAAAAGCAAAGAGATTGATGGAGTAACTATTGGACCTCAGTATGATTCTTTAGACCCTTTTTATCTTGATGGTCAAAGATTAATTAAAATTTCTGCGACAGAATTCGCTACAGAGAAATTTTCTAAAATCAAAATTACAAAACAAACATCAGGAGAGTTTTCTTTTATAGTTCAATATACAGATGGTAAAATAGCAAAATACAAGGAAATTGTCTCGGGGCAACATTATATTTCAACATTTATAGACTCTTTTAATAATCAAATTCATTATACATATTCAGTACTAGGTAGTACTCCAAGATTAACACAATGTTCTTATGGAGGAACAGATGTTAATTCTGACAAATTTTATATTAATTTTAACTATAAAGAGAGAAAAACACCAATAAAAGTATACAGAAATGGAGTTGAGTTTGTAAACTCAAAAGTGATTGATTATATTGAGTCAGGTTCCACTTATACAGGTAAGTATCGAAAATATAATTTTTCATATGATTATATAGAAGGTAATACGGTAGAAAGACTGAGAACTGTTACATTAGAAAATGAATCAGGTGAACTATTGAAACCTTTAAACTTTTCTTATAATGTGTCTACACAAGGAGGAATAATGCCTTTTACTGAATATAATGCAGGGCTTCTGTCCACAACGGTAGCATTAGGTAGTGTGGGTATAGGTGATTTTCTCAACCAAGGTGAAGTAAAACCGATTTATCAAGTTAAGGATAATGCAGGAAAATTTTCTTTAATAGGTAGCAAAGGCTATATTAGTAATAATATTTCCACTGTTGGTAATACCACTTTTTATTCAGGAAAAGCTCTTTATCAGAATAAAATGGCACTTAATGACCAGTTAATTACGGTTACCACTGATTATAAAAATGATATTTCTGGAGATAATGATAGTTCTAATCCCATAAATTATAATTTGGTAGATGAGGTTACTTTCCATATACAAGATCTTAAAACTAATTTGTTTCGTAATATAGTAGTACAGTTAAAAGGAAGTACGGTGTATCAGACCGAATATGTTCAAGATTACTATAATTATAATTATCAAGAGGCGGTTAACAATTTAGTTAGAGATGAAGCTAGCAGAGAATTTGTTAGTGGTGACTTTAATAATGATGGGTTAGTTGATTTTTTGATTTTCGAACCTCAGGGGTTAAATAGACCTAATAAGATTTATTTTGCTGAAATTGGAAAAAATGAAACTACTAATTTGACTCCTGTTATTCTTAACGAAGGACTAGCTCTTAACGGCTTAGATTATTATGTAATTGAATTTAATGGAGATGGAATTCCTGAAATCATGGCTGTAAATAAGAACAATGCCAACTATTGGATATATAAAATAGATTTGAAAAATAATAGCTTCTCAAGCATTTTTACAGGAACTCTAAGTAATTTTTCTTCTAAAACACCTATTTTCTTTGGAGATTTTAATGGGGATGGGTTAACAGATTTTATCACTCCTCAAAGAGTCTATGATTTAAATAAAGACGACAACTATGCAATAGAAAATACCTTATATGGAATAGAGAAAAATAATGACGCTTTATTATGGTGGAAATATTTTTCGAATGGATTAACTTTTGTTAAACAACAAGAAGATTATACTAGTCAGAAACTCGCGTATATTATTCCTTCTCAATCAAATGTTATTAAACGTTCTTCTTTTTGGGAAAAATTTTGGAATGGAAAACCTGACAGTTATGAATATACAAAATATATTACAACAAATATTTCAGTTACTGATTTTAACGGTGATGGAAGATCTGACATAATAAATTTTGTGAAGACAGGTAAGATTAAATATCCTGTGGATGGTAAAATTGCTCTTTCTAAGGTGCAAGGATATACTCCTAATTATTCGGAAATAGTAGGTTATAGTGACCCTTATGATGCAAGTTCAGCAATTATCCAAACGGAAATTTATAATTTTCCAAATAAAATATATTTTCTTGAAAATACTGCAATAAAAGATTCTACTCCGGAGCATAAAAATGCTTTTACCCAAAGGGCAGTAATTCCAATAAATGATTACAATATTTCTCCACTATCACTAATTATTTCATCTACAGATACCAATCAATTAAACACATATAAATCTGGAATTTACATACATGATCCAATAACTCGCATAGACTATAAGTATACTGTAAACAATGACAATTTTTTAGAAAAACAAATTACATCCGTTGATAATGGCTCTTCGGTTATTCAATCAATAGAATACAAACCAATGATTCCAAGCGTAGATAAAACCGAGGCTTGCTACATTTTTAATGATTCCACCCAGTACCAATATCCATACTATATCCACAACACAAATGGTTCTTACTATTTAGTAAATAAAATACATACTTTATTTGATGGCAAAGTTTTAACGAAGGAATATCGCTATGAAAATGGGATTCAACAATTAGATGGGAAAGGATTTTTAGGGTTCCGAAAAACCTATGCAAGTGATGCTTATGAGTCTGAACTAATTAATGGAAAATATAGAGTTAAAGACCCTTTTAAAGCTATTTTCTGGAATATACAAACTAGAAACCCGTTAATGGAGAACGCTATTGAAGTTTCTACATATGGTGGAATTAAAGATTTCTTTACTATTAACACTGTCACCAATAAAAAATTTGATAGAGGAAATCATCAGTACCTTATTCTTTCAACAATTGAAGTCTCAAAAGATAATTTCAAAAAAATAACCATTAGTAAAAAATATGATTATGAAGAGAACGATGATTTAAAACTTAAAACAGCATATACTGATTATAATGGTATAGGAACAACAATTTCTAAATATACATATACTCCTGAATTTTATAATGGAGCCCATTATTTCTATGGAAAAATTGCTACATCTGAAGATACTACCTATAAAGATGGCTTTATTTTTTCCACCAAACAAGAAACAATTTATGATACAACGAATGGCTCTGCAACTGAAGTTAAGAAATATGGAAATGATGCTAATGCGCCTCCTATTATTAATAAATATACCTATTATCCGGAAGGAAATTTAAATACAGAAACATTATCTGCTACTGGCACTACAGATCAAACTACATCATACGAATATGATGCTACAAAACGATATGTAAAAAAAACCACTACACCTGATGGCCTTTTCTCTACTTCTGTAGTGAATGCTTTAGGTAGAGTTTCTTCTGAAGTTTCATCTTTAGGTTTAACAACATCATATGCATACGATTCTTGGGGAAATATTACTGAAATCACAGATTTTCTTGGTAAAAAAACCACTATTTCTAAATCTGCTGTAACTAGTCCTACTGGTGCAATTTATAGTCTTTCTAAAAAACGTGAAGGAGGAACAGAGACGATTGTTGTTTTTGATAAGTTTGATAGAGAAATTTTATCTAAAACTCAATCTATAAATGGTAAATGGCTAGTTATCAAAACAGAATATGACATTTTTGGAAGAAAAGTTAAAACCAGTGAACCTTTCTTTGAAGGAGATTCTGAAAAATGGAATTCTGTAGAATATGATGAATTAGGAAGACCTGTTAAAAATAAGGCGTTCACAGGAAAAACAATTACTACTTGCTATGAAGGAATGAAAGTAACCGTAGATGACGGTTTCAAAAAAACTTCTAAAACACTTGATGCAATGGGTAATACCATTCGTCATCAAGATCATGGTGGTGTTATTAATTATTTTTATTATCCTAATGGTGCATTAAGAGAAACCAATTATGAAGGAATTAAAACTACGTTTCTCATTGATGGTTGGGGAAATAAGACAAGAATTGTAGATCCTTCTGCCGGAACTTTTGATTATGAATATGACAATCTCTCCCGTATTACAAAAGAAATTAATCCTAAAGGAATTACTGTTTATACGTATGACACACTAGGAAGACCACAAACAGAAACTACAACAGGAAAAACTACCGCAGAGAATACCAATATTGTAAAAACTTACACCTATAATACTAATACTAAGCTTCCTGAAACCATAACAGGAACCAGCAATGGTAAAACCTTTACTTATACTACCTATTACGATAATTTTTATAGAATAACCGGTAAAAAAGAGCAAACTCCAGATTTTGAATATTCTTCTTCTACCACTTTTGATGCTTTTGGTAAAGCAGATGTTGTTACCATTTCTACAAAACTTAATAGCCCTAACTATACATCCACATCAGCTATTAAAAATATTTATGATGCTAACGGTATATTGATTCAGCAGAATGATAACGCTACGAATACAATGGTTTGGCACGTGAGTAATGTTAATGCGCAAGGTCAAACCACACAAATGGAATATGGTAATGGTTATACCATTACAAACCAGTATAAACCAAATGACCTATCATTGTGGACTATTAAACATCAGAATACCACTACAGGCAATGTTGCTTTAGATTTAGAATATAACTATAATGTTGACCAAGGCATTTTAAATTATAGAGATAACAAAACCTTTGGTAAAAAAGAAACATTTACTTTTGATAAATTAACAAGGCTTCTTACAGAATCTGTTAATGGTACCCTAATCAATGAATACACCTATGACAAAAGAGGCAGAATGACCTCTAATACAGAATTAGGTAAATATAACTATAACGAGACTGATTATAAATTACAAAATCTTGCGTTTAATACAAACGGACAAAACGTAAACACACAAAGAGGTTTTGCCAAAATTTCTTATAACGCTTTCAAAAGCCCGTTACAGATAACACTTGCCGGTAAAGATGATTTACAATTTGAGTATAATATCTTGAAAACAAGATATGCTATGAACTCTTCTGTTACAGGAAAACAAAAATTGTATTCTTCTGATTTTGCCATAGAAATTACCAAACAAGGAAACAAAACCCAAATAGTAACCTTTATTACCGGTGACCCTTATTCTGCCAATTATATTAAGAAAGAAGTTCTTACCGGTAATACACTTACAGAAACAGGAAAATACTATCTGCACAGAGATAATTTAGGCAGTATTCTTGCCATTACCAAAACTGATGGCTCTGTAGTAGAAAAACGTTTTTATGATGCATGGGGAAATCTTAAAGGCTTAGTAAATAGTGCAGGTACTCTTATTACTAATACACAACAATTAGCTACTGCCACATTATTTTTAGATAGAGGCTATACCGGGCACGAACACTTGCAAAATGTAGGGCTTATAAATATGAATGCACGTATTTATGACCCGATTTTAAGAAGATTTTTATCTCCTGATAATGAAATATCAGACCCGTTTAACACACAATCTTATGATAGATTTTCTTATGTACTAAATAATCCGTTACTTTACACAGACCCAAGTGGTAATAATCCTCTTGTAATTGCTGCATTGATATTTGGAGGAACACTATTACAGCATGCCATTACTAATATGATTAACGGCATACCATTCTGGTATGGTATGGGTAAACAGATTGCAAGTTCTGTTATCAGCGGAGCATTGAGTTTTGGTATAGGCTCTGCCGTAAGCGGATTGACAGGAGTACTAAAAGCAGTAGCGCAGGCAGGGCTTCACGGTATTGCTGGCGGATTAATGAGTGAGTTTAACGGAGGTAAATTTATATCCGGTTTTGCAGCAGGTGTGGTCTCTTCATTGGTTTCCTCCGGTGTAGAAGCATTAGGGAATTCTAGTATAAAACTAGAAGGCGTTATACCAACAGGAGTAGGTGGTACTTTTTTACCACAATTAAGTACATTTGCAAGTCGAAACCCGGGTTTGTTTAGAGCAATAATGCTAGCTTCTGGTGGGCTATCAGGTGGTGTAAGTAGTGCTATAGCCGGTGGTAAGTTTATTGATGGGCTTAAGCAAGGATTAATAACCAGTGGTTTAAACCACATGGCGCATTTGGTTTCCGCAGAAATAACGGGTATTATTGATTCCCGAGATTCTTTAAGAGAACAAGGAATTGATCCAGATGAAGTTGCTCCATCAGATCAAACGACAATAGACAAATTAAGAAACAATAGAATTTTATCCCTTTTATTTGAAAAAGCAGGTAATCCAGAGGTAAAATTTGAATTAATTGATAAAGTAGGTGTAAGAGGAAGAACTTTAAATGATTATGATAATAAAACAGCTAGTTTGACTCTAAATAGTAAATACCAACAAACTTATTATAATTTATTTTCATATTTAGGACATGAACTTATTCACTTTAATGATGTTGTAAGTGGTACAAGCCTCAATCTTATTAATCAATTTGTATCTGAAGGATATTCAAAAGAAAATGCTCTTTTTAAAATGGAAAAATGGATGGAAATGAAAGCATATCAATGGAATATGGACAACACCCCAAGCAAATCATTTTATTATATGCTAAATAAAAACACAATGTTATTTAATGGTGTACAAAAATGAAAAATTTATTATTTATTCTAATACTGTTTATGTCCTCTTTTTATAAAGACTATATTACAATCAGTAATACTCAAAAAAAATATTTGGACATTAAAGTTCTAAATGATTCCAATAAAGATTTGTTTATTAAAGACCAATTTAACTATGATTTTTACTTTTATCACCAAAATGAAAAAGTTGATTTAAATAAATTGAGAGCAAATAAATTTTATATTTTAGTGGAATATACAGATAAAAAACCCATTTTAAAATTTTTCTCTATTTCAAATGAGTATTTTGAAAGCAATAAGAATTTTGAAAACGACAATGGGAAAATATTAAAGGGTAATGAATTTTTTAGTTTCACCCTTCCATTAGAACAATATAAGGAGTCAAGCATCTATAAAAATTACTTTTATGGTGGAACTAGATTCTTTAATTATGTAGAATTTCCAATAAAATCAAAATTTAAAATTAAAATATATTATGAAAATCAAAATAATTGTGAGTCAAAAATATTTACTTCAAACACCATTATAATAGAAACATAATAACCGGTAATGCTCCAAACTTAGTGATAATAATGTTTAGTAATGTTTCAAAGTTAGTGATACCGTAATTTATTTTTATAATCTACTGAAAATAAATAAAAAACGTATAGGTAGAAAAAGAGAAGAAGTTCATTAAGGGAGGGCTTCACGGTATTGCTGGCGGATTGATGAGTGAGTTTAATGGTGGTAAATTTATATCCGGTTTTGCAGCAGGTGTGGCGTCTTCGTTGGTTTCTTCTGGTGTAGAAGCTTTAGGAAATTCTAGTATAAAGCTAGAAGGCGTTATACCAACAGGAGTAGGTGGTACTTTTTTACCACAATTAAGTTCATTTGCAAGTAGAAACCCGGGTTTGTTTAGAGCAATAATGATAGCTTCTGGTGAGCTATCAGGTGGTGTAAGTAGTGCTATAGCCGGTGGTAAGTTTATTGATGGGCTTAAGCAAGGATTGATTACTTCTGGATTGAATCATTTGCCACATTTAATTATTAATGGTATAGAAACACAAAGGTTAAACAGAGAATTAAGTCTAGAGAGAATCAAACAGTTATATCCTAGATTTTATGAAGTCTTAGGAAAGCTTAAATCTTTCTTAGAAGAAAATCCTAACGTACTATCTAATTTATCCGAAGATACAGGGCTTACAAAATCTCAAATTTTAGGTTTCATGGATATTAAAAAGTCCTGAAGGACAGGTGATTGTAGAGTCAAGATATGGTGACTTTGGACGTTCCGAATATCCACTAAGTTGGATAAGTAAAAATTTAATCACAAAATTTGAAAGCTTACAAACACCTAAATATATACAAGGAACATATTTCTTATTAGCAGTTACTGTTTTACATGAGTTTGTTCATTGGGGTAGAGCATATAATATCTTACCGTCATTTGCTCCCCCAAACCAATGGAAAGAAACAGATTATGGAAGCTATTGGAAACTTCGTACTTTTGGAGTTGAGACTGGAACAAACAAAACAACAATTAATTTATCTTATAAATATGGATGGAAATTTTAAATATTTAAAATTCTTTATAGTATTACTTTTTTGTTTTAATTGTAATAATTCAGATGAAAATAAAGAAGCTATGGGGCAAGAAATTATTAACCAGAATTTTGATAGATTTATAACTCATTTTCCATATTTTTCATACAAAGGTTATCCTATTATTGTCTATAATGATGTTTCTACTAAAGATAATTTTTTTTACAGATGAATGTGCATTTTGTTTTGATAAAATCAATTTGGAAGGGTTTCAAATTAATAATAATTCAAAGTATATTTTTTTTAATGTAAAAGTTCTCCCAAAATATAATAATTCTAATAAAATAGAATTAAAGAAAAGAAATGAAGTGAGGTCGAAAGATTATATTAGTTTAGAATTTTCAAATTTTTATATAGATACTAGGATTAATAAAGTATTTATTGTAGTCGAAAGTATTGTCCACGGTAGTAAAGGGGGGAGTTTAGATGTTTATTTTTTTAAAAAACATAACAATTCTTGGTTCTTCTATAAAAAGACAAATCTTACAATAATGTAACTTACAAAACTTATGGGGTAATGCGGTAATGCTCCAAACTTAGTGATAGAAATGTTTTCAAACTTTAATTTATTGATAATCAAAACAAATAAGATTTTAATATGATAACAACAAGAGTAGGCAAAGCCTACTCTTGTTGTTTTTAATCCAAAAAACATACCCTAAATGATTGAGAACCATACCACGTGCTCCAGAGTTAGTGAGACTAAGATATGCTCTTTTTGTTATTCGCAAAAAATCATTAGAAACGGGCATACTAAAACCCATAAACAGCAGTATTACTGCAAAACATGCCACAAAAGATTTTTAGATTATTACACCTACAATGCCTATAAGCCAAGTATTAACATTCAAATCATTCAACTCACCAAAGAAGGTCTCGGCATTCGTTCTACAACAAGGGTTTTAAAAATTTCCGTCACCACGGTTCTCAAAAGGATTATTGCCATTGCAAAAGATATTCCCAGACCAGTGTTACCGTTTGGTAAAAAATATGAGATGGACGAAATGCGATTTTTTATCCGCAAAAAGAAAAACGAAATGTGGCTGGCTTATGCCATAGACAAGGAAACAAAACAAGTCGCCAATTTCTACATCGGTAAAAGAAACAACAATACCTTGAATGCCGTTATTAGAACCTTAGAAAACTACAACGCCGTAAAAATTTTTACCGATGGGTTGAAGAATTACCCCTACTTGATCGCCAAGAAAATACACCTAGTGAAACGCTACGCAACCAATTCCATAGAAAGAAAAAATCTAAACATTAGAATCCACTTGAAAAGATTTTCTAGAAAAACCATCTGTTTCAGTAGGAATATGACAGTTTCAATCTCTATTTTGAGGGTTTATTTTTGGTATAAGTTGATATAAAGGTTAGTTCATAAAACATCTGAAACTATTTTAATTGGGAAAAAATAAAACTAAATCTTGAAAAAAGTTTTTGAATATCCGCAATGAGTAATGTTTTAGTTTTTGGCAACACTTTCGTCTTTCTGAAAGAAACTCAAACTACTGAAACGATATAGACGACTGCGGAATGACAAAAAAAATGCTAATTTTAATTATTATGATTAAAAACAGATATTCAAAAAAAAATTTGTCTTAGTATAAAAATGCAAGTAATATATTTAGCACCTAGATTAGCACCTGAAAATAAAAACCCCTATAAACAAAGCGTTTATAGGGGTTTATGCGGAGAGTGAGGGATTCGAACCCCCGGACCTGTTACAGTCAACAGTTTTCAAGACTGCCGCAATCGACCACTCTGCCAACTCTCCATAAAAACGTTGTTTCGTTTTCAGTGGTGCAAATATAACACTCTTTTAGATTTT